>Ga0307374_10007423_pt1 | contig 16704 bp, 16 predicted proteins | sample OX3MG_FD_202532 | JGI IMG/M metagenome (GOLD analysis project Ga0307374, IMG submission 202532) | Soil microbial communities from Risofladan, Vaasa, Finland - OX-3 | ecosystem: Environmental > Terrestrial > Soil > Coastal area > Acid sulfate soil | place: Finland: Risofladan, Vaasa | collected... | reverse complement strand
CGTGGGCTGGCGCTGGGCGGTGACGGTGAGTCGCGCCGCGCGCGCGAAGGTCGTGACGGTCAGTGAGAGCGTTCTGCTGCCTGGCCCGGATTCGCTGCTGGCACCCGACTGGGTGCCGTGGACTGAGCGGGTTCGCCCAGGTGACCTCAAGGCCGGCGACCTGATGCCGGCGAGGTCCGACGACGAGCGACTGGTTCCCGTCGTGGCCATCGCCGGCGAGCCTGGCCTGCTCGACTGGGATGAAGACGATGCCTGGCGCCTGGGCTTCGAGCCGGGAGCAGGTCCCGGCGACGAGTTCATGCAGCCGGAGACCGAGGCCGGGAGCGGCCACCCGGCGGCAGCTCAGTCCGAGTCAGGCCAGCCTGGACCAGGCCAGCCCCGGCCCGATCAGCCCGAGTCAGGCCAGCCCGAGGCGGGCCGGCCGGCGACGGGCAAGCCGGGGACAGCCAGGCCCGAGGCCGGGCGGCCAGGGGCCAGCGCCGAGACAGGTTCCCGGGCGCGGACGAGGCGCAGGTCCGGGCAGTCACGGCCGCGGGCCCAGTCCGTGGGCGCGCTGCGCCCGACGCGGGTGCTGTCGGCCGTGGGCCGCGATGAAGCTGCCATCCGGTGGCACGGCGGCGACCAGGGACCCAAGTCCGCGCTCGCGAGCGCCGCCCCGGCGCACTGCCTGACGTGCGGCTTCATGGTCAGGCTCAGCGGCCCGCTCGGCCGGGTTTTCGGAGTCTGCGCGAACGAGTTCGCCCCGGACGACGGAAAGGTCGTCTCGGTCGATCACGGCTGCGGAGCGCACTCCGACGGGGAAATGCAGCCCGGTGTCCCGGCCGCGGACACGGCTGCTCCCACGGTCGACGAACTCGGTTACGACATGCTGAACACCGGAGCGACCGTGCCGGAGAGCGTGCTCGAGACCTTGGACCACGAACTGCTCTAGCAGAAGCTAGCCGCTTGCGCCACCGGGCGAACGCCTGGCCGCGGCCCGTGCCCGGGAGCGCTTCATCCGCGGGATGTAGGTCAGCCCGAAGAGACCGAGGCCCACGCCCACGGCGCAGGTCCAGATCCACCAGTGGCTGGAAGCTGGAATGGCGTTACGCATGATGACCAGCACGATCAGCGCGACCGCCCATGCCACCGTTCCCGCCGCCGCGATCAGCTGATCGTTGCCCTCGAGCGCGGGCGGAACCTCGCGAGATGGCTTGGCCATGCACTCAGGCTAGCCGAGCAGTCCGGCCGGGCACGCAGGCCCTTGTCGCGGATCGGCCGAGCTTATCGCGCGGTCTGGCATCTGTGGCGTACCTTGTTCGTGCCTGGTCGGCTCGGCTGTGTCAGCCTGCCAGGTGACGTTCCGCCGGGTAGCCGGCCGTAACCGAGGAATGTTCTTCCATGGTCTACGGTTAGCAAGAGTAATGAGCGAAGCTAACGATTATGATAATTCCCCAGTCCAGGTCGGACGCGGGGCTTGCGACGTCCCTGCGGATCTCGGTCAGTCGGCTGGCGCGCAGGATGCGAATCGAGCGAGTCGCGCAGGGTCTGCAGCCCGAGCTCTCCGACTCTCAGCTCGCAGCCCTGGCCGCGCTGGAAAAGCGCGCGATGACTCCAGGCGAGCTCGCCGAGCACGAGAAAGTGCAGCCGCCGTCGATCACCAGGGTCATCGCCTCACTCGAAGAACGCGGCCTGATTCAGCGGATGCCACATCCAAGCGACCGTCGGCAGGTCGTCCTCACCGTGACCGACCAGGGACGCGACGTGGTGCGCCAGGTGCGCCAGCTGCGGGAGGCATGGCTGGCCCGCAGGCTGCGCGACCTGACTCCGGCCGAGCGGACGGTCCTGCGGGACGCGGTACCCATCCTGGAGAAGCTGAGCCAGTCCTGACCGGGCCGGCTCGCGGCGGGCCTGGCCAGGAAACTGCCAGTCCCCGCAAGCGCCGCCGCACCTTCAGCTCCCTGCGAGTCAGGAATTTCCGGCTGTTCGCCATCGGACAGGTGATCTCGAATACCGGTACCTGGATGCAGCGGGTGGCCCAGGACTGGCTGGTGCTTGAGCTGACGCACGGCAGCGGTGTCGCGGTCGGGCTGGCGACCGGACTCCAGTTCCTGCCCCTGCTGCTGTTCAGCCTCTGGGGCGGCATGATCGCCGACCGGTATCCGAAGCGGCGCGTGCTGATGGTGACCCAGGCCGCCATGGGCGGCCTGGCCCTGATCCTCGGCGTGCTCGCGGTGACCGGGACCGTCCGGCCCTGGCACATTTACCTGCTCGCCTTCGGCCTCGGCCTAGCCACCGTGGTGGACAACCCGACGAGGCAATCGTTCGCCATCGAGATGGTCGGCCGCGACGACCTGCAGAACGCGATCGGGCTGAACAGCGCCGTCTTCAACCTCGCCAGGATCACCGGGCCGGCCGTGGCGGGCCTGGTAATCAGCCTGATCGGCACATCTGCCGCCTTTTTTGTTAACGCAGTCTCGTACCTGACTGTGATCGTCAGCCTGCACCTGATGCGGCAGTCCGAACTCCGTCCTGCGGAGCGGGTCGCCAGGGCCAAGGGCCAGCTGCGCGAGGGCCTGGCCTACGTCCGGTCCAGGCCCGACCTGCTGATGACGATGGTGCTCGTGTTCTTCATCGCGACCTTCGGGATGAACTTCCAGGTCACGACGGCCCTGATGTCGCGGGTCGTGTTCGACACCGGTGCCGGGAGGTTCGGTATCGCGTCGGCTGTCTTCGCGATCGGCGCGCTGATCGGCGCGCTCGTCGCGGCCCGCCGCAGTCGGACCGGCATGCGCATGCTCGTCTGGGCCGCGCTGGCGTTCGGCGTGCTGGAGGCCGCGACCGCGCTGATGCCGTTCTACTGGTCGTTCCTGGTCCTGCTGGTGCCGACCGGTCTCGCCGTGATCAGCTTCAGCACGCTGGCGAACTCCTCGATTCAGCTCACCACGCCGGCCGACATGCGGGGCCGGGTCATGGGGATCTACATGCTCGTCTTCCTCGGCGGCGCTCCGCTCGGCTCGCCGCTCACCGGCTGGGTCGCCGAGCAGTTCGGCACCAGGATCGCCATGCTGGCCGGCGCGATGATATCTATCGGGGCCACCACCGTCGTCGCCGTGCTGATCGCGCGCAAGCGGGGCGTCCCGGTCCGCCGCTACCTGCGTCAGGCCGACCTCGCGCGATCTGCGGCCTCAGCCTGATCGGGCCGAGCAGCCCCTCGCGCCCGGCGCGAGTGATAGCCCCGCGCGCCTGATAACACTGAGGCATGCGACTCTTCGTAGCGCTGCTACCGCCGCATGAGGTGCTGGCCGAACTCGAAGCGGCCGTGGCGCCGCTGCGTCCCGGCTGGCCTGGGCTCCGCTGGGCCGGCCAGGACAGATGGCATGTCACGCTCGCTTTCCTCGGTGAGGTAAGCGAAGCCCGCCTCGACGGACTGCGCGAGCGGCTCGGCCGCGCCGCGAGCCGGCACCAGGGCGTCCAGGTCAGGATAGGCCGGGGCGGAGCGTTCCCCGCGGCGGCGAAAGCTCGCGTGCTGTGCGCGCACATCGAGGGCGAGGCACCGGCGCTGGCCGGGCTGCGGGCGCTCGCCGCGTCCGTGGCGGCCGGGGCGCGGCGGGCCGGCGCTCCGCCGCCGGACGAAGGGCGGCGGTACCGGCCGCATGTCACGCTGGCCCGCAGCCGGCAGCCAGTTGCCCTCAGCCCGCTGGTCGAGGCCCTGAGCGGGTTCAGCGGCTCGGCCTGGAACGCCGCGCAGGTCGAGCTGATCCGCAGCCAGACCGGCCCGCAGCGGCGCTACGACAGCGTCGGAAGCTGGCCGCTGCGAGCGCCGCGCTGACCCCCGGCGCTAGTCACCGACCGAGCCGTCGATCCGCTCCCTGAGCAGGTCGGCGTGCCCGTTGTGCGGGGCGTACTCCTCGACCATGTGCACCAGGATCCAGCGCAGCGTCACCTGGCTGCCGCGCTGGGTTTTACTCTGCTCGAAATCATCCAGGCTCGGGCAGGCAGCCACGGCCTGCCGCGCCAGCTCACACTCGGCGGACCAGGCCGCGAACGCAGCCGCGACATCCCCGTCGGCGGCCCGTTAAAATCTGCTTCCTGATCATCTTCGGTCGCGTAGATGTCGGGGACTTCCTCGCCCGCCAGCACCTGCCGGAACCAGCCGCGCTCCCCCTCGGCCAGGTGCCGCACCAGCCCGAGCAGCGACAGGCTGGACGGCGGAACCGAGCGCTGCCTGAGCTGCTCGTCGCTCAGGTCCTCGCACGTGCGCGCCAGGGTAGCCCGGTGGAAGTCAAGCCAGCTGGCCAGCATGTCCCGCTCGGCGGCGGCGAACGGCGGCTCTGGCCGGTCGATCACGCGCGGCAATCAGATGTCGTTGTCGAGAACGTCGGCCGCTCCCGGTACCTCGCGGACCAACCTGGCGGGCGGCCCTACGTAGCGCGCGCTCGGCCTGACCAGCCGGCCGGTCTGCTTCTGCTCGAGGATGTGCGCCGCCCAGCCGGCCGTGCGGGCGCAGGTGAACATCGACGTGAACATGTGCGGCGCCACGTCGGCGAAGTCGAGCATGATCGCTGCCCAGAACTCGACGTTGGTGGCCAGGACGCGGTCCGGCCGCCGCGCGTGCAGCTCGTCGAGTGCGGCCTTCTCGAGCGCGGCGGCAACCTCGTAGCGCGGTGCGCCGAGATCCCTGGCGGTCCGGCGCAGGACGCGGGCCCGGGGATCCTCGGCGCGGTAGACCCGGTGCCCGAAGCCCATCAGCCGTTCGCCGTTGTCCAGAGCCCGCTTGACGTACGCGACCGCGTCGCCGGACCGCTCGACTTCCTCGATCATGTGCAGCACGCGCGCCGGGGCGCCGCCGTGCAGCGGGCCGGACATCGCACCGACGGCCCCGGACAGGGCCGCCGCCACGTCGGCTCCGGTGGACGCGATCACGCGCGCCGTGAACGTCGACGCGTTCATGCCATGCTCGGCGGCCGAGACCCAGTACGCATCGATGGCCTTGACGTGCTTGGGGTCGGGATCACCGCGCCAGCGGATCATGAACCGCTCGGTGATCGTCTTGGCCTCGTCGACCCGCTTCTGCGGCACCATCGGCAGGCCGGGTCCGCGCGCGGCCTGGGCGACGAACGACAGGGCCATGACCGAGGCCCTGGCCAGATCGTCCCGTGCCTGCTCGTCGGAGATGTCGAGTAGCTGGTGCATGCCCCACGCGGGGGCCAGCATGGCCAGCGCGCTCTGCACATCGACGCGGATGTCTCCGGAGTGGACCGGGATCGGGTACGGCTCGGCCGGCGGCAGGCCCGGCTCGAACGCGTTGTCCACTAGGAGACCCCAGACATGCCCGTAGGTAACATGCCCGACAAGCTCCTCGATATCCACACCACGGTACCTGAGCGCGCCGCCTTCCTTGTCTGGCTCGGCGATCTGCGTCTCGAAAGCGATGACGCCTTCAAGGCCAGGCGTGAAATCGGACATCTAGCGTCTCCTCTTTCCTCTCGACCGGCCCTGCCACTAGGCCGGCAGGCCGGCCAAACGCCGCTTAGCTTACGACCCCTGCCAATACGCTCGCACATGGCCGCCTGCCGATTCCCGCTCCAGATCACTATGTGAAGATCTGTACCCATGGGGGTGCCAACCAACGCAGCGGACTGGCCGACCGAGGGCCTCGACGAGACCATGCTCGCGGCCGACCCGCACGACCAGTTCGACCGCTGGATGGCCGACGTCGTAGCGGTTGGCCTGCCCGAGCCGACGGCGATGGTGCTCGCGACCGTATCGGCGGCCGGGCAGCCGCGAGCCAGGACAGTGCTGCTTAAGGGCCATGACCGGGCCGGCTTCACGTTCTTCACCAACCGCACATCGCGGAAAGGCACCGACCTGGACGAGGCGCCGAGAGCCAGCCTGCTCTTCCCCTGGCACGCGATCCACCGGCAGGTGATCATCGAGGGGACCGCGGCCCGGCTGTCCGCGGCCGAAAGCGAGGCCTACTTCCGCACCAGGCCGCACGCCTCCCAGGTCGCCGCCTGGGCGAGCAGGCAGTCCACGGTGATCGGGTCGCGGCGCGAGCTTGACGAGCGCTACGCAGAGCTGGCGGAGCGCTGGCCAGACGGCGAGCAGGTGCCGCTGCCCTACTTCTGGGGCGGGTACCTGGTCACGCCGCAGACGATCGAGTTCTGGCACGGCCGGGCGAACCGGATGCACGACCGGCTGCGCTACACGAGGGTGGCAGGGACCTGGGTGATCGAGCGGCTGGCGCCCTGACTGCCGCGGGCGCCGTAGCATCGATGCCGGAGGGAGGCTGCGGTGGCGACGCACGGCCTGATCGATACGACGGAGATGTATCTCCGTACGGTCTTCGAGCTGACCGAAGAGGGCATCGTGCCGCTTCGGGCCAGGATCGCGGAGCGGCTCTCGCAGAGCGGCCCCACCGTCAGCGAGACCGTGGCCAGGATGGAACGCGACGGCCTGCTCCAGGTCATCGACAACCGGCGGCTGTCGCTGACTCCTGAGGGAATGAGGCTGGCGACCAGGGTGATGCGCAAGCACCGGCTGGCCGAGTGCCTTCTCGTCGACGTCATCGGCCTGCCCTGGGAAGAGGTCCACATCGAGGCGTGCCGCTGGGAGCATGTTATTTCCGACAACGTGGAACGGCGGCTAGCCGATCTGCTCCATTTTCCGGTGCGTTGTCCGCACGGAAATGTCATTCCAGGACTAGCCGAGCTGGGCGTACCTGACGTCGCCGTCGACAGTGCGCAAGCCGCTGCGCAGGAGACTGATGTGGCCATGACGGCCATAGCGGGGGCGGTACCCGTGCAGGTAATTGTTCGCCGGATCAGCGAACAACTCCAAAGCGATGCCGCACTAATGCTTAAACTAAAGAACATCGGGATACAACCCGGCCGCGAGGTTACGCTAGTGGTCGGCAACGACGATGTGCGGGTGACACGTGCGGGCACGGGCGGTGGGGACCTTGATGTCGGGGTGGCGCTGCGGCACGAAATCGCGGCACATGTCTTCGTCGCCGGATCGTCCTGAGCGCATGGTAGACGTCTTATGAAACCAGACGGCGAAGCCGCGGACCAGGTCGAGGTGCGGAGGCCCAGGCTGGTGCCGCCCATGCTGACCACGGAGCAGATACTCGGCAACGTCGAGACCGCGGTGATCGTCATCGACAACGACGGCTGCATGCGATATGCCAACTCTTTTGCTGCCGAGCTCTTCGGCTTCCGCGACTCGCGGCACCTGACCGACCTTCCTTTCCGGCGGCTCGGCTTCCACGAGGAAGACATCACCAAGGTCGAGAATCTCGAGCATCAGGCATGCCGGGGACGTGACTGGGAAGGCACGCTCGCGATCAGGCGGCCCGACGGGTCCAACTTCTTCGTCAGGATGAACGCGGCGCCGCTGCGCGGCGTCGCCGGCGACATCGCCGGGACCGTGATCATGGCCAGGCAAGCCGTCCAGGTCGGGACCCATGGATCGACCGGCCGGCCCGGGCTGCTCGACCGGATTGGCGAGCGGCTCGGCAGCTCGCTCGAGCTTGACGACACGCTGCGCCGCGTCGCGGACACCCTGGTGCCGCAGTTCGCCGACCACTGCTTCATCGAGCTGCGGTCGAAGGAAGGTCTCGTCCGCCGGGTTCAGATGAACGCGTGGGGCTGGAAGCCGTCCAATGGCGGCTGGGCGCAGGTCGGCGATACGGTCGTCTACCCCCCCGACCATTTCGCCAGCCGGGCGATGGCCCAGAACGAGACGATCCTGATCGAGGATCTGCTCGAGGAGGAGAACGCGGCGCCGACCGAGGCGAGCCGGCAGGCGAGCAGGGAAGTCGGCATGACGTCGGCGATCGTCGCGCCGCTGGTCATGCGCGGCCAGGCACTCGGCGTGATGACCCTGACGCTCTCCGACCTGACCGACCGCGACACCATTCACTACGTGGCGGACGACCGGGACCTGGTCGCGGCCATCGCGAGCCGGGTCTCGGTCGCGATCGACAATGCGCTGCTGTTCGAGGAGGAGCGGGCCACCGCGCTCGCGTTCCAGAACAGCCTGCTGCCGAACAAGCCGCCGGTACTCGACGGGCTGGAGGTCGCCTACCGGTACGTGCCGGCCAAGCCACTCGAGAGCCACGGGCAGGGCATCCAGACGCAGGTCGGCGGGGACTGGTACGACATCATCCAGCTGTCAGCCGGCCGGGTGGGCATCGTGATCGGCGACGTCGAGGGACGCGGCGCGCGGGCGGCGGCCATCATGGGCCAGCTCCGCTCGGCACTGCGGGCGTTCGCGCAGGACGACAAGGCGCCCGCCGATATCCTGCGCAGACTGGACGACTGGTGCCGGTCCATGACCGACGAGCGGGAGGACCAGGGCGCCGATCCGCCGACCGCCAGCTGCACGTACCTGATCTACGATCCGTGGTTCCGCCAGCTGACGATCTCCAATGCCGGCCACGACTCACCGATGATCGTCACCGGCCAGGATGTGGCCCAGCTGCAGATCGAGCATCAGGGTGTCCTGCTCGGCGTCCGCGGCATGTTCCCCGGCCTGCCGACCTACCGCGAGGAATCCCGCGAGCTGCCTGCTGGTTCCACGCTGATCTTCTACACCGACGGGCTGGTCGACCGGCGCCATCGTGCCGAGGGCCCAGGGCATTACGAGGACGCCGAGGTGTTCGGGATGCTCAGCGCGGCGGTCAAGTCGGTCGCCACGGAGAGCGTCGAGAAGATCACCCAGGCCGCCGAGCATGCCGTGCCGGGCCAGATCGACGACGACATGGCGATCCTGGTGGTCAGGACGTCGGCGGAGGAACTTCAGCACTGGGACATGCGGTTCGAGGCCGAGCCGATCAGGGTGTCAGAGGCCAGGAAGATGGCCTTCGACACCTTCGTCGAGTGCGGGATGGACGACGATCAGGCCGACCTGGCCTGCTTGCTGGTCTCCGAGGTCGTCACCAATGTGGTCCTGCACACGGCGGCGGCACCCAGCCCGCGGCACGAGTTCGCGCTCGAGGCGGTCGCGCTGTCCGGGGCATCCGGCGGCCTCGATGACTGGGTCGACTCGCCATTCTCCGAAGGCTTCGGCGGAGCGCACGGCGCCATGGGCGGGCTGCCCGGCCAGGAGTTCATGCTGCGGATCCGCAAGGGGCAGACCTCGGTGTGGGTCGAGGTCTTCGACTCCGACCTCCGGCTGCCGCGGATCAGGATGGCGGGCGAGAACGACGAGGGCGGCCGGGGCCTGTACCTGGTCGACCAGCTCGCGTTCCGGTGGGGCTCGCGGCCGACTGACGAAGGCAAGGCGGTCTGGTTCGAGATGCCGATCAAGCCGCAGACGGCGGGGATGTTATCGGGGCGTGAGTAAGGCTGGGCCGACGCTGGCCGTGCCGGGTCGGCAGGCTGGCCAGCCTGCTACTTGCGCTGAGTCACCCACAGGATCAGCACCGCGATCGCGAAGCCGCAGGCGGCTATGGCGAAGACACGGCCGGTGGCGCCTATGCCCATCCGGCGCCTGCCCCGGATTACGGCAACGGCAAAAATAATGGCGAGGAAGCCGAGCAAGATAAGACCGTCGGTCACTGCCGCCTCCAGTCAGCCGTCAGCTAGTCAGTCGCCGACCGGTCGATCGCTGTGCAGCCGATCAATCGTCCCCGGCTGTCCTGTTACCAGGATAACGGGATATCGCACGGGGCTCCCAGCTCAGCGGCGCCCAGTTCGCCGGCCCCCCCGTCAGCGGCTCCCAGGTCAGCGGCTCCCAGGTCAGTGGCTCCCAGGTCAGCGGCTCCCAGGTCAGCGGCTCCCAGGTCAGCGCCTCCCAGCGCGGCGGCTCCAGGCTCGGCGGCTCCCAGCGCGGCGGCTCCCCGATCAGTGGCGTCAGAAAGTCCGCCCAGAACGGCGCAGACCGGTACCCCCGCGTCCGGATGACTGACCGAGTCGCGCAGCCTGCGCAGCATCACCACCTGCCTGGCCAGCTCGTCGATCCGCTCGCTGACTAGCCGTGCGGCCGCCTCGCGCAGGGCCGGGCTGACCGGGCGCCCAGCCGCCAGCCTGGCCAGCGGCCGCAGCTCGTCGAGCCGGAAGCCCAGATCCTTCAGCGCCAGGGCCGCTGCCAGGTAGTCGCCGTACTCGCGCGGATACTTGCGGGTGCCGCCCGCGGACCGGCGAGGTTCCGGCAGGATGCCGAGTTCCTCGTAGTACCTGATCGTCCGGCTGCTCACCCCGGCGTTCCTGGCCAGCTGCCCGATACCGACCAGGTCAGCTGCCTCGCCAGTGTTCCTGGCCATGCGCCGACCCCCCCGTTCCCCCCGATGCCCGGTTCCCCCGGGCGCCCGCTTGTCTTTTACGCCGGCCGCTTGGCCCGCAGGCCGGCCGCATCCCCCGATGCCCGTCCCCCTGACGGATCGTAATGAGCGCCACGCGCGATCACCTCCCGATCCGGCTATGGCGCACTGCCTACTGCGCGGTAACCTCAAAGCGGACGACCGTTCGGGGTTCGCTGCAGTGGAGGTTTGTCATGTCCGAGGCATACATCGTCGGAGCTGTGCGGACGCCCGTCGGCCGGCGCAACGGAGGTCTGGCGTCTGTCCATCCGGCAGACCTCGCCGCGCACGCGCTCACCGAGCTGATGACACGCACCGGCGTGGACCCGGAGGCCGTCGAGGACGTCATCATGGGCTGCGTCTCGCAGGCCGGCCCGCAGGCGATCGACATCGCGCGCACGGCCTGGCTGTCCGCCGGGCTGCCCGAGACCGTGCCGGGCGTGACCATCGACCGCCAGTGCGGCTCGTCGCAGCAGGCGGTCCACTTCGCCGCTCAGGGCGTGCTGTCCGGCACCCAGGACCTAGTGGTCGCGGCCGGGATCGAGAGCATGAGCCAGGTGCCGATGGGCTCGACCGTCGCGCCGCTGCTCGAGAAGGGCCTGGCCTTCCCCTACGGGCAGGGCTGGGGGGACAGGTACGGCAAGCAAGAGATCTCCCAGTTCCGCGGCGCGCAGCTGATGTGCGAGAAGTGGGGTATCAAGCGCCAGCAGCTCGAGGAGTTCTCGTTCGAGAGCCACACGCGGGCGATCCGCGCGATCGACGAGGGCAGGTTCGAGCGCGAGATCGCGCCGGTCAACGGGGTGAGCGCCGACGAGGGCCCGCGCCGGGACACCTCGCTCGAGAAGATGGCCGAGCTCAAGCCGCTGCGTGAGGGGTGGGAGATTACCGCCGCCGTGGCGTCCCAGATCTCCGACGGCGCGGCCGCGCTCCTGATCGCCTCGCCCGACGCCGTACAGCGATACGGCCTCACGCCCCGGGCGCGGATCCACACGCTGACCGTGACCGGCTCCGATCCGGTGTTCATGCTGACCGGACCGATCCCGGCGACGGAGAGGGCGCTGGCCAAGGGGAAGCTCAGCATCGACGACATCGACGTCTTCGAGGTCAACGAGGCCTTCGCTCCCGTCCTGATCGCCTGGTCGGCCGAGACCGGCGCGTCACTGGAGAAGACCAACCCGAACGGCGGCGCGATCGCGCTCGGCCACCCGCTCGGCGCGACCGGAGCGATCTTGATGACCAAGCTGCTGTACGAGCTCGAGCGCACGGGCGGCCGGTACGGCCTCCAGACCATGTGCGAGGGCGGCGGCCAGGCCAACGCCACCATCATCGAGCGCATCTAGGTTCCCGCATAATAAGCCCGGTCTCCTGCCAGAGGCCGGCCGCCCCGCCTAGCCCCCGCCCCTCGGCGGATGGATGTGCCATTCATACGCCGCAACACGGATGGATGGCACTCTCATCCGGCTCAGGGAGGGACCACGGCCACCCATACCCTCGGATGACCTTGAGCGGACTGGGTAATGTGCGCGCATGCGAAGTTCGGCCGCCTCATCCTCGCGCGCTGAGTCCGGTCAGTCGGGAGTGCCAGTAGCGACCGGGCCCCTTGCGCCTGGCCGGATCGCCCGGATGGCACCGTGGGCACTCGGGGCGGCCGGCGTCCTCGGCGCGGCTGCGGCCGTCGCGCTTCGACCGGGCGGCGCCCGGGCTGCCGCTGCCCAGGACTGGTCGCCTTTCGTCCTGGTCGCCGGGCTGCTTCTGATCGGACTCGTAGCCGACGACGACGGGCTGTTTGCCGCGGCGGGATACCGGCTGGCGCGGCTCACGCACAGCGGCAGCGCGCTGTTCATCGGCGCGACCGTCCTGATCGGCCTCGTGACCGCCGTCCTGAACCTGGATACCTCCGTCGCGTTCCTGACACCCGTCCTCGTCTACACGGCCCGCAGCCGCAAGCTCGGTGAGCCCGCCCTGCTCTACGGCTGCCTGCTGCTGTCCAACGCGGGCTCGCTGCTGCTCCCTGGCTCCAACCTGACGAACCTGATCGTGCTCGGCCACCTGCAGCTGACCGGCAGCGGGTTCCTGGCCCGGATGTGGCTGCCTGCGGTGACAGCGCTGACGGTGACCGCTGTTGTGGTGGCGTTCTTCGAGCGGCGGTCGCTGCGCGGCGGGACCGCCGAGCCCGCCGCGCCCGAGCGGCTGGTGCCGGGCGTGGGACTCGCCGCCGTCGTTCTCGCCACGGTGCTGGTCCTGACGCTGAAGTCGCCGGCCATCCCGGTCGCCGCCGTCGGCCTAGTCGCGGCGATGATCCACCTGGCCAGAGGCCGGGCGAGCGTACCCGGCGTCACCGAGGTGCTCGGACTGCCGGTGCTGGTCGGTCTGTTCGGCGTCGCGGTTGCCCTCGGCACGCTCGGCCGGGCCTGGGCGGGCCCGGCCGAGCTGCTCTCCCATCTCGACAGCTGGGGAACCGCCGCAGTGGCCGGCCTCGCGACGATTGTCGTGAACAACCTGCCGGCCGCCTCGCTGCTGGCGGCACGGACCCCGAGCCATCCTTTCTCCCTCATCGTGGGCCTGAACCTGGGGCCGAACCTGTGCGTCACCGGATCGCTCGCCTGGCTGCTGTGGCTGCGGGCGGCGCGGGGCGCAGGCGCGGAACCGTCGCTGAGCCGGGCGAGCCGGATCGGGGTCGTCGCTGTGCCGCTATCGATCGCCGCGGCGCTCGGTGCGCTGACGCTGACTGGCTCGCTCTAACGGCAGGTCCTGCCCTCCGACGGTCAGACGTCCGCGCTGTCAGCTCGCGATCTGGCTGGATTCGCGTGCAACGGTTTGCCGTCCTGCCGTGATCTGATCGGCTAAGGGAGGTGGCCGTGGGCGGGCAGGCCGATGCCGAGTTCACCGAGTTCATGCTCGGGTGCTGGCCGAGGCTCGTGCGGCTCGGTCACGTCCTTAGCGGCGATCGCGGTCTGGCCGAAGATCTGGCGCAGACGGCGCTGGCCAGGGCGTATGCGTCCTGGCCGCAGGTCGCCCGGGCTGGCGCGGTCCCGAACTCGATCAGCTACCTGAAGTTCGTGATCAGCGACGGGCGGACGACCAGGGTGCCTGCCGTGGCCGCCGGGCGGGAAAGTTTCTACGCCTTCGCTCTTGGTGCACCGAACCTGCGGGTCGTGCGATGGGACGCATATGACAGTGCCGGACGCCGAGTCGTCGGTGGTCGCGGTCTGCCCTAGGTCTGACGGTCTGAGTTTCAGACGTCCGCGCGGTAGAAGTTGAGGTAGGACCGGGACGGGGTCGGGCCACGCTGGTCCTGGTACCGGGATCCGTAGATGGCCGAGCCATACGGATGCTCACTCGGCGAACTAGTTCTGAAGAGGCAGAGCTGCCCGATCTTCATCCCGGGCCAGAGCTTGATCGGCAGGGTGGCGACGTTCGACAGCTCGAGAGTGACGTGGCCGGAGAAGCCAGGGTCGATCCAGCCGGCGGTCGAGTGCGTGAGAAGGCCCAGCCTGCCGAGACTCGACTTGCCCTCCAGGCGCCCGGCGATATCGTCAGGAAGCGACACGACCTCGTAGGTCGAGCCGAGGACGAACTCGCCCGGATGCAGCACGAACGGATCCTGGCCCTCGGTCTCGACCATGCGGGTCAGGTCGGCCTGCTCGATCGCCGGATCGATGTGCGGGTACTTGTGGTTCTCGAAGACCCGGAAATACCTGTCCAGGCGGACGTCAACACTGGACGGCTGGACGAGTTCAGGCGCGAACGGATCGAGCGAGACGCGGCCTGAGGCGATCTGGGCTCGGATGTCCCTGTCGGAGAGCAGCACGCAGGCAACCTACCGGTTCCGGTACGATGTCGTCGCGGCAGTCGTCCGACCGAACCGGTTTGCGTGGAATGCGCAGCTAGCCAGGCGGGTGTCTCGCGCGGGTGTAGTTCAATGGCAGAACATCAGCTTCCCAAGCTGACAGTGCGAGTTCGATTCTCGTCACCCGCTCCAGCCCAGGTCAGGCCGTCAGTCTGAGTGATGACGTGCTGCTGACCTTGCATCATCGTAGCGACCTCCTCGTGTCCGTTGCGCGCCCGATCGAGCTCGCGGTGCCCTGGCCGTCGCAGTTCCTGACTGGCCATCGGCAAGCCGGACAGATCATGAGCGACACTGCGGCAGCCGATCAGGGAGCGAAGCCGACTTCCTCGCGCTCAGTTCTCCTGGCCGCGACTGGCGCGTCAAGGGCGCGCACGCGCGTCACTTACGTGATGCCGGGCCACCCGGCCTTACGTGATCAGCTTCGCTGACCCTGGACCCGCCAGCCGCTCACCAGGATCTTTGCGCCTACGAGGAAGGACGTGACGGAGTAGTAACTCGACCGAGCCTGCTGACTTCCTGTGATCATTGCGGTCCCGGTATTCTCTGCGCATGGCACGCAGCGAGGAGCACGGGGTTACGCCTCAGGGCAAGGATTTTTCAGCCTGGTACAACGAGGTTGTCGCGAAGGCGCAGCTCGTCGACCGAGGTCCAGTCAAAGGCACGATGGTTATCCGCCCGTATGGATACCGCCTGTGGGAGCTGCTGCAGTCCGAGCTGGACCGGAGAATTAAGGACACCGGTCATGGCAATGCCTACTTCCCGCTGCTCATCCCTGAGTCCTATCTCCGGCGCGAAGCTGAGCATGTCGATGGCTTTGCTCCCGAGTTGGCGGTAGTCACGCACGCCGGGGGGAAGGAGTTGGACGAGCCTCTTGTCGTCCGGCCGACGTCCGAGACCATCGTCGGCGAGATGATGGCCAAGTGGATCTCCTCTTATCGCGACCTGCCTCTGCTTCTGAACCAGTGGTCAAACGTGGTCCGCTGGGAGCTAAGGCCCCGAATGTTCCTTAGAACAACCGAGTTCCTGTGGCAAGAAGGCCACACGGCGCACGCAAGCGAGGCTGACGCGCTCAAGGAGACCATGCTTGCTCTCGGCTTCTACGCTGAGGTAGCTCGCGATGTCGCCGCCCTGCCTGTTGTCCCTGGGGAGAAGACGCCTGGTGAGCGTTTCGCTGGAGCGGCACGGACATTCACCATAGAGGCGATGATGCGCGATGGCAAGGCGCTTCAGGCGGGAACGTCTCATTACATGGCGACAAACTTCGCCAAGGCGTTCGAGATCCAGTACACAAGTGAGTCAGGCCGCCTTGAGCTATGCCATACCACATCCTGGGGAATGTCGACTCGGATGATTGGCGCAGTCATCATGGCTCACGGTGACGATCATGGTCTCGTTCTACCGCCAATGCTCGCCCCGTATCAGGTAGTTATCGTTCCGATCGGTCGAGGAGAACAGCTCAATCCCGTGCTTGCTGCCGCACAGATTCTGACTGCTGAGCTCAGGCAGGCAGGCATTCGCTCTCACTTGGATGACCGAGTACAACTGTCGCCGGGATTCAAATTTAACGATTGGGAACTACGTGGCGTGCCATTGCGTCTTGAGCTTGGACCACGCGACCTAGACGCAGGGACAGCAATCATTGCACAGCGCCTCGGCGGCGAAGGTAAGAGGACGATCCAGCTCGCCAATGCATCGCCAACGCTCATCGCCATGCTCGATAATTATCAGAATTTCCTACTTGAGCGAGCGACCGCCTTCCGCGATTCGAACACCGTTGTAGTTAATGACTGGCGCGCTTTCCAGCAAGCAATCTCGACTGGTTGGGCGCAGGCGTTCCATTGCGGCAACCCGGCATGCGAGGACGATATCAAAGCCGAGACTGCCGCCACACCTCGCTGCATTCCTCTTGATGGCAGATTCGAGGCCGGAACATGCGTGCGATGCGATGGCCGATCAGCATACGGCAAGCGTGTGATCTTCGGGCGCGCTTACTGAGCCGTATTCGGACTTCGACCCTAGCGCCCGGTCCTTGTGGCCGCCGGCCGAGGCGGCCCAGGCCGACTACGAGTCGCTGCGCAGGCATCTGCTCGAGCGCGGGCGTCCTTCCCGACTGCCTGGCTGCCGCGCGGTTCGGCGGGCGGCCTGGCCGGGCTGATCACCTGGCCGGCCAGCGAGCCGGTATTTGCGGGTGAACTGCTCGGCGCGGCCAGGCAGCGGTGGAACCCGCACGCTGATGACCGGGTCAGCGCGCTGGCAGCCGGCTACCAGTTCCTGCTCCAGGCCGCCGCCTCGCAGGCCCGGCCCGCAGTGGCGGAGGCCCGGCAGTGAAGGTCGCCCTTTACACGCGGGTCTCCACCGAGCGGCGGGCCGAACGCGGCACGATCGGCTCCCAGCTGCAGGTACTGCGCGAGCACATCACGGCAGCCGGGGATGAGCTGGCCCGGCGAGTACGTCGATGACGGCCAGAGCAAGCCCGGCCGGCTGCGCTGGCTCTCTGGGCCATAGGTCAACTTACGGGGATGACGCTGGGCCCGGCACAGGGTGGATAGGCAGCAATACGGGAGGCCTC
>Ga0307374_10007422_pt1 | contig 16705 bp, 17 predicted proteins | sample OX3MG_FD_202532 | JGI IMG/M metagenome (GOLD analysis project Ga0307374, IMG submission 202532) | Soil microbial communities from Risofladan, Vaasa, Finland - OX-3 | ecosystem: Environmental > Terrestrial > Soil > Coastal area > Acid sulfate soil | place: Finland: Risofladan, Vaasa | collected... | reverse complement strand
CACCCGGTACCGCCGGCACCTCACCCAGGCCCGCACGGCCGAGAAGCAGAGAGTGGAGAAACTGCTCGAAGACGGGCACCTGAAACTGTCCAGCGTGATCTCCGACATCCACGGCGTCTCCGGCCGGGACATGCTGGACGCGATCGCCGCCGGGCAGCGCGACCCGAAAGCCCTGGCCCAGCTGGCCCGCGGCAGCATGCGCGGCAAGATCCGCCGCCTGGAGGAGGCGCTGGACTGCTCGTTCTTCACCGGCGAGCACGCCGCCGTGCTGGCCATGATGCTGGCCACCATCGACCACCACACCACCCAGATCAGCGCGCTCACCCAGAAGATCGAGGCGCTGACCGAGCCCTACCTGCCCCAGGTCACCCAGCTCGACGCCGTCGACGGCATCGGCCCGGTCTGCGCCCAGGACATCATCGCCGAGATCGGCACCGACATGACAGCGTTCCCCACCGCCCCCCACCTGGTCTCCTGGGCCAGATGGTCACCCCAGGTCAGCCAGTCCGCCGGCAAGCGCAAGGGCAGCAACGCCACCGGCCGCGGCAGCCCCTACCTCAGCGCCGCCCTCGGCGAGGCCGCGATCGGAGCCAGCCGCACCCAGTCCTTCCTCGGCGCCAGGTACCGGCGAATGGCCCGGCGCATGCCCAAGAAGAAGGCCCTTGTCGCCACCGGCAGCTCCATGCTCACCATCGTCCACGCCCTGCTGTCCGACCCCGAAGCCCGATATCAAGACCTCGGCGCGGACTACTACGAGCAGCGCATGCATGCCCGCCGCCAGGCCCGCAACCACGTCCGCAGCCTTGAACGCCTCGGCTACAAGGTCACCATCCAGGCCATCAACCCCGACACCGGCGAGATCCTGGCCACAGCCAGCTAAACCGCTGCCGCCGTTACCCACAGCCCGTCAGCGCTGACGCGCCGCCGGGCGCTGCCGCGCGCCCAGCTGACGTCTTACTTTCGGACCAGACTGGACACGTTCGTGCCGCCGGCCCGCCAGCACTCATGTTCGGTGTTTCCGCAGGTCAGTGTGGCGGAGGATGCGAGATTCGAACTCGCGAGGGGTTGCCCCCAACACGCTTTCCAAGCGTGCGCCCTAGGCCACTAGGCGAATCCTCCGCCGGCAAGCCTACCGACTCGCAGCGGCGATTCAGACCCGGATACGGCACGGGCGGGAACCATAGCCGCACAAGCGGTCAGCCGGGCTGGCTAGACTGGGCGGCAGACCCCTCGCACGGCGTTTATCCCGCCAACTCCCCCAGGGCCGGAAGGCAGCAAGGGTACGCGGGCTCTGGCGGGTGTGCGAGGGGTCCCTTCCCCTCCCCGGCGAGGACGAGGTCATGGCAGGCAAGGTCTCCAGATCGGGCGGCAGCACAGGCGACCGGGATCACCGCCCCGAGGCTCCGCAGGCCCCGCTTGCGCTCTACCGCCGCTACCGGCCAGCTACCTTCGCCGAGGTCAAGGGCCAGGATCACGTCACGGAGCCGCTCAGGCAGGCGCTGCGCAGCGGCCGCGTGAATCATGCCTACCTGTTCAGCGGCCCGCGCGGCTGCGGCAAGACATCGAGTGCCCGGATCCTGGCCCGGTCGCTGAACTGCGAGGAAGGTCCCACGCCTGATCCGTGCGGCACATGCGATTCGTGCGTGGCGCTGGCCCCGGCCGGGCCCGGCAGCATCGACGTCATCGAGATCGACGCCGCGTCGCACGGCGGTATCGATGATGCCAGGGACCTGCGCGAGCGCGCCTTCTACTCGCCGGTCGCGGCGCGCTTCAAGATCTACATCATCGACGAGGCGCACATGGTCACCGGCGCCGGCTTCAATGCCCTGCTGAAGCTGGTCGAGGAACCGCCGCCGCACCTGAAGTTCGTCTTCGCGACGACCGAGCCTGAGAAGGTCATCCCGACGATCAGGTCGAGGACGCATCATTATCCGTTCCGCCTGGTGCCCCCCGCTGTCCTGCGCGAACTGCTGGAAGGGATTCTCGCGGCCGAGGGCATCAGCTACGAGCCAGCCGTGCTGCCTGTCGTTATCCGGGCCGGCGCCGGCTCGGTGCGGGACTCGCTGTCGGTGCTCGACCAGCTCATCGCGGGCGCGGACGAGTCCGGGCTGCGCTATGACCGGGCGATCGCGCTGCTCGGCTACACCGACGGCGCGCTGCTTGACGAGATGGCCGAGGCCTTCGCAGCCGGCGACGGTGCCGCGGTCTTCCTGGCCATCGACCATGTCGTCGAGGCCGGCCATGATCCGCGCAGGTTCGCCATGGACCTCCTGGACCGGCTGCGCGACCTGATCGTGCTCGCCGCGGTGCCGGACGCCGGAACCACGGGGCTGCTCGACGCGCCCGAGGACCAGCTGGATCGGATGCGCAAGCAGGCAGCCGGGTTCGGCCAGGAGCGCCTCGCCAGGGCCGCGGAGACGATCAGCGCCGGACTGGTCGAAATGCGCGGGGCCACGTCGCCCCGGCTGCTGCTCGAGCTGATGTGTGCCCAGGTCCTGCTTCCTGCCGAGCCGGCCGCAGCTGCGCCAGCTCCGGCCGAGCCGGCCGAATGGTCCGGCTCGGCGGACCTTGCCGCGAGGGTCGAGCGGCTGGAACGCCAGCTAGCGGCCGGGGGCAGCACGGCGAGCCGGCGCCAGGCGCCGTCCGCTGACCGCGACCCGGCCGCAGCCGGACCGGCCGCCGGGACTGGCCAGCGGCCGGCATCTAGTTCGGGCCCAGGGACTGGCCAGCGACGCGCCGGCAGTTCCAGCACCGGGACTAGGCCGGAGCCGGGCCGAGGGGCCGGGCAGCCTTCTGCTGGCGAGCGTAGCCAGCCGCAGGTCGCCAATGATTTCCCGGCCGCCCTTGATACCGAGATGCTGCGAAGCCGGTGGGCGGACGTGCTCGACGCGGTTCGCGAGGTGCGCAAGACGGCCTGGATCCTGCTGAGCAGCTATGCCAGCATCGAGGCGGTCGAGGGCAATGTCCTGACCGTGGCCTTCGATTCAGAAGGCAACGCCAAGGGCTTCGCGAGCAGCGGCAGCGACAGCTACCTCGCCGACGTGCTGCACGCCATGTTCGGTGCCCGGCTGGTGATCAGGACGATCGTCGGGCCCGCCACGAGCAGGGGCGGGGGCCGGGCAGTGCCAGCGGCGTCAGAGGGCAGCCCGGGCGGCGGCAACGGCAGCCCGGGCGGCGGCGCGCGAAACAGATCCGGGCCAGGCTTTGACCCCGGCGGGAACCGCGGCGAACCAGCCGGCGCGACAGGCACCGACTCCGACAGCCGTGACTCGGACGGCAGCGACTCGCGTCGCAGCGACTCGCTCGGCACGAGATCGCCCGGCCACGAGGGGGCCCGCCGTAGTCAGCGCGGCGGTTCCGGGGAAGAGGCCGGCCCTGCCGGAATCACCGGAGCCGACGGCGGCGGAGCCGGCGGCCCGGGTCGCGGACGAGACACCAAGCGAGCCGGTACTGACCGCGTGCCCGCCGGTTCATCGGCCGCCAGCCAGACTGACCGCGTGGCCCCCGGTTCATCGGCGGCCGCCGGCCAGGCTCACCGCGGCTCCGCCAGCCGAGGTTCCGCGAGCCGAGCGCCTGCCACGGCCGCGGTGCCGTCCGGCGGGCCTGAAATGGCCGACGATCCCAGGCCGCTGACCGATCCCACGCCCCCCAGCCCGGGCGACGACCTGACGGGCACGGACTTGATCATGCGGGAACTTGGCGGCCGCGTGATCGGGGAGATCACCGAGGTCTAGAAGACCGGCCGGCGCGACCCCGCCAAGGTGCCGGGTCGGCGGGGCAGGCCGTAGGCTCTCAAGAGACGCAACGAAACGGCGACCTGTGCCGCGACCGGCCCGGACAGGCGGGCGGCACCGGCCAGGCAAGAGAGCAGGTGACCGCAGCGTGGAACCCGGTGGGCAGCAACTCTTCGCTGCCGCTGCACAGATGCAGAGCCAGCTTATGAGCGCTCAGCAGCGGCTGGCCGAGACCGAGATCGAGGGCAGCGCCGGGGGCGGCCTCGTCAAGGTAACGATCAACGGGCAGGGTGAGCTGGTCGATGTGGCCATCGCCAAGGAAGCCATCGAGCCGGGCGATCCCGAGGAGACCGCGTCGACGCTGGCGGACCTGGTGCTCGCGGCGTGCCGCGACGCCTACCGCGCCCTCGGTGACGTCCAGGCCGAGATGATGGGTCCGCTCGCGGGCGGCTTCGGCGGCGTGCCGGGGAGCGAAGGCGGCGTTCCGGGCATCCCTGGCCTGCCCGGACTGCCTGGCCTGCCCGGACAGCCGCCGCTGCCGGGCACCGCGCTTCCGCAGGACCCGCCTGCGGCCGGCGAGGACTGAGGTGTACGAGGGAGTCGTCCAGGACCTGATCGACGAGCTTGGCCAGCTTCCCGGTGTCGGCCCGAAGGGCGCCCAGCGGATCGCGTTCCACCTGCTGGCGGCCGATCCGGAGGATGTACGCCGCCTCGCGGCGACCCTGATCGAGGTCACCGAGAAGGTGAAGTTCTGCCGCACCTGCTTCAACGTGGCCGAGAATGACGAGTGCAGGATCTGCATGGACGTGCGGCGTGATCTGACGGTGATCTGTGTCGTGGAGGAATCCAAGGACGTGGCGGCGATCGAGAAGATCCGTGAGTTCCGCGGCCGGTATCACGTGCTCGGCGGCGCGATCAGCCCGATGGACGGTGTCGGTCCGGAGAACCTGCGGATCACCGAGCTGATGGGCAGACTCGCGGACGGAGCCGTCAGCGAGCTGATCCTGGCGACCGATCCGAACCTCGAAGGCGAGGCAACGGCCACCTACCTGGCCAGGCTGGTCAAGCCACTTGGGCTCCGCGTGACCAGGCCGGCCAGCGGCCTGCCGGTGGGAGGCGACCTCGAATACGCCGACGAGGTGACGCTGGGGCGCGCGTTCGAAGGACGGCGGACCATCAATGTCTGAGCCGAGCCGCACAGCGGGCCGGACCGCGGGCCGTACCACGAGCCGTCCGGCCAGCCCGGCCTCCGGCGACGGCTTCCGTGAGCAGCCTGGTCCGGGCAGCCCGGCCGCCGAGCCGGGCGAGAGCAGCGGCGACTGGCTGCCGCTCGCTGACCGGATCGCCACGCACGCCACTAACTACCTCGATGCGCTCGCCGCGCTCGGGCGCGGCGAGGGAGGCGATGAAATTGTTCCCCTTCTCCTCCTTGAGGTCGCGCAGGTGATGCTGGCCGGCGCCCAGCTCGGCGCGAGCAGGGACGTCATCCCGTCGGGAAACGCCGAGCCCGATGTCGGCGCCGACCCCGACCTCGACGAGCTGAGGACCGGGCTGGCCGAGCGGCTCGCCCCGTGCGACGAGTACGCCGAGCTGTTCGATCCATACCGGGACAGCAAGCCGACGTCGTTCAGGCTCTCCGACGACCTCGCCGCGGTCGCGGCGGACCTCATCCACGGACTGCGGCACCACCAGGCCGGCCGGACCGCCGAGGCGCTGTGGTGGTGGCAGTACTCCTACGTGAACCAGTGGGGAACGCACGGCGGTGCCGCCCTGCGCGCGCTGCACGCTGTGGTGGCGCACGCCCGGCTGGACGTGGCCGAAGAAGAGATTCCCGCCTGACCTCCCGGCCTGATCTCGCGGCCGATCACCGGTCAGGAAACGCGCTGCTCAGCGCGGGTAGACTCTGGTTCCGCTGATCGAGCTGTCTAAGTTTCGCTTACCGATGTATCGAACCCCGATATAGTAACGGCATGGGATCTCGCGAGGAGCGGCGCGCCTTGAACCTGATCGTGCAGAAGTACGGTGGCTCCTCGCTCGCCGATGCCGACGGCATCAAGCGGGTCGCGCAGCGCATCGTGGCCACTCGCAAGGCAGGTCACGGCGTGGTCGTCGTGGTCTCGGCCATGGGCGACACCACGGACGAACTGCACGACCTGGCCCTGGAGGTCAGCCCGCTGCCGCCCGGGCGCGAACTCGACATGCTGCTGACCGCCGGCGAGCGGATCTCGATGGCGCTCGTGGCGATGGCCATCGCCAACCTTGGCTTCGAGGCGCGGTCCTTCACCGGCTCGCAGGCCGGGGTGATCACTGACTCGGTGCACGGCAAGGCCAGGATCATCGACGTGACGCCTGGCCGGATCTCGAGCGCGCTCGCGGATGGCGCGATCCCGATCGTGGCCGGCTTCCAGGGTGTATCCCAGGACAGCAAGGACATCACGACCCTGGGCCGCGGCGGCTCGGACACCACCGCGGTCGCCCTGGCGGCCGCGCTCGGGGCACAGACGTGCGAGATCTACACCGACGTGGACGGCGTGTTCACCGCCGATCCGAGGATCGTGCCAGGGGCGCGGCGGATCCCGGTGATCAGTTACGACGAGATGCTCGAGATGGCGGCGTCCGGCGCCAAGGTGCTGCACCTGAGGTGCGTCGAGTACGCCAGGCATTACCAGATGGCGATCCACGTCCGGTCGTCGTTCAGCAGCAGGGAAGGTACCTGGGTCACCGAAGCACCCGCCGTGGAGCCTGAGGAGAACGGAATGGACCAGCCGATCATCACCGGGGTAGCCCACGACCGGAGCGAGGCCACGATCACCGTGTCCGGTATCCCCGACAAGGTGGGCGTCGCCGCGAAGATCTTCCGGGTGATAGCGCGGTCCGGCATCAACATCGACATGATCGTGCAGAGCACATCCCGGTCGACCGGGCAGGCGGACATCTCGTTCACCCTGCCCCGGCAGGACGGGCAGACCGCGATGACGGTCCTGCGCGGCGTTCAGGACGAGGTCGGCTTCGACTCGCTCGTCTTCGACGACCGGATCGGGAAGATCTCACTGATCGGCGCCGGAATGCGCTCCCATCCGGGGGTCAGCGCGGACTTCTTCGGTGCCCTGGCCGATTCAGGGATCAACATCCGGATGATCTCGACGTCGGAGATCAGGATCTCGGCAGTCGTCGACGCGGCCGACCTGGACTCGGCCGTGGTCGCCACGCACCGCGCGTTCGGGCTCGAAGACGGCCAGTCCGAGGCGGTCGTCTACGGCGGGACCGGCCGGTGACCGGCGCCAGCGGCCGTCCGGTCCTCGCGATCGTCGGGGCGACCGGGGCGGTCGGCACCGTCATGCGGGACGTGGTCTCGGCCAGGGCCGATGTCTGGGGCGAGATCAGGCTGATCGCCTCAGCCCGGTCGGCCGGGCGGATGCTGCCGGTCCGCGGCGAGCAGGTCGTGGTCCGCGAGCTGACCGCCGAGGCGTTCGACGGCGTGGACATCGCCATGTTCGACGTGCCGGATGAGGTCTCCGAGGCATGGGCCCCGGCCGCCGCCGAGCACGGCGTGATCGTCATCGACAAATCCGGCGCCTTCCGGATGGAACCCGACGTGCCGCTGGTCGTCCCCGAGGTGAACCCGGCCGAGGCGTTCAACCGGCCCAGGGGGATCATCTCGGTCCCGAACTGCACGACGCTCTCGCTGATCGTGGTGGTCGGCGTGCTGCACCAGGCGTACCGGCTGCGCGAGATGTTCGCCGCCTCGTACCAGGCCGCCTCGGGCGCGGGGCAGGCCGGCAGTGCGTCACTCTACGACCAGCTGGCGGCGGTGGCCGGGGACCGGACGCTCGGCCAGCGCCGAGGCGACGTGCGGTCGGCGGTCGGTGACAGCGGGCCCTTCCAGGCTCCGCTCGCGCTGAACGTCATCCCGTGGGCCGGCTCGCTGCGCCCCGATGGCTGGTCGTCGGAGGAACTGAAGATCAGGAACGAGACCCGCAAGATTCTCGGCCAGCCTGACCTGCGGATCTCGGCGACCTGCGTCCGGGTTCCGGTCGTGGTCGGGCACTCGCTGGCCCTGCACGCCGTCTTCGAGGCGGAGGTCGACGCCGATACGGCGCGCAAGCTGCTGAGCGAGGCGCCGGGCGTCACGGTCGTTGACCGGCCGGAGGCAGCCGAGTTCCCGATGCCGGTCGACGTGGCCGGGACCGACCCCACCATGGTCGGCAGGATCCGGCCGAGCATGGACGACCCGCACGCGCTTGACCTGTTCGTCTGCGGCGACAACCTGCGCAAGGGCGCCGCTCTGAACGCGGCCCAGATCGCCGAGCTGCTCGTCGCCCAGCGCTAGACCTGACGACCCTGTGAACCCCTGGTGGTGCTATAACGCCACCAGAAGTTCACAGTGTCGGGGCGGAGCGGGGCCCGATCACAGGTGACCGGCCAGGAAGGCCAGGGACGCGGGGACCTGCGACAGGAAGAACGAGCCGGTGTGGCAGCCCTTCGAGATGTCGACGACGGCACCGGGCGGGAGCCTTCTGACCAGCGCTTCCACGCCGGGGCGGAACGGATCGCTCTGGCCCGACGCCACCCGGACCGCCACGTTCGTCAGCACGCTCGCGTGGGTGACGGCGTCGGCCGACGCGAACGCCGCGGCCGAGGCGTAGGCGCCCGGATTCACGCTGCGGGCCTGCTCGTAGCTGGTCCAGATCGCCGGGCTGATCGCCGCGGCCGCGCCGAACAGGTCCGGGTGCTTCTCGGCGAGCAGAATCGCGCCATAGCCGCCCATCGAGATGCCGAGGGTGCCGATGCGCCTGGCCCCGAGCCCGAGTCCCTTTCGCTCGCACAACGGGATCAGCTCGTCGATCACCATGCCCATCGGGTCATCGCCCGGATGCGGGTTCCAGTACCCGCCGCCCCCGTCGGCGGCCGCGAGTGCCACGGGCGGCAGCAGGCGGCCGTCCACGTGCAGGCCAAGCCCCCGTGCGGCAGGCTCCCCGGCCAGCACGCTCGCATGGCTGCCGCCGAACGCGTGCAGGCCGATAATCAGCGGGAGCTGGCTCCCTGGCCGGTGGCCGGGCGGGTAGGCGATCGTGTACCCGACCTCGCGGCGTCTCGCGCGGGAGTAAAAGGTGCCGGACAGCGAGGGCCCGGGGCTGGAGGACACCAGCGGCGGCGCGGCTACGGTGCAGGCGCCGTCGATCCAGTCGAGAGCCTGCTTTCCCGGGACCACCCCGCGGGCAACGAGTTCGAGGCCGCCTGCCCCGGCCGCGGCTACGGCGGCGACGCTGCCGATGCCAAGCAGCCGGCGCCGGGTAAAGCCGCCATGTTCACGAGATGTCACCGGCCGAGAGCCTCAGCCAGCCGGGCGAGCCTCGCGCGCCGAGCCGCGGCAGCTCCCGTGATGGCGGCGACCGCGGTCACGGCAAGCCCGGCCCGGTCGATGATGCCGGCGCGGAACAGCGGCGCTGACCCGCCGCTGGACGAGAGCCAGCACAGCGCTGCGCCGAGGAAGGCAGCCAGTCCTGCCCAGGCAAGGCAGGCAACCCAGGTGTGATAACGGAGCGCTCGGGGCGACAGTTCGACGCGGCGCAGGAGTTGCACGGCGCCGGTGACGACACATCCGGTGGCCACCGGGCTCGCCGTCATCCAGGCGAGCTGGGCCGCCGGGAACGCCACGAGCATGCCCGGATGCCCCCAGTACGACGTGATCCACATCGTGGCCGCCCAGCCGAACGCCGCTACTCCGCCGGGCACGAGGCTCTGGTGCACCAGCAGGTGGCCGCCGGTGCCTGGCCAGCCGTTCGCGAAATGCCGTCCGCCGATGATCAGCACCAGCGCGCCAGCGCCGGCGAGCGCCGCTGGCCGGCGGAGCTGGCGTCCCGCGCCGCGGCCAATGGCGGCTATGGCGGCCCAGGCCACCGGGACGGCGGCGAGTACGGTCAGCACCGCCAAGACGAGGAGGGCACCGGACATGATGTCCATCGCCTGCGTTATCCGGTGGTCATCGGGGACCGCCCATTGCAGGCCGATCGCCAGCTGAGCCCACATCACCGCGCCGGCCAGGCCGGACACGGCAGCGCAGGACGCGAACGTCGCGAGGCCCGCGCGAGCCGCGGCCGCGGGGTCCAGCGGGTGGCCGGCCAGGCCGACTCCGGCGAGCCTGGCGCGCAGGCCGGTCGCGGCCACGTTGACCGTGCGCCGCCTGGACGGTCCCTGCTCGGCCTGCTCAGCGATCAGCAGCTCGGCGAATTCGTCGCCATAGCGGTCGCGCCAGTCGCGCGGATACCACAGCAGCAGCCGCCTGACCCGCGCCGTTTCCGCCGTGCCGTTGCGGTCGGCTGCGCCGCCGGCCAGGGCGCCTTTCGCGGCCGGGTTGCCTGGCGCTGACGGGATAGCCGTCGTCATGTCAGCGCCCAGCTGCCGGCCAGGCGGCGTAGACCGACCTCCGCCACCTTCCGCTGGGCCTGCAGGTAGGTGCTCAGCGCGGTCGCGCCGGTCGCGGTGAGCCGGTAGGGCCTGCGCCGGTCATTGCTCTCGACCGCCTCGATCATGCCGTGCGCCTCCAGCCGGCTCAGCGCCTCGTAGAGCGTGCCGGGCGCGAGCCGTACTCCGGCGAAGGACTCGATGTCCTTGGTGAGCGCGTATCCGTGCTTGGCTCCGTCGGCCAGGCTGGACAGGATCAGGCTGGCCGGACCCGACGATCTGCCCAGGGTCTCGAGTGCGCCGGCCTCGTCGGCTGGCGACGGCTTGGCGGGCCGGTCGGAGGAGTTCATGACGGGCATCCTATATCGGCTGACGATCGATCGGTAGGCGGAACCGGCGATGTTCTGCTTCTGATAATGGAAGAGCTGCCAGCCGAAATACGGCAGCAGCAGCCAGCCGAACGCGGCCGGGCGAATGGCCGCCGCGGCGATCGCGGCGATGACGACCAGGCTGACCGGGATCCACAGGCACCTGACAGCGTGTTCCCTGGCGTACGCGCGCACGGCCGGGACGGTGAACAGCCATCCGGTCGAGGCGACATGGACCGACGACCCGGTGAACAGCAGCCAGGACAGCGCGCGGACCGGCGGGGCGCCGGGTGGCGGAGCGAGGGCGACCGCGCTGGCCAGGGCGCCGGCAGTGAGCAGGATCGTGGCCCAGGGCCAGGCACGCGCCGCAGTCATGCCCGCGACGATAGCTCGGATACCGATCTATCGGCAACTAGTACTACGGTCGCCGAGTTACTACGGGGCTGCCGGGGGTGGCGGAACCTTCCGGACTCTCAGCCTGAGGAATCGCAGCAGCGGAAGCCCCAGCTTCTGGATCGCCCGGAGCGTCGACTTCGGCATCCGGATCTCGGGCAGCGTGATATCGGGCAGCGTCACTTCGGGCAGCGTGATCTCGGGCAGCTTGATCTCCGGGACCGTCAGTCTCGGAGCCTCGGGAACCTTCACCTTGTGAACGCTTGTGCTGACGGCCGCCGCGGCCTGGTGCAGGCGAAGCTTGCCGAACACCGGCGCCCTCGCGACCAGGACTACTCCACTGATCATCGTGGCGAGGCCCGCCGCCTGAAGTGCGAGCAGCCATGGCGTGATGTGCACGATGTCCCCGAACACGAGGACCCCCAGGGTCATGCCGGCCAGCGGCTCCGCCCCCGTGATGGCCGGCAGGGAGGCGTGCAGCGGTCCCGCGCTGAACGCGCTCTCCATCAGCCACAGGCCGATAGCGGCCGTGCCGATCACGGCGTACCCCGGCCAGGTCATCAGCAGGGCGCCGAGCCCGTGGCCGTCGATGATCTCGACGCTGCGGCGGGTCAGCGCGTCGGCGATTCCCAGCAGCAGCCCGCTGCCGGCGCCGGTCAGCGTTGCCCGCAGGTTCGCCGGACCGTTCCGGCCCGCGATGACGAGAACCGCGGCGGCCGCCGCGATGATCGCGGCGGCCGGCCAGTGCGAGAAGGACCCGAAGGACTCGGACAGGGCGCGTACTGACCGGCTCGCGGAGAGCGCCGCCACGCCGGCGCACAGCAGGACGGCACCGACCAGCTCGGCCTTACGCGGGATTTCGCCGGATATGGGGGCGGCGAACAGCAGGGCGAAGATGAGGCTTGTCGTGAGCAGCGGCTCACTGACCGTCAGGCTCAGATGGCCCAGCGACCAGGCGGAAAGCCCCTCGCCGACCACCATGATCACGATTCCCAGTAGCCAGATCCGCTGCCGGAGCAGCTGGGCGATGAGCCGGACGTGGAGGTAGCTGGCCGGCAGCTTCGCTGCGGAATGCTGCTGCAGAACGAAGCTGGTTCCGAGCAGCATTGCCGCGATGACGGTCACGGCAATATACATCGTCCCCGGCTGCCCCGTATCGCGGCCGGTCAACACCCGGCCTGGTTGTTAGCTGATCTCAGGGTAGCCGGTCTGGTCCCGGTTATCTCCTTCCCTGCCCGCCGGGCCCAGCGCGCCCGGCGGGCAGCTCAGGCACCGCCGCAGCCGCCGGATGCGTCAGCGAACGGCTGCGCCAGTACAACCAGGTAGACGAGCACGCCAACGAGCAGGAGCAGCAGGCCCGCGGTCACCAGCGCGGATATCGCCCGGCGGCCGCGCTGGCGGCGGCGCGCCGCCAGGTCGCTACCGGCCGGCAGGCCGCCGGGGGTCGGCCGGACGGTCTCGGGTGGGCTCGTCTTGTCCGAACTATAGCTCGGTGTACGATATATCGTCAACCAGTCGATCGGATGCCGACTGATGGAATCGCCGGTGTCGATGCTTCGCCTGACGCGACGGGCAGGCGAGGATGGCCGGGTGATCGATCACATTTCTGTTCAGTGCGCGGACCCGGCTGGGAGCGCAGCCTTCTACGACGCCGTGCTGGCACCGCTCGGCGGCAGCAGGGTCATGGACCTCGGCGCGATCGTCGGCTTCGGCGTCGCGTCCAAGCCCGAGTTCTGGATCGGGCCGAGGTCCACAGGCGACGGATTCAGGGAGTCGCACATCGCGTTCACCGCGTCCAGCCGTTCCGCCGTCGACGCCTTCTTCGCCGCGGCGGTCGCGGCCGGAGCTGAGGTCCTGCACGGGCCGCGCCTGTGGCCGGAGTACCACGCCGGGTACTACGGCGCCTTCGTCCGCGACCCGGACGGCAACAACATCGAGGCCGTCTGTCACGCGCCGGAGTAACGGGCGGTCAGGTCCGCTGCGCCTGGCCGCCGCTGCGCCCAGGCGGCCCGTCAGCCGGCGATTCCGGCTGTCACAAGACCAGCTTGAACCCCTCGTGGCTGGCCGCGAAGCCGAGCCTGGCGTAGAAACGATGCGCGTCGGCCCGCGACTTGTCAGAGGTGAGCTGCACCAGCGCGCACCCGCGCGACCTGGCCTCCTGGATAGCCCACCTGGTCAGCTCCGCGCCGATGCCCTGGCCGCGCCGGTCAGACCGGACCCGGACCGCCTCGATCTGGGATCGTTCGGCGCCGTGCCGCCCGAGGCCGGGAATGTAGGTGATCTGCAGGCATCCGACGACCTCGCCATCGTCGTCCGCCACGATCAGGAAGTTGCGCGGGTCGGCGTCGATCGCGGCGAACGCCCGCTCGTAAGCGTCGTCGACTACCGCGAAGTCGCGGGCCTTGCCGAGCACATCGTCGGCGAGCAGCCCGCCAAGCGCCGGGAGATCGGCGCGGACCGCGTCACGGAAGATCACGGAGCAACCTTATGTGCAGGACAGGGCCGGATGGTGGCCGCATGACCGGGTACCAGCCGGGTAACGCTGCCCGCTGACATGGCGCTGGCAACGCTCGTTTCCCTGAACTGGAAGGGTTTTCGATGGCAGAACTGATCTCGGACCTCTTCGTGACGCTGGACGGTTTCGCCGGTGGCGTGAACGCCGGGCCCTTCTTCGGCTACGGCGGGCCCGAACTCGACACGTGGGTGCGCGACACTCTGGACCAGCCGCAGCTCGTGGTCATGGGGCGCGTCTCCTACGAGGCGATGACGGCGCTGGCCAGCTTCGGAATCCGGGTCCAGATCGTCTCCTCCAGCGGGGCCGGCGTGAAAAGGGGCGTGGTCTCACCGCAGCTCGGGCAGATCTGGCCGGCCATGTTCTCTACGCCGCCGAGGATGACAGCTCGCCCACGGTCCAGTTCGTGCAGCAATCGATGCGCGTCCCGGTGCGCGACTAGCTGCGGCGTCATGACCAGCAGCGCAAGCGTGGTCCAGAGGGCGTCGTAGCGGTAGAGTGCCCTGCCACTTGTGGCCGAAGCGTGAACGCCCGGTCATCGGTCCTCCTATGGCCAGTGTGCATCTGCTTGGGTCTCTGATTACTGCTCGGAACGTGGTCCCGCGGGATGGGTTCCCGGCGAGTCGGCGGTGTCGGCCAGGTAATCGCCGAGCCGGTCAAGGTGCCGTCCGCAGAGGGCACGTCGTGCGGAGATCCAGGACTCGGCCGACTGAAGCGCAGCCGGATTGATGCTGCACGTGCGGGTCCTGCCGACCTTCTGCGACAGGATCAGGCCACTGGCTTCCAGCACTTGGACGTGCTGGACCACGCCGGCCAGGGACATGGCCAGCGGCCTGCCGAGCTCGCTCACCGAAGCCGGTCCCTGGCTTAGCCGCTCCACCATCAGCCGGCGCCCAGGGTCGGCGAGCGCCTGGAACACCCGATCCAGATCGGCCACTTGGTCAAGCATGCACGTGAGTATTGTCGCCCGTCAGCAGATAGTCAAGCGAGTACTTTAGTAAGCGTCTAGCTTGGCAGCATGGCCAGCCGCAGTCGTCGCAGCCGGTCCGGATCGGCGATCACGTCGATGGCGGTGATCCGGCGCGCGGCGCTGACGGTCAGGACCAGCACCACCTGCAGCCGGCCGGCGGGCGCGAAGACGATGCCCACTACTCCGTCCACCAGCGCCAGCTGGGACTGCCCGGCCCGGGCGGAGGCCGCACGTGCGCCCAGGGAGACCATCTCCGAGCCCCGGAGCTGCGTTGGCTTTCCGGACGGAGCGGCGGCGGCATCGGCTGTCAGCGTGACGTCGGAGTCCAGCAGCGCGACGAGGGCCGACAGGTCGCCGCCGCGGGCCGCGGTGAGGAACGCGGTGGTCACCTCGCGCTGCCGGGCGAGGTCAGCAGCGCGATCCGGGCTTGGCGCACCGCGGACCCGGCGCCGCGCCCGGCTGGCGAGCTGCCGCGTCGCTTCGGTCGAGCGCCCGAGCACGGCTGCCACCTCGGTGAACGGCATGGCGAACGTGTCGTGCAGTACGAACGCGAGCCGCTCAGCTGGCGTGAGCGTGCCGAGCACCACCAGCAGGGCCAGGCCGACCGAGTCCGCGAGCACGACCTCCTCCTCCGGATCGCGGGCCCGGCCGACGGCGGTCCCGCCGGTCCCGGCTACCGCGCCCGCCCCGGCCGCCTCGGCCGCACCTGGCCAGGAATCACCGACCGGTTGCTCTTGCCGGTACCGGCGGGACCGGAGCATATTGAGGGACACCCGCGCGACGACTGTCGTCAGCCAGCCGCCGAGATTCTCCACCTCGCTGGCATCCGCGCCAGTCAGCCGCAGCCAGGTGTCCTGGACGGCGTCGTCGGCGTCGGTCATTGAGCCGAGCAGCCGGTAGGCCACCGCCCGCAGGTGATCGCGGTGCACCTCGAACTCAGCTGCCAGCCAGTCGCTGTCGGCCATCTGTCACATTCTCTCGCCGCCGGGTGTCACCACACTGACACCCGGCATCCCGCGGACGTGACATGCGCAGGTATGGCAGCCGGGGACCGACTGGTTAGGAGGAGTCATGACAGCACGCATCCTGGTCACTGGCGGTACGGGCACGCTCGGGCGCCAGGTCGTTCCGCGCCTGCGGGACGCAGGCTGCGACGTGCGGGTGCTCAGCCGGCGCGCCCATGACGCCGCGGACGGCGTCGAGTACGTGACCGGTGACCTGCTCACCGGCGAGGGCATCCAGGCCGCGGTCGACGGCGCCGCGATCATCGTGCACTGCGCGGGCAGCAGCAAGGGCGACGACGAGGCAACCAGGAACCTGGTGCGGGCCGCATCGGGGTCTGCCGTGCAGCACCTGGTCTACATCTCGGTGATCGGGGCGGACCGGGTACCGCTCGTCAGCGGCGTCGACCGCACCATGTTCGGCTACTTCGGGACCAAGCTGGCCGCGGAGCGGGTCGTGGCCGACTCTGGCCTGCCGTGGACGACGCTGCGAGCCAGCCAGTTCCATGACCTGATCCTGATGGTGGCGCAGCAGATGGCGAACCTGCCGCTGATCCCGGTCCCGGCCGGCTTCCGGTTCCAGCCGGTCGATGCCGGCGAGGTGGCCGCCCGGCTCGTGGATCTGGCGCTCGGCGCTCCGGCCGGGCTGGTGCCCGACCTGGCCGGCCCGCGGGTGTACCGGGCGAGCGACCTGCTCCGCAGCTACCTGCAGGCCCGGGGTAAGCACCGGCCGATGGTGCCGGTCCGGCTTCCTGGAACGGCTGCCCGCGCGTTCCGGGCTGGCGTGAATCTCGCTCCTGACCGGGCGGTGGGTCACCGGACCTGGGAAGAGTTCCTGGCCGATCGGGTCCTTGCCGAAGCGTGAACGCGGTCACTGATGCGGCGGTCGCCTGACTCGCCCGCGGGCTGTGCCCGGCCACGAGTCCAGGCCCTGAGCGCGTTCGTGGTGAACGTGGATATGAGCGGTGACATCAAGGACCTGCGGGTCAACGGCGTCGACGTCGTGCCCCTGATGGAGGCGGAGCTCGACCGGCGCTACCCGGTCATCCTGAAGAGCTTCGCGGGCACTTACACTCCGCGGATGATCACGACCCGGCGGGGCGGGGGTAGTGCAACAGCGCGCCGCCGGGCGGGAGAGTGGTGGGCGCGGTGCTGGTGCAGGTCTAGGACGCCGCTGAACAGCGCTGATACGCCGGCTGCGTCAGGACCGCGTCGCGCCGGGCATGGCCGCCTGCCGGGCCTTTCCGGCCTTCGGGCAGGCCAGCGGGTCCCGGTGCCAGCGTTTTCGCGGCCGCCGGACCGGCCGTGAGGCCGCCTCGGGG
>Ga0307374_10007421_pt1 | contig 16706 bp, 14 predicted proteins | sample OX3MG_FD_202532 | JGI IMG/M metagenome (GOLD analysis project Ga0307374, IMG submission 202532) | Soil microbial communities from Risofladan, Vaasa, Finland - OX-3 | ecosystem: Environmental > Terrestrial > Soil > Coastal area > Acid sulfate soil | place: Finland: Risofladan, Vaasa | collected... | reverse complement strand
GCTGGACAGCAAAGCTTAAAGGAATCGTCCCGCATACATACAGTATTACCGTATGTACTCTCGCGACCAGCCATTCGCATCGCGTTTTCTGATAAAACTCTTTCCGCCAAAGAACACAAGTTCATCGAGAATGTCACAAAGCGCGTGCGCCTCTGGTTAGATACCCTGCCGTATTACAAAGACAAGGCCGCTGAATCCCGCGGGGCCGAAACTGTTCTGAATGCCCTGATTCTCGCCAGTTATGACGCTCAGAATCGCCGACTCAGCGTCGACACACGGTCCTCGAACATATGGCCCCGACTCCGCGCCACGGGAGCAGGACGATGGAAGAGCCGATAGACCTTATTCTAGTGCGCACTGATGCGCATCCCGAAAGTTTCCAGGCATGGAACCTGGCGAGGACAAGAGAGTAGTCTGCGGCCACTTTCTCTCTAACTGTGCTGGTTTTGTGGGCAAATGTTTATCCTCGAAGGACAACAGATCCTCATTTTCTAAGGTATTTTTATGGAAAGCTTCTCTGCAAGAGACTTACAGGGAGATAATTGGCTATGCAATTGCGAACCGGAACGGTGGTAGACAAGGAGCAACGCCAGGACATGGTGCCAGCTAAGACTAAGGATGCACTGCGAAGCCCCCCCCCCATGCTAGAAGTTGCGATCATTGGCGCTGGACCCTACGGGCTTTCGATGGCCGCACACTTGCGGCACCTTGCCATACCTTTTCGCATTTTCGGCCGTCCCATGGATAGTTGGCTGGAGCACATGCCGAAGGGCATGATGCTCAAATCGGACGGGTTTGCATCCAACATCTACGATCCGGGCGGTGACTTTACTCTCAAGCATTTTTGCGCAGAGCGTGGGATCGAGTACTCCGACAAGGGAATTCCAGTGCAGCTTGAGACATTCGCTGCTTATGGGCTTGCCTTTGGCGAGCGGATGGTGCCCGCGCTCGAAGATAAGATGGTGGTGGCTGTCGACCGTCTGCCTGGAGGATTTCTTCTCCGGCTCGATGACGGCGAAACGCTCGGAGCTCGGCAGGTGGTACTTGCTGTGGGCATCACCCACTTCGAATGGGTACCCGACAACTTAGTTCATCTAACGCCGGAATTGCTGTCGCATAGCTTCCGCCATCACGATCTCGAACCGTTCAGAGGCCGCAACGTGACAGTAATCGGTGGCGGTTCTTCGGCGATTGACTTGGCCGGATTACTGCATGCGAACGGTGCTGACGTGCAGCTCGTAGCTCGTCGAACGTCCCTGAATTTCCATAGCAAACCGCAGGTGAGCAAGCCTCGTCCTTGGTGGCAGCAGATTCGCCATCCGCAATCAGGGCTCGGCCCCGGTATACGGTCACGTTTTTTTGCCGATGCGCCGGTATGGTTCCACTGCTTACCCGAACGCCTCCGTCTAGAGATCGTCCGAACGCATCTAGGTCCTTCGGCAGGATGGTTTGCCAAGGAGAAGGTAATCGGGCGGGTACCTCTCGCACTCGGATATACACCCGTGGGTGCTGAGGCAGAAGGTGGCAGGGTACGCCTTCGCCTTCGTTCGGCCGACGATGCAGAGCGAGAAATTGTGACCGAACACATTATCGCTGCGACGGGATATAGAGTCGATGTTGGACGATTGAAGTTCCTGAGCCCAAAGATCCGCTCTGGGCTCAAAGCAGTCGAAAATACACCCGTGCTTTCGTCGGCCTTCGAGTCGTCGATACCTGGCCTCTTTTTCGTGGGGGTTGCGGCTGCAAACAGCTTTGGACCGGTGATGCGATTTGCTTTCGGCGCCGGCTTTGCCGCTCGCCGCGTCACTCAATACGTGGCGAAATCGCTTTCGCACGATACGGTTTCTGTTCGGGCTCCCAGCGTGGCGGCTGCAAAAGAATGATCTTGAGGAACGGGGTTAGTCTGCAATGACGGCCCGGATTCTGTTCGATACTCCGAGGCTAGGAGACGCATGAAGAGAGAGACCATTGCAATTCACGCAGGTTACGATGGCGACCCAACCACCAAGGCGGTCGCTGTGCCCATCTATCAGACGATTGCATTCGAATTCGACAGCGCCGAGCACGGAGCGGCTTTGTTCAATCTCGAAGTTCCGGGAAGCATTTACACGCGCATCGGGAATCCAACCAACACAGTGCTCGAAAAACGCGTCGCCGCGCTTGAGGGAGGAGTGGCCGCACTCAGTGTGAGCTCGGGGATGGCCGCAATCCACTATGCGGTCGTCAACATCGCGGAACTTGATCACAATATCGTTTCTCTTCCACAACTTTATGGCGCCACCTATACCTTGCTCGCACACATCCTGCCCAAGCAAGGAATTACGACGAGATTCGCGGAGAGCGATAGCCCCGGTGCCGTGGAACATTTGATTGACGAGAATACCAGGGCGGTCTACTGCGAGAGCGTCGGAAATCCAGCAGGGAATGTTGCGGACATCGAGGGACTAGCACGAGTCGCGCACAAGCATGGCGTGCCTTTAATCGTGGACAACACTGTCGCAACGCCAATCCTGCTGAGGCCTATCGAATACGGCGCCGACGTCGTACTGCATTCGATGACGAAGTTCATGGGAGGGCACGGCACGACGCTGGGCGGCATGATCGTTGACAGTGGAAAGTTTCCCTGGCGTGAGCATCCCAAGCGCTTCTATATGCTGAACCAGCCGGAAATCGCCTATCACGGTGTGGTTTATACGGAACAGTATGGCGATGCTGCGTACGTGGAACGTTGTCGGACAGTTTGTCAACGAAACACCGGATCTACATTGTCGCCCTTCAACGGCTTCTTGCTGCTTCAAGGGATCGAGACGCTTGCACTTCGTGTCGAACGCCATGTCGAGAACGCCCGGCGGGTCGCGGAATATCTGCGCAGCCATGACAGGGTGGAATGGGTCAATTATGCCGGATTCCCAGACAGCCCTTTATATCCAATGGCGCAAAGGTATTTAGGTTCACGACGCTGTTCGCTGTTGACGTTTGGGGTAAAGGGTGGTTTCGAGGCAAGCACGAAGTGTTTCGATGCGCTGCGCTTATTTAAGCGAATGGTTAACATGGGCGATGCCAAATCGTTGTCATGCCATCCCGCGTCTACAACCCATCGGCAACTGACGCCGGCTGAACAACGGAAGGCGGGTGTGACACCGGAGATGATTCGGCTGAGTGTAGGCATTGAACATATCGACGATATCATCGGCGACCTGGCCCAGGCTCTCGACTCAACCCGATGATATATGCGGAATCGTAACGGTCATTGGCGTAGGAGGATGTCATGCCACGGATGATGGACAGAGGCCGAACTCCAACCCATTTGTCGCCAGAAATGAGTTCGCACCTGGCAAAAGTTGGGCACAACCACAGCATACCTGCCAAGTGCATTCGAATTGCTCTCATCAATAACATGCCGGATGCGGCGCTCGAAGACACCGAAGCGCAATTTTTTGACCTGTTAGACGCTGCTGCTGGCGACATCCCTGTTCACATTAAGCTTTTCTCGCTGCCGGAGATCCCCCGAGATGAGTTAGGGAAACAACATCTGAACGAATCTTACTCTGGCATAGAAGATCTTTGGAACAGCGAGTTTGACGCAACCATCATCACCGGCACCGAGCCTCGGCAACCCGACCTGCGAGCGGAGCCATACTGGCACACCTTGTCCAGTATCATTGACTGGGCGGCGGAGAATACCGTTTCGACTGTCTTGTCGTGCTTGGCGGCGCACGCAGGGGTCCTTTACAGTGACGGTATCGAGCGACGCAGTCTGGCACAAAAGCAGTTCGGCGTGTTTAATTACAAGAAAGCGAATGAGAACCCATTAACAAGAGGCACTGCGGAACAAATACAGATCCCGCATTCTCGATGGAATGAAGTGAGAGAACATGCCCTCGTTTCGTGCGGCTATACGGTTCTTACAAAATCTGCCGAAGCCGGCGCTGACTTATTTGTGAAAAAAAATAAGAGAAGTCTTTTCGTACACTTCCAAGGTCATCCGGAGTATGGCGCACGGACTTTGCTCAAGGAATACCGCCGAGACATAAAAAGATTCATTCGAGGAGAGAGGAAGGCGTACCCCACGATGCCACATGGATATTTCGACGTGGTATCGACAGAACTCTTGAATGATTTTCAAGAGAAGGCACTCTCAAATCCGCGTGAGATGGTGCTAAGAGAATTCCCGGAGGCCGCAATCGCTGCCACGTTGCAGAACACATGGCGGCCGGCGGCATCGTGTATTTACCGAAATTGGTTGCACTATGTGGCGGCGACAAAGGCGGATGTTTCGCCGAGGGCGGCCTTAACTCCAGTCGGACACGGATAAAATCGGCACGCCAAAGCAAGAGCCAGAGCCAGAGCGCATGATACACGTCCATGATTGAAGATGCCGTTCCTGACATATTGAAAGCCCTCCCGACGCGCATCTGCGATGTTGTGAAGCCATGGGCGGCACGTTCGCCTAACCAGTTGGCTCTAGTGGAAGCCGAGGGGGCGTGGACCTATCGGCAGCTCGATTCCGCGGTTATCGAGACCCGAACGTGGCTACTCGAATGCGGTGTGCGCCCGGGCGACCGTGTTATGATCGTGTGTGAGAACTGCCGAGCATTCGTTGCAGTTCTCTTGGCACTGGCCGGTCTTGACGCCTGGCCTGTGCTCGTCAACGCACGCCTCTCAGCGCAAGAAATCGATCAGATTCGAGATCACTGTGGAGCCCGTCGTGTAATTTACATTACGAGCGTCTCGCCACACGCCAGAGAGCACGCTAAACGCCACGGTGCCGTGGTTCGAGAGCCGGGGAACCTGGGGCCGATCGGTATAGGACCGCTCAACGAAATCGTTGAGCCTGAGCCACGTGACGCGAACGGTGCCGAGCGCATCGCCGCGCTGATCTATACGTCGGGTACCACTGGTCTTCCCAAGGGCGTCATGCTCACCCACAAGAATCTGCTATTCATTGCCGCAATGTCCGCGAAGATTCGTTCCCTGACGCCCGAGGATCGCCTGTATGGCGTTCTACCGATGTCTCATGCTGTCGGTTTGTCCGTGGTCCTCTTGGGCACACTGCTCAGTGGCGCAACGCTTTATTTGTCGCCGCGTTTCAATCCCATGACAGCGCGTGCCGCACTGCAGAAGGACCAACTGACCGTAGTGCTAGGCGTGCCCGCCATGTTTGGGCAGTTGTTGGAATACGCCAGGATTAGAGGGCTCAATTCACTGAAGCTTCCTGCACTCCGGATCGTTTCTTCGTCCGGCGCTCCGCTTCATCCGGCAATCAAATCGGCGGTAGAGAACCTATTCGATCTGGTGTTACACAACGGCTATGGTGTGACCGAGTGTTCTCCCACGATCGCTCAAACTAGGATCGAAGAACCGCGTACCGACACTTCCGTAGGCCGCATCTTTCCTGGAGTCGAAGTCAAATTAGTCCGACCTGGATGCAGACTGGTCACTGAAGGAGAAGTAGGCGAGCTATGGGTACGCGGGCCCAATATCATGAAGGGTTACTATCGCGCCCCCGAGGAAACCTCCGCTGCGATTGATAGCGAAGGATGGTTTAACACACGCGACCTCGCTCGGTTAGAGGATGGCAATCTCTTTATCGTCGGTCGTACGAAGGAGCTGATCGTCCGCCTTGGATTCAACGTCTACCCAGCAGAAGTCGAAGCAGCACTGAGCATTCATCCCGCAGTCGCGCGGTCTGCTGTGATCGGGCAGTCCATCGAAGGAGATGAAGAAATCATTGCTTTCGTGCAACCGCATCCGGGCTCGCCACTGACGGCCGCTGAATTGGCCGAACATGCGGCACGGCATCTTGCTTCATACAAACGGCCATCGCACATATTCCTTATCGAGGAGATGCCGATGACTCCGACCGGGAAAATTGCGAAAGGAGAGCTTGCAAAGATTGCAGCACATAGCTCTTCTGTGAGCTGACGGTGCCAAGGCCTCCGTCGACGCGCCGAATTGGCATGCTTTTTGTGCGTGGTTCGCATTTACCTGATCTTCCCCATAAGCTAGGTGGATTCAACAGGTCGATGCAACACCATCTAAAAAATGATCTGTTTAAGGATGGTGTGGCTCTGTTGACATTCTCGGGAAAAGTAGCGATGCTTCAGATCCGTCGCGGGAATGCCCGCCGCATCTCCGCACGCACTCCGTGGAAGCGTCAGGTTTTTCTTTCCCCGCTTGGCCGGAATCACGCTCTGCGCGCCGAGTTGCTTCCGGATGTAGGTGTGATTCCTCTCGCTGTCGAACTCGGCGTCGGCCAGCACCAGCCCGATCCGTGTCTGCTGGAAGCCGTCTCGACGACCGCGGGCAAATTCGCGCAATCGTTCCAGTGTGTCCGCACTCGGCGCTAGGCTATAGGCCGCCTGCACCGGCGGCACACCCTCCGCTTTCGACGCCCAACTCGATTTCGCAGCCGAGCGCTGTGATGTAAACTCTCTCACTCGAACTGGTACAAAAACTCGGTCTGGTCAGGGTCACGCCGCGCGATCTGCGCGAGCAGGGACTGCTGATCCACATCGGCCACGACCGCCCACTTCAACCAGTGCCGCCACGGCAGCGGTTTTTGCCCGTGATGATGCATCCGCCGCACGAAGAAGGTGCTGACGGCTCCCTGCGCCAAGCCCGTCGCATCGACCGCCACGCGGGCGCGCCGCCGTCCTTTTCGGCGCGTGCCCCGCAACCGGCGCACCGTCTCTCCGACCGCGCGGTAGACAACTGCGGCTGCGTGAATTGGTGCTTGCTGAATCGCCTTCGGCAGCGCGGAAGCACCGCCTTGTGACCTGCAAGGCGATGCGAGCAAAAGGCAACAGTCCGACTTCGGCCATCGTGCCTCCTGCCTCGGTAGCAAACGACAATTTCAAACGACCGGCTATCCCGAATTTTCATTGTCGTGACGAGGATGTCAACAGAGCCAGCACATGTGGAAATAAATCAGTTTCAGCTACAGCCGGAGGTGCTCCCGCAATTCGAGCATTTGTAGCAACTGCCATTGGGAGTCATTAGCATACCGCATTCCGAGCATGATGGTGCATCATCGATAGCGGCGCGGGGACGGGTGGATGGATCCGGCTCTGATGCTTTATTTACCGGCCTGTTCATCGGGACGGCGGCAGAAGCTTTCGGAGCAGGCGCTGCTGCAGGGGCAATATCCTCTTCCACAGCGCCATCGCTGTCGAGATAGTCGCGCGAGATGAATTTTCCGCCGAGCCAACGGCCGATGTAATCCACGATCGACTTGGCATAGCGAATTTCCGGATTGCCCGTGTAGCCGGAAGGTTCGAAGCGCGAATTCACGAATTTATCGACGAGCGCACGCAGAGGCACTCCATACTGGAGAGCAATCGAGACGGACAGCGCGAAGGCATCCATAATTCCAGAAAGCGTGGAACCCTCCTTGGCCATCTTGATGAAGATTTCGCCCGGGCCGCCCTCTTCATATTTGCCAACGGTCAAATATCCCTCATGGCCGCCGATCGAAAACTTGTGCGTGATGGAAGTGCGTTCGTTGGGGAGCTTCCGGCGGCGAGCGCGGGCCGCAAATAGCTCCTGTTGTTCGGGCGATTGAGCTTCAGGAACCGGCGCCTTTGTTGCAACCTCGGCCACAACAGCTTTCTCATCTTCCTTTTTGCCGGCCGCCGAGAGCGGCTGCGAACGCTTGGAATTGTCGCGGTAAATGGCGACGGCCTTGAGGCCCAGCTTCCAGGATTCGATATAAGCTTCCATAATGTCCTCGACCGTCGATTCCTCCGGCATGTTGATGGTCTTGCTGATCGCGCCGGAGAGAAACGGCTGGGCTGCGGCCATCATGCACAGGTGGCCGCGCCAGGAAATTGAGCGGCCGCCGCCCATGGGCGCGAGCGAACAATCGAACACAGGGAGATGTTCAGGTTTCAATCCTGGTGCGCCTTCGATTTTGCCCTCGGCGTCAATGTAATCGACAATTTGAGCCACTTGTTCGGGCGGATAACCGAGCTTCATCAAGGCTTGAGGAACAGTGTTGTTGACGATCTTGATGACGCCACCGCCGACGAGCCGCTTCTGCTTCACCAGGGCGAGATCGGGTTCGATACCGGTTGTATCGCAATCCATCATGAATCCGATGGTGCCGGTGGGCGCCAGGACGCTGACCTGCGAATTCTTGTATCCGAATTTTTCACCAAGTTCGAGGGCCGTGTCCCACGCTTCCTGCGCGGCGTGGAGTAGGGAAGGCTGCACGTTCTCCTCCTTGATTGGCCGGAGCGAATCGCGGTGCATGCGGATCACGTCGAGCATGGGCTCGCGGTTCCGGAGATATCCGCCGAAAGGCCCCATGCGCTCGGCGATGCGGGCCGATTGCGCGCAAGCCTCACCAGTCATCAGAGCGGTGATAGCGCCGCAGAAATCCCGGCCACCCTCGGAATCATAGGGCAGCGCGAGCGACATCAACAGCGCGCCGAGATTGGCATATCCCAGGCCGAGCGGACGGTAATCATGCGAATTGCGCGCAATTTTTTCGGTCGGATAGCTCGCGTTGTCCACAAGGATTTCCTGCGCGGTGATGGTGACATCCACGGAATGCCGGAATCCTTCGGCATCAAACTGCCCGTTCGCCCCAAGAAACTTCAGAAGGTTGAGCGAAGCGAGATTGCAGGCCGTATCGTCGAGAAACATGTACTCCGAGCAGGGATTTGAGGCAAAGATGCGGTCGGTGGCCTTGCAGGTGTGCCAGCGATTGATCGTGGTGTCGTACTGCATGCCAGGGTCACCGCATTGCCAGGCCGATTCGGCCATTTCACGCAGCAGATCGCGGGCACGGAATTTGTCGACCGGCTTGCCATCATTGACGTTACGGGTCCACCAATCGCGATCATCTTCTACTGCGCGCATGAATTCGTCGGTAACGCGAACCGAATGGTTGGCATTCTGGAAGAAAACGGACGAATAGGCCTCGCCATCGATCGATGAATTATAGCCCTGCTCGATCAGGACATGGGCCTTGCGCTCCTCCTTCATTTTGCAGTGGATAAAATCCATGATGTCCGGGTGGTCGACATTGAGGATCACCATCTTCGCCGCCCGGCGAGTTTTGCCGCCGCTTTTGATCACTCCGGCAAATGCATCAAATCCCTTCATGAAACTTACAGGGCCCGAGGCGATACCACCCCCGGAAAGCGATTCGCGGCTTCCGCGTAGCGATGAAAAATTGGTTCCCGTGCCGGAGCCCCACTTGAACAGCATGCCCTCCGTTTTCGCCAGGTTCATGATCGAATCCATGTTGTCCTGGACGGAATTGATAAAGCACGCAGAGCACTGCGGCTTGGCTTGCACGCCCACGTTGAACCAAACGGGTGAATTGAACGCCATCTTTTGCTCGACGAGCAGGTGAGTAAGTTCGTCGCGAAAGATATTTTTGGATTCGGTCGAGGCAAAGTAACCGCCTTCGTCGCCCCAGCGGACAATCGTGTCCACGACGCGGCCAATGAGGTGCCGAACCGAGGTCTCGCGTTCGGGCGTATTGGGCTTTCCGTGGAAATATTTCGACGCGACGATATTCGTCGCCGTCTGCGACCAAACTTTGGGAACCTCGACATTTTCCTGGCGGAAAATTACCTGTCCCTTATCGTTGCCTATGAGTGCCGTTCTATGCTCCCATTCGACCTTATCGAAGGGAGATATCTTGCCATCCGTGAACCGGCGCTGGAATTCCAAGCCGGTGCCTCGCCGAGTTGTTTGGTCTGTTTGCATTGTTCCGTTCGGGGCTACCCTTGTCTCCGCCATGGCTTACCTCCGCGCCGGCAATCGTGCCGCCGGTATGTTGGCCGGGAGGCCGGATGGGAGGCGTTCCTATATTCTACTCCCAACATACGGAACCCGGAATATTGTCGCGTGTATCGAGGGATACACGAAGCTCCAAGGTTGTCGAACCGGGAGATCGGGCAGCAAGGGCGTTAGATGAAATCGCCCAAACCGAAAAAAGGAAAAGCCCCCGCCAAGCCGCACTGGAAACTTCTACGCGGTTAGGAGTGGGAACGCTTTCGCTCTGAATTTCGGCTTACCCGGATCGACTATATTGTGACCGGCGAGCCAAGCTGGGGTGACATCCGATCACGTTTTTCCCGAGCCTGGATGCGCAGTATCGTGGGTTGCCGAAATGTTGTCAAGGAAAATTCGCAGGGGAGACCACAAAATGTTTGGTTGCCACTATCGAAACTGTCTATTCATAGTGGTACAGTCGCAAAGTTTCCTTTGTTACTATCGTTCGCAGAATGCAGGGTAGAGGTGTGTTTTTTTAGATAACGCCTGGCAATTGACAGAAGCGGCTCCTGAAAAAATAATCGTGACATGAATGCTCCAGCAATCGAGATCCTAGGCCTCACGAAGGATTATCCGGCCGGCTTCTGGCGGAAACGGATGCGGCGTTCGCTCGATCACCTTACGCTACGGGTCGAAGAGGGAGAAGTCTTTGGGTTTCTCGGCCCAAATGGCGCTGGCAAGACCACGACACTGAAGCTCCTGATGGGGCTTATTTTCCCGACCGAAGGGACAGCGCAGATTCGCGGGATGTCGATTGACGATGCCGGCATGCACCGTGAAATCGGTTATCTACCGGAACAACCGTATTTCTACGATTACCTGACGGCGCGCGAGCTTCTCGATTACTATGCGCGATTTTTCGATTATAGCGCAGTGGAACGCCGCGAGCGTGTGGAACGGTTTCTCGGAATGGTCGGGCTTGCGACAGCCGGGGACGTGCAGTTGCGGAAGTTTTCGAAGGGCATGCTTCAGCGGGCGGGCATCGCACAGGCAATCCTGCACGATCCGCAGGTAATCTTTCTCGATGAGCCTATGTCGGGACTCGATCCGGTGGGGCGACGAGAGGTGCGCGACATCATCCTCGATTTGAAACAGAAAGGACGAACGGTATTTTTCTCGACGCACATCCTGCCGGATGCGGAAATGCTCTGTGACCGCGTGGCGGTGCTGGTGGGCGGCAAACTGCAAGGGGTGGGCGCGCCGGGAGAAATCGTTTCAGTCGAAGTACAGTCAATGGAGATTCTGTTCGAAGGGCGCGTGGGGCGGGTCTTGCCTGCGAACGTGGCGGCGCGAGCCACGCAACTAGGCGCGCGCTACCGCGTCGAAGTGCCGGAAGCGGAGCTCTACGCCACGCTCGAACAATTGCGCGGATGCGATGCGCGCATTCTTTCGGTTACGCCATTGCGACCCACGCTGGAAGAATATTTTTTGCGGCTGGTCGGACGCGAGCAGGCGCAGTCCCACGCAGTGGAGGTCGCAGCGCGATGAGCTCAATCCCAGAAGTAGTGGCGATCAACACGTTCCGCGAGGCAGTGCGAGACCGGGTGCTTTATAACCTGGTGTTTTTTGCGCTCATGATGATTGGGGCAGCGATCCTCGTCGGGCAAATTTCCATCGGCATCGAACGCCTGGTGATCATCAATCTCGGGCTCTCGGCAATATCCATATTTGGCCTGTTGATGGCTGTTTTTATCGGCGTGGGGCTTGTATACAAGGAGATTGAGAAGCGCACACTCTATAGTTTGCTGGCAAAGCCCATCCGCCGGTGGCAGTTCCTTACCGGTAAGTACGCCGGCCTACTGCTCACGCTTACGGTGAATACGGCCTTAATGACCTTGGGCTTGGGCGCGGCTCTTTTTTACGTAGGCCGGCCGCTCATTCGTGCGGACGCTTCGATTCTGGTTGCGGCATACTTCATTCTGCTGGAGCTGGCATTGGTGACAGCGATCGCGCTGTTTTTTTCTTGCTTTTCGAGCCCGATGCTTTCGGCGCTGTTTACACTGGGCATCTACATTACAGGTGTCTTCGCACAGGACATTCGCGCTTTCGGCGACCTGACACACAATGGGCCGCTACGCGCGACAACGCGGATTCTCTACTATCTGGTTCCAAATTTTCATAACTTCAACGTGATCGCATTGGCGGCGCACGGTGAGGCCATCGCCCTGTCGCTTGTGCTGCAGAATACCCTTTACGCGTTGCTCTATGTTGCGCTCGTCTTGATTGCCTCTTCCGCGGTGTTTTCGAGGCGCAATTTGAAGTGAGCAACTCCAGCCAATGGCGGTCTGTGTGGACCACCGCGATTCTGGTGCCGCTGTTTTTTGCGGCAATCGCGGTGCTGCAAGTGCGGATCGATGCTCACACGCGAACCGAATCCCAAGAAAAGGAAGAGCTGCTGCTACGCTCCGACGCAGCGATTAAGAAGCTAAGCCTCGGGTACGACTCGCTGCTTGCGGATATCTATTGGACGCGCGCGATCCAGTATTACGGGGCACGGGCGGGCGCCCCCCACGCCGATTGGGGCTTGCTCTGGCCCTTGCTCGACATCACTACAGCGCTCGATCCGCATCTCATCGTGGCTTACCGATTCGGTGCGATATTTCTTTCCGAAACAGGAGATGCCGGAGCGGGACGACCCGACCTCGCCGCCGAGCTAGTAAAACGAGGAATTGCCGCGAATCCAAACCAGTGGCGGCTCTACACCGACCTTGGGTTTCTATATTACTGGCGACTGGGGAATTACACCGATGCGGCGGCAACGTACCTTGCCGGAAGCAAGAACCCGGAGGCCCCGCTGTGGGTGAAGCTGATGGCGGCGCGAATCGCAGACAAGGGCGGGTCCATCGAGACATCACGCATGATATGGTCCGAGTTGTACGAGTCCACAAAGGATCCCCATATCCGAAAGTATGCCGAGCAGGAGTTGCGTGGTCTCAAGGCTCAGGAGGATGAAATTCAGCTGGACGAACTGGCCGGAGAATACCACAAGCGGTTCGGGCGCTATCCGTCCTCGACCCAGGAGATGCACGATGCCGGAATGCTGGCTGACATCCCCATAGACCCCGCCGGATTCACATACGCGATCGGATCGGACGGGAAATTTCATCTCGACCCGGCCAGCCCAATCGTCATTCCGGTGCCGCCCAAGGCCCCCCCAACAATTGCAACTGGCACTACTGATTCAAACTCCAACGAGCGGTAGAGCTTCCCATCTGTTGTGCCATGTCATACAGACGAGCCATCGTATCTAGAAATCCTTTACAATAGAGCTTACAACCGGATTCCAGTACCGCGAATCTCACCAATGACACACGCAATGTCCACGCGATTGGTGATTCCAATGCTTTCCGCCACACTGATAACGGCAGGACTAGCGACCTCGTTTGTCCCAGTTTTTGGGGCACCCCAGGCGACAGTACGGCCGGGCTTAACGGAAGCGCGGCCTGCGAGCCTTCCGTCAGAGCCTCCATCCAATGCCGAAATCAACATTCGTTCCCAGAAGCTAATCGCGAACCAGCATCGTGACGACGAAGTGCGGCAACAATACGAGCGCATCGAGCGCCACCGAAACTTCACAGCAGGTCCGAATCCGCACGCGATCGAGGACAAGACTTATCGTGTTGTCCCCACCGGAACCGGTTCGCTCAAGATTCTGCTGAAGGACAATGGCACACCGACGGATCCCGCTGAATATCGCCGACAACTACAAGCGTGGGAAGATGTTCTGGAACTGATGCTCAAGCCCAATGATTCCCGGGCCAAGACTGCCTATGAGAAATATAACAAACGCCAGCACGAGAGGAGCGAGCTCGTCGATGCAATGATCACTGCGTTTGCCACTCGGTGGCTGCGGCAGGAGACCGTAAACGGCTACTCTTGTGATGTCTTTGAGCTGACGCCCAAGCCGAACTTTCACCCGAAGTCCATGTTTGAGGATGCGCTGACGCACGTTACGGCCAAGATATGGGTCGACCACGACTCCAACCAACTCGTGCGCGGTGAGGCCCATATCATGCGCGATATTTCGTTTGGCGGCGGGATCCTGGGAAAACTGTATCGCGGAGGCGTGTTCTCCATGGAGCAGTCGGAGGTCGAGGCGGGAATCTGGGAGCCGACACGCTATCAATATGATTTTGAGGGACGAAAATTTTTATTCACCTTCGAGGAGCACCAGATCATCGAAGCAAACCACTACAGGCGAGTCGGTCCGCCGAGGGAAGCCCTGATTGTCGTCCAGAACGAACTGGCGAGTGGGAAAGCGCCGACCAACGACCCTTAATCCGATGGAATGGACCCACGCCGAACCGGACTGCCGAATTCGTGCAGATAACCGGTTGAAACAACCCGAGGGCTCGGAAAACGCCGGCCCCCGGGTGACTCTGCGAAATTACCGTGCGGCTGCCGCGATTTCTTTCTCGATAGGAGCGCCCACGAGATTGCCCCATTCGGTCCACGAGCCATCGTAGTTCTTCACGTTGTTGTAGCCGAGCAAATATTTTAGAACGAACCAAGTGTGAGAGCTGCGTTCGCCGATCCGGCAATACGCGATCACCTCGTCGGTGCCTTTTACTCCTTTGTCCTGGTAAAGCTGCTTCAATGCATCGAGCGATTTGAACGTACCGTCCTCGTTGGCCGCCTGCGACCAAGGGACATTCAAAGCACCGGGAATGTGGCCAGCCCGTTGGGCGGTTTCCGACATACCGGGGGGCGCGATAATCTTCCCGGTGAACTCGTCGACCGAACGCACGTCAACAAGGTGTCCCGAACTTTTCTTCTCAAGAATGGGAGAAATGTGCTCCTTATGAGCGCGCAGAGATTCATCGGGTGCACTGGCGCGATACGTCGTGGAGTCGACTTTCGGCGGGTCCGTCGTTAGAGGCCGCTTTTCTTCGACCCACTTTTTACGGCCACCGTTCATCAACCGGACGTCCTTATGACCGTAATATTTCAATTGCCAGAAGGCGTAGGCGGCAAACCAGTTGTTGTTGTCGCCGTAGAGAATTACGGCCGTATCGTTCGAGACACCGGATTGACCGAGAAGTTTCTCCAGCGCTGCCTTTTCGATCAGGTCGCGCCGCACGTTGTCCTGAAGCTGCGTCTGCCAATTCCATCCCACAGCGCCGGAGATGTGCCCTTGATCATAGGCTGTTGTGTCGACGTCTACTTCCACCAGCCGAATCTTCGGATCACTTAGGTGTTCCGCCACCCATTGCGTCGAAACCAGCACTTCGGGGTGCGCATAATCGGACATGTCATTTCCTCCTCAAAAGAGTTGTGTTCCCGTTATAAGAGAGGCGGAAAAAAAACACCGCCATGTCATCTCTGGCGGTGGGCTTGAGGATTCTGAGCTAGACGCGACTAACTAGAACCCTATCCTCCCCTGCCAGAGGAAGTGGATGTACAGCATCGACAGCAACAATCCTGAGCGGTCCTCTGGAAGCCAATCCGCATAATGGCGGAGGATACACCGGAATATCCGGAACCGCAACGGCCTTTTGACGGAAGCGCAGATCCGCTGGGGTAGCTGGAGTCTTCCATCAGACGATCTTGGAAACAGAAACCGAGGCATAAAGTACGCGATTTCAGCCGGCAGCCTGTAATCCGTTGCCAGCGGATTCGAGTTCTACCCGCAGCAGCCAGTCGAAGTGAAACTTCTCTCCAGCAAGCCATTTCTCGAGCTCCTCGCGGCTTGGCGCGTCGAATTCGACGAGCATCTTGCCCTCCTGCATGTTGACAAAGACGTGACGCGCGCGCACCTGCGTGCCGGCATGCAGGTGCCGTACCAATGCGTCTGCTCCCTGACGCGTGAGGCAGGCCAGTGTGTGCTGCGAGATGTATCGAGCCATTCGGTCTCCTGTCCGTGACGGATGATCTTATGCAACTTTAAGGTATTCCGAAAGCAACGTCCAAGTGGAAAAAGCAATGCTGAGCGCCAAGTTTGCTCTCTTTTCGGAGCCTGAAACTGATTGCCATGAAATTCTGCCTGTCCATGCGGACAGGTCTTCTTGGGAATATAGTGGTCAATACTGGGAAGGTCATCGTGCCGGAGTAGAACCGTCACGAGATTATGACCCAAGCTGTACACAATATGGGTAAGAGATTCCAGGTTGCTTTGATCGTTATCGTGGTGCTCGCTGCACCTACTGCGCACAGTAGGACCGCCCAAGGTATCTTGTTGGAATTGTAGTAGACGCACACGGCAAGCCCGTCGCCGGAGCAAGTGTGGTGATTCAAACCTCCGACGGCGAACATCCTCATGCGCCACGGCGGTGCGTGTCAACGAGTTTGAGACCAGTGTTCATGGGATTTAGTGAGTTTTTTCATCTGTCTTGAGCGGTTTGTTGATCCAGACCTCTGTTGGGACCGTTGCTGGTTTGGGGGCTTGGCGGACGAAGCGTTCGGGATGGACGCGATAGGCGGCATCAAGAACAGTTTGGCGCAGTTCGAGAATGAGCGCGGTTTGGTTGTAGTGGACCATGGCCGGTGTGAGCAAACCCAGCCCGGAATGACGGTGTTCCTCGTTGTACCAGCGGAAAAATACCTGTGAAAAAGCGCGGCTGTCCTGAATGCGCCCGAAGCGGTCCGGGAACTCCGGGCGGTATTTCATGGCGCGGAACTGGCTTTCCGAGTACGGGTTGTCATCCGAGACGTGAGGCCGGCTGTGCGTTTTAGTGACACCCAAGTCGGCCAGCAAGACTAATGGGTGTGATCGCGGCGTAGGGTCACAAGGGACGCTCTGGTGGCACTGGCAGGCGGATCCAATCTCTCGGCAGTGTAAAGATTTTTGTGTAAACGGTTTTGGTTTTTATTGTTTTAAGCCCTCTATCGTTCCAGTAAAAACAACCGCCGTCGGAGCTGTGAGAATGTGGGAATCTCTCCGGTTTTGGGGAGATTTCCAAGGAGCAGTGGAAAGC
>Ga0307374_10007420_pt1 | contig 16708 bp, 14 predicted proteins | sample OX3MG_FD_202532 | JGI IMG/M metagenome (GOLD analysis project Ga0307374, IMG submission 202532) | Soil microbial communities from Risofladan, Vaasa, Finland - OX-3 | ecosystem: Environmental > Terrestrial > Soil > Coastal area > Acid sulfate soil | place: Finland: Risofladan, Vaasa | collected... | reverse complement strand
ATATCTCGCGAACCTCAACGGCCTTCAGACGCACGCGTTGCTGACGGCGTTGCTGACAACTGACACCTTCAGACGGACGCGTTGCTGACGGCGTTGCTGACATAATGTCACACGTTTGAGGTTTTCCCGAAATTCAGTTAGAAATAGTACGCTTAACGAGGGCATTTAGTAGGCCGTGCAGGACTTGAACCTGCGACCCCTTGCGTGTCATGCCCATATTTCCTGTTCACCGGTGCTTTCTGACATCCAAATCTCGCCAAATCGTAGCACCTTTTGTCCACTGAGATCCGCTGATGTGTGCTCAGGTTTTTTGGCGCTGCTGACGGCATTGCTGACGGAATACCCTTGCAATTTACGCAAGGGGTCACCGAATTCGGTCAGAGAGTCACACCTAGAAGACACAATTTCTTGGTCGAAGTCCGAACTTCGAGAATGGACCCTGCTCCGTCAGCAACGGCGTCAGCAACGCTCGAAAATTCAACAAGTCGCCGACTGCGTATCGAACGTTGCTCGCGACATTGGCGGAGCTCAGTTAGGTTCATTCGGCAATGAGCAATCGCATTATGCAACGTGGCTTCGGGGCAGCCCCGACGGACACGTCGTTCACGGGGACAATTCTTGATCAGGCCTTCGCCGTTACCAACCAGAACTGGTTCTCGTCGGGTGTTCAGTCCAGCCCTCTTGTTTACCAGGGCTTGATCTCGGCCCCGAATTGTGCGGAACTGGCGATGTTCGGCTTCAGAAGGGCGGTACGTTCTCCACAATCATCAACGTGTCATAACCCTCCACTCCAGAATCTCCGCTCGCACTCTTGGGTACCGACGACGTACTGAGTTGCATACGGCGCACTCGCTAACTCACTCGCTCGCTACTGGGCACTGAAGGTGTCGCATATGTTTCAATGTTCCATGGGCTCAGTGGCTGATTGGTCAATCTTTCTCGGAACGGTGTCCACAATTTACCTGGGATGCTTTGCACTTGTCAGTGGAGCTTTTAAGGGACTCAAAATGACGTTTTCGGAAATCCTCCTCGGTAGATACAACAGCCACGACGTTCGAAATACTTTTGTGCATGCGCGAAGAGTGGGATATTGGCTTGGTCTTCTGCCAGCTGCCTCTGCGGTGATCACCGCTGAACCAGTGGCTTCCTTAGGTCTCAGTCTCACCTGGAAAACCAATGGCGCCCTCTATCTGAGCATTTTATTCGAATATGCTGTACTAGTAGTTGGCTCCATTGCGGGGTGGATTCGTTTCGCCCGCGCAAGAGACAAACTTCGCACTCTCAATTCCGCCAGACCCGAGTCGAAGTAGTTCCTTGACATCACCCTCTTAACTGTCGGATTCCAAAGCATCAAGGAATGTTTGATCAAGTGACACGATCAGCATGTTCTCGTCGTCATCCAGACTTGTCTCAACTGGAAGGGAGTCTTTGCGTGCTGAGTCACGTGCGATTTCATTTTCGAAGGCGAGGAATCCGGTCAATTCAACGCGGTCACCATGTGCGACATTGGACGCAATCACATTTTCGAGCGAGGAGATTACTTTGGCAACGGAGCGGACCCCTAGGCCAGACATTTCCGAAATTTCTTCAACCAAACTTCGCTTGACTTGAGGCCCAGTCTTGATCCAGCCAATTTCTTCTCGGGCAGACTTTCCGGTCATTCTCGCCCGAGGAGGAGACTCAAACTCCAATTCCGGATCTCCTAACTTGTATCGAGAATCATCTGTGAATTCGAGAGCATTGCCCTTACTCGTGTCTTCTTTGGCAGTTGTGATTGCGAGGTAGGTATTTGGGCCAACCGCGATACGCCCATTTTTTCCCAAGTCGAGCAAAGTCGATTCAGTAAACTCATCCTCAGTAACAATTGCTATGACAAGGCTTCGTCCGATTGATTCGGCAAATCGCACGAGTGTCTTGATGCTCGGAATACTGTTGCCACTTTCTAGCCTTGCAACATTGGACTGAGCCGTCATCATTCGTGGTGCCACTTCGGCTTGATATTGCCCTATTTCCGACCGAAGTCTGCGAACTAGTCCAGCCAGTTCGGGAGCCCATGTTTCATTCAAGTACGAATTACTGTTCCGAATTGACGAACCTTCAACTGAGGCCGCCTCGACTCTGTCCCAAAACAGAGCTTTGCCCTCACCCATAATTTTTCTTCCGATCTTCAGCCGTAGCTGATATCGTCGCCCATGTCTTGACACTTTTGCATTTTGAGGCGACCACGCACGATCGCCGTCTCAGCAACCAGGGTGACCTCTCGTCGAAAAACGTTGAGGAGGAGAATGTCGCCAGATAAAGAAACGTAGTATCCGATTGCCCATAAATCTGAATCAAATTCGAAATACGCGGCGCAAAATTCGCCGCCGTAATTGATGAGACCGGAGTCATCTGGTCGACCCCTTCTTGAAATGAGGCGATCGTGGACCGCAACCATGACGGCCACAAATCTTTCGCGTATGGTGTCCGGCCAACTCTCGTGCTGATTCATCCAAATGTCGACTTCGTTGGATCGTTGGATGGTCGGCGCGTTGGGGAGAGACGTGAGCCGAGGATAGCCGCTTTCCAATATTTCCTCTTCCTCTGCTGCCACATATCACGAGTGATATATTAGCGCATCATTTTTAATGGTCCGCCTTCGCCCCGAATCTCGTCGCCATTGACTGCGATTAAGCCGGCGATACGCCCACCGCCAAGAGTTATGCCCTGTTCATTCATCTGCGCCAGTTCCTAACCTTACGGATCAGTGTATGTAACGTCCGGAAAGATTTCGTTGAAAGCAGAGTCCAAGATTGGATTGCCAACCTGCTCACAGTCCGCCAGAACCCTGCGGACGCGTCGAGCTTGATTATCCGCCGGAACGCACAATTCCGCTAGAGCAGATTCAATCGGTCCGGCAAGCGCGGCTTGAATGAGTACTTCTATCTCGTGAATCCCTACGGGGTGAATTTCCATATCGAATGGCCTTGGAGTTGATTGGATCGGATCATTGAACAACCAAAATGGATCAAGTGTCACTGCAAAACCAAGAAGTGGCCGGTCCATCGGTATATCCACGAAAGCCGGATTACCTCCGAGAATAATCCGAGCTGATCGCTCCAGTTGCTGGTACGCAATGCCAAGCGTTCTCTCGACATCCTTTTCCAAATCATCGAGCCCAAGTCTCGAAGGTTCTCTCAGCCGCCCAGCTTTCGCTTCAACTAGGAGCACCAAATGCGGAAACACGACTAACCAATCCGTGGATGCCCACTCTTCGCCTGACTCAAAATACTTGATTTCCGGATGGACTTGAGCAATGTTGTTTGTTTCGAGTTGCTTTAGTTGCCGGCCCACGTACGCTTCAAAGACGCCGCCAATCTGATTTCTAAATTCCTCATCACCAACCCGGTCGTAATACAAATTATTGGACCACGCTCTTTGCATTAGGAGAAACGCGCTCGGCACAATAAGGCAATCGTCTTTCAATATCAATGGTTTACTCGCAAGAGGATTGAACGAATACTTCTCATAACCTTTCAATGGCGGCGGCGAGTATTTTCGATTCGCCGATATTGTCGAAGTCAGATTCCTAAGGACTTCCGAAAATTCGGTTTTGTTTAGTCCGGGCGCGACGCTACACACCACGTTCCAATCGAGTGAGTCACGCTTCATTACTCCGCCAGATCGGCCTGCAAATATTTCAAGGCAGAAAATGATTCGAAGGAAAGCTTGAAGATCGCATCCGAGGGAGCTCCGCCAGGCGTCTGCATTCATGGCGGAAGCGCCAAACTGCGCTCCGGTTTCTCCGAATAATGCCCACGATCTACAAAGCTCGCCGTATGGTGACAATTGGTATCTAAATTGCTCGTAGGCGATTCGCACCGTGTAGCGCTCTATGCCCTTATGCGTTTTGTCGCGCAATACTGGATCCCCCAAGTTTAAGTATCGGTTGCAAAGCCGCTCAATGTCCGCAGTGCGCGGAATCACTGATCCCTTAAGCGAGCTTCGGAGTATTACGTCGCGAGCAATATTGTCGTGTGCGAATGTGTGTTGGAGGAACTTCTCTTCCCAGTCGGCCACCTTGTTGCCCGAGAATTCTCTTTCTCTGTATGCATACTGTGACATTCCAGCGAGCAACTCAAGGGTCGAATCCGGTCGAAATCGCGAAAGTTCAAGCACGTACCTATGCCAGAAATCGGACCGAGGAGCCATTTGACGATTGTGCTTCACATTTGAAGCCGCCGCATCAGATTCGAGATAAACCTGCTCATGCTAGACGTAGAGAACATTGAATATCTCGCCGTAGTAGATGATTCATCATTTCCCGACAATTCCACTGGTCTCCAACGTCAGCGCGACGCCGAGTCAAGCACTGCAGTAAATTGTCAATTCACTACTTGCGCACTCGTATAAGTAAACCTGGACGCACGCCAAAACATGAAGTTGCGACTCAGTCGCCCTGCTCTTCGATAGCCCTGGTTGCGCGATCCCGATATTGAATTGCGGCCGCAAGAGTCGTGCTCGTTCTTCAATCTCAAATAATTTCTGGGCTGACCCGAGTTCAAAACCGGATCGGGCACCACGCTGCAGTCGACGCGACTCCCGGCGAATCAATTGCTGTACGAGCAGACCAACGTCTCGACGCCAACGCGTGGACTTCTCGGCCTGGCCACATACCTCGTAAATGTCATTAATACGAGCACCCGGGCTGTCACCTGAGGAATACTTACAATGCAGAAGATTGATAAGGAGCTCGTCAGATTCGATCTTCAAGCATACGATGTCCGCAATTTCGCCCGAACCGTCGTCATCAATTACTACATCCCACCGGTTGCTCGCGATCATCTCAGTGATCATTCGCGCCTGAATTGAATCAGCATCCTTCGATTCGCCTTGCGACTCTTTGTGCAGATCTATACCGGACCAATCAAGGACTTTCAGACCCTCGACTTCGAACGGCGCGATGTTGCGATTCGGTCGAAGCAACAATCCGGGATGAACCACCGTGACGTCATCTTCGAACAATATTGTTAAGCCGTAGGTCTTTAAGAACACACTCATGGCAACCCGCGATCGTCTGTTTGTCACAACAACCTCGGGTCCAATCGCGTTGTAGTTAAGACCATCAGGTCCGAACGTCAACTCGTATTCCGCCGACCATTCGTGAGTGATGATACTGAAAGCAATATTTCCGGAATCCGTATGACTATTTAGACGAAGCTCGGTGTCGACGAGGGGACAGCTGCTTTCTTCATTGTCAACCTTCAATTCTTCAGTCAGGCTCGCATAGATCTGCCACGGCCACTCCAGGGCAAGTGGTACTAGTTGCGGACGGTCCTCTACGATTTCCGGACGAATGAAGCCACGCATTACGGAATCAATGGAGATACCGTCATTGATCAACTTTGCGCCGATGTGGTTACACCAATTTACCCACTGCTTGATTGTGCTCGCGACACGAAAACTCCATACGCGTCCCTTCAATGAAGCCCCGATACTGACACGCATCCCATCCTCGTATCCGTAAGCGAATATGTTCGTTTGAGTTTTCGTTTGCGCTTCGGCCGTCGGAAAGCCATCCGTAACATCCGCCCCGACGTACATTGAAAATCGCCGACCGCGGTTACGTATATCGAGAACCCCAACGTTTGTTGGAACAAGACGCGTCATGTCTGCCATTACTCGATAGATCGTCTCGCCCCTAATTAATGTCACGCTGTCTCCGCCTACAGCTTTTGCAAGTGACTCGTAGTGACTGCCTGTATTAGAGCAATTTATATAGAGAAGAGAATTTGTCTTATCCCAATACAAGACGAAGAGCTCGTAACTTACTTCTTCAACGGTACGAAGTTCACCCCATTGCACGGGTTCCACATTTTTTGTGACGTACCAAATGACGCCTTCTCGGAGGTTCATGGGAATTGGAAATGTCAGTAATCTCTCTTCCGAAAACACCTCACTAATTCCGTATGGATTCCAATCTTCGCAAAATGTGCGGTACACAACGGTGCTCATTTTGGGTGCGAGATTCTTGAATGTCACGAAATCCGGAACATTGGAAAAACTTGCTTCAAATTCAGATATATCCTGCTGTGACTCAACGGCGGATTCAGATAGATCCTGGATTATGAGATTCCAGTCAGCGTCTTCTGAATACAACTGCCGAAGAGTGGGGTCATAATCTCCCGTTGGACGCCCGACCACCACGGTGGCATCGCCGATTTGCTCACCAGCAACGCGTGCAAATCGCCCTACGAACTGAAGGGTGACACCTAGACTCTTGTGCGCATCGTGTATTGCAGCGATCTTAAGAGATGGAAGATCGAAGCCTTCACCCAACATGTCGACGCAAAGGATAATTCTGCTGTCACGATTGTCGATCGCATCAAGAGCATTTTCACGAGCTCGTCTTCTAGCCGAACTGTGAACAATGACCGGATTCAAATCTTCAGCCAAGTCTTGATACAGAGCAAGGAGATCCTGGGCGCGTCCGATTCGATTGACCCTTGCCATAATCAGATGGTCTCGACCGTCATGCAAATCGGACCTAAGTCGTTCGATTGCCTTAATAGCGATGGAACGATCCGAATCCGCTAAGTCCACAACCGAGATGTATCGAATCTTGGAAAAATAACCTTGACGTTGAGCTTCTCGCAATGGGAAAGCGTAGATCTGACGCCCGCCCAACTGACGTCCGTCTTCTCGATACGGTGTCGCAGTAAATTGAACCACGGGCTTACCTTCAAACTGGTTGCGAATCGATTGCCACGTGGCGGCCGCCACGTGATGGGCTTCATCCACAAATAAATGTGAGCATCCAGCTGTAAGCGCCGCACGAATCTCAGCGGAGCAAGCTGCCAAGGAGGATGGAGTAGCCACGATGACGTTGCATGCCAATGCAAACGATTCAGCCACTTCGACCGTTGACAGCCGATGTCGCAGTTGTCCAACCACAGGTCTCAGTGCGGCCTCATGGACGATGCCGTATTTTTGCAAAACGCCAAGCGTTTCAAATTTCTGAGCAATCTGCGTTCGTAGCGCGTCGGAGGGCACGACAACAAGCAACCGTTCGATCCTTGCTGCGACCAGAAGACTGACCATCACTTCGGTCTTCCCGGTGCCCGTGGGCATCACAACGGTGATCGGTTGTTCATTTTTGGTTGTCCAATATCCCAAGACTGAATGAATCGCTCCAATCTGTGGAGAACGCAATCCTGGCGTGCCCGCTGCGAGGTTCTCTTCAAGAAAATTGAAAGGTGCTGAATAACTATCAACGACTTCACGAGAAGATGTGAGTGGCCTACCTCCGAGCCAACTGAGGGATACCGGTGAGGCGTCAGCAAATGAGTCGACTCTTAATGGACACCGAAGTGATAGATCCCAACCCTCATACTTCTGGCCCGCAAAGTACACTCGCCACTGACCATTTGCCGTTTGAACAATGTAATGTTCACCGTCACGATCTATGGCAACTGGTTGTTGCGATACGAGCAGCTGCCTGATTTCGTTCTTGTCGATGACTGATTTCGCCCAGCAGTCAACAATCTGTGGCAGAGTGCCAGGTTCACTGCTCACTGAAACTCTGATCAGCACGCACAAAGTGGTCTTGACCGTCGCCGATGCTGTGTTCTTCACAAGTTTCGCGAACCGCATCACGCTTCTCGTACATGTCTGTTGGACCTTAGTCGGGAATGAAATAAGAGGTTATGGCGAACCGGCCCGGTGGATTCAGTCGTCAATTCTCGCGAGATGGCGCCGGATTATTTGCGTCGATCTTCGTGCACATAGATGCACTCAATTGGTTGAAGGGGACTGCTGTCGATTCGGTTGACACCTTGACCTGCCCACGAAGGCGGCGAAAGTCCCCAACTCCCTACGCCGTCATCTGGGCTTCGAAGTACTGTCGCACATCGTCATTTGTGCAGTAGATGGCGGTCCCAAGCATGCCGCGAGTCAAGAGAGTTCGGTAAGTGTTGCGGATCAGAACATCGGCTCGAGCGAGTGCAGACTCCGGGTTCGTCTTGAACGCGGCCTTGAATCCCTGAAGTGACTGGTCGCCCTTGGAACGCTTGAACGGATTGCCACGTAGCGTTCCATCGACCATCTCGAGGTCGTCGCCAATGATGACACCGAAGAAGTCACCTTCGAGGCCCTGACAGGTGTGGATGCAGCCAATCTCGTTGATGGACGTCGGCGAAATCATCCAGGCAGAGCCATCATCGGTTAAGTTCCACCTCATCGAGAAGTTCGACGCCGGGAACTCAATGTCGAACAGCGACGAGTCCTTCTTGCTCACCCAATCCCAGCAGTAGCCGGCGAGGAGTCGGGACTTGTTATTGTGCAGATTCTTCTCAACGATGAAGTCGCGGAGTTCGGAAGGGTCATTGAACTGACGAAGATCAAACTCGGTATTCCGTAGACTCACCTTCTCGTCGCCACCTAAGCCGAGTGCGTAGTCAAGCCAATGAAGGTACTCACTGGAGCCGGCACACCGAAACTGCGTTGTCAACTCGAATTCCTTCATAGGGATGCCTGCGTCGCGTGAAGCTGCTCGGATGTTGTCGAGGGTTCCAATGTCGCGCCACGTCACCAATTGGCTGTCATCGGAGAAGAAGACGTTGACCCTAGCGGCATTGATCAGTTCTGCGATCTGGTTAACACCGAGATTGCGATAGAAGCCCGACTTCTCGACAAGTCGGTGGGCCTCGTCGACCAGCAGCACGTCAAACGCGTCCGTTGATACCTCGTGGAAGGCGTCCGAACTCACAAACAGATTGTTGGTCGCAACATCGAGACGCTTACCCTTGAGCTTGGCCTGATAGACGGCGCGAGGGGCGGCGTTCTTGGTCACGTAGCGAACGTTCACGTTCTGAGCGAGTAAGTGGACGAGGGCGTTGATCGCAATGACCGACTTCCCGGTGCCCGGGCCACCCTTGACCATCACGATGGCCTTACTTTTCTCGGGTACGGTTCGAATCGCCTCGCGGATGGCTTCGTAAGCCGTCTTCTGGTCGTCAATGAGCACGAACTCCTCGTTGCCGCGCAGCATCGACTCGAGAGCGTCCGCCAGTTGCTTCGAGACCTGAACGGGGCTACTCTCCACGCGGCGAATTACGTTGCTTGCGTCACCGCGGCGGACCGTCGAGGTAATCAGATCCTGCAGGGCCCGACGTTCGTTGGCCAGGAATACGGGCGCCTTCGCGAGAAGGTCGCTGTAGCGGCCCGCCTTGACGACAGTGGCAATGTGGCAGTTGTGCAGGTAGGCACTGGGACTGATGACCACGGGGTCAGTCTCGACGTACTCATAGAAGTCGTTCAGAAGTCGTCCATAGGACCAGACTTGGTAACTGGGATGGCGGACGTTGACCAGCCCACCGTGCAGATACGTACGTACGTGATCATCGAGCGTAGAGAACTCGACGTCTTGCCACTGTTTGAGCTCGATGAGCAGCAACTGAGCAGTGCCGCTCTCGCCGTGGCCCGAGACAATGAAGTCGATGCGTTGGCCCCGGCCGTGCAATTGGTATTCGATCGCGACACCTGCATCGTTGGGAATGTCGGCCGAGTTCATAACGTGGTACATCGCGTTGCCGAGCGAATTGCGCCAAGACTGGTACTCCGAACTCTCCCGAGAGATTCGGATTCCGTGATGCTCTTCTACTTTCGCTCTGACCATCTCCTCGATTTCGGGAGCGTCTTGGAGGAACTGCCCCTTTGTTGCTATGTAGGCGAGCATGCGGACAGCCTAAGTCTGAGCGATGGCCCGTCAAGTGCTTGTTCCACCCTAGGTTTCGCTCTGCCATTCTTGGTCAGGGGTCTAGCTTCGGGTTCAATCGAGGTGGTCGATAGTGCGTATATCGTTGCAGCGTAATGAGCATAAAGGGAAGCACCATCCAATCAATTGGAAACTCGCATGCAATCGATGGCGGTTCAGGCCTCAGCGCTGAATTTTCGCGGTTCAAACCCGAGTACCGGCTTAATGCGATTTGCCCTTATTACACAATGTTCCCACTTGAATTTCCATGGAAAGTTCTCAAAGACGCACGCGAAGGTGACTGGGTCTTCGATCCATTCTGCGGTCGAGGTACGTCCCTGTTTGCTGCGCGACTTCGCGGTCTCGGTGCGGTGGGGTTCGATCTCAATCCAATTGCGGTAGCGTCCGCCGCGGCAAAACTCAAATCGACGACTGCCGCTGCCGTCAATTCCCTTTGTGCCGAGATTCTGGGCAGCGATCACAAACCATCGGATCCACCGTCCGGCAAATTCTGGGACCTGGCATTTCATCCGTCTACCCTCAAACAGATTTGTACCCTTCGAGAGAATCTGATGTCCGCTGGTAAAGACGCACCAACGACCGTCCTGCGCGCGTTACTTCTGGGAGTCTTGCACGGACCAACGCTCAAGGGTCCGCCATCTTTTCTCTCAAATCAGATGCCTCGAACCTACTCCTCCAAGCCCGGATCTGCAGTTCGCTACTGGAACTCTCATGCGCTTGTCGCGCCTAAGGTCGACGTGCTCGACGTTGTGCAGCGGAGAGCGAGCTACACGCTTGGAGATATTCCAGCCACAACTTCTGGATATGTCCGCCGCGGGGATGCGGTCACAGAAATTGGCAAGATAAATCGTCGATTCAAATGGGTCATCACTTCTCCTCCCTACTACGGAATGCGCACTTACGCACCAGATCAATGGTTGCGCAACTGGTTCCTTGGTGGAACACCGTCAGTCAACTATGAAGTTCCGGGTGAATTGCAACACACGGGTGAGGACCAATTTGTCGAAGGTCTAGCCAAAGTGTGGCGAGCGACGTCTACCAAATGTGAAGACGGCGCACACTTGGTGATTCGATTCGGCTCCATCCCGAGCATCAGAAAGTGTCCCTCAGATCTGCTGATTCGAAGCCTCAACGATGCCGATTGTGGTTGGCGCTTGAAGACCATGGTTCCGACAGGGGTGCCAACTGCGTCATCTCGGCAAGCTTCGCAATTTTCGACTCCTGGTAGTTACATTGAAGAGATGGACTTTTATGCCACACTGAATCAGTGAATGACTCTTTGCGAGATCAACGCATCGCCAACTCCACAAATTAGTGAAGGGCTTGGAACCTAATCCATGATTCAAGAAGATGTTTGATCCGGAGAAAATACCAGAAATTCAAGCGAGAATTCGTGAAGAGACAAATCGATCTTCGAGCTTATTCGACGACATAGATTCCGACGTTGATTCCATCAGAATTGGCGGAGTCACTACGATTCAACCAACGAATACAAACATGATTTCTTTGGTTGCATCTGACGCTGGTAACAACCGGCTCGAGTTCAATCCACTAATGCTTCAAGTCGTGCGCGTTGTTGATTCGTATGGAGCTGAGCAATTTTTCGATGTCATTTCATCTTCAACGGACACGCAAGATCTGAGTCGCCGGCAATTCGATTCGTCGGGTGGTCCAATCACTCCCCTTGGCCTCCTTATGCGGGACCTTGGTGTCTCCGATTTGTCATCACTAAGCCCCATGATCCCGAAGAATCCAACTTCATCTGGATGGACGATTGTTTACCGAGACCTTTGTGAGTGGGCAGTCCTTTACGACCTGTGCAACAAGGAATTTGCGAGCGATACAGTGATCCTTCACGATGGGCTCTTGCGCACCAAAATCTTCAGCAAAGATCTCTTCGTAGAGATGTACCGACTAATCATTGCGGCCATCGAGCGAACACGGCTTGATCGACGTCGGGACCTATTCGTTGTGGGAATCGCAAAGCACTCTGAAGTGCTGGAACGATACGCATTGGCCATGGCGATGTCGGAAGTCTTCCCCAGTGGCGCGGCCCAGTACGCTCCGATCCCAATGGAGATGCAACAGAAGGTCTACAAGTGGGCCGAATATCTCCGTCTTCCTACCGACGATGAAATGGACATCGAGAAACCGAAATTCAATATGGGGGAGATGTACTTCGTCAGATTTGGACCTCAATCTGGCGATCCCGTCTGGACGGTAGATCTCCTTCACGGTCAAAAGGAGCGAGCACAAAAAATATTCGGATCGCTTCTCAACGACGCTCAACTTGGGTTTCCGATTGCCTACTATCCACAAAGCCTGCAGGAGGCTGACGCCCATGCGCAAATTGTCGACCTCGACCTCGCGATTCTTCAGGACACAATGATTGACGCTGTACGTTCGAATGTCACACCTTCCAAGCAAGCTCTCTTCGACGCCCATCGTCTGGCTCTCATCGACCCAGCGGCGAGGAGATACACATGACGCTTTTTGACGGAGCTAAGATTGCAGGGACATTCCTAGGATTTTCAGCGGGGGGACTTGAATTCCACGCTGAACTTGTGTTGCCATACGACAACGATTATCAGTCAATGGCAATGCATGGTCAATTCGTTCTCGTCGCACTCGAAAACGACAACGAAGCGGTTCTTGGCAGGATTACGACGATCTCATCGCAAGGTCGTCTTGTTGGTTCAGCTGGCGAAGACTACGCCATCCGTGCGGTGCGTGAAGATCGTCCGATTCCCGAGAACCTACGCGATCAATATCTCAAATACAAAATCGACATCCGAATATTAGGCGTGCTCCGAGTGAGAGGTGTAGGTCAGTCTCCTGTCTTTGTGGCATCCCACCGTCGTCTTCCGCACGTTGGTTCAAAGGTTGCCTTCCTTTCCGACAGGCTCTTGGCACAAGTCGCTGGCGCGAGCCTCGTCTCAGAGACAGCTGCAGAAATTGGATTCATGGCACTTGGCGAATTCGTCTACGCAGGTGATGACAAGAGAGTGGGCAGCGATGATCGTCTTGAAATTGTCTTTCCAAAAGTGATTCCACGATTCGACGTCGCCCAGCTCGTGAGTCGTCGAACGTTCGTTTTCGCAAGAGCTGGTTTCGGTAAATCCAATCTCGTAAAGCTTCTCTTTGCTGATCTTTATAGTCTTGCGGATGGACCTCACGTCACCAAGAGAAGTGACAGAAGAGTTCCAGTGGGAACGGTCATTTTCGACCCGGACGGGGAGTACTTCTGGCCCGATGACAAGGGGCGCCCCGGTCTATGCGATGTACCAGACCTTCGCGATCGCTTAGTGGTCTTCACTGACAGACACGGTCCCAGCCCGTTCTACAACTCTTTCGTTGTCGATCAAGTTCGTCTTGACGTTCGAGAGTTGCCAGCGTCTCGAGTCGTGAGTCTTGTAATTTCCGCCGATCGTCATGAGCAGCAAAATGTTCAGAAGCTGATGAGCCTTCGCCAAGACGGTTGGAAACGACTAGTTGACGCCGTGTGGATTGGGAAAAACTCGACAGACTTGGCGATTTTTTACACGGAGTTACACCTTAAGCACGACGGCTCGCAGGACGCTGAAGCAACCGCCGCACGTTCGAACATGACAAGAATTGTAAATGGAATCCACGATCCATCTAGCCAACTTCTCCGAGCACTGAAGCAATCACTCCGTGAAGGGAAACTCTGTGTCGTCGACATCTCGCGCATGCACGGGGCTCAAGGACTGCAGCTCGCTGGCGTCATTCTTCAAGATATATTCGAACACAATCAAGAGGAGTTCACAAAGGCCGAATCACAATCGATTCCAACGATCGCTGTCGTTGAAGAAGCACAATCCGTGTTGAGCTCAAATGTGTCACACGGTGAGGGGCCATTCGTTGAATGGGTAAAGGAAGGTCGAAAGTACGACTTAGGTGCCGTTCTCGTCACTCAACAACCTGGAAGTCTTCCGGGCGAACTTCTCAGTCAGGGAGACAATTGGTTTGTGTTCCACCTTCTTTCAGCCGGCGACCTCAGATCCTTGAAGAATGCAAATGCTAACTATTCTGACGACTTACTCTCAACGCTTCTCAATGAGCCCCTGATCGGGCATGGAGTATTTTGGTCAAGTGCAGGCGAGTATCCATACCCGATCTCGATAAGAACACTCTCATTTGAAGATGCGTACCAAACGCTTGATGCTACTTACAACGAAGAATCAGTCAACATCTACGCGTCGCAACTTCGCGAACGTTTCAAATCTCCACTCTTAGAGGCGGCTGCCCTTGGCGGTGAGGCAACTGTTGGAGGAACATTGGATGCGAGCGAGACCATAAAGCGACACGCAATCTACTCAGTCGGAACGAGTAACGAATTCCACGAGCAAGTACGAGGTGATGGAGTTTTGTGGGTCACCATCGAAAAATGGCTAGTCGACGCTTTACCCGAAACGGTTGGCGACAGAAAAGCGTGGGTATTCCAGCAGTACTTGGTTCCCGGCGCACTTGATGCAATATTAGGAGAGGATGGATGGGACAAAGAGCGGCGTCCTAGAGCTAATGACCCCTCCAAGCACCTCGTGTGGTGCGTCGCCAACAATGCAGCGATGAGTCGCCAGGATTTTGAGGCCACGTGGAGATCGAGCAACGATTCAAATGATGATGAAATTGGGTGAGTCGACTTAATATATTTAGAGAGAAATGTTGCCACCTCATTAGGTGCTCGGAACTACTGTCGTTTCGACCGTGACGCCTCCGTGATAAATCCCACAGTTGAATCCGCAAACGAATCCAAGGAATTGTTGGTCATTTTCCTCGGCTACGCTCGATCAATAACCAACAAGAAGGACACCTTCGAAGGGAAGCCCCAACCTCCCACTGCTGAAGATTGCCTCGACGAGGCTCCGCGCCTCATCGAAACTTCGGACGATGACCTCTTTGCCAGATGATTGATGGCGGTACTCAATCATCACGCCGAGCACAAGATACTTCGCCCCCACTATCAACGAGGTCCTAATCAGGTCACGATAAACGGCATTGCCTCTTGCTCCTCGACCAGCCTCGACTTCGACTGCAATTCCTAGTGAGTCGTGAAAAGCATCGATTTCATAAGAAACCTTTTCCACGCCTTCCTCTCCGAAGAGAACGGGTCGGCGGATTTTTTGAATCGCCTTCTTCCCAGTCTCGACCAGGTAACCGAGGGACGCAAGATCATCGGCGATAAACGACAGGACTCGATCACTCGTGAGATTCTCGACGACGCGCGAGTCGATTTCACCAATGTGTGACGAAACCACCTCGACAAATTCAATCACCCAAGTTGGAGCCTGGACATAGGAAGGGAAGTACTGCCACTTCGGGTAGCTCACATGGCGAGCTTACGGAAGTTCCCACTTAATAGCTAGTGTCAACCGGTTCAGGTCAGTCCTCACGTTTCGAACGCCGCGTTGAGCAAATCGCAATCGATGATGATATTACTTCCCCCAATGGAGAAGTTCGAATCCGGGGAGAACGCTGAGGTGTTCTAGACGAGGTCGTCTCTTGAAATAAGGAGCATTTCGCCCGCGCGGACACCGGCGGCGTTCAAATCCTCAGACCCCGTTCCACAGTGCTTGGTCCATGGCGTCGGCAGCAGCTTCACGATCCGGCGCCAGGATGTGTCCGTATACATCAGCCGTCATTCGTATGGAAGCGTGTCCGAGGACCTCGCTGACCACCTGCAATTTGACACCACTCGCGAGCATGAGGCTTGCAGCAGAATGACGCAATTCATGCGGATGCCAGTGGTCGAGTCCAGCACGCTGGCAGATGATTGCGAAGTCTCGATTGAGGTTTCTAGGATCGATCGGAGTGCCGTTGTTTGTCGTAAAAATGAAGCCAGTATCAGTCCAGAGGTCGTCCATCACATCTCGGTCTTCCTCTTGTCGCTTTCGGTGCTCCAAGATCAGATTCACCAAGCCTCGAGGGAGATTCACTGATCGCCGACTCCTCGCCGTCTTCGTGTCGGCGGTTACGAGATTCCCGCGTTCGCGCTTAAGTTGTCGACGCACAGAAATGACCCGGGCCGTCTCATCGAAGTCTTGCCACTTCAAACCCAAGGCTTCGCCCCGACGTAGCCCAGTGGAGAGCATCAGGGAATACAACGCCTCATGGCGATGTCCCTCGAGTTCCTTCAGAAGTCTTCGCGCCTGTTCGTACGTAAGCGTCCGACCTTCACGTCGTTGTTGCTTGGGCGACCTTGAGAGTCGTGCCACGTTTCTGTTGACACAACCCCACCGAATTCCTTGATCGATGGCCTGGCCCAAAACGCCCCGAATACGTTGGACCGTGGATACCGAAAGTCCGCTGTCCAACTTCGATGACAGCAATCGGTCGATGTCGACTGTAGTAAGGTTCACAATCCTCTTGCTTCCTAAGTTCGGAATAATGTGATGCTTCGCGATCGTCCAATAGCTCAGCGCGGCGCTGGGAGCAACCTGGTGTCTGAGGACGTCGTCGTGCCATTGATTGAGCAACTGGGCCACCGTCATTTTCATGTCGGGAGCGGGTAGTCCGTCATCAAGTTGTCGCTGAAGCTTCTTTAGTTTGAGAACAACCTCGGCCCGGGTCTTCGCCGAAACGGTCTTGCGAACTACGCGTCCAGTGGTATCACGCCCGATTGTCACTACGCCGAGCCAGCGTCTATCGGACGACCTCTGATAAATTGAACCTTCGCCGTTGCCTCTAGAACCCGCCACAATGCCCCGTTTTCTCGTTGCTGACACAACTGCTGACAACGGTCGCCCGAGGTGGGTTTTTGATTAAAAGTGGTCTGAGGTCACTGCCACTGACCAGGGATTTTTTTAGTGGGCCGTACAGGACTTGAACCTGTGACCCCTTGCGTGTCATGCAAGTGCGCTACCAGACTGCGCCAACGGCCCCGTGGGAAGCCAGCCTACCACCGGCGTGCGACGCAAATAATCCCGTCGCGAC
>Ga0307374_10007418_pt1 | contig 16711 bp, 15 predicted proteins | sample OX3MG_FD_202532 | JGI IMG/M metagenome (GOLD analysis project Ga0307374, IMG submission 202532) | Soil microbial communities from Risofladan, Vaasa, Finland - OX-3 | ecosystem: Environmental > Terrestrial > Soil > Coastal area > Acid sulfate soil | place: Finland: Risofladan, Vaasa | collected... | reverse complement strand
GACGCCGCGGAACCAGGGATCTCCGGACTGCAAGATGTCGGGTTCGTGCCTTCCGACGTAACCGCTCCCCTCACGCTCCAGCCGCTCGACGTTCATCCGTCGCCCGTGCTGATTGAGCGTAAACAGCCGGCCTTGATAAGCCGCCGGCCACTGTTGGCCCAAGTAAATGGTCATGCCGACGTGGGCGTGGCCGCCGCCGAGCCGGTCGTGCTCGCCGCTGGCCTTGCGCGAGTCGGTCCAGCCCTTGCCGGTGTCGAAGTGCCAGTGGTCGGCGTGCATTTCGATCGGCTCGTAGACCAGCGGATTGGCGTTGATCGTGTGCGGCCGCTCTAAGTGGGCGCCGGCGATCGTATGCCAGAGATGCCCGTTGACGGTGTTGATGAAGAACGCTTCGCCGAGACGGTCCCAGTCGTGTCCCCAAGGGTTCGTTGTGCCGTGGCAAATCGCCTCGAACTGCTTGAGCACCGGATGATAGCGCCACACGCCGCCGCGCAGCGGCACGCGATAGGCTTCGGGAGCGTCTGCCCGGCGTATCTCTCCCGGCGACGAAGCCCCGCAACGGCCATAGAGCCAGCCATCGGGTCCCCAACGCAGGCCGTTGGCAAAGTTGTGATAGTTTTCGGGTGGCACATCAAAGCCTTCCAGCACCGTTTCGGCCGGTCCGTCGGGGCGGTCGTCGCCGTCGCGGTTGGGAACAAACAGCAACCGCGGCGGGCACATCAGCCACACGCCGCCCCGGCCGACTTCGACGCTGGTCAACCGTTGGGCGTCGTCGAGAAACACGCGGCGCTCGTCGAAGCGGCCATCGCCGTCGCGGTCGGTGAAGATCAGCACGCGGTCGCGCAGTTCCAGATCGAACTTCTTCGGTTGCTCCGAGTATGTGTAATTCTCGGCCACCCACAGCCGGCCGCGCGTGTCCCAGGTCACGGCGATCGGGTTACAGACATCGGGCTCGGCCGCGAACACGCCGACGTGAAATCCATCGGACACGCGAAACGCCGCGGCGGCCGCATCGGGCGCCAGCCGCACGGCCGACAAGTCGGTCTCGCTGTCGTAAGGCCGCGGAAAATCGTTTTCGGCCGCGGTGGCAAAGGAAACCATTGCAGCCCAAACCAGCAGGCCGCATCGCAGAGTTTGTTTCATTTGTTGGGTCTCTGGGAGGAAGGGCCTCCTGGCCCGTCAATAGGCATGGTGACCGGGGGTGGCTGGGGCAGAGCCTGACCGGTGCCAGGCTAGCAGTTCATTCCGTCCGGCGGCCAGGCGACGCCCCGGTGGTGGACCGAAGCCGAATCAACCGGGGCATCGCTTGGCCTCGACACCGTAAACCACTGCCAACCGCAACATGGCCAAGCTCTGCCCCAGCCACCCCTGTTGTCTCGTAAACATGATTGATGCATCCCACGATTATAAACCACCGCCCCGACGGTTGGCAGCCGTGCCGGCAAGTGATAGGATCATGCTCCATGAGCATCGACGTCGGCGAAATTGGCGAAATCCCGGCCGTGTGGACCAGGCGGCATCTGTTGGGGCTCGAAGGCATTTCCGCCGAAGAGCTGACTTGCATTCTCGACGCCGCGGTCATGTTCAAAGAGGCCACCGCGGGCTGCCGCCAAAAACTCTCGGTGCTCACCGGCCGCACCCTGGCTAATCTCTTCTTCGAGGCTTCCACCCGCACCCGCACCAGCTTCGCTCTGGCCGCGCGACGCTTGGGGGCCGATGCCCTCGATTTTTCGGCCTCCGGCAGCAGCCTCTCGAAGGGCGAGACGGTCATCGACACTGCCAAGAACATCGAGGCGATGGGCGTCGATGTCGTCGTCGTCCGCCATCGCACGCCGGGCACGCCGCACCTGTTGGCTCAAAAACTCGATTGTTGCGTGATCAACGCCGGCGATGGCCCGCACGAGCATCCGACGCAGGGCTTGCTCGACATCATGACCATCCGCGAACACCGCCCCGACCTGTCCGGCCTGACCGTGGCCCTGGTCGGCGACATTTTCCATAGCCGCACCGCCCGATCGAATATCTGGGGACTGAAGCAGCTCGGCGCTCACGTCATCGTCTGCGGGCCATCGACGCTCGTTTCGCCGCGCTGGCAGGAGCTGGGCGTCGAAGTATCTTACGACCTCGACAAGATCCTGCCGCGCTGCGATGTCTTGAACCTGTTGCGCATCCAGTTCGAGCGGCAATCGACGCGGCCCTTCCCGTCGGTGCGTGAATATGCCCACCTCTATGCGATGAACCGCGAACGGCTCGACCGCGCCAAGCCCGGCGTCCTGATCCTGGCACCGGGCCCGATCAATCGCGGTGTCGAAGTCACGCCCGACGTGGCCGATGGTCCGCATTCGGTGATCCTGGAACAAGTCACCAACGGCTTGGCCATCCGCATGGCCGTTTTGTGGCTGGTGTGTGGCGCGGCAGAAGAGGGTTCAGGGTTCAGGGTTCGGGGTTCAGGATAGGAGCGAACCGCGACCCCCAAAACCTGAACCCCGAACCCTGAACCCCGAACCCTTACATGTCTTCCATCCTGATTAAATCCGGCCGCATCATCGACCCCAGCCAGCAGCTCGACCGGGTGACGAACTTGCTGCTGCGCGACGGTCGTGTCGCCGGCTACGACGTGGCCGAGAACGGGCAAGACGTGATTCTCGACGCCGCACGCAAAATCGTGGCGCCGGGTCTCATCGACATGCACGTCCACTTGCGGGAGCCGGGCCGCGAAGAAGACGAAACGATCAAGACGGGCACCGCCGCCGCTCTGGCGGGCGGGTTCACCTCCATCGCCTGCATTCCCAACACCGAGCCGCCCATCGACACCCAGGCCACCGTCGAATTCGTGCTGCACCAGGCCGAGCGGGCCGGCAACTGCAACGTCTTCGTGGTGGCCTGCGTGAGCAAGAACCGCGAAGGCAAAGAGCTGGCTGAGATCGGGCAGCTCGTCGAGTCGGGAGCGGTGGCTTTCAGTGACGACGGCGCTCCGGTCTACGACGCCGAACTGCTTCGCCGGGCCTACGAATACTGCCTGATGTTCGACAAGCCGATTCTCAACCACGCCGAGGTACTGGAGCTGACGCGCGGCGGCGTGATGCACGAAGGGCTGGTCTCGCTCAAGCTGGGCTTGCCCGGCATGCCGGCGGCGGCCGAAGAGGTGATGACCGGCCGCGACATCATTCTGGCCGAGGCCACGGGCGGGCGGATTCACATCATGCACATCTCGACGGCGGGCAGCGTCGAGCTGGTGCGGCGGGCCAAGCGGCGCGGGGTGCGCGTGACGACGGAGGTTTGCCCGCACCATTTCACCCTGACCGACGATTCTCTGCGAGCGTTCGACTCGAACTACAAGATGAGTCCGCCTCTTCGAGCGCGCAGCGACGTGGAGGCGTGCATTCAGGGGCTGATCGACGGCACGATTGACGCGATCTGCACCGACCATGCGCCGCACGCGGCCGAGAAGAAGATGCAGGAGTTGGACCGTGCCCCGTTCGGCATTGTGGGGCTGGAAACCGCCTTGGGGCTGGTTTCGACGCAGCTCGTGGCCGCCGGGCATCTCACCTGGCCGCAGGCGATCGAAAAGATGACGATCAACCCCGCCCGCGTCTTGGGCATCAACAAGGGGACGCTGGCCCTCGGCGCCGACGCCGACGTGACGCTGATTGACCCTGACGGCGAGTGGACCGTCGATCCGGAGCGTTTCCGATCGAAGAGCCGCAACACGCCCTTCGCCGGCCGCAAGCTTCGCGGCCGGGCCGACACCGTGATCGTCGCCGGCAAAGTGAAGTACTGCGTGGCGGACCCCGCGGGTCGCGGCTCGTCCCGAAGGGACGGCGGAGTTTAGCCGTGGGTGCCGACCCACGGGAAGAATTCTGCGCCGCGAGCCAATGCCGGGGTAGCGGCGGCGAAGTGTTGTCCGACCCCAGGTGGTACTTGGCCGCGCTGTGTGCGGTCCGCGCGACAGACGTGTCGCTCTTGCCGGCGCGCCCCCGCCGCAAGCGGCCGGCAACGCGTTGGTCGAGATCCACCGCAGAGCGCACTGCTCCCAAGGCGTATCGCCGTGCAGCCACGCTTTGCCGCTCGCCACTCGCGTCCCGGTGCGTACGTGCCGGAAGGCACGTCGGGACATGCCGTGGCCGCGCGCGAATCACCACGGCCCGTCCCGATCCACAATCGCTGATCGAGGCATCGGTCGACGTGACCAACGAGCGCCGACCTAACACGCCGCCGTTAGACAGATAAGCGCACAGACCTACTGGCCGTCGAGTTCCTCGCGGTACTGATCGCTGTCGTTAACGACGGCCGCGAGAACATCTGAGACCGTGAGCTGGGTTTCGGCGTGCCCACAGTCCCTTCGCATCGCCAGCAATAGCCTTCCCCATCCCTTTAACGCCTCGATCCAGGCACCGCTCCCTTGGGTAGCCGCTACGTCTAGTTTAGCGGCCTTCCACGCACGAACTACGTCGTCAGATCCAATGAGCGTTAGTCGAAGGGTCCACTTCCGGAACTCCTCCAGACCAGGGTAACGCGAGCAAGGCGAAGCAAAGCGCCGGTAGTCTATCCATGCCCAACGGGTACGAGCAATCCTGCCAAATGACCCGCTGCGCGGAGCCGCTTGTAGCGCCCGCTTGACAGGCTCTGCCAGTGCGTGACCCTGGACGGCGGCGGACGTAATCTCAAAGCATGCGAACCGACGACCTTGTTCAGCAACTGATGGCGCTTCCTTTGCCCGACCGGGGTAGTCGTCGCGCAGGAACTGTGGCAAAGCATCGATCAGGGTTTGGCCGTCGGTGCCGGCGACGAGCAGAAAGAAGCGGGCCGGGCCGCACGGCAACGTGAGGCGGTGCGGCGGGCCCTCGAATGCGGGTGATTTATCATCCCCACGCCGAATTGATCGAAGCGGTAGCTTTCTATGACAAGCGCGTTCGCGGCTTGGGCGATGCCTTCCGCTCAGGGTTCGGGCGGTCTTTTCGGCCGAGGCGGGTCGAAAACCACCAACTTTGCTGGACTGATTAAGAATGTGGGAGTCCGCCACCCAGCATCCTTGGCGGTTAGCTCATAGTCCATGGGAGCCTCCGGGGCTCCGTCGCTAGCCGGCCCTGCCTGTTGTCCATCGTTGAATCGCTCCGGCTTACTCTCATCCGTCGCCATGATCCACCTCCGCATCGAATTGTTGACTTGCCAGCGGCTGGCCGTCTACGAGCACAACAAGCTCATATCGCCCCGGCCTCGGCAGCGGCACAAATTCAAAAGGAACCATCACCTGAATCTTAGCTAATCGATCTGGAAAATCCAGATCGTCCAACCTCGTCTCAGCGATCGTTGAACCATCAGTTAAGTCATTGATCTCCACCGATAGCGGATATCGGCCTATCCCATTTTAGACCTGCAGGAACGTTGCAAAGCGAGTCGATCGACCCGGAAAAACCCGCAGGCCGAACCTCTCGATCAGATTGTGAAGCGTGATCTTCCCGGTAATTTGGCTCTCGGTCACCTTTTCGCAGACGAGCAACGCCTTGCAGTGAGGCAATGGTTTGGCAGCGTTGGACGGATCGCGGGGATTGGCTGTAGACATCGGGCTAGCTCCACAAATTCCGGTCCAACATCCGGTAAGATTGATCTCTCCGAGGACGCGGTGGAGGACTATGTGCGGCAGTACCAGACGATGGTGGCCGCGCGCCATACGGACTTGGAGCACATGCGCCCAAAATAGGCGACACTCGTTCACTACTTGGCCCCATCCACAACTGCGATTTCGTCGTCACTCACCCCGTACAGCCGATAGATGAACGCGTCAATTTGTCGATCGGTCGCGTCGATCTGCCGGTCGATCATCTCGCGCGTTGTAACCCCTGACGAGTTTGACTCAGGCAACGGAACCGCTTGCGGCCGGTTTCCTTGCGGCCGGTCTGCCGGTTACGATAATCGCTGAAGAACGTGAAGCGCGCAAGCCGTACATGATGAACCGGGCACTCTGGACCAAGGCGATCAACGACGCCAGGCTGCTGTTGGGCGGCTTGGTGCTGTTGATGTTCGCCTTCAACTGTCTGTTCGTGTGGCTGACGAGCCTCGTCGATCTCGGTGCCTGGCAGTTCATTTTGCAGTCGCTGCCCGGCCAGTTGCAGTCGCTGATCGGGGTGCCGATCGCGAAAGTGGCCACCACCGCGGGCCGAATTGGCCTGGGTTACATCGACCCCGTGGTTCTCTTTACGCTGGTCACCTGGTCGCTGGCCCGTGGCAGCGACGTGGTCAGTGGTGAAATCGGCCGCGGAACGATGGAGTTGCTGCTGGCCCAGCCCGTGTCGCGGCTTTCACTGCTGGCGACGCACGCCATCGTCACTACGGTCGGCTCGGCCCTGTTGGCGGCTTCGGCCTGGGCGGGCACCTACACGGGCCTGCTGCTGACCGGCCTCATCAAAGAAGCAGACCCGGCGCTCTACGTGCCGGCCGCGTTCAACCTCTTCGCGGCGACGTTCTTCCTGACTGCCGCCACGACGCTCGTTTCCGCCGGCGACAGCCAGCGCTGGCGTACTTTGGGCATCGTGGGTGCCTTCTACGTCGTCGAGCTGATTCTCAAGATCGTGGCCCGCATGGCGCCCAACTTCACTTGGCTGATGTACGCAACCTTCCTCGGCGCTTTCGAGCCGCAATCGCTGGTGGTCTACCCGGAACGTGCGTGGCAGATCTCCCTGCGTTATGATGGCACGCTGATCGGCCTGGGGCTGGCAGCTTATGTGGCCGCCGCTGTGGTATTCAATCGGCGCGATATTCCCGCACCGTTATAGCGTTCTCGCATAGCCAGCTTTGATATTTCCGGGCATAATAATCGCTGCGGGAACAAGGATGTCGCCAAAAGAACCAGTTACGGCCATAGGTTTGCCATGCCAACGCCATTCAGCGTGTTATTCACAGTGGGGCTTTTCGCGCTTTCAGCTCTGTTCTCGCCGGTCGCGGTCGCCGCGGAGAATGAGGGCCAGCCCGATCTCGACAAGGCCATCGAAACAAAAGTTTCGGCCGAGACCTTGGCCGAATGGGGCACGGTGATCGATTTGTGCCAAAGCGCGCTCGATAAAGGGCTCGATAAGGCCAATGAAGAGTTTTGCAAGCAGTTGCTCAGTTCCACGCTGCTGCAACGGGCTGAAGAGATCAGCGAACGGCTTTTTAATAAGAACAATCCGTTCGGTCCGCAAGCGCCGAACTTTGTGCGGATGGCGCTCAAAGACGTCGAGCGGGCCGTGGAGATCGACCCGAAACAGGCCTCGGCCCAGGTCCTGCTCGGCAAGCTGCAAGGGCGCAGCGGCGACCTTAAGAAGGCCCGACTCGCTTTCGACGAAGCCGTGCGTCTGGCCAAGGACGACGACGACGTCAAGGCCCAAGCGTTTCGCTGGCGCGGCCTGATCAGCGAAAAGCTCGACGACCGCCTGGACGACCTCTCGGAGGCGGTGAAGTTGGCCCCGGACAACGCCGAAATCCTCCGCGACCGCGGCGCCGCTTACTTGGCCGCCGGTAAGCCGGAAGAAGCGCTCGCCGATTTCGACGCCGCGCTCAAAATCGACGACGACGACGTGGCCGCTCACGAGGCACGCGGCATGGCCCTGGATTCGCTCAAACGCTACGAAGATGCCGCCGAAAGTTTCGGCCGGGCCGTGGAACTCTCCCCCGGCAATGCCATTCTCCTGCTGCAACGCGCGCGCATGCGTGCCTTGACCGGCAATCACGAAGGAGCGATCGACGACGTCGACCGGGCACTGGAAATCGACCCGGACAACCTGTTTGGCCTGTTGCTGCGGGCACAGACCCTGGTGCAACTCGACAAAGCCGAAGAGGCGCTGGCCGACGCGAACCGCGCGTTGGCGTCGAGGCCCGATTCCGACGATGCTTTGCGCGTGTGGGCCATGGTCACCGAGAAGGCCGACAAGGCCGAAGAGGCGATCAAGGAGCTGCGCCAGCAGGTCGAGGCCAATCCCGACGACGCGGTCGCCTGGCTGCAGCTTGGGCTGCTCTACGCGGCGGGCAAACAATCGGCCAAGGCCATCGACGCCGATTCGGCCGCCATCAAGCTCGATCCGCAGCGCGACTTCGCCTACCAGGTGCGGGCCGACATCTATCTCAACGGCGGGCAACAAAAAGAAGCCATCGGCGACTATGAGAAGGCCCTGAAGCTCGACGCCGAGAGGAATAACGGCATGGCCACCAACAACGGCATACTCAACAATCTGGCCTGGGTGCTGGCCACCTCGCCGGAAAAGGAGTTGCGCGACGGCCAACGGGCGATCAAGCTGGCTACTCAGGCCTGCGAGCTGACGAATTACAAAATGGCCCACATCCTGAGCACCTTGGCCGCCGCCTACGCCGAGACGGGCGACTTCGAAACGGCCCGCAAGTGGTCGGCAAAATCGGTGGAGATTGCCGATGACTCGCTCAAAGATCAGCTTCGCAAGGAGTTGGCCAGCTATGAGAAAGAGCAGCCGTGGCGCGAGAAGCAGCCCCAGCCGTAGCGGCTCTCGAGTCGCGGCTGCGTCAGCTCTGGCCGCCCGACGACTGGTGCGACGTCACGGTGTTGGCGGCCGTCTCCGGCGGGGCCGACAGCGTGGCCCTGTTACGCGGCTTGCAGGCGGTCCGCACACCCGGCCCAGGTCGCCTGGTGGTGGCCCATTTCAACCATGCCCTGCGCGCCGAGGCTGACGACGACGAGCGATTTGTGCGGCAGCTTGCCGAGCGGCTGGGGCTGCAGTGCGTCGTAGCGCGGGCCGAGCGTCCCGCCGGTCCGCCGAAGCCGGCGAGCGGCATGGAGGAGGCCGCCCGCCATGCCCGATATGATTTTTTGCGGGCAACAGCGACCGAATTCGGGGCCCGTTACGTCGCCACAGCGCATACGGCCGACGATCAGGCCGAAACCGTGCTGCACCGCATCCTGCGCGGCACGGGCATCGGTGGTCTATCGGGCATGCGCCGTGCGCGCTCGCTTAGGGAAGGCGTCACGCTCATTCGTCCGCTGTTGACCGTCCGCCGCGCGGAGTTGGTCGCGTACCTCGCCGCCCTCGGTCAGCCGTTTCGCGAAGACGCGACCAATCTGGAGCGACGTTTCACGCGCAATCGACTGCGGCACGAATTACTGCCCCAGCTCGCCGAGCAGTATAACGGACAAATTGCGGATGCTTTGTTGCGGCTGGGGCGTCTTGCGGGCGAGGCCCAGGAGGTGATCGACGGGCAAGTCAAGCAGTTGCTACGCCGCGCGGTGCGATGGGAAGCGGAACGGCTTGTTTTCGATTGCACGGAACTTGCCGAGCAGCCCCGTTATGTGCTTCGCGAACTGCTGATCGCGGCCTGGCGCCGGCAGGGTTGGCGCGAGCAGGCGATGGGGTTTGACGTGTGGGAGGCTTTGGCCGACAGCCTGCTGGCAACCGCTGCGTCCGGGCGTACGGCGTGGCCGATGTTGCCGGGTCGAATCGCGGTCGCGCGTCACGGCGATCTTTTAGTGTTGTCGGTCGGCGGCGATTCGGCCGGGAAGACCAGCCTGAGCGCTTGAAGCACCAAAAAAATGACCAACACGCCGAGCAACAGGAAAGGCCAGTAATCGGCCAGCGGCACGCCGGCATGCACGGCGGTCGTGGCCACGACGAGCACCAGCAGCCCGGCGATAAGCAGCAGGCAGCCAATGCCCGACATCACGCCCTTGAACGTGGCCTGCTCGCTGGGCGTTTCGAAGAACAACTCGATCGTGCGGCCACGCTGCAGGCTGTGTTCCACGGCGTCGGCCAATTCCATCGTGCGGCAGGCGTCGATCCAATCGGGCAGACCGGCGTCGGCGTTGGGCAACCGTTCGACGAGTTGCCGCAGGCCCGCCGCCGCATCGCCGGACGCGAAGCTTTCCGTGACCGTCTGTCCGTCGCGCACCTCAAGTTGCCAAGGCCCGGTTTTCACGGCGTCGAGCACGGCCCGGCCGCGCGTACCCAAAAGGGTGAATCGCGAGCTTTCCGCATCGGCCGCGAGCACCGACCAGCGCACCAACACGTTCGACGTGCCCGACATCTGCACGCTGAGCGTGCCATAATTGATCGCCTCGGGCGACGACCGCACTCCGGCGGAGGTCATCGCCGATACTTTGTCGATCGCGCCGGCGAGCGGCCGCACCAGTTCCATGTCGCGCACGAAGCCGTGCAAGACGTCGCTTCGGCCGCGCGTCACGAAGCTGTGTTCGATCACGATCTGTTCCAGCACGCCCAGCGGGCCCGTCGCTGGATCGCCCGCCAGTTCGGCCAATCTGCGCCAGGCCGGGTGCGACGATTCGGGCACGTAGGGCAACATCACCGCGCGGCTTTCCTGACGGATCATGTCGAGCTCGTAGTAAACGAGCATCGAGTCGAGAACGGGATGGGACACAATCATCGTCGTTCCCGCCTGGGCGAGTTTGCGAAGCTGCTCGGTCCGCCCTTCTTGATCGGCTGACCGTGAGACGATCACGACGTCGGCGGTAGCACCCGCCAGAAGTCCTTCCCAGTGTTCGGCGATGAGAACTCCCGGCGAGGCTGCCCGAATCGCCGGGGCGAACTGGCCAAGGTCGTGCGCCCAAACCAGCCGATGCTCGTCGCTGCGCGCCACCGCCTTGGCCAGTTCCAGCGTGTCGGGGTCGCAGCCAAGCAGGGCAAAGTTCATTTCGTCCAGAGAACCTCCACCCGTTTGCCTTTGGTGGCATGGTTCGTGCGCGGCGGGCTTTTGTGCTTCCGCCAAGTGGGAGCGGGATAAAGCTCGTCGAGCAACGGGCAGTCGTAATTGGAAAAAGCCACGCGACCGCGGACCGAATTGAGTGTCTCAGCCAATTCGCGGTGCTGCTCGTCGGTCATCTCATGCCGATAGGCCTTGGCGTCGCCGCGCGTCGCATGCACGTAGGGCGGATCGCAGTAAAAAAGGGTTTCGGGCGAATCGTAAAGGCGAATCACGTCGATGGCGGGCCGGTTTTCGATTTGTACCCGTATAAGCCGCTCGACGATTTCCGGCAACCGCTCGACGCCGCCCAGCCATCGGCTGATGACGCCGCTCATGCCGGCCCGGCTCGTGTTCTTGCAGTTGGCCCATCGGCCGATCGAAGCCGTTTGCGCCAGCCCTGTGCGCACCTGCCGCGCGCGAACGTAAAAGCGGCGCGCTCGCTCGACGGGCGAAGCCGTGGGATCGAGTTTGCAGGCGATCAAGAACTCCTCGCGCGAAAACGGCGTCAAGCCAAGGACGCGAGTCAGCTCGTCGCCGTTGTCGCGCAGCACGCGGAAGAAGTTCACGATCTCGCCATCCAGATCGTTGTAGGTCTCGATCGCCGAGGGCGCGCGGTTCAGTAGCACGGCCGCCGAACCGGCGAAGGGTTCGCAATAATGATGGCACGGCGGAAGCAGCGGCAACAGCCAGTCGAGATGGGAGAACTTCCCGCCGTACCAGCCGAACAGAATCAATTTGCGCGGCGACCGCAGCCCAACGATGCCGGGTGGCTTGCTCTTGCGGGTCTTCTTTTCGGCCTTGAGCTTTGCCTGCGTCACGGGTCCATTGTAATCACTGGGCAAGGAGTACGTCAGCCGTTCAACCATCCGGGTCGTCAAGCAGTTGCTGCAAGCGATCGCCGAGCCGCGGCGGCAAACGGGCGGGCCAGGTCGCGTCCACAAGGCCGACGCCGATCAGGTCGCGAAGGTGAGTGCGGTCCTTGTCCCGCCAAGCGATCAACTTCATCCGCACCAGGGCTTCGAGCGAAGCCACTTGAAATCCGACGGCGCGTTCCGATTCGTCGAGATCCGGCAACGGATGCTCATCGCCGGGACGGACTTTTTCGCCGGCGAAAAGGAGACGCACCCCGCCGCTCGGTTTGCCTTGGGGCCCGTCGATGAAAATATCGACGTTGAGGACGTGATGATAGACGAAGCCGGCGGCTTCGAGCGCGGCCCGGGCAGCGGGCAGATCCGAGCGCCGGACCAGCAGGTCGACGTCTCGCGTGTTGCGGACGGCGTCCTCATCAATCCGGCCGACCCACTCGGCGACGGCATTGCCACCGGCGACGGCGTAGCGCACGCCGGCGGCGTCCAGCGCGCGACTTGCCCTGCTCAGCCGCTCTTTGACTTTTTCCGCCGCCATGAGCGCCCTTTCCCAACCACTGGTTCCGACTGCTGCTTCTGACATGACGAAAGTTCGACTACCACAGGTCAGCCGTTGAACCGCGAAGCGATGAGCGTGATGTTCTGCCCGCCGAAGCCGAAGCTGTTGCTCACGGCCACGTCGCAGCGGGCCTCGCGGGCCACGTTGGGCACGTAGTCGAGATCGCAGTCCGGGTCGGGCGTCTCGTAGTTGATCGTGGGCGGCAGGATGTTGTCGCGAATCGCCAGCAAACAGACGATCAACTCGCTGACGCCCGCGGCGGCGATCAGATGGCCCATCATGCTCTTGGTGCTCGACACGGGTATCGTGTAAGCCCGCTCGCCGAACACGTTCTTGATGGCCAGCGTCTCCACGCGATCGTTCACGTCGGTGCTGGTGCCGTGGGCGTTGATGTAGTCGATGTCGTCGGCGTTCATTTGCGCGTCGGCCAAGGCCATCCGCAGGCAGCTCGCGGCCCCGCGCCCTTCGGGGTGGGTGTCGGTGATGCGGAAGGCGTCGGCCGTCGAGCCGTAGCCGGTCATCTCGCCATAAATCGGGGCGCCGCGGGCCTTGGCGTGTTCCAGTTCTTCCAACACCAACATGGCGGCCCCTTCGCCCAGCACAAAGCCGTCGCGGTTCTTGTCGAAGGGGCGCGAGGCCTTGGTCGGTTCTGCGTTGTGCGTCGAGAGCGCCGTGAGCAAGTTGAAGCCCGTCACGCCGAAGGGGTGGATCATGCTGTGCGTGCCGCCGGAGAGCATCAAGTCGGCGTCGCCGCGACGGATCAGCTCGACGGCCTCGCCGATGGCCTGACTGCTGGCGGCGCAGGCCGTGAGGCAGTTGGCGTTGGGGCCTTGGGCGTTGAAGAGTCCCGCCAGGTGGCCGGCCGGCATGTTCGGCTCTTGTTCCAACTCGGAAAGGGGATTGAGAATCTCGATGCCGATACGGGTGAACTTGGCGATATTGAGCTGATCGCCGTCGAGTGCCGCCACCATCATTTGAGTGAAGCGGTCAAAGTCTTGCTGGCCCTCGCCGCAGCCGAGATAGATGCCCAAGCGGGTCGGATCGAACTTGGCGTCGGCCAGGCCCGAATCGGCCACGGCTTGCTTGGCCGCCCCGACGGCGAACCGGGTATGACGGCCGCGGTGCCGCCATTTTTCCGAATCCTCACCCACCGCCGAGACATCCCAATCGCGGACCTCGGCGGAGATTTTGGTGGGAAAGTTGCTGGCGTCAAAGAGCGTGGTGAGGCCGATGCCCGACTCCCCCTTCAGCAGGCGTCTCCAAAGCGTGGCCACGTCGTTGCCCAGCGGCGTCACGCAGCCCATGCCGGTCACTACTACTCGTCGTTGGTGGTCGGTGGGCATGTTTGTAAGGCGTTAGGCATTGGGCGTTGGGCGTTGGGCATTGGGCAGACGTTTGCGCCTGACGCCTAACGCCCATCGCCTAATGCCTCAATCAGTTTGGCCAGTCCGGGCGGCTCGGTCAACTTCTTGCCGTCGCTGGTTCGGCCGACGTCAAAAACCCCCAGCAGCTTCATGGTGAATACAAAATTCTTCGGCTCGAAGAGGGTCTTGGCCCGGCCGGCGTCGTCGAGGTGGGCAAACATGATGTCGGCCTCGCCCTGCAAACGTTCGCCCACGTGGCTGGTCGCTTTGACGCCGGCGCCCCCGCCGCCGATGGTTTCGATCGTGGCCGTGTAACGCAAGGTGTCTCCCGGCACCGCCAAGAAGTGAAACACGGCCTTGGAAACCTTGGCCAAGATCACCTTCTCTTCGAACTGATTGACCTCGCCGACCAGCAGTCCGCCCGTCTGCGCCAACCCTTCCAGGATCAGCGAATTGGGCATCACCGGATAGCCGGGAAAATGATCGTGCAGGTGCTCCTCGGCCAGCGAGACGTTCTTGATGGCAGTGGCCCGTCGGCCGCTGTCGAATTCGAGGAACCGATCGATCCAGATCCAACGCATGGCCGCTATGCCTCGACGCCGACTTTGGTTTCGACATACCGGGCCATGTCTTGCACCGTGAGCATGTTGGCGAAGTCCTTCACATTCGGGTTCGCTTCGAAATTGTTCAGATCGGCGAACGGCATCCGCTTACGGAGCTGCGTCAGGCCCTCGGGCGTCACTTTGCCGTCGCGCACGTATTCGCTGTTGGTCAGAATGTCTTCCGGAAACAGCTCGCCGCGAGGCACCTTGATGTTGAACGTCTTTTCCAGGCGGAACACGATGTCGAGAAAGTCGATCGACTCGGCCCCCAGGTCGCCCACCAGCGTGGCTTCGGGCGTGACTTCGTCTTCGTCGACGCCCAGCGCCTCGACCAGACACGACTTGATTTTGTCGAAAATCTCTTCCTTCGACGGCATGTTAATACTCCTTGCAGAGCAGTGGTTTGCGAATCATAACCCCTTCACTCAGGCGCGGTCGAGCAATGCGAACAATTCACGCAGTTTGTGCCGCACCACCTGGTCGGTCAATGCCCTGCCGGCGTCCGTATCGGCCAGGTTATAGGTCGCCAGCGTCAGCCGGGCAGACACCGCCTGCTCGCCCTCGACCTCGCCGTGGGCCTTGAACCTGGCTTCCTCCTCGGTCTGCCCGATCAACTCCGCCACGACGGTAAGTGTTTGTCCCGGTTCGACGAACTTGTTGTATTTGACGTTCCGTGCTTCCTTCAGCACGACCACGCTGTGCTTAAAATCTTCGCTGGCCCGCACCAGCCAGGCCGCGGCCTGCGTCATGGCTTCCAGCATCAATACGCCCGGCAAAACAGGAAATCCCGGAAAGTGATCGGCTAAATACTCCTCGGCCATCGACAGGTTTTTGACGGCGGTGATCTTTTTGCCGGATTGAAGTTCAACGATTCGATCGATCAGCGTGAACCGCATATCGGACCTGAGAGACTTTGACGAGTGCGGAGACTTTGCGGTTGCCGGGCAAGTTCCACAATATACCGCGATTTGCCTCGCCCGACAATCGCTAACTAGCGGCGAATCGTGACTTTCGACCCTGCGGTGCGGTCGCCGCGGGCGGTCAGAATGTTGAAGACGTCCCGGATGTCGCGCTCGGACAGCCGGACACACCCCCGCGCCCCCGTCTGGCCGATGCTCGCCGGATCGTTCGTGCCGTGAATCAAGATGCCGTTTCCCAGGTCGAGGGCGTACTCACCGAGGGGATTGTTCGGGTCGTCTTTGTCGATGACCGCCTGCCCATAATAGGTCGGATTGACCTGTTTTTTGAGTACGATAAATTCGCTTTCGGCCAGGGCGTGGTCGGTGCCCACGCCGATGCGGAAACGCCCGGCGTAGCGGTTGCCGAGATAGAGCACCAGGTGGAGCTTCGACAAGCTGACATAAGCGCTGAACGGCCCCTTTACCACTTTAAGCTGCCCGCCGGGCACCATATCACGCGGGTCGTGGATGCCATTGATGTTGGCCAGCAATTGCCAAGGCACCTCATAAGCGTCGGCGATTTTTTCGAGCGAATCGCCCGGCTGGATCTCGTAGGGCCGTTCCAGCAGGTGCTGTCGGGAATAAATCACCGTGCCGGCCAGACGGTCGAGCAGGTCGGTCACCTGAGCGTCTTCTTCGGGCGAAAATCGCGGGTCGCCGAACCATTCCGAAAGTTCCAAGTGGGCAGCGGCCAACTGGTTTTGGGCCAGCAAGGTCTGCACCGACTGCATCAAGGCGACGAACTCGGCATGGATGTCCTCCGGCTGGTCGGGCCGCTCGTCGATTCCGCCGGGCGGTTCCGCCGGAGTGTCCGTCGATGGATAGCGCTGGTCAGGCGCATAGCGATCGGCCGTGGCGTTGGGCGTCCTTTCCGCACCGGGCACCGATGGCACGGACTGCACATCGGGGCGCGTCGAGGGGTAGGGCTGATTGGAGCTGAAGCCGTCCGCCGCGGCCTGGCCCGCCAACGGAGATTGGCTTGGCCCCGAGGCGGTTGGGTCTGCCTGACCCATTGCCAGCGGCGACGATGCTGACGGCGCGACGGCGGCCGGGGGTGCTTCGCCCGCGGCCGGCGTTGCTGGCGCATTGGTCGGCGGCGGGGCGGACGCGGCCTCGACGCTTACCACGGGGGCGCCGGTCGCATCGCTGTTTTCGGCGAACGGATCGGCCGGGCTGGTTTCATTCCAATCGCGCTGGGCCTTGCGGCGCGGACCAAAGCTCGGAGGCGATCCGGTCACGCCGACGTAAACGCCGTAGGCGGCAGCGGATAGTAGCGCGGCAAGAAATACAGTTTTGATGGTGTTCACGGTCCGTCCTCCCTGACCAGACGTGGCAGATAATAGACGAACCGGGCAATCAATGCTACGCCAGCATTTTTAGGGTGTTGGGCGCGGGTGACGGGTTGACTGCGAACGTGACCGGCGAAATTGGAAGGCTGCCAGCTTTATTCGCAAGGCTGCCAACCGTCTCCCGAAGGCGGCCACGTTTTTCCCCGCGTTTTTTCGAAGGCTGCCAAGCAAATTGGAAGGCTGCCAAGATTGCAAGTCGGCCAACTGGCAACGGTTGCCAGTTGACGCCGGCGCTTGTGGGAATTCGAGGGCCGCGCGCCGTTACGGCGCCCGAACTGGTTATCTCTCAAGACGTTGCGTGTTCGTCACGGAACGCA
>Ga0307374_10007415_pt1 | contig 16715 bp, 18 predicted proteins | sample OX3MG_FD_202532 | JGI IMG/M metagenome (GOLD analysis project Ga0307374, IMG submission 202532) | Soil microbial communities from Risofladan, Vaasa, Finland - OX-3 | ecosystem: Environmental > Terrestrial > Soil > Coastal area > Acid sulfate soil | place: Finland: Risofladan, Vaasa | collected... | reverse complement strand
AACGCAGGCGCGGGATCGCGATAAAGTGATCGAGGAAAATGGCGCGCGTGTTTTCGTGGACGCGAAAAGCTTTCTGTATCTCGCGGATACTACCCTCGATTTCGAGGAGACCCTGGTGCGCCAGGGATTCGTCTTCCAGAATCCGCAAGCGACGCGAAGCTGCGGCTGCGGCAGTTCCTTCACGGCTTGATTTTCGTTCTGCTTCCGTCCCGCGCCGCGCGAACTGAGCGCCTTCCCAGATATCGACCGGGAAATCCAGAAAAATAATGACTGCCATGAAAATACATGCCGGGGCCGCGCCCACCGAGGTTTGCTGGAGTTGCAAAAGCGCGGCCGGGCTGGGCCATTTCTGCGCCGGATGCGGGAAAATTCAGCCGCTGGCGCGCGAAGCGGATTACTTCGCATTTTTCGGCTTGCCGCGGAAACTCGGAATAAATGAACCGGAACTGGAGCAGCGATTTCATCAATTGAGCTGGAAGCTGCATCCGGATAATTTCGTGAAGGCGTCCGAGTTCGAGCGAAATCTGGCGCTGGAGCGCTCCTCGGAATTGAATGATGCGTACCGGACGCTGCGCGAGCCGGTCTTGCGCGTCGAATACCTGCTGCTGCGCGAAGGCGTGCGCAAAGAGGGCACGACGAAGCAGCAGGCGCCCCCCGAATTGCTTGAGGAAGTTTTCGAGCTGAATGAATCGCTCGCTGAATTGCGCGAGGCAAAGGCTGATGCGACGGCCGATGGCGGGAATTTGAGCGAGTTGCGAGAGAGGCTCGGCGAGGCGCACAAGAATTTTCAGGAGAAACTGGAAGAGGTTGACGCGGAGTTGCAGGACGTTTTCGGCGAGTGGGATGCGGCTGTGGATACAAGCGCGGACGAAACCGAACGGCGCAAGCTGATGGCGAAACTGAATGAAGCGCTGAATCGGCGGTCCTATATAAGGAATTTAGTGCGCAATGTCGCGCAGGAATTAGAGGCATAACAGCTTGCTGAAAAACTCCACGTGTTGTCATTCCGAGGAGCCGAAGGCGACGAGGAATCTGCATTTTCCTTGAGTTTTTGTAAACGGCTCCCTCGCAGCGGCAGAGATGGCAACCGAGAATACTTTTTCAACAAGCTGTTAGAGGCATAGAAACTCCATGGGGAAGACAGTTGGAATTGATTTGGGGACGACGTTCAGCCTGATCGCGTTTGTCGATCCGGCGACCGGCGAGCCGCGGTGCATTCCCGGGCCGTATGGCGAGACGCTCTGCCCGTCGGTGGTGAGCCTGGACGCCAATGGGACGATTGTCGCGGGGGAGCCGGCGCGGCGGCGATTGCTGACGCAGTCGAACCGGACAATTTATTCCGTGAAGCGATTGATGGGCCGCGGCGTTGACGATATTCGCGACGAACTGAAGATTTTTCCGTTTCGCATCGATGAGGAAAGCCGCAACGTGATTCGCGTGCGTCTTGGCGATAAATATTTCACGCCGCCGGAAATTTCGGCGTTCATTTTGCGTGAACTGAAATCGTGGGCGGAGGATTTCTTCAAAGACACGGTGGATCGCGCGGTGATTACCGTGCCCGCGTATTTCAACGATGCGCAGCGGCAGGCAACGAAAGACGCGGGGCGGCTCGCCGGGCTGGAAGTGTTGCGGCTGGTGAACGAGCCGACGGCGGCGGCGCTGGCGTACGGATTGCACAAGCAGCGGCGCGGGCGCGTGGCGGTGTACGATTTCGGAGGCGGGACGTTCGATATTTCGATCCTGAAGCTGATTTCGACCACCGAGGGCGACATTTATCAAGTGCTCGCGACGAATGGCGATACGCACCTGGGCGGAGACGACATCGACAACGCGCTGTCGGCGATGGTGCGCGCGGAAATCGAGAAAAAATACGGCGTGGATTTCGAGCGGCATCCCGAATCGGTGCAGGAATTGCGCAAGACGATCATTCACACGAAGCACAAGCTCTCAAACGGCGAGCGCGCGACGATTCGCTTCGCGCTGCCCGACGACCGCGTCTACAGCCGCAAAATTTCGCGCGCGGAATTCGACCAGATCATCGCGCCCATCATCGCGCGAACCATGGCGCCCGTGAAAATGGCCCTGGCCGACGCGAAAATGCTGCCGGCGGAAATGGACGAAGTGGTGCTGGTGGGCGGATCGACGCGGATTCCGCTGGTGCGAAAGACCGCCGGCGATTATTTTGGACGCGCGCCGCATTGCGAGTTGAATCCGGACGAAGTGGTGGCGCTGGGCGCGGCCGTGCAGGCGGACATTCTCGAAAGCGGTGTGAAGAATATGCTGCTGCTCGACGTGACGCCGCTCTCGCTCGGCATCGAAACGATGGGCGGCGTGGTGGCGAAACTGATTCCGCGGAATTCGACGATTCCGGCGAGCGCGCAGGAATTGTTTACCACGGGCGTGGATCATCAGACGGGAATCGACGTTCACATTTTGCAGGGCGAGCGCGAATTGGCGGCGGATTGCCGTTCGCTCGCGCGATTTCAATTGAAAGTGCCGCCGGGGCCCGCGGGACTCGCGCGCGTGGAAGTGAAATTCCTGATCGACGCGAATGGGATTTTGCAGGTTGCGGCGCGCGATTTGCGCACCGGCGAGCAGAGCACTCTCGAAGTGCAGCCAAGCTATGGACTGACGGACGGGGAAATGGAGCGGATGCTCGAAGAGTCGATCGAATTCGCCGAGCAGGATTTCGAGCAGCGGCAGTTGATCGAGGCGCGCAACGAAGCGGAAACGATTTTGCGCGCGACGGAGAAGGCGCTCTCGGGCGTTCACGCTGCGGGACTGTCGCGCGAAGAACGCGCGGCGATTGATGGTTCGGTTGCGGCGCTGCGCGAAGCATCCGCGGGGACCGATTACAAGTTAGTGCGCGCGCGGATTGACGAATTAAACCAGGCAACTCTGAATCTGGCGGAAATGACAATGAACAACGCGCTGCAGGCGGCCGTGGGCGGAAAGAGGATCGAGGAGTTGTAGTTCGCGAGAATTGCGAGGCGCAATGGGCGGAATAAATCCATACATCGAAGAGACTAAGTACACGACGGCGACACGGAAATTCAAAGTGACGTTCGCCAAGGAAGGAAAAACCGTCGAAGTGGATCCGGAGAAATTTCCATATGGACACGACGGTTTGCCGGGAAGCATTCTTGATATCGCGACGGGATTTCACATGGGACTTGATCACGCGTGCGGCGGTGTGTGCGCCTGTTCGACGTGCCACGTGATCGTGCACGAAGGCCTTGACTCGTGCAATGATGCGACCGATGCGGAACTGGATCAGCTGGACGAAGCGCCGGGCGTGACGCCGAAGTCCCGGCTCGGCTGCCAGTGCGTGCCGGATGGAACGAAAGATATCGTGGTGGAGATACCTTCGTGGAATAAAAATTACGCGAAGGAAGCGGAGCACTGAGTTAGAGAGTGGAAATTCAAGGTTGGAAGGCGGAGCGGCAAAATGTAATGGAGAGCGACGATGCCGGGAACTTTTGATTGGGATGACGCCGAGGAAATTGGGATTCGGTTGGCGGAAAAATTTCCAGACAAGGATCCGCTGACGGTGCGATTCACGGATTTGCATAAGTGGGTGACCGAGCTCGAGGGTTTTACGGGCGACGCGGCGCAGTCCAATGAAGGAAAGTTGGAAGCGATTCAGATGGCGTGGCACGAGGAGTATCTGGACAGCCAAAGTTAATTTCTCTGGCGCGAAACGAGGAAATCGAATGAGCGATGCCGAACTGCGTTACCCGATAGGAAAATTTCAAGCGAATGCGACGCCCACGGAAGATGAGCGGCGGAAGTTGATGGCCCAGGTGGAAGAAGCGCCGCGGCGTTTGCGGGCGGCGGTAGCAGGATTGTCGCGCGAACAGCTTGCGACGCCCTATCGCGATGGCGGCTGGACGGTGCAGCAGGTGGTGCACCATCTTGCGGACAGCCACATGAACGCGTACGTGCGATTTAAGCTGGCGCTGACGGAAGACGAGCCGACGATCAAGCCCTACAACGAAACGCGCTGGGCGGAACTGAGCGACTCAAAGACGACGCCGGTCGAGACGTCGCTCGCGATGTTCGACGCGCTGCACGAGCGCTGGCTCCATCTGATGCGCGGGATGAGCGCGGCGGATTTTGCGCGCAAAATGAAGCATCCGGAGCGCGGCGCGATGTCGCTCGAAGACACTCTGGGATTGTATGCGTGGCACGGCAGGCACCACGTGGCACACATCACGGGCCTGCGCGAACGCAAAGGCTGGCAGTAGGGAAGCCGAGAAACGAAATTCGGAATTTGAAATTCGAAACTCGGCGCTGTGAAATAAAATGGGAGACGTTTCGGGAAAGATGGCTTCCCAAATCTCGATCTTCGAGTTTCGCCCTGCGCCCAAGTCGTCCTTGTCAATTCCCCCGGCATCTTCGATAATCGATGGAAGTTTTCGTGCCCACTCCGTGGCGCCATGGTGCAATGGTTAGCACATCGCCCTTTCAAGGCGGTAATACGGGTTCGACTCCCGTTGGCGCTACCAATTTCTCAATCTTGATCACCGCGTGGCTGTAATTTCAGCAACTGTACGTAACCCTCGTTCGAATCTCCATAGCAAATCGCCGTTGTGGAGAAGTTCGCCTTGCATGTGTAGACTGCGGGGATGAAAACGTGGCAGACGTGGATATGGATCATTGTCGCCAGTGTCGTCTGGTTCTTTGTGTTTTACGAAAACCGCGGCACCGCGTGGACGACGTATCAGATCGTGGGAATCGCGATTGCCATCCCGGGGTTTTGTTTATGGGCGCTGGCGCGGCTGCAACTGGGGCGGTCGTTTGCGATTCAGGCGAAGGCAAAAGAGCTGGTGACTCACGGGCTGTACTCCAAAATTCAAAATCCCGTTTACGTTTTCGGCGGGATGTTTTTCGCCGGAATGGTCGTGTTCTTCGGGCGGCCGCAACTGCTCCTGCTCTTCTTGATTATGATTCCGATGCAATGGCTGCGGATCCGCAAAGAGCGCCAAGTGCTTGAAGCGAAATTCGGAGACGCGTATCGCGAGTATCGCAGGCACACCTGGTTCTAAACATCGCAGCGCAAGCGAATGGCAATCGACAAACAAAAGACGTTGAAGCTGGTCGAAGAATTGGCGGCGATTGACTTGGTGAATCCGCCGGCGCCCGCCGCGGCGGGCAGGCCGGGCGTGGACGGAGAGCGACGCGCGTCGGAGGATGTGCGGGAATTTTTGCGCGCGAATGGAATCGCGTGCGGTGACAAGTGCAGGGGCAGTGACGAGTGGCTAGTTGTCCACTGGCGGGGCGCAAGGATTTGAAGCGGCGGCGCAGACTTGGCCGACGCTTGAATCTCCGTTTACGACACTGTTGACGGTTGATGTGACGGCAGGATTCGATGTGCCCGTGACGGAAGCTGTGAAACTGGCGCGTAGCTCCGGTGCGACGGCAGCGGACGCGGGTGACGCGGACACGGAAACCGGGGCGTTGCTGGCGAAGTCCGGACCAGTGGCCGTAATCATGCCGACCGTTGAATTTCCACCGGAGACTCCGTTGGCGCTCCAGCTTACGGCGACACTCGACGCGCCAGCACCAGTGACCGTTGCATTGAAATTCACGGCCGCAGCCGGCGCGAGATTTTAACGCGTCGAATAATTACCGGAGGACGGATTCGAGGGCTTCTCTCAACTCCGGATGGCGGAAGGCGTAGAGCTGGGCCTGCAATTTTTCCGGGGCGACGCGCTGGCTCGAGAACAGCAGCGCGTCCGCCATTTCGCCAAGCGCGATGCGGAGAACCGCACGAGGCGCGGGGAAAAGCCCAGGCCTATGGAGCACGCCGGCGAGCACGCTCGTAAATTCCGAGTTGGTGACTGGCGAGGGAGAAACCGTGTTCACGGGGCCGCGAAGTGAATCGTTTTCGATTGCGCAGCGAATCACGGCGACCACTTCGTCGAGCGTGATCCAGCTCATCCATTGGCGGCCCGTGCCGAGCCTGCCGCCCACGCCAAAACGAAACGGAACCAGGATGCGCTTGAGCGCTCCGCCATTTGGCGCCAGTATGATTCCGAAGCGCAGCATCACTGTGCGTATTCCGAGGCGCTCGGCTTGCGTGGTTTCCGCTTCCCAGTCGCGGCAGATTACCGCGAGGAAATCGTTGCCGGGTGCGGAGGATTCGATGAGTGGTTGATCGCCGCGGTCGCCGTAGTATCCGATGGCGGAGGCGGCGACAAGCACGCGCGGTTTGCGGTTGAGCTGCGCGAGGCCGGCGACAAGGTGTCGCGTGGCGTCGACCCGGCTGCGGCGGAGGATTTGCTTGCGCGCGGAGGTCCAGCGGCCCTCGGCGATAGACGCGCCGGCCAAATGGACAATCGCGTCAGCGGCTTCCATTCCCGCGAGGTCCATCGAGCCTGTGGGCGGCTCCCAGCGGATGTTCTCGGACGCGGGACCCGTCTGCGAAGGCGAGCCGGAGCGGACCAACCGGGCAATCGAGTGGCCGTCGGCGCGAAGCGAATTGATCAGCGCGCTCCCGACAAGCCCCGACGAGCCGGAAACGAGAATTTTCACGACGAGATCCTACGCGGACCGCTCAATCCAGCCTCCGTTGCTTATTCTTGATATCCGGCCGCCGCAGTGCTTTACGGTACGGCGTCATTGGTTGCGCGTCAAGCGCCCGAAACAGTGCAATTAAGGATCGGGGCTGGCGGATTGCACAGCAGTACGAAACAAGATATGCTCCGCCGAGTAAATGACCGTCGGTGAGCTTTCTTGCCGTGAAGCGATTTACCGCATCTTCGTTTAGCGCCGCAATGCGTGGTGCTACGATTTTCGCGATGTTGTGCGTGGCGACTCCTCTCCTGCCCCAGCAAAGAAATGAAATCCGAACGATACCCCTCACTGGAGTGACAGAAAAAGGCGGCATTCTGGAGGGGCTGCAGGCGAAGAATTTCCGCGTGAAGCACGGGAAGACAGTAGTAAAAGACGTGACTCTCGATGCGGCGCCGCGAAGAATTGTCCTGCTTCTGGACATGAGCGGCAGCATGCTAACTGAAGAATCGAAAAACTCGAACTGGCAAAACGCGATGCGAATGGCAAAGGCATTCCTTGTGCATCTTCCTGCTTCCGATTGGGTATCGCTGTGCCTATTCGCCACAAATGAGAAGGAGATTGTGCCTTTCAGTCACGACCTTGCCTCCGTTAGAAAAGCTATTGATAACCTGCCGGATCCGCATTCTAAGGCGGTAAAACGCGTATATGGGCGCATGACATATTTTGGCGATGCGGTCGCGGCCATTCTCGCTACGGACCACCATGCCACCACCTTCGGCGATTCTATTGTGGTATTTTCGGACGGAGGGTTTGGGATGGAAGACTTCGGGACTACTGGGAAAGTCGCGATGCGCAGATTGCGGCCGCAACTCCTCGCGCGACGAATACGAATGTTTCTCGTGGTTGCCGATCCGCGACTGAGATTGACTTCTGCGCTAGCGGTCGGATACACGTCATTTTGGCCTCTGCCATTCCCCGACGGAAGTGCGGACCCTGAGGAAGGGGAGGAATTGGATCATTCCGCGGAGTTCGCGCTCGCCACGGGGGGCGTCGCGGTCGAGGCGGAGCCGCGAGGTCCTTACTCCAACGCATTCGACCCGGACTCGGTGGATAAAATGATGGACGGGACCGCTTGGCTTGTTCAGAATACCTATCAGTTGGAACTGTCCCTCGACAAGCCGCTTCAAAAGCAGCAAAAAATCGACCTCGAATTGGTGGACGAGCGAGGAAAGCAAAACCGCAACATAATGCTGCTCTATCCAAGGAGCCTTGAGCCGGACAGCAGGATCGTGCACTGACTTCCCGCTCGTCGTCGTCGTGTCCTCCTGCTGGTCTCTTACAATGTTCCCTCTTGCGCCAGGATAGCTCTGTGGACGACGGCGCGATAGAATGCAGGGATGCTGGTGCGGGTGCTGTTTTTCGGGCAATTGAAGGAAATCGTGGGGAAGGCTGAGGACGGCTGCGTGGCTCCCGAGGGCGCGCGGCTCGAGGATTTGTTCGCGAATTATGTGGCGGAGTTTCCACGGCTCGCGGAATTTCGCGACTCGGTGGCCGCGGCGATCAATCAGGAGTACGCGCCCTGGAATGCGCCGTTGCGCGCGGGAGACGAAGTTGCGTTTCTGCCGCCCGTGAGCGGAGGGCAACGGACGGAAGTCGTCGAAGACATGTACAAAATTGTGCGCGAGCGGATTCCCATTGAGGAAATTGTTCCCTCGCTGAAGGCTCCCGAAGACGGCGCGGTGATTGCGTTCGAAGGCATCGTCCGCAACCATTCACGCGGGAAACAAACCTTATATCTCGAATACGAAGCCTACGAGACGATGGCGCTCGCGAAAATGCGCGAAATCGGCGCGAAGATGCGCGAACAATTCGCGATTGACCGTCTGGCAATGGTGCACCGCCTCGGGCGAATCGAGATCGGCGAGACGAGCGTGTTGATCGGCGTCAGCGCGGCGCACCGCGGCGCGGCGTTCGACGCTTGCCGCTACGGAATCGACACGCTCAAGCGCACAGTGCCGATTTGGAAGAGGGAATATTTCTCGGATGGCGCCGTTTGGGCTGACGGCGAGAAACCGTCCGTGGAAGCCTTTTTGCCCGGAACCTCATCTACACCTTAATGATTCGACACGCGACACTCTGCGCGGCCTTCGCGGCCGCTTTCTTTTCGTTTGCTCCCATCGCAAGCGCGCAATCGGGAGCGCGCCGGCTAAATCGGCTGCGCGTTGAAACGGATATGGTCAGCGTGCCGGCGAGCGTGCTCGATGCAAACGGCAAGCCCGTCGCGGATTTGCCGGAGTCGGCGTTTAGGCTTTACGAAAATGGCGTCAAGCAGAAAATCGCGCGATTCGAAACACAAACGAACCGGCCGCTCGAACTCGCACTGATGGTGGATTCGAGTTTGAGCACCATGAAGGATATGAAATTCCAAAACGAAGCGGCAGCGCGTTTCATCCGCCTCGTGGTAAGGCCGGGTGATTTGCTTTCCGTTTTCGAGTTCTCGGACGACGTGTACGAGCTCTCCGACTTTTCTTCCGACGTGCCGAAGCTCGAAGCTTCGGCGGAAAGGATTACGCCGGGAGCCGGAACATCGCTATACGACGCGATTGTGCTCGGTTCGCAGCAACTGAGCGATCTGCCGGCGGATCGCCGCCGCGTGATCGTGCTGGTGACGGACGCGGGCGAGACGACGAGCAAGTCAACATTCGAAATGGCGAGGCGGGCCGCGATTCAATCGGAAGCGCTGCTGTATACGATACTGATTCGCCCCGTTCAAAATGAAAACGGGCGCAATACGGCGGGAGAACACGCCATTGACACCATCATCGATTCCACGGGCGGCGCGATGTATTATCCCGATGAGTTGTCGCAACTCAATGACATGTTCGAGAAAATCAGCCGCGAACTGCGAACGCAATATTTGCTGAGCTACTACCCTGTGCCGAAGGGAACGCCGGGCACGTACTGCCGGATCAAACTTCGGGTCCCGGGCGGAAAATACACGTTGCACTACCGGAAAGGATATTTCGCGTCCGGTGCGGAGGAATGAGCGGGCGGGCCGATACCCCCATTCGTTTTTTGGAGGTGGCCGTCGAAGCCGCGCAGGAAGCGGGCGCAATCGTCGCCAAAGCGGCGAGCCGTCCAAAAAACATTTCCTACAAGGGAGAAGTGGACCTGGTGACGGAGACGGACCACAAGTCAGAGGCTGCCATTCTGGCCCGGCTGCGTCACTATTTTCCGGGGCACGCGATTGTCGGCGAAGAGACCGGCGCATCGGGCCCGGAAACTCCGGTGAAGTATAAATGGTACGTTGACCCCCTTGATGGGACGACGAATTTCGCTCACGGATATCCGATGTTCGCGGTTTCCATTGGCCTGCTTGAAGATAGCGAACCGCTGATCGGCGCGATCTATAACCCTGTAACGCGCGAAATGTTCACGGCGATGCGCAACGAAGGCGCGTATCGCGATAACACAAAAATCCACGTCTCAAGTGTGGAGACACTCGCGAACAGCTTGTTGGCAACCGGCTTCCCCAGTCACAAGCGCGTGCAAAACCCCAACATTCATTATTATTGGGAATTTACTTTGCACTCGCACGGCGTCCGGCGCGCGGGTTCTGCGGCGCTGGATTTGTGTTCGCTGGCGTGCGGCCAATTCGACGGATTTTGGGAATTTGGGCTGAAGCCGTGGGACACAGCGGCAGGAATCCTGCTGGTGCGCGAGGCGGGCGGCATGGTCACGGATTTTGCAGGCGGTCCTTACCATCCGGGCGATCGGGAAATGCTCGCTTCGAACGGCCTGGTGCACGCGGAGATGCAAGCGATTGCGGCCAGCGTAGCCGCGCAGGCTCCGCAAAGTTTTGCAGGCAACCCGGGCTGAGTTTTGAGAACCAAACTAAGCGGGGGATCATTCTTCCTTCAGGTCTCCTTCGGGATTTGGCGGCTTCGATGGAGTTGATTGCCCAGCAGTACAGGTAATTTTGCCGCGCACATACGGGGATTTGCTGCTTTACCTTGCTCATGCCGGGTGCTAGCCTCTGATTTTGCGATCGACTGGCTTCGAATGACCTACGCTACACACGCATTAAGAAAACCACGACGACGGCAAACCCTGGCGGAGCCATGGGATCGACTGAAAGGCCGGTGGCGCAACGGCGGCGTCGAGGAATACTCGCTGGGCCAGTCGCGCGGGATGCGGCAGCTCCGGCGACTGCGTTTGCGCGCGGGCATCGAGCTTACCGAACACAGGATGGGCCTCGAAAACCTTCCCGAGGCATTTCGCGGCTTCCGCATCGTCCATCTCACCGATCTTCATCACGGGCTTTATTTTCCGGCCGACGCTCTCTCTGCGGTAGTTGAACTCACCAACGAGCTCGAGCCGGACATCATCGCAGTTACGGGTGATTTTGTAACCCGCTCGCGCAATTACATCGAGCCGGTGGCGGAAATGTTGAGCGGCCTTCGAGCGCGCTCGGGCGTGTTCGCGGTGCTCGGCAACCACGATTTCCGCGTGGGCGCGGATGCCATCGCGCGCGCGCTAGACAAAAATGGAATCGAAGTGCTGCGCAACCGGCACGTCACGCTGCGGCGCAAAGGCCAAAAATGTTATCTGGCCGGAGTGGACGACCTGCTCTACCGCGCGGATTTGTCTCGTGCGATGCGCGGTATTCCGCATGGCGCGCCTACCCTGCTGCTCTCCCATAATCCAGCGATCATTGGCGAAGCAGCGGGCATGGGAATCAATTTGGTCTTATCCGGCCACACGCACGGCGGGCAGGTGAAGTTGCCGCTCATCGGCTGCGTTTATGGGCGCTCGGAAAAAAATATGCGTTTCAAAATCGGCCGCGACTCGTTGGGTCACACGCAGATTTACGTGAGCCGCGGGATCGGTACCGTGGTGCTGCCTGTTCGCTACGGCTGTCCGTCTGAAATTCCTCATTTCGTCCTCGAACCACATCAGGAGCGAATGCACGAGCGTTCCCGATCCTCTTACGCCGCCGGCTGGCAATCCGCCGGGCCTGATGCGAGCAGTTTTGCGTGTAGTTGATCTGATCCGAAAAAAACGAGACGGCGGGGAACTCACCCGCGAGGAAATCGCCTGCCTGGTCGAAGGCGCGGCGCGCGGAACCGTGCCGGATTACCAGCTCGCTGCTTGGCTGATGGCGGTGGTATGCCGCGGCATGACGCGCGGGGAAACGGCCTCGCTGACGGAAGCGATGCTGCGTTCGGGCGACGTAATGGATTTTTCCGATCTGCCCGCCGCGAAAGTTGACAAGCATTCGACGGGCGGCGTCGGCGACAAAACTTCCCTTGTTATCGCGCCAATTGTCGCCGCAGCGGGACTTTATGTGCCCATGATCAGCGGCCGCGGCCTGGGGCATACCGGCGGAACGCTCGACAAACTCGAGTCGATCCCCGGATTTCGCGTCGATCTCTCGTTAAAACAATTTCGGCGGGCGCTTGCGGCGTGCGGCTGCGCGCTCGGCGGACAAACCCCGGAAATTGCGCCGGCGGATAAAAAACTCTACGCCCTGCGCGACGTCACGGGAACCGTCGAGAGCCCGGCGCTGATTTGCGCGTCGATCATGAGCAAAAAACTCGCCGAGGGAATCGACGCGCTTGTGCTCGACGTGAAGACGGGCGACGGCGCGTTCATGAAAAATGAAAGAGATGCTATCGCGCTGGCGGAGTTGCTGGTCGAAACCGGAAAGCGCATGGGAAAACACGTCGTCGCGCTGATTACGGATATGGATCAGCCGCTAGGAAAAAAAATCGGCAATGCGCTCGAAGTGGAAGAATGTCTGGAAGTGTTGAACGGCGGTGGGCCCGGCGATTTGCGCGAACTGTGCATCGAGCTTTCCGCGTGGATGCTGTTTTTGGGCGGGCGAGTACCGGACGTTTCCGATGGCAGGCGGCTGGCGCAAGAAATGATTGCCAGCGGGCAGGCTCGTGATACATTCCGTCGGGTTGTACGCCAGCAGGGTGGTGATGAACGCGTGGTTGACGACCCGTTGCGATTGCCACGAGCGACAAGCGTGAAAACGGTGCGAAGCAAGGAAAGCGGATTCGTTTCGCGGATTGCATGTGAGCGCGTGGGTGTCGCGTCCGTGATTTTGGGCGGCGGGCGCGAGAAGCAAGACGACGCGATTGATCCAGCGGTAGGAATCGTGCTCGAAAAGAAAATCGGCGACGCCGTCAAATCCGGCGAAACGCTTTGCGCGGTGCACTACAATGCTGACGCACGACTTCAGGAAGCGCTGCAAATGCTTGAATCGAGTTTCGTGATCCACGCGCAAGCGCCGCAGAAAGAGCCGCTGATTAGCAAGGTCATCGGAGCATAGAGTATTCGTCGCCGCTGGCAGTTTTCGGGGGATTGGAATGCATCGCCACTGGATTGGTCTGCTGGGCATGGCCACCATTCTCGGCCTAGCCTATCTGTTTTCCACGAATCGCCGCGCCATCCGATTGAAAACCGTCATCTGGGGCCTCGCGCTTCAGATCGGTTTTGCGTTCATCGTCCTCGATACCAGCATTGGCCGCGCCACGTTCGGCGTGATTGGCGATGCGGTGAACAAGCTGCTCGATTATTCGTTTTACGGTTCGGCGTTCATTTTCGGCGCGCTGGGTCAAAAAAACTCGCCCATGGGTTTTTACTTCGCGTTCCAGGTGCTGCCGACGATTATTTTCATCGCCGCGCTTTTCGCGCTGCTGTATTACTACGGCGTCATGCCGTTCATCGTGAAGCAAGCGGCGAAAGTAATGACGAAGCTGATGGCCGCCAGCGGCGCGGAGTCATTGAACATCGCGGCGAGTATATTCATGGGGCAGACGGAAGCGCCGCTGACCATTCGCCCGTATCTGCCAGACGTCACGCGCTCGGAATTGATGTGCATCATGACCAGCGGCATGGCGCACGTGTCGGGCGGAATCATGGCCGCGTATATTGCCTTTGGCGTGAGCGCGAAACATTTAATCACTGCCGTCATCATGACGGCTCCAGGCACGCTGCTGCTTTCGAAGATGCTCGTGCCGGAGACGGAAAAGCCCGTCACGGCGGGGCGCGTCGAGATGGCGAATCTCGAGAAAGATCCAAACGCCCTCGGCGCGCTTTCGCGCGGCACAATCGATGGTCTACATCTGGCGCTCAACGTCGCCGCGATGCTGATTTCATTTATAGCGATCATTTACTTGTGCGACGGCATTCTGGGCGGCCTGCATAACTGGCTCGCGCCGCACGGATTCACGTATTTTCCGTCGAGTCTTGAGCAGGTGTTCGGCTGGGTGCTCGCGCCCGTCGCGTGGCTGATCGGTGTGCCGTGGCGCGACGCGGGCAACATTGGCAGCTTGCTGGGAACGCGCATGGTCTTGAACGAATTGATCGCGTACGGCCGCTTGGGCCCCATGAGGGCCGTGCTCCAGCCGCGCTCATTTACAATCGCAACGTATGCCCTCTGCGGCTTCGCGAATTTCAGCTCGATTGGAATTCAGATTGGCGGCATCGGCGCCCTCGCGCCAAATAAAAAGGATGAGTTGGCCAGGTTGGGAATTCGCGCCATGCTGGCCGGAACCGCGGCGAATCTCATGTCGGCCGCCATTGTGGGAATTATGCTCAAGTGAGAGCGCGCGCCAAAACAAAGCCGTCAAACGGAGAAGAATTCGCGCGTGCTGAACAAGCCGCGAAATTCATTCGCACTAAAACCAAGCTCTGGCCCAAAATCGCGTTGGTGCTGGGTTCAGGGCTGGGCGCGTTCGCCGATGAACTCGAAAGTGCGGCGCGAATTCCTTACGAGCGCATCCCGTATTTTCCCCGTTCGACGGCAATCGGGCATGCCGGACGGCTGGTGATTGGCAACGCCGGTGAAGTTGCCGTCGCCGCGATGCAGGGCCGCGCTCATTTTTACGAAGGCTACTCGCTGAAAGATATAATTTTCCCGATGCGCGTCTTTGCCAGGCTGGGAATCCGCGCGGCCATCTTGACGAACGCCGCCGGCGGCATCAATCTGGGTTTCAAGCAGGGAGCGCTTGTCGTGATGCGTGATCACATCAATCTGCAAGGGTCGAATCCGCTGATCGGGCCGAACGACGAGCGCTTCGGCGCGCGATTTCCCGACATGACGCACGCGTATGACAAAAATTATCGCGCGGTGGCTCTCGAAGCGGCGCGGCATTTGAGCATTGAAATTTTTGAAGGCGTGTACGCGGCCCTTCCCGGGCCGAGTTACGAAACGCCCGCGGAAATTCGCTATTTGCGTACCATCGGAGCGGACGTTGTGGGCATGTCCACCGCGCCCGAAGTGATCGCCGCCCGGCACATGGGAATTCGCATTCTGGGAATTTCCTGCGTCACAAACATGGCTGCGGGAATTCTGGATAAGCCGCTCGATCACCGGGAAGTGCTCGCCACGGGCGAGCGCGTGAAAGACGATTTTATCGCGCTGCTGCGCGCGGTTCTCCCGCGCATTGCGGTGGATTTGAATTGAGCGCGGCAGGAAAACGATCATGAGCGAAGAGGAAAAATTGATCGCGGCGGCGCGCCAGGCGCGCGAGCATGCCCATGCGCCGTTTTCGGAATTTCGCGTGGGCGCCGCGGTGCGAACGAAGTCCGGCCGCACCTTTGGCGGCTGCAACGTTGAAAATGCGAGCTACGGTTTGACGATTTGCGCCGAACGCGTCGCGATTTTCAAGGCAATCTCGGAAGGCGAGAGCGAATTCGACGCCATCGCCGTCGTCGCCAGATCATTTGGGAATTTTGCGGTGACGTGCCCGTGATTCTCGCGAACCTCAAAGGCAAAATCGAACGCGAGCGCTCGTCGAAATTGCTGCCGCGGCCATTCGATTCTTCGAATTTGTAGCGTTACGCGGATGCAATTCCGCAAAAACGACATTGCTTCGCAATTTGCATTCGCATCGAGGCCAATCATGAAAAAGCTCGTTCTGGTTTTTTTGTTTTTCGCCGCGACTGCTCTGCCGGCGCAATCGAAAACGCACGTCGATTTGATCGTCACCGGCGGCACGGTGGTGACAATGGACGCCTGGCGCCGCATCTACGACAACGGTGCGGTCGCCATGCGCGGCGACACGATTGTGGCTGTCGGCGCGCGAGAGACAATCGAGGCGCGTTACGACGCGGCGCGCACCATCGACGCGCACGACGAAATCGTCATGCCAGGGTTGATTAACGGGCACGCGCACGCCGCTATGAGCCTCTTCCGCGGACTCGCCGACGATCTTTCGCTCAAGGACTGGCTTCACAAATATATTTTCCCCGCCGAAGCGCGCAACGTCACGCCCGATTTCGTGAAATGGGGCACGCGCCTCGGCGTTCTCGAAATGCTGCGCGGCGGAATCACCACCTACGCGGATATGTATTACTTCGAGGACGAAGTCGCGCGCGCGACGAAAGCGGCGGGAATGCGCGGCGTGCTCGGCGAGACGATCATCGATTTTCCGGCGCCGGACAACAAAAGCGTGCCGCAAATGCTGGCATATACCGCAAAATATATCCAGCATTGGCAAGGCGATCCACTGATCACGCCGGCGATTGCGCCGCATTCGATTTATACGTGCTCCACGAAAACGTTGCAGGAAACAGCGGCGCTGGCGCGCAAATATCACGCGCCCATTCTCATTCATGTGGCCGAAGCGCCATTCGAAGGCGAGCAGAGCCGCGCGAAATACGGCCTCTCTCCCGTGGCCTATCTCGAAAGCATCGGATTTCTCGGCCCGGACATCACGGCGGCGCATTGTGTCTGGGTGGATGCCGGCGATATGAAATTGCTCGCGAGCCGCGACGTGGGCTGCGTTCACAATCCTTCGAGCAACATGAAACTCGCCAGCGGCGCGAGTCCCGTCGTCAATTTGATTGCCGCCGGCGTGCCCGTCGGATTGGGCACGGACGGCGCGGCCAGCAACAACGACCTCGACATGTTCGAGGAAATGGACTTGGCGGCCAAGCTGCAAAAGCTCGTGCGCATGGACCCGCGCGCTCTGCCAGCGGAGCAAGTCGTAGCGATGGCGACCATCAATGGCGCGCGCGCCTTGCACATGGAAAAGCAAATCGGTTCGCTCGAAGCGGGTAAGAAGGCCGACGTGATTTTGATTCGCACGGATGCGCCGCACGCCACGCCGATGTACAACGTGTATTCGCAGCTCGTTTACGCGCTCCAGGCCAGCGACGTCGACACTGTAATCGTCGGC
>Ga0307374_10007412_pt1 | contig 16726 bp, 16 predicted proteins | sample OX3MG_FD_202532 | JGI IMG/M metagenome (GOLD analysis project Ga0307374, IMG submission 202532) | Soil microbial communities from Risofladan, Vaasa, Finland - OX-3 | ecosystem: Environmental > Terrestrial > Soil > Coastal area > Acid sulfate soil | place: Finland: Risofladan, Vaasa | collected... | reverse complement strand
CCTCCGCACCGAGTTCAACTTCCTGGCCGATCGTCGGACGACCCGTGTCAGCCGGGAGTCGGTCGAGCGCCTCGCCCGCATCGACGGCGTCACGCTCCCCGAATGGCTCCAGCAGGTGCTCGACGACGGCCTTCACTTCAGCCCGGTGGAATCCCTCACCGATGCGGGCGAGCGCGAGGTCTTCGACGTCTCGGTGCCGATCACCCACGCCTTCGTCGCCAACGGGATCGTCAACCACAACACCGTGAACCTGCCCGAAGACGTGACCGTCGAGGACATCGAGCAACTCCATCTCGATGCCTGGCGCCTGGGCATCAAGGCCGTCGCCATCTACCGCGACAACTGCAAGGTGGGTCAGCCCCTGTCCACCACGAAGAAGGCCGGTGTCGGTGAGGGTGGCGACTTCGCCCCGCCGGGGTCAGAGGCCGAAGCCCGCGACCGTGCCGCCGCGGCGAGAATCGCCGAGCTCGAGGCGGCGTTGTCGCAGTCCCAGAACCGCTCCCGCGACACCGTGGTCGTAGGAGCAGTCCGGGAGCGCCTGCCCCGGCGACGCAAGTCGTCCACCTTCGCCTTCCGGGTGGCCGACTGCGAGGGATACGTGACGGTCGGCGAATACGACGACGGACGTCCGGGTGAGGTTTTCATGAAGGTCTCCAAGCAGGGCTCGACCCTGGCGGGGATCATGGACGCCTTCTCGATCTCGGTCAGCTTGGGGCTCCAGCACGGTGTCCCACTCGCCACCTACGTCCGCAAGTACACCTCCATGCGCTTCGAGCCGGCGGGGATCACCGACGACCCGGAGCTGCGCATCGCCACCAGCCTCGTGGACTACATCTTCCGGCGCCTCGCCGTCGACTACCTGCCGCTCGATGAGCGCGAGGAGCTCGGCGTGCTGTCGACGGCAGAGCGCATGCAGCCCACCCTTCCCGGCGTGGAGGAAGCCGCCACCCCCGAGCAGGACCTCGTCGAGGACGCCGGGGTCAGCTCCGTACCGCCCTCAGCACCGCGCGCCGAACAGAGCAACGCCCCGCTGTGCTACCAGTGCGGCATGGTCATGCAGCGAGCCGGATCGTGCTACCTCTGTTCCAGCTGTGGGACGACGAGCGGCTGTTCGTAGTGTGGGCTTCGCTCAACCGGACCGCTGTTCCCAGCAGTAGGTGAAGTCGCCCCGGTACGAGGAGTCGTAGTCCGCCAGCCGGCGTACCAGGAAGTGGGGATTTCCCTCTCCGACTGGGCGGTAGGTGACGCCGAGCGGACCCGACGGCTCGAACCCGAAGCGCTCGTAATAGCCGGGGTTGCCCAGCAGAACGATCAAAGGGAGCCCAGCTGCCTCGGCCCGCCGGAGGAGCTCGGTCATGAGGGCCCTGCCGATGCCCGCGCCCTGGTGGGACGGCCCAACCGCCAGTGGGGCGACGGCGACTGCCTCCCGTCCTCCGATGTCCCCCCGGGCCGCCATGACATGGCCGACGACTCCCTCGCCGACAACGGCGACCAACTCGAGCTCGGCCACGACGGCTCCACTCGCCCACGTGGACGTCACGATGTCGAGCTCCTCGCTTGCGTCTCGGTCCGCGCTCGTGAACGCGTCCCGGACCACCTCCAAGATGGAGTCGTGGTCGGCGGCGATCGCACTGCGTATGGCCGTTTTGTCCACCTCGATGACGGTACCGGGATCGCAAAGGGGCGCGGCACATCGGTGCGAACCATCACCGGTATGCCCCTTGGGGAGGCCGATGCACTAGACATGCCGGCTGTGGTTGATCGGTTGTTCTCCGAGCCCAGCCTCGCTGCGTTGTATGACGCATGCTGCATGGGACGACCGGATTTCGACTTCTACCTGCCATTGGTGATGTCTGCAGACGCCGTCCTCGACGTCGGTTGTGGGACTGGTGAGCTCCTACGCCTGGCCCGCCAGGCCGGTCATGTCGGACGCCTGTGCGGCCTTGATCCGGCTGACGCCATGCTCGACCAGGCCCGCCTGTGTCCGGACGTCGACTGGATCCTTGGGGACCTCTCCGCAACCAGATGGGATCGAGCCTTCGACCTGGTCGTCATGACCGGGCACGCATTCCAGGTCCTCGTCGCGGACGAGGATATCCGAGCGTCATTGGGCGCAATTCGGTCCGCCCTCGCCGATGACGGCCGCTTTGTGTTCGAGACTCGCAACCCGAACGTCGGGGAATGGGAGACATGGACTCCGGACAATGCGGTCGAGGTTGTCAGCGCCGGTGGTGCCGGGGTCCGGATGGCACACGAGGTCGAGACACCGGTTGCAGACGACCTGGTCTCGTTCCGCACGACGTTCACGAGCACCGATTGGGATCGGCCCCAGATCAGTCGGAGCACCCTGCGGTTCCTCGACGCGCGCACCTTGTCGGTCTTCCTGTCCGATGCCGACCTCGTCATCGAGGATCAATTCGGGAATTGGGACGGGACCCCGCTGACCGAGAAGAGCCCCGAGATCATCACTGTGGCCCGGCGGGCCTAGCCCTCAGCTGTCGTGATGACCCGAATTGCCGCCAGAACCGTGCGACTGGCTTCCCTCGCCTGACCCGGAGCCGCCCTGGTGGCCATGGAAGTGGTCGTTCGGGTGTGGGACCTTGGAGGGCTCGAAGGTGGCGTGGTGCGGGGGTGAGGTCGCGACGGGGCTGACGAACACGGCGGTGGCGGTGACCGTCCCACTCGAGATGAGCCCGAAGGCCCCGACCTTGGCACCCACGCAGACGTTGGCGAAAGTCGCCGAGGTCACCCCGTGCCCGGCGAATTTGGTGGTGCTCCCCACGTCAACGGTGAACGTCTTGTTCTGCCCTTCGGTCAGGGTGAAGACCCCGGTGCTGCCAGCCAACGGGCAAAAGCCGTTCGTGCTCGTCCCGTTGACCGATGCCACCGTCCCGAATACGGCGTGCGGCTTGGGGGTGGGCGGAGGCGTGACGAACACGGCGGTGGCGGTGACCGTCCCACTCGAGATGAGCCCGAAGGCCCCGACCTTGGCACCCACGCAGACGTTGGCGAAAGTCGCCCCGGTCATCCCGTGCTCGTTGAACGTCGTGGCCGTGGCGCTCACGTCCACGGTGAAGGTGGTGTTGTCCTCCCCGTTCAAGGTGAAGACCCCGGCCGACCCGGACGTCCCACAGGCCCCCGAGGTGCTCGTTCCGTCGACCGATGCCACCGTGCCGAAGACGCCCTGGACGCCGTGATGGACGTGGCCGTGGTGACGGTCGCGGGTCTGATGCCCGGGAGAGGCACGCAAGGTTGTCGCCGATGCCGCGCCTCCGGTGAGCACCACCGCCAGCGCCGCTACCGAGATCACCTTCGCGATATGCCGTCCGTTGAACATCTGTCTCCCCCGTCTGGTCCAATGTCTCGATCCCCGCCGCCGGCGGGCGGAGGAACGCCCTGGTCGGATCGTGTCCCACGGGTGTCCGAAGTCTTTGTCAGGCTCTTCGACCAGTCTCTAACGCGAAGTGTGGTCTTGTAAATACGGATCGTGATATCCGAAGGATTTTCCCAGGTCGAAGGGGATGAGAAATGAAACGGAGGCCGGCGCCGTGGAGACGGGCCGGTTCCTCCGGCCAGGCAGGAACCCGGGTCCGGGCGAGGCACGGTGGAAGATGGGAGCCATGGCTGAGAAGAACGTCTACGACAAGGCTCTCCTCCGGCTCCAAGAGGAGCTCGTGAGGTTGCAGCAGTGGGTTCGTGACGAGGGCAAGCGGGTGGTCATCGTGGTCGAGGGTCGCGACGCGGCCGGGAAGGGGGGTGTGATCAAGCGGATCACCGAGTACCTCAACCCCCGCTGGTGTCGGATCGCGGCGCTCCCGGTCCCGAGCGACCGGGAGAAGACCGAGTGGTACTTCCAGCGCTACATCGCCCATCTGCCCGCCGGCGGGGAGATCGTCCTCTTCGATCGGAGTTGGTACAACCGGGCGGGCGTCGAGCGAGTCATGGGACTGTGCACCGACGAGGAGTACCACCGCTTCCTCCGCCAATGCCCGGCCTTCGAGCGGATGCTCATCGACGACGGCATCATCCTGGTCAAGTACTGGTTCTCGGTGAGTGACGAGGAGCAGGAGCGGCGGTTCAGAGAGCGCCTCAATGTCCCGGTCAAGCGCTGGAAGCTGAGCGAGATGGACATCGAGGGGCGCAACCGCTGGGTCGAGTACTCCAAGGCCAAGGACGAGATGTTCGCCCACTGTGACGTGCCGGACTCACCTTGGTGGGAGGTGGAAGCCGATGACAAGAAGAGGGCACGGATCAACTGCATCGCACACCTTCTTTCGGTGGTCCCCTATCGGAGCACGAAGCAGCCCAAGATCAAGCTTCCGCCCCGAGCCCCCGCCGGCAATTACAAGCGCCCCTCTCGGGACCTCTACCGCCACGTGCCCGACTACGCAGCGACGTTGTCGTGACGGCCGTGGACCTCGGAAGGGTGGGGGTCTGGTGGAGCGGAACCTGGCGGCTGCCTGACGACGACGCCACGGTGGACGTCGCCGCCGAGCTGGAGGCCCTCGGCTACAGCGCGCTGTGGTCGTCGGGTGGCTTCGACCTGGGCCTCGCTTCCCGCTTCGGCCGCCTCCTGGCGGCGACGACCCACATCGCGGTGGCGAGCGGCATCGTGAGCATCTGGCGGGCCAGCCCGCACGACGTCGCTGTCGCCGCGGCGGAGCTCGACCGCAGCTACCCGGGACGCTTCCTCCTCGGACTGGGGGCGAGCCACGCACCGCTGGTCGAGAACTACGCCCGCCCTTATGCCCACATGGTGCGATATCTCGATGACCTCGACGGCTCCGACGGTCTCGACGCCGGTGGCTCCGCGGTGGCCAAGGACCGCCGCGTGCTGGCGGCACTGGGGCCCCGCATGTTGGAGCTGGCGGCGCGCCGCGCCGCGGGGGCCCACCCCTACTTCGTGCCGGTCGACCACACCGCCCGGGCGCGCCAGGTGCTCGGGAACGGTCCGATCCTCGCCCCGGAGGTGACCGTGGTGCTCGAGCGCGACCCGGCCACGGCCCGGAGCGTGGCGCGAACCTTCACCGAGGGGTATCTGACGCTGCCGAATTACACCAACAACCTCCGCACTCTGGGTTTCGACGACGACGACCTCACCGGGCCCGGGAGTGACCGTCTCGTCGACGCCGTGGTGTACTGGGGCGACAGTACCTCGATCGCCGCTCGCGTCGCCGAGCACTTCGCAGCGGGAGCCGACCACGTGTGTGTCCAGGTTGTCTCGTCACGAGCGTCCTTCCCGCTGGCCGAGTACCGGGAGCTGGCGCCGGCGCTGCTGGGGATCTGACGCGCGCCGCCCGGAGTGGGCACGGTGCGGTCTGGCGTGTCACGCCCCCCGCTGATCACCCGCCGCCTCCTCGATACCGCCGCCGTGGGGGTGCGCGGTGCGCTCCGGACACCGTGTGGCGGGGTCGATCGGGCGCCCACCCCCCCGCCTAGTGGTGGGCCGGGCCAAGGTGTCGAAGACCGCTCGCTACCGTCTCGGCTCGTACCGCATCGCCACTGCCCCCGAGGCCAACTCCAACCGGCTCAGGAGCTTCAGGTCGACATGCTCCGACAGCCCCGCGAACAACGTCGGCCCGTGGCCCGCGAGCCTGGGATGCACCACGAACTCGTACTCATCGATCAATCCCAGCTCCGTCAAGGCCAAGGGGAGCTTCACGCCTCCCACGAGCAGTCCCCGGCCCGACTCCGCCTTGAGTTGCTCGACGGCCTTGCCCAGCTCTCCGCGCACGAGCTCCGCGTTCCAATCGACCTCCTCCAGGGTGCTCGACACGACGTACTTCTTTGCCGCGTTGATCGTCTGGGCGAAGGGCTCCGTCCACGCAGGTCTCGCTACCGTCGGCGCCGGCGGCCGCCACGCTGATTCCATCATTTCGTACGTCACCCGGCCGAAGACAAGGGCGTCGGCCTGGCTGAGATTCTCGGCCGCGTGACGATGCAAGTCTTCGTCCGCGGGGATCGCACGATGATCGCAGCACCCGTCCAATGTGACGTTGATGGAGTACCGAAGGGGTTGCATCTCGCCAAAGTACCGCCGCGGGGACCGGGCTCAGCCCTGTGCCGAGATGGGCAGATACTCGAACCGGCGGGTGAAGGCGCCCGGGGCGTACCGGCCTGCGGCGGTGTCGACCACGAAATCCGGCATGGCTCGCAGGAGCTCTTCGATCACCACCCGGCCTTCGAGCCGTGCCGCGGCGGCCCCCAGGCAATGATGCGGTCCGGAGCTGAACGCGAGGGCACGCGCTGCGGTGCGGGTGACGTCGAGCTGACCGGCGGTCGGGCCGAACTCACGATCGTCACGATTGGCCGAGGCGAACAACAGGTGCACCTTGGTCTGACCGGGAATGGTGACGGGCCGGTCGGAGGGGCCGACGGTCACCTCGGCCATCGTGGTACGTGACAGCCCCTGGACGGGGGAGAGGAAGCGCAGGAGCTCCTCGACCGCCGTGGGTATCCGGGTGGGGTCGTCGATGAGGAGCCGGCGTTGGTCGGGGTGGTCACTGAGGAGAGCGGCGGTGCCCCCGATGAGGCCCGAGGCGGTGTCGTTGCCGCCCGCGATCATCACGAAGCAGAAGCCGAGGATCTCCTCGTTGCTCACGGGACGACCGTCCACCTCGGACCCGAGCAGCACCGAGATCATGTCATCGCCGGGCTGGCGCGTCTTTGTGGCCTTCTTCTTGGCGGCGGCCAGATCGGTGAAGTACCGGTAGAGATCGCTCACGGCTTGGCCGGCCGAGACCACGTTCCCGGCCGCATTGGCCTGGACGATGGCGCTGCTCCAAGTCCCGAAGGCGGAGCGGTCGACCTCGGGGACACCGAGGTAGTCGGCGACGACGAACGACGGCAGCGGCGAAGCCACCTCGTCCACGAAGTCGGTTTCCCCCGAACCGGCCACGTGTTCGACCCGAGCCCGGGTAAAGGCCCGCACCGCCTCCTCGCGTCGGGCGACGGCTCTCGGCGTGAACATGGCGTTGACCAACCGTCGGTAGAGGGTGTGCCGGGGCCTGTCCATCATGACCAGGGTGGGCATGAGCCCCAGCTTCGTGATCTCGTCCTCTTCGAAGGTCAGGCCATGGGCAGAGGAGAAGGCTTCGGTGTCGCACGTGGCCGCCATGACATCGGCGAATCGGGACAGGACCCAGAAGCCCCGCTCGGCGACGAAGTGGACCGGGTCCTCGTTGCGAAGCCGCTCGTAGGTCGGATAGGGATCGCGCCACAGCTCGGGGTCGAGCGGATCGTACGAAACAGTCACAGACCTCTCCATCGGGTCACCCCGTGTTCTCGGCGTCTCATCGAAGGCGACGGAGCGTGCCCGGAGCGCTCTCGGGCACGGCCCCGGGATGCAGGGCGGACGCCAGGATCTCCACCCCGTTGACGAGCCGGGGCCCGGGGCGCGAGAAGTGTGAGCTGGCGTCGACGGCGAAGAACGCAGCCCCCGACAAGCCAGGCCGGTCGAGCAGTGCGCCGGCCTCGGCCACCGCGCCTTCGAGGTCGTACCCACACGGCATGAACACGACCGCCTCGGGAGAGGCGGACGCGATCTGCTCCCAGGTCACACGGACCGACGGGGTCCCACGGCTGGTGAGGACGGCCTCGCCGCCGGCGAGCTCGATCATCTCGGGTATCCAGTGGCCGCCGTTGAAGGGAGGGTCGGACCACTCGAGCGCGAATGTCCGGGGCCTCGTTCGCTCCGCCACGGCGTCGGACACCGCCCGGAGCCGGGCCCGCAGGCCGTCGACCAGCGCCGTAGCGGCCGCTTCGGTCCCGGTCACGGTGCCGACCCGCAGGACGCAGTCGAGAACCTCGCTCAGCGAGCTCGGATCCATGGAGAGGACCTCGGCGCGACACCCGAGGAGCTCGAGGGCGTCGTTGACGTGTCCCGAGGGCACCGCGCACACCGCGCACAGGTCCTGGGTCAGCACGAGGTCAGGGCGAAGCTCGTGCACCGCCTCGTTGTCGAGCCGGTAGATCGGCTCGCCCCCGCTGATGCTGGCGCTCACCAACCGGTCCACCTCGGCCGGCTCGGCGGCGGGAGGCAGCGAGGAGAACGACACCGGTCGCTTGTTGCGGGCGGCCGGAGGCCAGTCGCACTCGTGGGTCACACCCACGAGGTCGTCCTCGAGGCCCAGGGCGTAGACGATCTCGGTGGCCGACGGCAGCAGGGACAAGATCCGCATGACGCGATCGTGGCCTACTTCGCTCCGCGGCGCTAATGGGCGCTCATGGCGGTGTGCTTTGGACGTGGCTGGTTAGGTCTTGGGACGATCCTCGAGCGCGACCACCTCGGCGACGTGGCGTCTCATTCGATCACGACCCATCTCGAGCAACGAGGTCGGGCGGCTCCTCCGAGCCGGAGACGGCGATGGTCGGGCGGGATCCCCCAAGGCGTCGGCCAGCGTCTGGATCAGTCCGGGCGCTTCGTCGACTGGCAAGCGGAAGGTGGCCCGACAGATCGAACCGTGCCACAGGCTCACGATCACGATCCCCTCGTCGGCGTGGGTGGAGACCTCCATCCGCCGTCCGTTGTCGCGGGCGTCGTTGAACCACTGGCGACGGACGGGGTTTGTGCGATGATCCAGCACCGTCTTCATCTTGGACCTCGGATCGGCCCGGGACCAGAGCCGGGGCCTTTGCAAACGCGTTACAAAACGGTCCGGCCAGGGCCGGCGGCGTTCAGGCCAGCCGCACTCCGCGGGGCAGGGTCCGACGGGGCGTCCGCAACCGCCGGGTGGCCACGCCGAACATGAAGGCTCCGAGGAGCACATCGAATCCGAGCCCGTAGGGCCACACCAGGTCCTTGCCACCTGGTGTCCGGTTGCCACTTTGAAACTGGGCGACGTTCGACTGCTGTCCCGGGGGCGATCGCAGTGACCGGACGCTGCGGCTGATGTCACCGAGGGGGTCGACGCCATTCTGGGGTTGCACCGTGCAGAAGGTGCGGACCGATCCGCCGGTACGGAAGCTGCGACAGACGGGCGGCCGTTCGGCGACGACAGGTGCGGCGTCGGCCAGGACCACGAAGGGGTTCGGGGCCAAGATCCACCAGGTCAGGTCGGTACGGGCCACGGTCTCGTCGGTGGTGCAGCACCCCGCCGGAGCGTTCGGGTCCCCGGTGGAGTAGTGAACGGGGCGCGTCTGGGTCGTGGCCACCGTGACCAACCCGAACACGATGAGCGTGCCCAGGGTGAGGGCAAAGACCGACAGGTAGGAAAGGACGCTGGACGTGGTGCCACGCGACAGCAGAGCCGACAACCCCAACGAAATGGCGCAGATCACACCCAGCAGCAGCGCCACGACGAGGGTGACGATCACGACCCGGATCGCCGGCACGCCCTTCTCGACCATCGACCAGACGACGAGGGGAGCCGAGGCGAGCAAGAAGATGCACGCCGTACCCCATGCGGCCAGGAGCTTCCCCCCGGCGATGTCGAATGCCGACAGCCCGGTGACCTGCAAGACCCCCAGGGTTCCGCGTTCGCGGTCCCCATTCACCGACTGGGCTGTCAGTGCGGGCATGACGAGCAGCGCCAAAGCCAGGAGGAACAGCTGGAGCCCTCCGTACATGACGGTCCCGACGTTTCCGTCCAGGTTGTGAGCCCGCGACAGGGCGAGGCGGAGTAGGACGGTGAATCCGACCAGGATCACGAACCATGCGGCCAGGAGCCAACGCCACCGCCCGGCGCGGACCCGCACCTTCAGCTCGAGCCGGGCCACGGTGAGGACGCCGCTCATCCTTGCTCCCCGGTGAGCGCGAGGTATGTCGCCTCCAATGACGTGGTGAGTGGTGCGCACGACACGACGTGGACCCCGTCGCGAACCAGGCCGGCGATGAGACCGGCGGCGGCCTCGTCGGAGAGGAGCTCGACGTCCACCCCGGCAGGAGTCACGGCGCCGTGCGAGTAGTGGTTCCGGTCGAGCGCGGCCACCAACTCGGATTCGTTCAAGGCCCGTAACCGCCACACCCGCGGCCCCGAAGCACGGGCCAGGTCATCGATACGACGCTCGCCGACGGTGACACCCCTGTCGACGAAGACGACCCGGTCGGCCATCTGCTCGAGGTCCGCCAACACGTGGCTGGAGACGACGACGGCTGCTCCCACCGACGCCAGCTGGCGCAGCTGGTCGCGCAGTTCCACCCGGCTGTAGGGGTCGAGCCCCGCGGCGGGCTCGTCGAGGAGTAGCACCCTGGGCATGTGGACGAGTGACCGGACGAATCCGAGCCTCTGCTTCTGCCCCCGAGACAAGACGTGGACGGGGCGATCTCCGTAGTCCTGGAGTCGACTGAGCACGAGGAGCTCTTCTGCTCTGGCGTTGGACCGCTTGCCCAGGCCGTAGGCGAGGCCGGCGAATCGCAGGTACTCGCGCGTCGTGAGGTTGTCGTAGACACCGAAGGCGTCTGGCACCCATCCCATGGTGGCCCGCACCGCGCCGGTCTCTGTCACGGGATCGTGACCGGCGATCCTCACCGTGCCCTCATCGGGCAACAGGAGGGTGGCGAGGATGAGCAGCAGTGTGGTCTTGCCGGCACCGTTGGGGCCGACGAGCCCCGTGACCTCTCCGTACCGGGCCGTGAAATCGACGCCTCGCAGGGCGAGCACCGATCCAAATTGTCGCTTCACGCCTATTGCGACGACCCCGTCGGCGGCGTCGGGAGATGACATGAACACTTCTTCGGCGACCGGGTTCACGACCATGGCTCTCCTTCGGCGCTGGCTCGGGACGGAAACTCGGACACGGCCAACCAGTCAGCCTCCTCACTGTAGGCATCACCCAGAGGTGATTTGTCGGAAGGCCGACGGACTCGGTTCAGCCTCATCGGAATCCGGCCTCAGGGCCCGCAGGCGTCGTATTCTCGACGGTGGAGTCCCTGCGCCCGCTCGCGTTGGGGGCTGGTCGTCTTGGGAGGCAAGTGCCATGACCAGGAACACCGACCGGGCTGCTGCCTTCTCGGGTCGTCCTCGTGGGGGCCGTCGCATTGTTGGCGCCATCGTGTTGGGCAGTGTCGGGCTCACGAGTTGCGGGGTCGTCAGCGCCGTTCGAAAGGTCGAGCACGCCGTCAAGGGGAATATGGCCACGATCGACACCTTCACGAACAAGATCAAGTCGAGTGAAAGCACCACCTTCGAAGCGACCTACTTGACCACCGGGAGCGCCCCCGCCACGGTCGTCTACGCAGTGCAGCCGCCCCAGGGCCTCACGTTCGAGACCACGCCGTCGGGTGCGAGCTCGAGCACCGTGCACATCATCGTGAATTCGTCGGGCGAGTACTCGTGCTCGGCGGCATCGGGATCGGGGACCCCCAGTGGCTCGGTGTCGTGTCAGAAGTTGGGGAGCGCCGACGCCGCCGCCCAGAACCAGATCTTCGACCTCTACACCCCGGCCCACTGGACCACGTTCCTGAAGGACTTCTCGCTTGCCGCTGGCCTGGCCGGTGACAAGGTGACGTCGTCCACCATGTCGGTCAACGGGTTCTCCATGCAATGCGTCGACTTCAACGCATCGGGCGTTCCGGGCACGAGCACGATCTGCACGACCGCCCAGGGCATCCTCGGCTACGTCAAGGTCGCCACCGACTCGACCAGCTTCGAGATCAAGAGCTACTCGGCATCACCCCCGGCGTCACTCTTCCAGCTGCCGCCCGGCGCCACCATCACGACCACGCCGAAGACGTCGTCGTAGGGGACTGGGTAGGGGACTCATCAGCCGAGGTCGCCATCGCCACGACCCCGTCTAATCTGGCAGCGTGCCCGATGTCGAGGTGTACGTCGACCCCAGTTGCCCATGGGCGTGGATCACGGCGCTGTGGGTGAAGGAGATCGCACCGCAGCGGGACCTGGCCGTGACCTGGCGCTCGTACTGCCTCGAGATCCGCGACGACTACGCCGTGGTGCCGACGATGCCCGAGCGCCGGCGCGAGGCGGCGCTGGCAGGACATGCCCTGTCGCACCGCATGCTTCGGATCTTCGAAGCGGCTCGGGCCGAATCCGGCGAAGGGGTGGTCGACGAGCTTTACACCGAGTGGAGCCGTGGGTTCTTCGGCCACACTCCTGTGCGCGACGAGTCGTTGTTGTCGGCGTGCCTGGCCGCCACCGGGCTCGCACCCGAGCTCATCGCAGCCGCTGACGACGACCGGTGGGACACCCCCATCGTCGAGGCCATGGACGTCGCCTATGCGTTCGGCGGGCCCAAGACCCAAACACCGACCATCGTGGTGCGGGCCGATCCGCCCTACGGGTTCAAAGGGCCGGTGATGGCACCCGCTCCGACGGGGCGCTCCGCGGTATCGCTGTGGGACGCCATCCAGGTCATTGCCGCGGAGCCGGGGTTCTTCGAGATCACCCGGCCCCGGAGCAACCGACCGACACCGCCGCCGTTCCCCTGAGCGGAGCGGTCCCTTCACACTTGCGCCTCGGACCAGGGGGGATTCGAGGCGCCGAGCACCCGGGTGACACCACTGGCCCCCGCCACCATGACGAGACCGATGGCGAGCGGGTACACGGTTTGGGCATGCACGATGAACAACGCACCCACGAGAGCGCCCAGGAACATAGCCACGACGGTGAGACCGCGTCGGCCCGCCTTGGCCCCGGTGCGACCGGCCAGTGGGCCGTCCGCGGAGATCCCGGTGATGGTCATGGTGAGCACCGTCGTGGTGAGGTCGGGCAACGCCAGCTTCCGGGCCGCCGCGTTCTGGATCCCCATGGAGATCCCGAGAACGGCGATCAGGCCGTAGCGGAATCCGGCTGTCACCATGGCGCCACTCAACGCCGCCAACACGACCGCGACGGTCATGAAGGTGGCCTGGATCAAAGTGGAGATGCTCACCAGTCGGGCCGGGTGCTTCGCCAGCGTCGAGCCCACGCGCCCTCCGATCACGGCTCCGAGGCCGAACGCGCCCAACGCCGTCAACGAGGCAGGTATCGAGAATCCCGGTGCGCCCACCAAGGCGAAGGCCAAGAAGACGACGTTGCCGGTCATGTTGGCGACGAAGACGTGTCCGAGGACCAGGTAGCTGAACGAATCAACCAGACCCGTGACAACGGTCATGCCGAGCAGCAACGGGGGTAGCGGACCGAATGCGCTGTCGCGACCCACGAATATCGTCTCTCTGACCTCGGAAAGGAACGTGTTCACGAGAGCCATCCCTTGCGGTCGTGCCGAAATCGTGTCCCGGCGGTGTTCCGTGATGCTATTTCCTCTGCCACCGACTCCACCTGTCGATCGAGGGCAGACCGAGGGCCGGACAGGAGGCCGGTAACGTGGTCGTCACAGCGCGTCGTGCCGGGTGCCTCGAGAAGCGCTCGTGTGTCGTTTCCGAGATGCGAAGGAACGTCGGAAGGGAGGTCGCGTGGCGTCAGTGTCTGTTGAGCAACTGAGCAAACGCTACGGCGACATCGACGCGGTCGACGACGTCGCCTTCGAGGTGGAGCCGGGAGAGGTATTCGCCCTGCTGGGGCCCAACGGTGCCGGCAAGACGACGACGATCGAGATCCTCGAGGGGTTCCGGACACGCGACAGGGGCCGGGTGGAGGTGCTCGGGTTCGACCCCGCTGATCCCACTACCAGTCGGCAAATGCGCGAGCGTCTCGGGGTCGTTCTCCAGGAGCTCGCCGTCGAGCCGTTCTTGTCGGTCCGCCAGGCGCTCACCCGCAATGCCGGCTATTTCCCCGCCCCCCGTCCAGTGGACGAGGTGCTCGAACTGGTGGGGCTCGAGGCCAAGGCCGACGCGCGCATCAAGACCCTCTCTGGTGGCCAACAGCGCCGTCTCGACCTGGGGCTCGGGATCATCGGGAACCCGGACCTGCTGGTGTTGGACGAGCCCACCACCGGTTTCGATCCCACCGCTCGACGGGGAGCCTGGGACCTCGTCCGGGCCATGACCGGCGGGGGGACGACAGTGATCCTCACGACGCACTACATGGACGAGGCCGAGGCTCTCGCCGATCGGGTGGCGGTGATCAATTCCGGTCGGATCATCGCGCAAGGCACCCCGGAGTCGTTGGGCGGACGCGACGTGGGCGAGGCCACCATCCGTTTCCGACTTCCCCCCGTTACGGCTCTCGCCGATCTTCCCGTCCCCGCCGTGGTCACCGAGACCGGAGTTCTGGAGATCAAGACGGACAAGGAGATCGAGGTGCTCGCCACGCTCACGAGCTGGGCGCTGCGCGACGGCGTCGAGCTGATCGGTCTTACCGTGGACCGGCTCACCCTCGAGGACATCTATCTGCGCCTGACGGGGTACGAGCCCGACACCGCCACGGCGGGGTCCACGTCATGAGCTCGGGAACCGGTATGGGAACCTTCCGTGGTCGGGCCGATCTGCGACTCGTCGCTCGCCAGGTCCACTACGAGCAGCTCAGCTTCTGGCTGAACCCGGTCGCCGCGGTGTTCACGGTCGGCTTCTCCGTGGTGTTCCTCGTCCTTCTCGGCGCCGCGGCCGGAAATGCGCGTATCCCGTTATTGGGCAACATCCGAGAGATCCAGTACTACGTCCCGGGATTCGCCGCCTACGGCGTGATGTCGGCGTGCTTCAACATGTTGGCGATCACCCTGGTCGTGCGCCGGGAGATGGGCTTGTTGAAACGGATGCGGCTGTCGCCACTCCCGACCTGGGTGATGTTGGCGGCCGTTTTCGGCAACGCCCTCATCATCTCGTTCGTCCAGGTCGTCCTGCTGCTGGTCATCGGGAAGTTCGGGTACCACGTCGTGCTTCCCCACAATTTCGGTGCCTTGGCCGTCGTCTTGCTGGTCGGGGCGATCTGCTTCACCTCCCTCGGCATCGCCGCGAGCACGCTGATCCCCAATCAGGAGGCGGGGGGCCCCGTGATCGGGATCGTGTTCTTCGTCCTGCTGTTCTTGTCGGGGCTCTGGTACCCGTTGAAGAAGGGCTCGGGCCTGGCCCAGTTCTCCTCGTACTTCCCGATGCGCCACATGATCACCGGCGTCTTCACGCCCTTCGACGTCCAACGGGGTGTGTCGTCGTGGCCGTGGGGCGACATCCTCATCATGGCCATCTGGGCGGTGGTCGGTGTGATCGTGTCACTGCGGCGCTGGAGCTGGGCGCCCCGGCGCAGCGACGCCGGCCGGCGGCGGGGCTCGCTCCTCGGGGCGCGTCAATGACGACCGAGCTCACTCCGAGCCCACCCGGCGCGCTGTCATACCGAGTGGCTGTCATACCGAGTGGCTGTCACACGGAGTGGCTGTCATACCGAGTGGCTGAGCGTCACCGTGTGGCTGAGCGTCACCGTCACCGTGGTGACGCCGGGGGCAAGGGTGACGGTGCCGGTTTGGTCGTCGACGGTGCCGGCCCCCGAGCCGGCGATGTTGTCCACGAAGGCGGGGAGCTCGAACAGCACCGGGCCCGAGGGTTTGGCCCCGTCGAGTGTCAAGGTCACGACGTCATCTCGCACGGAGATGGTGAAGCCCAGGCGCTGTCCGTCGGTCGTCGGGAAGTTCGACACGGCCATGGAGCGACCGGGTCGCACCCACGCATCGGGGACGCCCCGGCCGATGATCAGAGAACCGTCCGACCGTTGCGCGGCCAGGGAGTCGAGCAGCACCTTGTTGGCATTGGCGATGCCCCAACTGTGGGGAGCGGATCCTTGGCCGCCGGCGGGATGGCACCCGACCCACGGTGAGCGCGGATCGGGTGGGCTCGAGCTCTCCCACCACGAATAGGGGCCGCTCTGGGTGCGGTCGATCATGAACTCGTAGCCGAGGATTCCTTGGTCTCGGTACCTCTCACCCGCCAGACCCCAGCTGCCGTAGCCGGCGTTGTACCCCGACGAGTAGTAGTAGTGGGTGGGGTAGCCGCCCACGGTGTTGGCCGGGAGCTTGCCGGCGAGCCGCGCCAAGCCGTAGGAGTAGGTGGCGTCGATCAGGTCGATGCCCGGTCCCGAGAGTGCGGCGCCGAAGAGAGACCCGTCCCAGGCCCACCGGCCGAAGAGCATGGGCGCGGCCCAGTTGGCGTCCTCGGGGTTTCGACACCGGTTCGACGAGTTCGGCTGGACCATGGAGCAGGGCAGGTAGTCGAGGTGGTACCGGCTGATGGTGGCGTCGAGGGTGCTGTTGGTGGCGGTCAACAGGCTCGAGTACTGCCCGTTCGCCCACGTCGCCTCGGTCGTGCTCCCCACCTGCTCGGCGAGGTAGCGGTAGGCGGCCAGGCCCATGAGCGCCTCGAAGTCGTCGATGGTCCACAGGCCGTTGGAGTCGATGTCATCGGTCTCGTGCATGATCCCGCCCGGGCCGGTGCGGTCCGCGGCGATGGCATGGGCGGCGTCCTCGATGCTCGGCTCGGTGGCACCGGTGGGGCCCTCGGTCGAGAAGTTGGCCCGGACGAAGGCGAGGTCGCCGGTCTTCAACAGATAGATGGCCCACGGCCACGCGTAGGTCCACAGGCCGTCTTCGTATTGGACCTGTGCCCCGACCACACTGCGGGCGTCGGTCAGCAGGGCGTGGGCGTCTTGGAAGTCCCCCTGGGTGAAGAGGTTGGCGAGGATCCCGACGACGTCGTGGCTGTACTCGGACTGGTATCCGTTCACGCCGGTGTTGAGGTGGACGCTGCTCCTGGCGATCTGGGTGGCGATGAAGCCGCTGCGATAGGCGTCGACGAGCCTCTGGTCGGGCAGAGCCAGCGCGGTGATCGCTGACAGCTGCCCGTTCCAGAAGGTCTCCATGTGTGTCAGGTGCCGATCGAAGCTCCCGGCGCCTCGCAACAGTGTGG
>Ga0307374_10007411_pt1 | contig 16726 bp, 13 predicted proteins | sample OX3MG_FD_202532 | JGI IMG/M metagenome (GOLD analysis project Ga0307374, IMG submission 202532) | Soil microbial communities from Risofladan, Vaasa, Finland - OX-3 | ecosystem: Environmental > Terrestrial > Soil > Coastal area > Acid sulfate soil | place: Finland: Risofladan, Vaasa | collected... | reverse complement strand
AGACGGTCGCATCGACCTGCGACTGCAGCGTGCCCAGCGAGTGCCACTGGGTAGGCCCTTTGCCGGCCCGGATCTCCCGGGCAGCCCGGGTGAGGGCGGCGGTCAGGTCGTCGTAGGACTTGAAGAAGGAGTCGACGCCCTCCACTTCAAGCTCGGCGGTCACCTGGTCGAGGTCGATCCCGACCTCGGCCAGCTCCTTTAGCTGGCGTCGGGCGACGTCGACGTGCTCGTCCAGCGAGCGGCGGACCTCGCCGTGTTCGCGGAAGGCCGCCAGCGTGTTGGGAGGCACCGTGTCGACCGTGTCGGGCCCAATCAGGTCCTCGACGTACATGGTGTCGGAGTACCGCGGGTCCTTGACCGAGGTGCTCGCCCACAGGCACCGCTGCGGCGTGGCGCCGGCCTTTTTCAGCGCCTCCCAGCGCGGCCCGCTGTGGAGCTGCTTGAAGCGTTCATAGGCCATCTTGGAGTTTGCGATGCCGGCCTTGCCGTAGAGCCGCTCGAGGCGCCTGGCCTCCTTGGGGTCCCTGACCGCCTCGATCTTCGCGGCGAGAAGCTTGTCGATCTTGGTGTCCACCCGGCTGACGAAGAAGCTGGCCACGCTGTTGACCTTGCTCAGGTCGCCCCCCTTGCGCTGGAAGTCCTCCAGCCCGTCCAAGAAGGCGCCCGCGACGGCCGTGTAGCGCTCCACCGAGAAGATCAGGGTGACGTTGATGTTCACGCCCTCGCCGATCATCTGGCGGATGGCCGGCAGGCCCGCCTTGGTGGCTGGGATCTTGACCATCACGTTCGGTCTCGCGCAGCGCTTCCAGAGGTCGCGGGCCATGTCCACGGTCCTTTTGGTGGACCGTGCCACAGCGGGCGAGACCTCGATGCTGACGAACCCGTCGTGTCCCCCCGCCTCGGTGTAGACGGGATGGAAGACGTCGGCGGCCGCCTGGATGTCCTCCACCATCAGGTCCCAGAGGATGTCGGCCGGCTTTCGCTTGTTGCGGACTAGCCGCACCATCGCCTCGTCGTAGTCAGTGGAACCGCTGACCGCCTTCTCGAAGATGGTCGGGTTGGAGGTCACCCCCCTGACGCCCTCATCGCGGAACCGGGCCAGCTCCCCGGATGTGATCAGCTGGCGCCGGATGTTGTCGTACCAGAGGCTCTGACCCAGTTTGTGCAGCTCGCGCAGCGGGTTCGCGGCTTTGCTCATCGCTTTCCTCCTGTGGCCGTAGGGCCTTTCAGGATCGCATCCAAACGGTTTTCGTGTACGAGGAGGCGATACAGCTCCGCCTGGCGGTCGGCCGCGACCTCGTAGGCAGCCTGCGCGTCGCGGTTGACGGCGTAGGTGCGGCCGACCTGGGCTTTCAGTTTCTTCGAGTCGAGGGCTCCGATGTGCTCGCCGGCGAAAATAGCCGCCCCACGGCTGGAGGCCTCCCTGGCGAGCGAGGCGGCAACGGGCTTGCCGATGGCGTCGGCCATGATCTGCATCCAGGACGGCGAGGCGAGCAGCCCGGCGCCGTTCGCGATCAGTCTCCTGGCGCCCGGCAGCACGGAGTCGAGGAGGCGGTCGACGCGGGCGAACTCGATGGCCGTCGCCTCCAGGCCTGCCCGAACGATCTCGACCGGCGTCGTCGCCTGGGTGAGTCCCGCGATGGAGCCGGTGGCATGCGAGGCGAAGCCCGGGCTGCGCTCGCCCGCCAGCAGCGGGACGAAGGTGAGCCCGGTGGAGGCCGGCTTCAGCCCGCGCAGCTGCCTTTCCAGCGCGGCCGGCTCGATGGCGAGGGTCCGCGTCATCCAGGCATAGAGGTTGCCCCCATTGCTGAGCGCGCCGCCGACCACCACCCGTTTGCTGTCGAGCCGGTAGCACCAGAGCCCGGCCGGCACCCGGTCGGGCAGCCCAGGGTAGAGCACCCGGAGCGCGCCTGAGGTGCCGACTGTCAGCGCTCGCTGGCGGTGGTCGACGCAGTTGCTGCCCAAGTTGGCGAGGGCTCCGTCCCCGGCGGCGCAGACCCAGGGCACCGAGGCCAGGTCCGGCCAGCGATTGGCGTACTGGTGGACGAGGCCCTGGCCAGCTTCGCCGAGATCGGGAAGCTGCTCCCGCCGGACGTCAAGCAGCTTCAGCAGCGGGGCGTCCCAGCTGCTGCCCGCCAGCTCCAAGAGGCCGGTGCCGCTGGCCATCGAGACTCCCGTCACCGGCTTGCCGAAGAGGCGCTGGTGGACCAGGTCCCAAAAACTCAGAAGCCGTGGCCGGCGCTTCCAGAGGTCGGGCTGCCCTTCCTTTAACCAGAGCAGCTTGGCGGGCCAGTAGGTGGGATGGACGAGACATCCCGTCCGCTGGTGGATAGCTTCGGGGTCGATCCGCTCGCGGAGCTGATCGGACTGGCGCCAGGAACGAGTGTCCGCCCAGAGGTAGAGCGGCGTCAACGGATGGGCCTTCTCGTCGGCGGCCAGCAGCCCGTGCCAGAAGGTGGAGACGCCGATCGCCTGGATCCGGCTCCGCCGCCGTGGCCCGGCCTGGTGGAGGAGTCCGTCGACCGCGCTCCCGACGAGGCTGAAGAGCCGGCTGGCGTCGGTCTCGTAGGTCCCGTCGGCGCCGACCTTGGGCGAGTAAGGCAGGTGGACCTCTATGCCCGGGACCGGCTCCGCGTCGGTGTCGAAGAGGAGGCCGCGGACCGATGAGGTGCCGATGTCGAGAGCGCCGATGTAGCCGTATACCTCCATCTGGGGGTGAGTTTAATGAGCGCTCCTTCCCACCAGCCGAGGGCGCTCCAGAATATTGTCTCGAGGTGCCCGAGTCGCTGCGCGCTGCCTCATCCCTGGAAGAATGGGCCCGGCAGGTGTTCGTCGTCATGGGCGCAGCTCCCACGATCGCCGCCACCGTGGCCGGACACCTGGTCCGTGCCAATCTATCCGGGCACGACTCACACGGTGTCCTCCGGATCCCGCAATACGTCGCCGAGGCGGATCGCGGCGAGCTGGTTCCCTCGGCGGTCGCCGAGCTGCTGTTCGAGAAGGGTGGCGTGGCCATGATCGACGCGGGCCGGGGATTCGGCCACAGCGCCACCGCGCAGGCGATGGGGTGGGCGGTCGAGCGAAGCCTTCAGCAAGGGATTGCCGCCTGCTCGGTCCGGCGCGCCAATCACATCGGCCGCCTCGGCGAGTACGCGGAGCTGGCGGCGGCCAAAGGCGTCATCGGCATCGCCACCGTCGGCGTGGTCGGCGCCGGCGGGGTCGCCCCCTTCGGCGGGCGCGGCCGCTACCTCGGCACCAACCCCTGGGCGTTCGGCATCCCCGCCGCGGGGGAGCCGATGATCTTCGATGCCGCCACCTCGGCCGTCGCCGAGGGCAAGGTGCGCCTGGCGCGCTTCAAGGGCGTCCCCGTCCCCGAGGGCGCCATCGTCGATGCCGAGGGCCGGCCGACGACCGACCCGGAGGACTTCTACGCGGGCGGGGCGTTACTGCCGCTCGGCGGCTCGCTGGCCGGCCACAAGGGTTACGGCCTGGCCCTGGCCTCAGCCCTGATGGGCGCCCTGGCGATGATCGACGACGCTGACGCGACCACCGCCGGCACCGCCTCGACGACCATTGGGGAGAACTGGATGGGTGGCGCGATGGTCATTGCCGTCGACCCCGAATGGTTCGGCGGCGTCGAGCGCTACCGGATGGCCGTGACGGGCGCACTCGAGGAGCTGCGCCGGCAGCCGTCCGCAGCCGGGGTGGGCGAGATCCTGATCCCGGGCGACCCGGAGCGGAAGAACCGTGAGCGCCGAGGACGGGAGGGGATCCCGCTCCCCCAAGCGGTGATCGAGGAGCTCCGGACGATCGGCGAGCGCTACGGGGTCGGCGTACCTGAGGGCTGAGAACCGCCGCCGGGCTGAGGTGCCGCCCCACTCGGCAGCGGGGCCGGCGTGCTGCTGGCCGAGCTCGGGTTGAGCTTGGCGTCGATCGCCTTTCGGTCCCTACCGAATCTGGCGGCGAGGGCCTTGATCTCAGTTGAGGCCACGGCCTGGTGGGTGTTCTCGAGCTGGGTGAGGATGGTGTCGATGGGCTTTGCCTCGGCGGCGTCGAACTGGTCGCGCACGCTCTTCCAGCCGCTGTCCCGATGGGCGGTAGCCAGCAGGCCGCCGGCCTGGCGGAGCTCGTCGTAGTAGGCGGCCATCGCCTGGACCGCGTAAGCGCCCTTCCCCACCGCCGCCATCGCCTCGGTGTCCCGGTAGCGCTGGCTGGCCAGCTGGAGGCGGACGGACGCCTTGCTGGTGGGTGAGCGGTTCACCGCCAGCAGCACCTGCTCGGTGTCGAGCTTGACGCGGTAAAGGCTGCCGTCAGGCTCCGCCAGCTGCGCCGCCAGGGCGAGGCTCACCCCCGCCACCAGGGCGAGCATGATCGCGATCCCGAGAACGAAGGTCCAGCGGAAGCCATGGCTGGGAAGTGGATGACGGCCGCGGTGGACCGGCAGCCGGTGATGGTGGACCCAGGCCGCACGGTGGCCGACGACGTCGGCCATGGTCTGCTCCCGGAGCCGGGCCACCGCCCCGGCGTCGGGCTGGGCGCCGGCGAGGGCGCCGATCTCGTCCCCCAGCTTCAAAAGGGCCTCGAGCTGCTCGGCGGCCGGGTGGATGCCCGTGGCCTCGATGATGGCGGCCCCCCCGCGGCGCCGCCCGAGAGCGTCTTCCAGCTGGTGTGGACTCGGCTCCTGGAGCAAGCTCAGGTCGTCTCCGTGTGGAGCAAGGCCAGCATTCCACGATGCTGTAGCGCTACGACCCGGACTCGGCTCCGTCCGGTCGCACGCGCGATCTCCTCGATCGAGAGGCCCGCGAAGAAGCGGAGCGTGATGACGTCCAGCTGATCCGCTGTCAGCCGCCGGATCGCCGCCCGCAGCCGGTCCTCGGGCTCCTCCGCCGCGGGCATCGACGCCTGCGCGATGAGGGAGTTGGCGATCCGCTGGAGCCAGGTCTCGAAACCGGCGTCGAATCGGCGGTAGCGAGGTAGCCCCTCGAGCGCCCGCTGCCAGGTCAAGCGCACGATTTCCTCACTGCCCGCAGGGTCGCCGAGGATGGTGTCCACGTAGCGAAATAGCTCTTCGACGTGGGCGTCGAAAAGCTGCTCCAGGGCCTCCGGCTCGTAGCGCTGAGCCCTTAGGATGAGCTCCTGCTCGCCCCGAGAGCGTCCCCGGCCGGTGCTCACAGGCTCGGCCGGGCGGACTTCAATTGCTGCCATATCGGTATAAGAATAACTCCCCATACAATGTATGAAACTCTACTCGAGCGGAGCTGGGTTCAAAACCAGGGAGCCGCCTGCACCTCCGCCTGCGTCCTCGCCGCCCTGGGCGCCCTCGGCGCCGCCGCCCTGCCCGATCTCGCCACCGCCTCCAAGTATCTGGCCGGCACTCCCCTCGGAGCACCATCCCTGCTCGCCTACCTCACGTTGCCGGGCCGGAAGGCGCCGCTGGACATCCGGATCGAGTCGCTCGCCCGTGGCCATGGTCTCAAGGTGAGCGCTCGAAGCGAGGCGACGTTGCCGGGCTGGCCCCTCCGGCCCGTGGCGGACGAGATCCTGATCGTCCACCTCGCCTACGGGCAGGAGGCGCCTGCCCGCTACGGAACCTGGGGCTGGAATCCGCTGCTGCCCTCGACCTACTCGACCGGCGGCCATTCGGTGGTGCTTGCCGCCGTGGAGGGCTCGGCCTGGACCGTTCTCGATCCCAACCGGCCCCGCCTCCAGGAGTGGCCGCGGCCCGGCCTCGCCACCGCCCAGACCCGGATCAGACTGACGCCCTAGCCCAGCGCAAGAGGGCGTCAGGAGTCCCTGGCCAGCTCCTCGATCTGGCCGACCATACCGTCCAGGATGGCGAGGCCGCGATCCCAAAAGCCCGGGTCGGTGATGTCCATGCCGAGCGTTCGGACCAGCTCATCGGGACGGGTGGAGCCGCCGGCGGCGAGGAAGTCGAGATAGCGAGCCACGAACTCTGGACCCGATTCCTGGAAGCGCCGGTAGACGCTCAGCGCCAGCAGGTTGCCGTAGGCGTAGGCGTAGACGTAGCCAGGTGCGAAGTAGAAGTGGCCGACGTAGCTCCACCAGGGCTTGTGGTCCTCAGTCAGCTCCAGGGAGTCGCCGAACATCGGCTGAAGGACCTGCTGCCAGGTATCGCCCAGCTGCTCGGGTGAGAGCTCGCCCTCGGTCCGGCGCCGGGTGTGGACCGCGTCTTCGAAACGGTTCATCGAAACCTGCCTGAAGACGGTCGCGAAGGCGCCCTCGACCTGGCTGCAGAGCATCGAGAGGCGGATCTTGGGATCGCCCTCCTCGGCCATGATTCGGTCGAAGGTCAGCGTCTCGCCGAAGATACTGGCCGTCTCCGCCAGGGTCAGCGGAGGGTGATAGTCGAAGATCGTCTGCTTGCTCGCCAGCCGGTCGTGAAGGCCGTGGCCGAGCTCGTGGGCAAGCGTCAGCGCGTCGTTGAGCTTGCCGGTGAAGTTGAGCATCACGAACGGGTGGTAGCTCGGGGTGGCGCCCAGGCAGAAGGCGCCGCCACGCTTACTGTCGCCGAGCGCGGCGTCGATCCAGGGCTCGGTGAAGAACTGCCCGACCAGCTCGCCGGCGCGCTTCGAGAAGCGCTGGTAGCTGCCCAGGACCAGCTCCTTCGCGTCCTCCCAGCTCAGCTCCCTGGTCTCGCCACCGACGGGCGCGTAGCGGTCCCATTCGTGGAGCGTGTCCAACCCCAACAGCCGCTTCTTGACGCGGTAGTAGCGGGCGACCATCGGGTAGCGGCCGGTCACCGCCTCGACCAGCGCCTGAACGGCCTCGTCGGAGGTCTCGTTGGCGAGGTTGCGAGAGCTGATCCAGCTCGGGTAGTGGCGGAGACGGTCCTCGATCGCCTTGTCCTGGAGCAACACATTGAAGATGTAAGCGCGGGTCCGCAGGTCGCCGCGCAGCGCCTCGGTGATCGCCCTGGTGCTGGACTCCCGGACGCCTCGGTCGGAGTCGCGGAGCCGCGCCAGCGCCTGCTCGAGCCCGATTTTATGGTCGCCGTCCTGGACCTTGATGGCCGAAGACAGCTCCTCAAAGAGCCGGGCCCACGCCCCCGTCGAGACCGGCGAGCGCTCGGTCAAAAGCCGTTCCTCGACCTCACTGAGGTTGTGCGGCCGGTACTTGCGGGCCTCCTCGACGGTGTGCCGATAGCGGCCGGCGGCGGCGTCGGCGTAGAGCGGCGCCACCTCCTCGTCGCTGAGGTCGGCGAGCTCGAGGCCGAAAAAGACGAGGTGGCGTCCCCGCTCCGCGCCGGCCTCGTCGACGCGCGCCACCAGGCGTCCGCGTGCCGGGTCGGCGGTGTCCTGGGTGTGCATCAGCGAGGCGTAGATCGACGGCTTGGAGAGCCTGTCCTGCATCTGCTCCAGCCGCTCCATCATGGCCGCGAACTGGGCCGGCGAGAGCGACCCGACCCGTCCCCTGTAGTCGCCCTCGAAAGCCTTGGCCTCCTCCAGGCCGGCGGCCAGCGTCGCCTCGATCTCGGGGTCGGTCGGCGATGAGAAGAGCTCGGTCAGGTCCCAGCGGACTGTCTCGGCCCCGTTTGTAGTGATCTCTGCCATGGGCAAGCGAGCTCAGGATAGCCGGGAGCGCAGAGCCTCCACTTCCGCCGGTTCGGGCCAGCGGTCGGCGTAGACACCGCGGTTGACAGCCTGGGTCACCGCCCGCAGCAGCTCCTCCAGCTCGCCGGCGGGAGCGCGACGAAGGTACTCGTTCGGAGTCTCCGGCGGAGCCCGGCGCCGGCCCAGCCGGCGCTGCAGGCGTTCGTAGAGGCGGATCAACTCGCCCTCTCCGTGGCTCCGCGGCCGCCAGCGCGGGCGCTGGCGGCGCAGCCACAGTGCCAGCACCACGAGCACCGCGACGCCGGCCACCCCGGCCGGCAGCAGGGCCAGGGCCCCCAGCCCGGCCAGGGCTGCCGCAGGCGCGCCGAGGGCCAGGTGCGGGATCAGATGGGCGAGCCCTGAGGCCGCCCAGCGGTCCGGGAACTGGGTGGCAGCGAGGGCCGAGAAGCTCGGCGTGGGGTCCACCGGCACCCAGCCGTGGCCGGGAAAGAAGACCTCGATCCAGGCGTGCGCGTCGCTCTCCCGGATGACGGTCTGGTCCAGCGTCAAGTTGTACTGGCCGGGGTCGTAGCCGGTCACCAGGCGGGTGGGGATGCCCTGGCTCCGCAGCATTAGGGCGGCGGCGGTTGCGAACATCTCGCAGTAGCCGTACTTGGCGTCGAAGAGGAAGTAGTCGACCGGGTCCACGCCTGCCGGCGCCGGCGGCGTCGCCAGTGTGTAGCGGTAGCTCGACTGCAGGTGCTGGGCGAGGGAGATGACCGCGTCATAACGCTGCGTGAGCGGGTTGTAGCCGTCGAGGAAGCTCGCGGCCAGCGCCCTGGCGCGGCTCGAAAGATTGCCGGCGTCGAGATAGTCGCCGTCCGTCGGAGGCGGCAGCTCGGGCGTGATCGTCCGTAGGGACGAGGGCGAGTAGTCGGGCAGGTGGGACACCACCGAGTAGGTCGTCCCCGCCCTGTGGGCCGCGGGGGCGTAGAAGTCGCCGAAGGCGTCCTCCCGAATCTCGGCGGCGGGGTAGTAGAGGCTCTCGACCGGACCCGCTGCGTAGATCACGCCCGGCATGGAACGGACTATCCGGACCGTCTGCACGAAGTCGCCGAGCTGTGGTCCGACGGCGGTGTTGCCCAGGTTGCGGGCGTCCACGTAGGATCGGAAGGTCCTGAAGCTTGCCGCTTCTTTTGGCGAGACCGTCCAGGTCCCGTTCCTATAAGTGTCGAAGGTGAGGCCCCGCCAATAGGCCGGGGCGCCGGTCCGGATGTACATCACGATCTGGCTCCCGAGGCGTCCTCGGAAGCGGAGGTCCACGTTGTCGCTCTTCCCCGACGGGTCGGTAGAGAACTGCACCAGCGGCGCGGCCGGCTGCTCGAGGCCGCCGAAGCTGACGTCGGCGGGCAGGGAGATCACCAGCGGGCCGGAGGGCGAGATGCTGGGCTGCGGCACCAGCCAGAAGAGGACGGTGCCCACGGCGAGGCTGCCCACCAGGGCCAGGGCGACCGGTCGCGCCGGCAGCGCGAAGCGCGATGCATTCAGCCGACGCAGGTGGGACGCCGCCCAAAAGCCGGCCAGGCAGAGCGTCCAGAGGAGAACGAAGATCCCGAACTGGAGGTCCCAGGCGAAGACGGCCGCCAGGTAGACCAGGGCCAGGCTCATCCAGAGGCTGGAGTAGAGGTTGCGGCGCGTCGTGAGGTCGAAGCTTGTCGTCGCCAGCAGCAGCATCACGAGGTTCGCCTGCGGCAGATTGGCCCCGAAGATCCCCAGCACCGAGTCGAAGACGAAATACGCGAGCGCGGCGAACATGCTCCCGGCGACCAGTGCCTGCAGCGCCCAGGACCTCTTCCGGCGGCGCCAGGAGTAGCTGAACCGGTGCCCGGCCAGCGCGACCAGGAAGGCGATCGGGGGGACGATGTAGGACTGGCCGTAGAAGGCGATGGAGAGGCAGGCGACTCCGAACCCGGCGAGCGCGAAGGCGCGGGCGGTGCCCGAGTCCTCGACCGGGGAGGCCGGCAGCAGCCGCCATCTCACTCGTCCAGCGGCCATTCCAACCCCGCCCGCTCGAAGGGCAGCTCCAGCTCACCGCCGCCGATTAGCCAGGCGCGTGCGGTCGCTCCGTGGTCGTGGAGGACCCGCAGCGCAGCCGCGGCCGCTCCGCCGGGCTGGTCGGTGAAGGCGACCGCGTCGAGCACCCTCGGGGGCTCCACCTCCTCCTCGCCTGGCAGGTCCGGCCAGCGGGCCAGCCACTCGAGGACGCTCCAGATGGAGCGCGAGCGGTCGAGCTCCAACCCCTCCAGCCCCGGCGCCCAGGCCACCACTCGACCACCGGCGCGGAGACAGTCCCACGCTTCGGACGCCGCCAGCCGGGCCAGCTGGTCGGCAGCCTGCCGGCTGCTCGGATCGGCGTCCATCAGTAGGGCCAGGATCCGCTGGCCGGGTGGCTCGAACTCCCTCACCACGAGCTCGCCGCGACGGGCGCTGGCCCGCCAGTGGATCCGCCGCAACGAGTCGCCCTGCCGGTACTCGCGGACCCCGTATAGGTCGTTGCCATGCCCCGCCCGGATGACGGTCAGCTGCGATTCGACCTCCCGGATCCTCAGGTTGTCGGCCAGCGAGCGGAAGCGCGGAAGCACCACCGCCAGCCCCTCGGGCGGGCGGCGTCGGCGGGTGCGAAAGAAGCCCAGCGGGTCGCCCGACTCGAGGACCGCCCGTTCGGTCGCCATTGGCCCACGGACCACCGGCCCGAGGTCCCGCGATTCGGCCCAGCCACGGGCGGGGACCAGGCCGGTGGCGGCCTCCAGCGCGGTCTCCCCCACACCGGACCGGAAGCAGGCGGGCCCGCGCGGGCGGCCGTCGGTGGCCTGGATCCGCAGCTCAACGCGGACGCGGTCGCCTTCGAAGACGGGAGCGGGCAGCGGTGCGTCGCGAAACTCGCGCTCAGGGATCCCGGAGACCGGCGAGGTGTCCGACGAGAAGACATCCAGGAGCCGGACCGAGGACGTCAGCCCGCTCGCGTTCCAGCACGCGTAGACCAGCATCCCGACTGCGGTGGTCCAGACCAGGAATCCGAAGAGAAAGAGCCACGCGACCTCGCTCGTGGCGCCGTAGAAGTAGACGACGGCGCCCAGCGCCAGCGCACCCGCGAGGCGCCAGGTCGGCAGCACTCTCTATCCCGGGCCGACCGGCCTCAGTGGCGGCAGAGGCAGCCCGGCGACGACCTCTGCTAGCACCTCGGCGGCGGAGGTGCGGCCGCGCATCGCCAGGCGGTGGGCGAGGACTGGGACGGCCAGCGCCTTCACGTCGTCGGGAAGGACGAAGTCGCGCTGGTCGAAGAGGGCCAGCGCCTGCGCGGCCCGCTGGAGGTAGAGCCCGGCCCTCATGCTCGCCGGCAGGGCGACCTCGGGGCGGGCGCGGATGGCCTCCAGCAGGGAGACGATGTAGCTGCGGATCGCGACCGCCACCACCACCTGCAGACACGACTCCTGCAGCTCGACGACCTCCGCCGGGCCGAGGACCGGCTCCAGACCGGTGATCGGGTCGCCGTGCTGGCGGCTGGCGAGCACTTCCTCCGCCTCGGCGGTCGATGGTGGTCCCATCTCGCAGGCGACCAGGAAGCGGTCGAGCTGCGCCTCCGGCAGTGGGTAGGTGCCGTGGAACTCGTGCGGGTTTTGGGTTGCGATGACGAAGAACGGGCGGGGCAGCGGGCGGGTGACCCCCTCGACTGTAACCTGGCCCTCCCCCATCGCCTCCAGGAGCGCCGACTGGGTCCTGGGCGTGGCTCGGTTTACCTCGTCGGCGAGCAGGACGTTGGCGAAGACCGGCCCCGGCACGAACTCGAAGGTGCCCTGCCGCTGGTTGAAGACGCTCGCCCCCGTGATGTCGGCCGGGAGAAGGTCGGGCGTGCACTGGAGCCGGTGGAACTCGCCCCCGATGGAGGCCGCGATGGACCTCGCGAGCATGGTCTTCCCCGTCCCCGGCAGGTCCTGCAGGAGGACATGGCCTCCCGCCACCAGGCCGGCGGCCACCAGCCGCACGGTTGCCTTCTTGCCGACGATGACGCGCTCGACGTTTTGCTCCAGCCGAGCCAGCATCCCGGCCGCTCTGCGCGGCACCAGCGCCGGGGTCGCCATAACCCGCCCGATTCTAGTCCTGGCCTGGCGTCGGTACACCGTCGGGAATTCCTGTTACGGGTTCAGCGAACTCGTGATATGTTATAGCCAATCTGTACTTTATAGGAGTCCATTTATGACCACCTCGCTCTCGACCCTGCTCGTCTGGATAGTCGTCGGCCTGATCGCGGGCTGGCTCGCCGGCAAGGTCATGACGGGCCGCGGCCTCGGCATCGTCATGGACATCGTCGTCGGGATCGTCGGGGCGCTCCTGGGCGGCTTCATCGCGGGCGCATTCGGATTCGTCGCCACGAGCCTCATCGCCGAGATCCTGATCGCGTTCGCCGGAGCCGTGATCCTTCTCATGCTCCTCCGCGTGGTCGGCTTCGGCCGGCGGCGCCGGGTCCTCTAGGACGGGCGCGGGAGCATTCAAGAAGTGATCAACGTCGTCCTTTGGACGGTGGCCGGCGTGGTCGCCGGTATCCTCGCCGGGAAGGTCCTGAGCGCCCACGGCTTCGGCGTCATGATGGATGTCGCAGCCGGGGTCATCGGGGCCTTCCTGGGTGGATATGCGGCAGGCCTGATGGGTGTCGCCGCGGGCAGCCTTGCCCTCCAGGTGATCGTGGCCCTACTCGGCTCCCTGTTCCTGCTCGTGATGATGAAGGCGATCGGCTTCGGCCGCGGCCGGACGCCATACGTGTACTGAGACCTTCGGGCGCGCTAGAGGGGGCGTGCCCCCCCCGCCCGTCAGTTCCGGCCCAGGACCCGGGCGATCACGTCGCCGATGTTCGGTCCGCCCTTGCCGAAGGGGAGCGACCGGACGCGGTGCGCGTACACCATGTCGGCGACCCGGGCCACGTGCTCGGTGCCGACCTCCGGCACCTCCTCGTAGGCGGCCTCCGCCTGGGCTGCCCTGGAGCAGACCAGGTCTGCCCGATGGCCGTCCACCTCGAGAGCTATCGAGAGCTCGGCGATGAGCTGCAGGATGCTCCGCGGGATCGCAACCTCGGGGAAGGTCGAGATGCCCTCCGCGATCCGGTCCCGGATGTCGTCCTCCGCCTTCTGGTGGTCCGCGAAGAACTTGGTCGGGTCGTCCTCCCAGGCTGCCCGCTTCTCGACGATCGCCACCCGCTGCTCGAGGTCGCGGATTCCCTCGACGTCGACGCAGAGGCCGAAGCGGTCCAAAAGCTGCGGCCGCAACTCGCCCTCCTCGGGGTTCATTGTCCCGACCAGGATGAAGCGGCTCGGGTGCATCACCGAGACGCCCTCCCGCTCGACGACGTTGACGCCCATGGCGGCCGCGTCGAGGAGGACGTCGACGATGTGGTCGTCGAGGAGGTTCACCTCGTCCACGTAGAGGATGTTGCGGTTGGCCTCGGCCAGCACTCCGGGCTCGAAGCGGCGTGAGCCCTCTTTCAGGGCTGCCTCCAAGTCGATCGTCCCTACCACCCGGTCCTCGGAGGCGTTGATCGGCAGCTCGACGACACGCATCCGACGGGTCGCGGTCTGCAGCTCCTCGCCCGCCTGGAGCCTCGCCTGGCAGTCCATGCAGAGCGTCTCTCGGTCGTGAGGGTTGTCGCCGAAGTGGCAGCCGGCCACCACCTCCTGCTCCGGCAACAGCCGGGCGAGGGCTCGGACCGCCGTCGACTTGCCGGTCCCCTTCTCGCCCCGGATCAGCACGCCGCCGATCGAGGGGTTGATGGCATTGAGGACCAGCGCCTTCTTCATCCGGTCCTGGCCGACGATCGCGCTGAAGGGGTAGGAGTAGCGCTCGATTGCCACGCTTGAGAGTCTAGCTAGGACCGATTGAGCTGCCGCTCGACGACGGACGCGATCTCATCACGGCTCAGGTCGAAGAGGCCGTAGTAACGGGCGCCCATCCGGCCCGCCAGGTCGGCGCAGGCGTTGATCGCGTAGGTCTGGTACATGGGCGCCACCCGGGCGAGGTGCTGGATCGACGGCAGGTGACTGAAGTCACGGGCCGAGTCGATGACGAGGCAGTCGATCTTCTCGGCCTGGATCATGGCGGCGACCTTCTGGGCCTCCACCAGCGGCTCCTCCTTGAACATGGAGATGTTGCCGCGGCCGTCGCTGATCAGCACCAGCAGCGGCCGCACCGTGGCGTCCCGGAGCACCTCGGTCTTGATCACGTTCAGCCCTGCCAGCAACCCGTGGGTCAGGGGCGTGGTGCCGCCGACCGAGAGACGCTCCAGGCGCCGCCGGGCCAATGACACCGAGGAGGTCGGCCGCAGCACTACCTCTGCGGTCCGGTTCTTGAAGATCACCACCGCCACCCGGTCACGCCGGACGTAGGCGTCCTGGAGCAGGGACAGGATGGCTCCTTTGGTCGCCGCCATCCGCTGCTCGGCGTCCATCGAGGCCGAGGCGTCGACCACGAAGACGATCAGGTTCCCAGTCTTGCGCTCGCGGACCTTCTCACGTAGGTCGCCACGCTCGAGCAGCATTCGCTCGCCGGTAACCCGGCCACGGCGGACCTGGAAGGGCGCCGCGGCCCGGATGGTGGCGTCCACCGCCAGGTCGGTCACCTTCTCGGCGGACCTGGCGCCGGTGTAGCGACCGCGCCGATTCGCCGACTGGGCCGTGGCGCGGCGCCCGGTCTGCTTGCGCGGGCGCCGGTGCCGGGGAAGCTCGATCTTCTTGACGTCGAAGGTGTCGGCGCTCTCGGAGGTCGACTCGGTGCCGGCGCCCCCGCCGGAACTGCTGCCCTCGACCGAGCCGCTCGACTCCTCTGCCGTCCGGCTTTCGTCCTCCGTCTCCTCGGCCGCCCCCTGCTGGTCGCTGCTGCTCGCCTGCCGCTGCTGGTCATCGGAGGCGTCCGATGAGCTCTGCTCTTCCTCGGCCGCCTGCTCCTCGGGCCGCTCGTCCTCTCCTCTGCCCTCCTCCCGCTTGACCGGGTTGCGAGCGCGGTGGGCAAGGGCCAGCTCGGCCGCGTCGAAGATGTCGTCGCGTGTCGGTGCGGGGTGGCCCCGAAAGGCGGCCAGCGCGACGCAGGCGCGGGCGACGACCAGATCGGCACGGTGGCCCTGGACGCCGGAGTCCATGCAGATCCGGCTGATCAGACGGGCCTGCGAGGGAGCCAGGTTGACCGCCGGCAGCGCCTCCCGGGCTTCGACGATCCGCCCCGAGAGGCCCGCGTCGGCGACCCTGAACTCGGCCAGGAAGGCGGGGTCGTGCTGGCGGAACGCCGCCTCCCTCTCGACCACGGCCACGCGCAACTCGGCGTCGTCGATCCCCTCGACGTCGACGCAGAGCCCAAACCGGTCCAAAAGCTGCGGCCGGAGCTCGCCCTCCTCGGGATTCATCGTCCCGACCAGGATGAAGTTGCTCGGGTGGACGATCGAGATGCCCTCCCGCTCGACGACATTGACGCCCATCGCGGCCGCGTCGAGGAGGACGTCCACGATGTGGTCGTCGAGGAGGTTCACCTCGTCCACGTAGAGGATGTTGCGGTTGGCCTCGGCCAGCACTCCCGGCTCGAACCGGCGGTGCCCGTGCCGGAGCGCCGACTCGAGGTCGATCGACCCGACCACGCGGTCCTCGGAGGCGTTGATCGGCAGCTCGACCACCCGCATCGGACGGGTGGCGACCGGGAGCTGACCCTGTTGTTCTGCCCGCTGTCGGCACTCGACGCAGAAGTGCCCGGGGTCGTCCGGATCGTCACCGAAGTGGCAGCCCTCGACGACCCGGTGCTCGGGCAGCAGGCGCGCCAGGGCCCTCACGGCCGTCGACTTGCCGGTTCCCCTTTCCCCGCGGATCAGGACCCCCGAGATGCCCGGGTTGACCGCGTTGGCGACTAGGGCGAGCTTCATCTTCTCCTGGCCGACGATGGCCGTGAAGGGGAAGAAGTCTCGTTCGAGGGTGGCGGCCATGCAGGCCTAGCCTACCCGCGGCGGACGTTCTAGAAGCCGCCCTCCGGGTCGCCCGGGTCGTCCATGAACGGGTAGCGGTAGGCCTTGGCCGGGTCGTAGGTCTCCTTGATCGTCCGCGGGCTGGTCCAGCGGACCAGGTTGAGCAGGCTGCCGGCCTTGTCGTTGGTGCCCGAGGCCCGGGCGCCCCCGAAGGGTTGGAGACCGACCACCGCGCCGGTCGGCTTGTCGTTGACGTAGAAGTTCCCGGCGGCGTTGACGAGGCGGTCGGACGCCTCCTGGATGGCGGCGCGGTCGGTGGCGAAGACGGCGCCGGTGAGCGCGTAGGGCGAGGTCCGGTCGACCAGGTCGAGGGTCTCGCTCCATTTGCCGTCGGGATAGGGGTAGACGGTGAGGACCGGCCCGAACAGCTCCTCGCGGAGGAGCCTGAAGTCGGGATCCTGCGTCTCGATGACCGTCGGGCGGACGAACCAGCCGACCGAGTCGTCGGTAACGCCGCCGGCGATCACCCGCGCTTTGCCCGAGGAGCGGGCGAAGGCGATCGCCTCCGTCTGCTTGGTGAAGGAGGCCTTGTCGATGACCGCGCCCATGAAATTGGTGAAGTCGACCGGGTCGCCCATCTTGATGGCGTCCACCTCGCCGGCGAGCGCATCTCGCATCGCCTCCCACATCGACTCCGGCACATAGGCCCGCGAGGCGGCTGAGCACTTCTGGCCCTGGTACTCGAAGCCGCCGCGGATCAGCGCGGCCTGGAGCGCGTCGAGGTCGGCCGACTCGTGGACCATCACGAAGTCCTTGCCGCCCGTCTCGCCGACCAGCCGCGGGTAGCTCCGATACCTCTCGAGGTTGGCGCCGACCGTCTTCCACATCCCCTGGAAGACGTCGGTCGAGCCGGTGAAGTGGATGCCCGCGAGGTGAGGCGAGCTCAGCGCCACCTCGGAGACGTCGGCGGCGCTGCCGCTGACGAGATTGATGACGCCCGGTGGCAAGCCCGCCTCCTCGAGCAGCCGCTGGAGCAGCGAGGCGACCAGGAGGGTCTGGGTGGCCGGCTTGTAGACGACCGTGTTGCCCATCAGGGCGGGCGCTGTCGGCAGGTTGCCGCCGATGGACGTGAAGTTGAAGGGGCTGACGGCGTAGACGAACCCCTCCAGCGGTCGGTAGTCGGTCCGGT
>Ga0307374_10007407_pt1 | contig 16733 bp, 10 predicted proteins | sample OX3MG_FD_202532 | JGI IMG/M metagenome (GOLD analysis project Ga0307374, IMG submission 202532) | Soil microbial communities from Risofladan, Vaasa, Finland - OX-3 | ecosystem: Environmental > Terrestrial > Soil > Coastal area > Acid sulfate soil | place: Finland: Risofladan, Vaasa | collected... | reverse complement strand
CGGCTGGACCGACATCGTGCTGCTCGAGCAGAACCGGCTCACCGCCGGCACGACCTGGCATGCCGCCGGCCTGATCACCTCGGCCGGGATGACCGACGAGACCGCGCTGTTCTTCAGCAGGTACTCCCGCGGCCTGTACGCCCGCCTGGAAGAAGAGACCGGCCACTCCACGGGCTTCCGTCCGGTGGGCCACATCTCGCTCGCGACCTCGCCGGAACGGCAGGCGGCGCTGCGGCGCGAGGCGGCCTGGATGCACGGCTTCGGCGTGCAGGACACCGAGATCTCGCCTCGCGAGCTGGCCGAGATGTGGCCGCTGGCCAGGACCGACGACGTGCTGTCCGCGTTCTACGTCGCCGACGAGGGACGCGCCGACCCGGTCGGCGTGGCCACCTCCCTGGCCAAGGGCGCCAGGCAGCTGGGCGCCACCGTGATCGAGGGCGTCGCGGCCACCGGCGTGCGGGCCAGCCGCGGCCGGGTCACCGCCGTGCTCACCGAGGAAGGCGAGATCGAGACCGAGGTCGTGGTCAACGCGGCGGGCATGTGGGCGCGCCAGTTCGGGGCGCTGGCCGGAGTGCACGTGCCGCTGCAGGCCGCCGAGCATTACTACCTGCTGACCGACACGGTCGCCGGGATGGACGTCGACCTGCCGGTGATCGAGGACCCCGACAGCTACGGCTACTACCGGCCCGAGGGTGACGGGATGCTGGTCGGGCTGTTCGAGCCGGTAGGCGCGCCCTGGTCGCTAGACGGCGTGCCGCGGGACTTCGCGTTCGGCAAGCTGCCGCCCGACTGGGACCGGATGGAGCCGTACCTGGCCAGGGCGATGGAGCGGATCCCGTCGCTCGCGGAGACCGGCGTGCGGACGTTCTTCTGCGGGCCCGAGTCGTTCACCAGCGACATCCGGCCGCTGCTCGGGCCCGCGCCCGAGCTGGACGGTTATTTCGTCGCCGCGGGCCTGAACTCGCTCGGCATCCTGTCCGGCGGCGGAGTCGGCAGCATGATCGCGCACTGGATCGTCGACGGGGTGCCGCCAGTCGACGCGACCACGGTCGCGATCGACCGGACCGCGACCTACGAGACGTCGCGGAAGTTCCGCTCGCAGCGCACGGTCGAGCAACTAGGCGTCCTGTTCGGCGACGCGGTCTGGCCGTCCTGGCAGCCCAAGACCGGCCGGAACGTGCGCCGATCCGTGCTGCACGACCGGCTGGCCTCGGCCGGCGCCCACTTCGGCGTCTCGGCGGGCTGGGAATTCCCCGAGTGGTTCGCCGGGCCAGGCGAGCATCCCGCCGCCACTATGGACTACCGCCGCCAGGCCAGCCACAGCATCGTCGAGCGCGAGCACCGCGCGATCCGCGAGGCCGTCGGCGTGATCGACATGACCCTGATGGCCAAGCTGATCGCGGCGGGGCCGGATGCCGCGGCGGTGCTCAGCCGCCTGTCGGCGAACGACGTGACCCGCGAGGCCGGCCGCCTCGTCTACACCCAGTGGCTGAACACATCCGGCGGCATCATCGCCGACGTCACCGTGACCCGCCTGGGGGACGAGAAGTTCCTCGTCGTCGCCAGCGACATCATCGGTCGCAGGATCGAGCCGCTGATCCGCCGTGAGACCCGGGCCGGCGAGGTCGTCACGGTCGCCGATGTCACCTCGGGCACGACACTGCTCACGGTCCAGGGCCCGGCATCGAGGGAACTCATCTCCCGGCTGACTGACGCTGATTTGTCTAACAAAGCGTTCCCGTACCTCTCGGCGCGGCAGGTGCATGTCGGCTACGCGCCGGTACTCGCGATGCGGGTCACCTACGTCGGCGAGCTCGGCTGGGAACTGCACGTGCCCGCCGAGTACGCGGCCGGCGTCTACGACGACCTGATGTCGGCCGGGGCTGATCTCGGAATCCGCCCGGTCGGCCTGTCCGCCATGTCGAGCCTGCGGCTGGAGAAGGGCTACCGCGACATGGGCATCGATATCGACAACACCGACAACCCGATCGAGGCCGGCCTCGGCTTCGCCGTCGCCTGGGACAAGCCGGGCGGGTTCGTCGGCCGCGATGCCCTGCTGGCCGCCCGGGAGGCCGGTCCGCCGCAGCACCGGGTCGTCGGGCTGATCGTCGACGACCCGGCAGCGGACCTGTTCGGCAACGAGCCCGTGTTCCTCGGCGGAGGCTGGGTCGGTTACGTGCGCGCCGCCGCCTACGGCTACACGGTCGGCGGCCCGGTCGCGCTCGCCCAGGTGGCGTGCGAGGACGGCGTGAGCACCGAGTGGCTGAAGTCCGGCGACTTCCGGGTCAGGGCCGACGAGCGGGACTGGCCGGCCCGGCTGCAGATCGCGCCGTTCTACGACCCGAAGCGGCGGCGCATCCTGGACGTCGCCTGACAGTCAGGTCTCAGCGTGATGTGCCGCGAAGCGGCTATCGACGTGCGGCTGCCGCCTACGTTCACCGACGAGGGGTTGCGCACCGCGCTGGAGGCCAGGTCTGAGATTCCGGGCCCGCCTGTCCTCGTGCTCTCGCAGTACGTCGAGCAGCTGTATGCCCGCGAGCTGCTCTTGGTCCTGAACGAGGCTGTCCGCCCGGCTCAGAGCTTGATGTCGAGCTGCTCGACGATCTGCTTGCCCTGGTCGGCTGTCACGTAGGTCAGGCCGCCGATCTTGATGTAGGTGTCGCCGAAGACAGCGCCGTAGCTCGCGAACGCGGCCGCTCCCGCTGATCCCGCGTTCCCCTGCGGGTCGGGCTCGGAGAAGGCCTCGTCACCGACGCCTGAGACGAGCACCGGCGGGTGGTTGACGGCCTTCAGCGCGGCTACGTCGCTGCTGAACGCGAGCTTGCCGGCCTGGGTCGCGACCGAGATCTGCAGCAGGGCGCTGCTTGGTCCTGAGTAGTCGCAGCCGAAGACCACGTGTTCGACGCTGCTGGCCTTCGTCGTCGTGAACGAGATCCCCGTGATCTGCGATGCTGCCGCCGCGGGCAGGGCGGCGCACACGTCGATGCTCTGCCCGCGGCTCGACACCGGATGCGTGCTAGCGCCGGCCGGTCTGGTACCGGTCGTGCCGGCTGGCTGACCGGGAGAGTTGCTTGCCGTGCTCCCGCCGCCGCATGCGGCGAGGGTGAGAGCCGTGCTCGCTAGAAGCGCGGCCGTGAGCGTGCGATTCTTCACTGTGCCCCTCCATCGTGGGTTCCGATGGCTCCAGCCAACTAGCAGCGCGTAATGCGCGCGTAACGCCGCTGACGGCCGCCGGCACTAGGGCTGAAGGCCGACGACAAGGTCGGCCGGGATGATCTCGACGGTGAACGGGCGGGCGGCGTTCCAGCTCTCGCGCCCTGTCACCACAGCGACCTCATGGTAGGAGCGGCCCCGCAGCTCGAAGGCTGTGAGGACAGGCCGGTCCCGGTCCGGGTCAACCATCCAGTACGACGGCACGCCCATCCGCTCGTACACGGCTTTCTTGAGGCTGCGGTCTCTGAGACCGCTGCTCGGCGAGATAACCTCAACCGCCAGCAGCGGAGGCCTCGGCAGATGCAGCTCGGTCAGGTCAACGAACCTCGCGACGAGGACGTCAGGCTGCAATTCGTTGAACTGGTCCGCGCGGACGGCGAACGGCGCGGCCAGCACCCGCAGATCGCGCGGGCACGCGGCCCGGAGGATCAGGTAGAGCGTCTGAGCGGCTTCCTGGTGCGACCACCCCGGCGCCGGGCTCACCAGGAGTTCCCCATCGATGAGCTCGTAGCGGCGCCCGTCATCCGGCATCGCCTCCAGGTCAGCGACCGTGAAGGGACGGGATTCGGGATGGCTCACAGCTAACATCGTCCCCTCCTTTCCTGTGATGCGCCAACTCTGCCAGCGGGGTCCGACAGTAAACTCGCCCTGCCTGCCGCTAGACTGTGCGGTCGCTGGCCCACGATATGTCGGCCATGACCACCAGCACCCGATCTGTATCGGAGGCAGCACGATGAGCGGCATCGCCAGGATCGACCCGCAGGCCGCGCTGCCGCCCGACCCGGCCCACCCTGGCGAGTACTACGTCAACAATTTCGTCGGTGATGACCCTGGCCTGTTCGCCGGAGTCTGGTCGGCGGACTCCCAGGAGACAGTGATCGAGTCGTACCCGGTGGACGAGGTGTGCGTGGTTCTGGCCGGCACCATCACGCTGACGACCGCCGATGGCGTCACCCAGTTCGAGCCGGGTGATGCGTTCGCGATCCGCAAGGGCACGGCCCTGACGTGGGCTAACTCCCCGGACGTGCGGAAGATCTACGTGATACTCGACCACGCCGCCAGTAGCGCAGCAAGCTCCGGCGGCGCGGCAAGCTGAGGCCTGCGAACAGAGTCCATGTCGGTGACTCGCTTCACGGGCTGACCGGTAACGGTCGCGACGATCTCGTAGTCGTGGTCGTCTCAGAGCTGGCCCACTTCGCGAATTCGCGAGGTGGGGGCGGGCCTGCGCCCGCCCCAACCTCGCCGTCGCCGGTTACGGTGTCACGGTTGCCGAGTAGATGTTCTGGTCCAGCCCACCGGTACCGTCGAAGCACGTTGTCAGCGACGACGTGCAGGTACCGCCGGTCTCCGGGTCACCGGCCACATCGGCTCCGTCGTGGTCGCCGGAGGGATCGGCCGCCGCCACGGTGTTCCGCTGGTCGGTCCAGACCACGCCGATCGTGTCTCCCTGCGCAGCTACCGTCAGGTAGTCGCCGAAGAACGGCACAAGCCGCCCGCCGAACTGCTCGTAGTTCGGGTTGGTCGGCGTGCTGGTGACCTGGACGCTCGAACCCCAGGTCTTGCCGCCGTCGGCGGATTCGGCGTACCGGACGTTCAGGCACGCGGAGGTAGCGCCTGAGGCGCTGTCGCACGGCGCCCTCGTCGGCGAGTAGGACGGGTCACCCTGCGAGTCGTACCAGCCGGCGCTGACCCGCCCGCCGCTGGCGGTCACCCACGGGAAGAACTGGTGCCCGGTTGCGGCAGGTGCCAGCAGTTTCGGTGCCGACCAGGACGCCCCGCCATTCGTGGAGAACACGTACTCGATCTGACCCTGTCCGGAGGACTGCTCGACCTCGAACGCCATCACCAGCGTCCCGTCCGCGTTGTCGGCCGCCAGGCTCGGGCCCGCCAGGTCGAAGCGCGGGAACGTCTGCCCGGTCGGGCAGTTGAATGGGCTGTCGCCGCACTCACGCGCGCCGTTGCCGGCGAACTGCGCCGAGGTGAACGGGCGGTAGGTCAGCGCCAGGCTGGCCTTCCCGAAGGTCTGGCCGTAGTCGCCCGAGGCGACGAACGCCGCGCCGTTGACGGCACCCGGAGCCCTATTCAGGGCGCCACCGGTGTTTCCCTCCCACGCGACGAAGACGTGACCGGCCGGACCGATCGCGATCGACGGGCCCTGGTTGCCGCAGATCCCCGCGGAGATCTTCGCCGGTGGGCTGAACGTCTTGCCGCGGTCGGTGGAGCGGCTGAACAGGATCTCGTTGCAGCCGGTCACGCCGTGGAAGTCTGACCAGGCCGCGTAGACATTTCCGGTAACCGGGTCGGCAACGAGGTCGGTCTTGTCGTTGAAGGACCCTTGCCCGAAGGTGTTCGTCGCCAGCAAGACCGTCCGCACGTAGTGGGACCCGTCAGTCCCGGTACCAGTTGCGCCAGGGGCCTTGGAATACGTCGCGACCCAGATGTCGCCGGTGTTGTCCCTGGTCAGCCCGGACGCGCCGTTCTCCGTGCCGCGGTTGAAGTTGTTGCCCATGTAGAACAGTCTGCCCGCACCATCCCAGGACATCTGCGGGTCGCCGGCGGCAAGCGCGCCGCCCGCCACCAAGGCCGCCAGCGGGGAACTGGTCCCCTGAGCGGAGGTGTCACCGGCGTAGCCGGGCAGCAGGCTGTCGGTCCAGGTCCCGCCGCTGTTGGCGCTGCGGTAGAAGCCGGCCCAGGCATCGCCCGCCGTCGGCACGGTGCAGTAGTCGTTCGAGCCAGCCGCCCAGATCGCGTGGTTCCGCGGGTCGATCGCCAGCGTCGGCTCGTTCTGCATGCGGCGGTCCACACCGCATCGAGATAGGACGCCATCACTGTAGGTACCGCCGGCCATCTGGTCGGCACTGACATATGCGCTGCCCTGGTCCACTGTCACCCGCATGTTCGGTCCGGCCGTCGGACCACCGCCAGCGACGGCGGGCGCAGCGGAGTAAAGAGCAGCCATGAGAGCCGCCGATGTCGCGAGCACTCCAGTGAATGATTTCCTGTGCATCAGAACCTCCGGAACGGATCGGGAATGATGCCTATTCGGAACTACGGCATCGTCCCACCATTGGTTCAGGCCGTCCATCACGACCCACGAGTATGCCCTGAATAGCCCCGATTGAGTCGCGGCAACCGCAACCGCAGGCTCACCGGTGTCGGCGAAGGTAAGGGCAAACCGGCCGCCAGCTGGCCGAACGCGAGCTAGGCGCTAGCCAGCCAACTGGTGCTCGGCCTCGGCGGCCGACTCGGCCGCGAGGTCATCGCCGGTCGGGCTGATCGCATCCCCTGCGAGCACCCGCAGCGCGTCCGGCGCCAGGTGAACCTGCACCGGCGTGCCCTGCGACAGGTGGACCTCAGCGCCGTCGTTCTGGACGAGCGCCTGAACCTGCATCCCCGCGGCCAGCCGTAGCATTATCTGAGTCGCGGAGCCGAGGTAGATCAGCCGCTCCACCATGGCCGGAACCCGGTTCGGCCCGCCTGCCGCAGTCGGCCCGTTCGATCCTGGTACCGACTCGAACGGCTCGATCCTGACCCGCTCGGGCCGGATCACGGCGTGCGCCCGGTCGGGCGTGCCCCGCCCGCCGAAGTCGGCGGCGAGCACCGATTCACCGAGCTTGACCTTGCACTGGTCACCGGGGCCCCGCTCGACCACGTCGACCTCCATCAGATTGGAGACACCGAGGAAGTCCGCGACGTAAGTATCGGCGGGCTCGCCGTAGATCTCTTCCGGCCCGCCCATCTGCACGATCTTGCCAGCCCGCATGACCGCGAGGCGGTCCGACATGGTGAGCGCCTCCTCCTGGTCATGCGTCACGTACAGAAAGGTGATCCCGACCCGCTCCTGGAGCGCCTTCAGCTCGACCTTGAGCGACCGGCGCAGCTTGGCGTCCAGCGCTCCGAGCGGCTCGTCCAGCAGCAGCACGGCGGGATCGAGCACGAGCGCCCTGGCCAGGGCGATCCGCTGCTGCTGCCCACCGGAAAGCTGTCCAGGGCGTCGCTTCTCGTATGACTTCATGTGGACGAGCTCGAGTGCCTCGTTGACCCGCCGGTGGATGGTGGCCTTGTCCGCAGCGCGGTTGCGAAGGCCGAACGCCACGTTGTCGAACACGGTCAGGAACGGGAACAGCGCGTAACTCTGGAACACGGTATTGACGTTGCGCTTGTTCGCCGACACGTTCGTGACGTCTGTCCCGTCGAGCAGCACCTTGCCCGCTGTGGGCTGCTCGAAGCCGGCGATCAGCCTGAGTGTCGTGGTCTTGCCGCAGCCGGACGGCCCGAGCAGGGAAAAGAACTCACCGCTGGAAATAACCAGGTCGACGTCGTCGACTGCCATCTCGAGGAAACGCTTGCTCAACGAGACGAGCTCGATGTGCCCACCGGCCATGTTCGGCTACCTTCCTGCTCCGGCCCGCGCCGCAGGAGCGCCCATCCGCTCGCGGCTGCTGGGAGTCCACTGGAAGCCTAGATGATTGGCCATATACCGCATACATAGTTCATAAGCACTTACCGGATCAACTACGGGATCATCCAGTGCAATCTGAATCGTCAGCCCGTCCAGCAGGGCCGACGCGAAGATCGAGAACGGATGCGGGTCGATGTCAGCGAACTCGCCGGCCGCCTGGCCCGCCCGAACCAGCGACACGATGACCTCCCGCCAGCGCTCGTCGAACTCGCGGCGCACGACGGCCACGTCGGCATTGCGCGCCGCCTGAGCCCAGAAGTCCAGCCACAGCTGCCAGTTGCTCTCCAGCTCGGGATCGGGGTCCGGCAGCAGGTTCATCGCCACGAACTCCTCCAGCCGCTGGGCGGCGGTGGGCAGCTCGGCCATCCGCCGCTGGCCCTCGGCATACCACGTGTCCTCGTAGTGCCTGATGGCCTCGGTCAGCAACTGGTCTTTAGTCTTGAAGTAGTAGATGACCAGCGCAGGGCTTATCCCGATCCGCTCGGCAACGTCGGCGATCCTGGTGTCAGCGAACCCGCGCTCGGAAATAACGTGCAGCGCGGCGTGCAGCATCTGCCCGCGCCGCTGGTCCGCGATACCAGGCCCGGCGGGAGCGCTCTCAGACTGCTCCGTCATCCGCAAATCCTCCACCCCACTTGTCGTAACCGTAGCAAATTTCTAGACTGAACATTCAGTCAGTCTCCTCCGGGTGCCGTCCTGGCGCTCAGGGGGTGCCGGCCCCGAGACGGAACGGGACTGGCCCGCAAGCGAGACGGACGGCCCGGAAAGGAAAGCACACCCATGGCCGCAACATACGACGCCATCGTCATCGGCGGAGGGCACAACGGCCTTGTGGCCGCCGCTTATCTCGCGCGAGCAGGCGCGCGGACTGTCGTGCTCGAAAGCCGGCATAAGACGGGCGGCGCTGCGACCACAGAATCTCCATGGCCAGACGCTCCAGAGTTCAAGGTGACGAGGCTCTCGTATGTGATGAGCCTGATGCCGCCGACCATTATCAACGATCTCAAGCTAGCGAGTCACGGCTACAAGGTCTACCCGATGGGCCCGTATTACCAGGCATTTCCCGAGGGCGGCTCGATCAAGCTGTATGCCGACGACGCCAAGCGCAACTACGAGTCAGTATCGCAGTGGTCGAAGAAGGACGCCGAGGCCATGCCGCGCTGGGATGCCTGGCTGGCCGGACTGGCCGACGTGCTCAGCCCGATGCTGCTGACCGCCCCGCCGAACCTCGGCTCGCGCAAGCCGCGCGATCTGCGCGGAACGCTGAAGCTCGCCTGGACGCACCGCGGCCTCGATGTGCGGACAATCGCCGACGCCACCAGGCTGATGACCATGTCGATCGCCGATCTGCTCGACGACTGGTTCGAGTCTCCACAGGTCAAGGGCGCGCTGGCGGTCAACGGAGTGATCGGTACCTGGGCCGGCCCGTACGAGCCGGGCACCGCTTACGTGATGGCGCACCACTCGATCGGAGACGTGGGCGACGGCCACCTCGGCAACTGGGGCTTCCAGGAGGGCGGCATGGGTGCCGTCTCCGACGCCATCGAGGCCGCCGCCCGCGGCTTCGGCGTGGAGGTGAGGCTGAACTCCGGGGTCAGCAAGGTCCTGGTCGAGAACGGCCGCGCCGCCGGGGTCGCGCTCGACAACGGCCACGAGATCCGGGCCGGAACCGTCGTCAGCACGCTGCATCCCCGCACCGCCTTCCTCGACCAGGTGGGCGAGGAGAACCTGCCGGCTGACTTCGCCAGGGACATCAAGACCTGGAAGACCAGGAGCGGTGTCGTCAAGATCAACCTGGCGCTGGCCGAGTTGCCGAACTTCACCGCCGACCCGGGTACCGACCTCGCCGAGCACCACACCGGCTCGGTGGAGATGGCGCCGACGATGGAGTTCACCGAGCGCGCGTTCCAGGATGCCCGCGACGGCCAGCCGGCCTTGCGCCCGTTCAGCGACGGGGTGATCCCGACCGCGTTCGACAAGACCCTGTGCCCCGAGGGCACGCACATCATGTCGCTGTTCACCCAGTGGGTGCCGTCGGACTGGAACCTCGAGCCGCACACCGCAGAGCTCGAGGCCTACGCGGACCGCATGATCGAGCTCTACGACGAGGTAGCGCCGAACTTCAAGGCCTCGATCCTGCACCGCGACGTCATCGGGCCGTATCAGATGGAGCAGGACTACGGCCTGATCGGCGGCAACATCTTCCACGGCGAGCTCTCCCTCGAGCAGCTCTTCCACATGCGCCCGGCCCCCGGTTACGCCGACTACCGCACGCCGGTCACCGGCCTGTACTACGGCAGCTCGGCGACCCACGCCGGCGGCGGCGTCTGCGGCATCCCTGGCTGGCAGGCGGCCCGCGCCGCCCTGACCGATCGCAAGGTCAGCAAGTCCGCCAGAACGCCGCGAGCAGCCGGCTAGGGCGCGGGCACGGCCTGGCATGACGACTGATTTTCATTCGCAACGGGTCGCTGGACCGCATCCCGGCGAGGACAGGCCAGCCCAGGATCGGCTGGCACTGCATGCCATGCTGGAGGCCCGGTCGGTCGCGCTGGTCGGCGCGTCGAAGCGACCCGGCAGCTTCGGCGCGCGGATGGTCGCCGAGGTAGCCAAGTCACCGGCCAGGCCGGCCATCTACCTGGTGAACCCGCGCTACCCGGAGATCGACGGCCGCCGGTGCTACCCGTCGCTCGCTGATCTGCCCGGGCCAGCCGACCTCGTCCTGCTCGGCGTTCCTGACGCCGCTGTCGAGGACCAGCTGACCATGGCGGCGGAACAGGGCTGCCGGTCCGCCGTGATCTTCGGTAACGCCCACGAAGATCCCGCGTCCGAGACGGCGGGCCCGGCGCGTCCGGGCCCGGGCAGCGCATCCGCGCCGCCCGGGCCGGTCCCGCGTCCGGCCCTGCGGCAGCGGCTGGCCTCGATCGCGCTGGCCGCCGGGATACAGGTCTGCGGCGCCGGCTGCATGGGCTTCGCCAACGTGGGTTACGGGCTGCGGGCGATGGGATACGTCGAGCCGGAGCCGCTGCCCGCCGGGCCGGTCGCCCTGGTGACGCACTCGGGGTCGGTCTTCTCCGCGCTGCTGCGCACCCGCCGCGCGTTCGGATTCACCCTCGCGGTCTCCTCCGGCCAGGAACTGGTCACGGCGGCGCCGTCGTACCTGTCCTACGCGCTCGACCAGCCGGAAACGAAGGTGCTGGCGCTGGTCCTTGAGGCGATGCGCGAGCCGGCCATGCTCCGCGAGGTGCTTGCCGCCGCCGCACAGCGCGATCTGCCCGTGGTCCTGCTGACCGCCGGGAACTCGGCCAGCGGCCGGGCCATGGTCGCCGCGCATTCCGGGGCGCTGGCCGGCTCGGACGGCGGCTGGGAGGCGCTGGCCCGTGCCTACGGCCTGCACCGGGTCGCTGACCTGGCCGAGATGGCCGACACCCTCGAGCTGTTCTCGCTCCGTACCAGCCGCCGCCCCAGCCACCGCCGTGCGGCTGACGCCACCGACGGCCCGGGCCGCGTTCGCGGCATCGGCACCGTGCACGACTCGGGCCTGGAGCGGGCGCACGCCGCCGATGTCGCCGAGGAACTGGGCGTCCCGTTCGCGACGCTCAGCGAGACGACGAGAGGCAGGCTCGAGGACCTGCTCGACCCCGGCCTTCTTCCCACCAACCCGCTCGACGTCTGGGGAACCGGCGCCAGCACCCGGGAGCTGTTCGCCGGCTCGCTCACCGCGCTGGCGCAGGACGACTGCGTCGACGCGGTGGCACTCGCGGTCGACCTCGTCACCGAGCTCGACGGCGACACCTCCTATCAGCTCGCCGTGCTCGATGCCGCCGCCCGGACGGACAAGCCAGTCGCCGTGATCAGCAACCTGGCGAGTGCCATCGACCACGACGCGGCTGCCTTGCTGCGCCGCAGCGGCATCCCGGTGCTCGAGAGCATGCGGACCGGGATGCTGGCGCTGCGGCACATGCTCGACTGGCAGGACCGCCGGCCGGCTCCGGCGATCGCCAGCCCGGTGCGGAACGCCGCCAGGCTCGGCCGCGCCAGGAAGCTGCTCGATCAGGGCAGCCAGACCGGTGCCGTCCAGCTCGCGCTGCTCGGCGAGTACGGCATCGCGGTCGCCCGTGCCGAGCGGGCCGGCCATGCGGACGAGGTGCTCGCCGCCGCGGCGAGGATCGGCTACCCGGTGGTGCTCAAGACTGACCAGCCCGGCATCGCCCACAAGTCCGATGCCGGCGGCGTGGTCCTCGGCGTCGGCTCCGACGCCGAGCTGAGCGCCGCCTACGCCGACCTGGCCGCGCGGCTCGGACCTGCCGCCCTGGTCTGCGAGACCGTCCCAGGCGGCACCGAGCTAGCGCTGGGCGTCGTCCGCGATCCCGACCTCGGCCCGCTGATCGTCGTCGGCGCCGGCGGCATCCTGGTCGAGCTGATCGCCGACCGCGCGGTTGCGCTGCCACCGCTCACCGAGGAGCAGGCTGCCGAGCTGCTGGACGAACTGAAGGTCAGCAAGCTCCTGGCCGGCGCCCGCGGCGCCGCACCCGCCGATCTCAGCGCCATCGCCCGTGCCATCACCGGCCTCGCCGAGCTCGCCAGCGAACTCGGCGACGACATCGACGCGATCGACATCAACCCGCTGATCTGCGGCCCGCACAGCGCCATCGCCGTCGACGCGCTAGTCATCCCTCGCTGACGGCGGCTATCCGTTCACCGCCAATGGCGGGATCGCCGGAGCTGAGCCGGACGGCAGCAAGACACCGGCTTCGGCGTCGCCGATACAAGGCATACGGCCGTTGATGCTGATTACGGTGATGATGCTCCCACTGCCACGCACCGTGACGTAGGCGTCGTGCAGGCCGCGCTGAAGGGAGTACACCACGGCAGATCCCCCGAATTCCACCAAGACCTGCCCGGCGGAACCGGCCAGATATCCAAGGCGAACGATGCTGGCTTTCGTCACCGCGGATCGGAGTCTGACTATGGTCGTGCCGTCCTGGTGGGGCAAGCACGAACGGCCTGCTGCGAGCGGGAGGTTGCCGGAGCCTGAGACGACCGCGGGCACGAGCCTGCCCCATCCGTCGAATTCCAGCAGGTGGTCGTAAGTTCCGTCTAGCTGCGCGATGAAGCGCGGACCCATGGCCAGCCCGCCTTGCCTCAGCGGGGTGTCCAGCCGGCTGCCGGTAAGAGGCGAGAAAAGGCGCGCTGTCGTATCCATGGACCCGACCACCACGCCACCCGTCACGCCCAGCGGTATTGGGTCGTTCACGATGACTGCTGCGCTTGGTGCCTCAGCTAGCGCGATCCGCGCGGTCGCCACGTAAGAGCGTCCTTCGGCTGCGGACGGGTCGGTTGGGTAGGTATAGAAGGACCAAATGGAACCAATCACTACAGCTGTTATCAGACTGATCGTGATAGTACGCAAGGGCGGGAAGAAGCGTGCCCGACCGCTCTCCGATGTCGGTTCACCTCTAATCGAGAGGAAAGCCAGTCCGAGGCAGATCGCCAGTATCCCACTTGCATCCCAGACGTATCTGGCCACAAGACCCAGGAGCACCCCCGGGAAGAAAGAGACCCGGCCAAGTATCACCGGCAGGATATCTGCGACCGCGAGCCAGCCAGCCAGAATCGCCCATGCTCGCCAAGCTCTCGGGCGATACCAGATACTGACGAGCAGCACTCCGGCCGCTAGCAACCAGGTGACCCGCGCCATGTCCGCAGGGGGATCCACGCCTGCGAACGCACCGACCCCCAGCCAGCGCCACGGGCCGCCGAACGCGGCGGGCAGGAACGTGTACTTGATCAGCGTACTCGCGAAACTGAACACGCTGGTGAATGCTCCTGGCCTTCCTGGAGCCACGCCGGATGTCGAAAGCTGGACAACATAAATAGTGATATATCCGATAATCAATCCGCCATAAATCAGCCAGGCCCGCCAGTAGGTCCGCAGTGACGTCAGCACGGCTCGCGACCAGCGGCCTTCCACCAAGAAGGCCGAGGTGAGCGCAAAGAGCAGCAACGGCACTGCCACGCCCTTGAGGCTGGAAGCCAGCCCGATGAACACCCATCCGGCGGTTGCCATGACGTACCTGAACCGGCCTGTGCGGAGGTAGCGCAGGTGAGCCGTGACGGCACAGAAAATCGCCAACTGGAGCGGTAGCAACTCGAGAGTCACTGTCCACCATGAAAGACCAGAAAACGATAGAGGGCTCAGCAGGTACAGCAGCAGCGGGATCAGTATTCCTGGATGGTCGCCGAAGAATTCCCGAAGCATTCGCAACAGAGCCACGCACGTACCGAACAACAAGACAAGTGTCACCGCCGACGCAAGCGTCCAGTCCACTGGCGATATCTTGACCACGATCCATGCCAATGCGAAACCCAGCGGCATCAGGTGACCTTCGTCAGCCCACATCAAGTAGTGCCAATTCAGACCACTGCTGGCCGCCCTGTCGAGGATGAAGAAATCGTCCAGCCGGAAGAAGGAATGTGCAAGCAGCCCTGCCCTCGACCACAGCGTCACTCCGATGAGCAACAGGCCAATTAGTACGGTTGCACGGGCACGCAGCCAATCAGTGGCCCTGGCCATAGCGAGACCAGGCAGGGGTGGGGACGATGGAGTCCGAGCCAGGGGAGCAGGACCCCTGCTTGCGTGCGTCATCGCAGGAGTCCTGCACGCTCCACTGCCTGCTTGCGCCACTGCCCCATCGGCCGAACCTCCGCTGTGCACTGGTTACGTCGTTCACGTGTCACCGTAAGATAACCGAATTCCTAAATATAGCCATGCTGACGTACATGCTCCCCCTCGTCGGTCTATGCTCTCGCTGGGCTTGCAGCAAGCGGCCAGTGAAAGCAGGAGCTTCAGATGCGACGAATCGCACAGTCTCTGGCCATGGCAGGCGCAATCCTCGGGATGGGCCTCTCCGCACTCCCCGCTGGAGCGAGCACTCTGGGCGCCAGCCGGGTCACTGGCCCGGCCCGCGCGGCGCAGGCCTCGCCAGCTCCGGCCCAGCGGCAGGCGGCGGCGCGCGCGGCACGGCTCGCGGCGCTGCGCAACCAGCGCGGCATCATCACCGGGATCGTCCGCAGCAGCAGCGGCGCTCCCGAGGCGGGCGTGTGTGTCGTCGCCAGCAGCGCGCTCGTCACGCGCAAGGTCTTCACCCGGCCCGACGGCCGGTACCTGATCGCCGGTCTGCCGCGGGGCGCCTACCGGGTCGAGTACCGCGGCTGCTCACCGATCGGCCGCTTCACCGGCCAGTGGTACGGCGGCCTGACTCGCACATCGGCGGCGAAGGTCATGGTCACCGGCGCCGCGCCGGCCGAGCTGGCACCGGTCACCCTCGGCATTATCTCGCCCCGCTTCGACCGTGCGCCGACGCCGCGGCGCCCCAGCCCGGCGTCGCAGGCGGCCGCGCTGGTTAGCAGGCTGGTGTCGGGCCCGGCCGTCCAGGCGCCCGCCCAGGCGGGGAAGGTCGCGCACATCTCCGGCCGCGTGACCAACCGGGCGGGTCACCCGGTAGCGAAGGTATGCGTGCTCGCGACGACCACCGGCGGCATTGGCTTCGGGTTCCTGGCTCGGACGTCGAGCACCGGCCGGTACCGCCTCCGGGTCAGGCCCGGCCGCTACGACGTGTCTTTCCAGCCGTCCTGCGCAGGTCAGGGGAACTACGCCCCTCAGCTGTGGAAGAGGGCAGGGTCGCTGGCGAAGGCGACGGCGCTGCGGGTCAAGGCCGGTCAGGTTGTCACCAAGATCGACGCGGTGCTGGGCGTGGGCGCGGTGATCACCGGCCGGGTCCGCACGAACAGCAACCCGCATCCCTCGCTCGGCGGACTCTGCGTGGACGCGGAGGGCACTGGCGGCCAGCGCCCGTTCTTCGGTTTCGCTGTTACGCGGGCCGACGGGAGTTTCCGGCTGCCGAGCCTGGCCACCGGGAAGTACCGGCTCTTCTTCAATTCCGGCTGCGGCTCCCCCTCGCCCTATCTGCCGGCCGCCGTGCGCACACCGGTCGCCGTGACCGACGGCAAGACCACGACCGGGGTGACCGCCGTCCTGACGCTGGGCGGAACCATCACCGGCACAGTCAAGGACTCCAACGGCAAGCAGCTAGCCGGGATCTGCGCGAACGCGGGTTCCACCAGGAACTTCTACGAGGCGATCACCCAGTCGAACGGTACGTACAAGATCATCGGCGTTGCCGCGGGCAGCTATCAGATGCAGTTCAGCCCAGGCTGCGGGAACAAGGGCCCCTACGCGCCGGTGACGTTGCCCAGCCCGGTGACGGTGGCGTCGGGCAAGGTCACGCCCAACGTCAACGCGATCCTGCCGTTTGACGGCTCGCTCACCGGCATCGTCAAGAACTCGCACGGGCAGCCGCTCGGCGGCATCTGCGTGGTCGCGCAGAGCAGCAACTTCGGCTTCGCATTCGCGCGGACGGCCGCCGACGGCACCTACACGGCCAAGAAGGTGCCGCCGGGCAGCTACCAGGTGCAGTTCATCCCAGGCGGCGTCTTCTCGAACTGCGGCAACAAGGGGAACTATCTCCCGGCGACCCAGTCCGTCACGGTCAGCAGCCAGACCACGAGCACAGCCGACGCGGTGCTGCCGACTGGCGGTGTCATCAAGGGCGTGGTGAACGACCCGCACGGCAAGCCACTGGCTGGCGTCTGCGTGTTCTCTAATTCCCCGTTCGGCGGCCTGTCCGTGACCCGCAGCGACGGCTCGTACCAGCTGAGGCAACTGTTTACCGGCAGCTACTTCGTCGGATTCCAGGGCGGATGCGGTAACCAGCAGAGCGTCGCCCCGCAGGCGTACCGCGGCGACCCGACGTTCTTCGGGCCCGCCACGATCTCGGTGACCGCCGGCCAGGTCACCACCGGCGTCAACGCTGGCCTGAAGCCGGGCGCCACGATCCAGGGTCACATCACTGACCAGACAGGCAATCCGGTGAGCGCGGTCTGCGTGCTCGTAGTGGGCGTCACCGGCGCCGGCGGCTTCGGCAACTTCGGTGCCTTCGAGATTGACCACGGCGGCCGGTACAGCGCGGCGAGTCTTCCGCCTGGCCAGTACAACGTC
>Ga0307374_10007404_pt1 | contig 16736 bp, 15 predicted proteins | sample OX3MG_FD_202532 | JGI IMG/M metagenome (GOLD analysis project Ga0307374, IMG submission 202532) | Soil microbial communities from Risofladan, Vaasa, Finland - OX-3 | ecosystem: Environmental > Terrestrial > Soil > Coastal area > Acid sulfate soil | place: Finland: Risofladan, Vaasa | collected... | reverse complement strand
CAATAGGCAGTGTTTTTCGGGTTGTTTTTATGCTGGCGGAGAGGGGGGGATTCGAACCCCCGGTAGGGATTTTGTCCCTACAACGGTTTAGCAAACCGCCGCCTTCAGCCTCTCGGCCACCTCTCCGCGGTCAGGTGAAACAGGCTGGCGCACAGTATAACATTATCGGCCGCAGCCGCTTCGCACCCTTTTCAATTGAACATCAGCGCCCGCTTCCGTGCGCAGGCGAGCCGCATCGGGATGTAGACTAGTGCGATTTGGCGCAAGGAGACACGACTGAACTCGCCTGCGAATGAGTATACGCAGCGTCGCGAAGCGCGACTGAAGGTTCGCGCCGAACGCGAGCAAGTGCATCTCCGCGTCGGAAACTTCAAATTAGCCGTCATTGTATTGGGCCTCGTGCTCGCCTGGTTTTCGCTTATCAAAAACGCTGTATCGGACTACTGGATGATTCTTCCCGTGGCGGCTTACGGCGCGCTGGCCGTGTGGCATGAGCTTGTGATTCGGGCGCGCACGCGGATGGAGCGAGCGGCGGCGTTTTACGAGCGCGGGCTGTCGCGGATTGAAGACCGCTGGGCGGGAACAGGCGAGACGGGCGAGCGATTCCGCGATGCGAAACACATCTACGCCGAGGATCTCGATTTATTTGGAGCCGGAGGATTATTTCAGTTGCTGTGTTCCGCGCGAACCGCGATGGGCGAAGAGTCGCTGGCAAGGTGGCTGCTGGCGCCATCGGCTGTCGCTGCGATTCACGAGAGGCATGAGCTGGTCGCGGAACTGCGCGAAAAAATCGACTTGCGCGAGGATGTGGCGTTGAAAGGCGAGGGTCTGCGTGCCGAGTTGAATCCGGCGGGGCTGGCGGCGTGGGCCGAGGGCACGGCGGAGCCGGCAAATCCATTTGTACGAGGCCTCGTCGCGGCGCTGGCGATTGCGTGTGTGGCAACGATTGTTGCCTGGGCGATAACGGGCGAAGTCCTTCCATTCCTGATCGCTCTGCTCGTGAATCTGGGCGTGTACGCAAGGCTCAAGAAACGAGCCGAAGCGGCGGTGGAAGGGTTCCAGTGCAATGAAGATGGCTTGACACTCTTCGCAGAGATCCTGAAGCGCCTCGAGGATGAGCCGTTCTCTTCTGCGCGGCTGCGGCATTTGCAGGAGCAGCTGAAAGGCAGCGATACCGAACGCGCTTCGCACGCGATGCGACGACTGGCGCACATGGTCACGTGGATTGATGCGCGCGACAGCTATTTCATGAAGCTGATCGAATTGCCGGTTCTTTACTCGGTGCAGCTAGGCTTTATCGTGGAGGCGTGGCGGCGATGGGGACGGCGCGTGCGCGTTTGGATTGACGTGGTGGGTGAGATGGAGGCGCTGCTGTCGCTCGCGGCGTATGCGTACGAGCATCCGGACGATCCGTTTCCTAAAATCGCGGAAGCGAAAAACGCGGCCGCGCATTTTGTGGGAGAAGAACTGGGGCACCCGCTGATCGCCGCGGCGCGCTGCGTGCGGAATTCCGTGCGGCTGGAGCCGGGAACGCGCGTGCTGCTCGTGAGCGGCTCGAACATGTCGGGGAAAAGCACACTATTGCGCACCGTCGGAGTCAATTTGGTGCTAGCGATGGCGGGCGCGCCGGTCCGCGGGAAGTCGCTGCAATTGTCGCCGCTGGCGCTGGGAACGAGAATTCGCAGCACGGATTCGCTGCAGGAGGGCCGGTCAAACTTCTACACGGAGATTTTGCGCATACGACAGGTATTCGCGCTGGCGGAAGAAAAAACGCCGCTGCTGTTCCTTTTCGATGAACTGCTCGAAGGGACGAATTCGCACGACCGGCAAATCGGTGCACAGGCTTTGCTGCGTTCGCTCGTTGCCCGCGACGCGATCGGTATGGTCACCACGCACGATCTGGCGCTGACGGAAATCGCGGCGTCGCTCGATGGCTCGATACGCAACGTTCACTTCGAGGATCAGATCGCGGGCGGAGAGATGAGTTTCGACTACCAGTTGAGAGACGGCGTGGTGCCGAGGAGCAACGCGCTGGAACTGATGCGTTGGATTGGGCTGAAGGTCTGAAAAGCAGCCGGGCGCGGATCGGAAGAAAGAGAGCCGACCGTGACCGCTGCACTCAAAACCTTGCAAAAATTCCCGAATTGAAAATGTTTTTCTTGCGGCGCGGGAAAACGCTGGCTAGCATAACGGCACATGCCGCTGGCCATCGAACATATCAGGAGAATGCGCGGCGGCGCGCAATCGCATCTGATGCGCTGCGAGGATGAGAACTACTACGTCGTTAAGTTCCAAAATAATCCTCAGGGAACGCGGATTCTGGCGAACGAATTGCTTGGAACAAGACTGGCGGCGCGGATTGGTCTGCCTGTTCCGGGCGCGGCGGCGGTCGAAGTGCGTCCGGAGATGGTCGCGCTGACCGAAGATCTGGTGATTCAACTGGGGCGCGGGCGCGTGCCGTGTACGCCGGGGCTGGAGTTTGGCTCGCAATATCCCGGAAATCCGGCGGCGACGGTGGTGTACGATTTTCTACCGGACGATCAACTGCGCGATGTCGAGAATCTCTCTGATTTCGCGGGGATGATGGCATTCGACAAGTGGACGTGCAACACCAACGGCCGGCAGGCGATTTTCCTGCGTGAGCGCGGCGCGGAGCGCTATCGCGCCATCATGATCGATCAGGGATTCTGTTTCAACGCGGTGGAATGGAATTTTCCGGATGCGCCGTTGCGGGGAATCTATGCCCGCGCGCGCGTTTACGATCGCGTGCGTGGGTGGGATGCGTTTGAGCCGTGGCTCGAGCGCATTGAGCGGCGCATTACCGAGGACGTGCTCGACGAGATCGCGCGGGAGATTCCGCCCGAGTGGTACAATTTCGACCAGGACGCGCTCTACCGCATGATGGAGCAACTCCTGCGCCGGCGAAAACTGGCGCGCGAGCTGATCGAGAGCGCCTGGAAATCTTCCCGGGCGCCGTTTCCCAACTGGACGTGAACCATGCCTGAGACGAATCGACGCGATATGAGCTACCGCGTGCTCCGCTATACGCCGAACTTGATCCGCGACGAGTGGGTGAATATCGGCGTGGTGCTCGAAGACGCGAAGAAACAGCGGGCGCGCGCGCGGCTGATCGAGGAACCATCCGAATTCGCGCGCGTGCGCCGGCTGCACCCGAACGCGGACGAGAATCTTCTCCGCGCGCTGCCAGGCGAGTTCGACGTGCAACTGGCGGCAACCGGCGCGAGCGCCGCGTGGATCGAGAAGATGGAGCAGACGCTGTCGAACACTCTGCAGTTCAGCCCGCGACAAGCCGTCTTCGCGGAGGATTTCGACGCGGAGCTCGACCGGCTCTATCACGACAAAGTGGCGCCGCCCGCTCGGCAGGGCCGGGCCGCTGCGATGGTCGAAAGCACGCGGGCGTGGATTCGCATGCGATTGAACGACGTCTTCCGCCGGCACCGCATTCTCGCAAAGATGCAGAAAAGCGTGAAGGTCGAGCAGTTCACGCAGCCGGGCGACCCGCTGCGCATCGACTACGCCTATCGCTACAACGGCACGCGCGGCTATTTGCAGGCGCTATCGCTTGGGCGCGATCCGGCGCAGGCGAAGGTGTTGGCGTATACGGCCGAATGCATTCGCGCGCGGCAAAAGGATTCGGAATTCACGGCGATTACTGAGATTGCACCGGAGCGCGAGAACGAGCGGCACCAATTCATCGTGCGGCTCTTCGACGAGCAGAAAATCACGATCGTGCCGCTGCCGCAGGTGGAAATGTTCGCGGAACGTTTGCGGCCAAGAATGCAGGGATAGTCGATTAAGAGTTCAAGCGCAACCAACCAACTTGGTCGAGTACCTGGTCTCGAACTTTTGACTGTAAACGATCGACTGTCAATTGCCCCTACAGAACACCCTCACTCCAATTCTCGAGGATATGCTTGATCTTGCTCATGAATTGGTGCGCGACTGCGCCATCGACGACGCGGTGGTCGTAGCTCAACGTGAGATACACCATCGAGCGAATGGCGATGGCGTCGTCAATCACCACAGGGCGCTTCTCGATTGTGCCCAGTCCGAGAATCGCGACGTTCGGCTGGTTGATCACCGGCAAGCCCATCAAGCCGCCAAACACTCCGGGATTCGTAATCGAGAAAGTCCCTTCCTGTACTTCCTCGGGCTTGAGCTTTTTCGTGCGCGCGCGCTCGGCCAGATCGTTGATGGCGCGCTGCAAGCCGAGGAAGTTCTTCTCCTCGGCATTTTTGATGACCGGAACAATCAGACCCCAATCGAGCGCCACGGCGACGCCGATATTGCAGTCGTGGTGAAACACAATGTTCGTGCCGTCGATAGACGAGTTCACGGTGGGAAACGCGTGCAGCGCCTCCACTGCCGCGCGGATGAAGAACGGCATAAACGTGAGCTTCGAGCCGGTGGTGCGCTCGAATTCGTCTTTCTTCTGACTGCGCAGTTTGACGATTCCCGTGACGTCGGCCTCGTCGATCGAATAAACGTGGGCTGAAACGCGCTTGGAGGCCACCATGTGCTCGGCGATTCTCTGGCGCATCACCGTCATGGGCTCAACCGAGTAATTGCCGAAATACATGCGCTCGCGCGGAACGGCGGAATCAAACGCCGAGTAAGTTTGCGCGCCCGTCGCTGCCGGTTGCGAAGGAGGAGGCATCGATGGACGTGAAGCTGCCGGAGCAGCATACGCCGGCGTTTGTGCGCCGGGCCGGGCTTGTGCGCCGCCGCCCTCAATCGCCGATAAAATGTCGCGCTTGCTCACGCGGCCGCCCGCGCCCGTGCCGGGAACTTGCGACAAGTCGACGTTGTTTTCTTTCGCCAACCGCCGAACCAATGGCGAGCTGCGAATTTTTTCACCTGCCGGGCGCTGCGGTGCAGCAGAAGGTCTGGCCCCAGTTTGCGCGGGCGCCGGTGACGGCGCGGGCTTCACTGAATCTGCTTTTGCGGCTTCGGCCTTCGTCGGAGCGGAAGCCGGCGACGGTTTTTCGTCCACCCGCTTCGCTTCCGCGTTCACTTCGGCTTTTGCTTCCGGCTTTGCCGGTGGCTTCGCTTCCGCCTTTGGTGGAGCTGGAGCCGGGGCCGCCGACGCCGCGCCGGCACCATCGGCGTCAATCACGCCGACGACAGTCTGTATCGGCACAGTCTGGCCCTCGGCGACCTTGATCTCCTTGAGGACGCCTGCCGCTGGCGACGGTATCTCCGCGTCAACCTTGTCCGTCGAAATCTCAAACAGCGGCTCGTCGCGCTCGACCTTCTCGCCCGGCTTCTTCAGCCACTTCGTCACCGTGCCTTCAAAAATGCTTTCCCCCATCTGGGGCATAATCACATCAGTCGCCATGGTATCTCCTCAAAAAGTTCAGTATCGCGCCAGCTCGCGCGCGGTGGAAAGAATGTCGTTCTTGTTGGGCAAAAAGCGCTCTTCGAGCGGCGGCGAGAACGGCACGGGCGTGTCCTTCGCCGTGACGCGCAGAATCGGCCCGTCCAAATCCTCGAACGCGCCTTCACACGCGACCGCCGCGATTTCTCCGGCGATGCCTCCGGTGCGCGTGTCTTCGTGAACAATCAACAGCTTGTTCGTTTTTTTCACCGATTGCAAAATCGTTTCCTTGTCGAGTGGCAGCAGCGTGCGCAAATCGACGACTTCCACCTCGATTCCTTCTTTCGCGAGTTCCTCGGCCGCTTCCAGCGACGTGTGCATCATCGCCGCGTAGGTGACAATCGTCAGGTCGCGCCCTTCGCGTCGCACAATCGCCTTGCCGATGGGCACCGTGTAATCCTCAGCGGGCAATTCTTCCTTGATTCGCCGGTACAAGAATTTGTGTTCGAAGAAAAGCACCGGATTGTTGTCGCGAATCGCCGACTTCAACAGGCCTTTCGCATCGTAAGCGGTCGAGGGATAAATCACCTTCAATCCGGGCGTGTGCACGAAATACATTTCCGGATTTGCGGAGTGGAACGGGCCGCCGTGAACACCGCCGCCGGAAGGCCCGCGCATGACCATCGGCACCGGAGCGCCCCAGCGGTAATGCGATTTCGCCGCGAAATTGGTGATTTGATTGAAGCAGCACGCAATGAAATCGATGAATTGCAATTCCGCAATCGGACGCAGCCCCTGATAGCTCATGCCGACGGCCGCGCCGATGATGGCCGTCTCGCTGATGGGCGTGTCGATCACGCGCTCCCAGCCAAAACGTTCGAGCAAGCCGGCTGTCACCTTGAACGCGCCGCCGTAAACGCCGATGTCTTCGCCGATGGCAACCACTGTCGGGTCGCGCTCCATCTCCTCGAAAATCGCCTGGCGAATCGCCTCGAGCATCGTGACCGGCGCCATGATTATTTTCTCCCCTCTTTGCCTTTAGGCCCTCGGCCAAAGGGGACGCGCGCCACGGCGCTCGATTTTTCAGGCTGGCCGTTAGTTTTCTGGTCCATCATTCTCTGACTCGGCGATTTCTGGCCCTTGAATTTCTGGCCAGATGGTTGTTGCCGCGCAAAATTTCGCGCGGGATGCTGCGCCGATTTCGCCGCGTCGCCATTGGGTTTTTGCTGCGGTCTTTGCGCGGCGTTCTTTTGCGCTGCTGGAGCAATCGCCTTCGCGCCTTTTTCGCCGTTTCCGCCACTCGCGGCCGCGGATTGCTTCACCATCGTCGACGCCAGATCGAATCCCCCGAAGTCCGTGACTTCCCATTCCGGCTTGACGCTCGATTCCGGCGGCGTCACTTCGGCCTTCGAACGCTTCCAAACCGCTTCGACCGTGTGGCAGCCGTCGCAATAAACGCCCTGCTCAGCAAGCTCCGGCGGGGGGAGCGGGGACTTCTCGGCTAACTCGAGGTCCTCTTTCAATTCCTTGTCGATGCGCGCATCGAATTCCTTCTTCGTCTTCTCGTCCCAAATTTTATTTTCCGTGAGATATTTTTCGTAGCGCGCAATCGGGTCGCGCGCTTCCCAATATTCGAACATCTCTTTGGGAACATATTCGGCGGGATCGTGTTGCGCGTGCCCTTTCATGCGCATGGTTTTCGATTCGATCAGCACCGGGCCTTCGCCTCTGCGGCAACGGTCCACCGCGTCTTTCGCCGTCTGATACACGGCTACAACATCATTTCCATCCACAATGGCGCTCGCGATGCCGTAAGCCTTCGCGCGGTCGGCGAGATCGTGGATCGGGACCTGCTTCGAAACGGGCGTCGAATACGCCCATTGATTGTTTTCGACAACCAGAACCAGCGGCGCATGTTGCGTCGCCGCGAAGTTCATGCCTTCGTGAAACGCGCCGGTTGACGTCGCGCCGTCGCCGACCCACGTCATGGCCACAATATTTTGGCCTAGGTAGCGGCCGCCAATCGCGACTCCCGCCATCACCGGAACGAGATCACCAAGCATCGAAATCGGCGAAACCACGTGCCGCACTTTGATGTCGCCAAAATGGCTGGTGCCGTCCTTGCCCATCGTCGGCGAATCGACGCGCGCCATGTATTGCATCAAAATGTCGCGAGGCTTGTAGCCCTTGACCAGCAATCCGCCCACGTTGCGGATCATCGGCGCGATCCAGTCGCGTTTTTCAAGCGCGTACGCAGTGCCCACCGAAGTCGCTTCTTGACCCAAGTTCGAATACAAGCCACCCACCACGACGTTCTGCCGAAACAGCCGCACGAGCTGATCGTCGAGCATGCGATTAAGCTTCATGTAGTAATACAAGTCGAGGTGCTGCTCCCGCGTGAGCGGATAGCTCATTTTCTGCTCCCTGCGCGACGCCCCATTATCCTACGGCAAATCGATAAGCGAAACCGGCGAGTTATCCGAATCGCCGGCATGAATTCAAGCGGTGGCATGCGCGGCCGGCGTTTCGTATTCCTGCAAGACTTCTTCCAAATTTTCCCGCGAGACCATCCGCATCTCGCGTTCGAAAACTTCCGCCAGATGCGCGATGATTCGTGGCGTGACTTCTTCGCGAAGTACTACGCGGCCGAGCAATCGTTCGAGCGACGTGGCGCGCTTATTCGCAATGCCGCACGGAACGATTAAATCGAAATACCGCAAATCGGTCGACACATTGTACGCGAACCCGTGCGACGTCACCCAGCGGCTCAAATGCACGCCGATGGCCGCCAGCTTTTCCGCGCCAGCAGCGTGCCCGGTCCCGTCGTTTGCTTTACCACTGGCGCCGCCGAAACTATCCACCCACACGCCGGTCATTCCCGCTTTGCGTCCTGCAACAACGCCGAACTCCGCTGTCGCGCGAATCATCGCTTCTTCGAGCTGCCGCACATACCACGCCACGTCACGCCGAATCGCCGCCAGATTCACAATCGGGTAACCGACAATCTGACCGGGCCCGTGATACGTGATGTCTCCGCCGCGATCGCTCGAATGAAAGTCAACGCCCATCTGCCGCAGCAAGCGCGATGAGGCAAGCAAGTGTTCTTGCTTGCCATTGCGGCCCAGCGTGATCACGTGCGGATGCTCGCACAGCAGCAAAATGTCCGGCACGGCGCCGCATTTGCGCGCGGCCACTAGCCGCCGCTGCAAATCGAACGCCGGCTGGTACGCGATCAGCCCCAGCTCCACCACCCAGCACGTTTTTTCGCTCGCGTCCAAAAACTATGCGTCCTTTTTTCTTGTTGAGCTGCTATGCGTTGATTGTCAGGCCCATCACCGAATTGAATGCGTCGCCCATCGCTTCCCACACTGTCGGATGCGCGTGGATCATCGCCATCATGTCGTCAATCGTGCCTTCGAGCTGCAGCGCCGTCGTCGCCTCGGCGATAATTTCCGTTGATAGCGACCCGATCGAATGCACGCCCAGCACTTCGTTGTATTTTTCGTCCGACACGACTTTGATGAACCCTTCGTGATGCCCCAGAATCGACGACTTGCTGTTGCCGATGAACGGAAACTTCCCTGTCTTCACTTTGTGCCCCGCGTCGCGCGCCTGCTTTTCCGTCAAACCCACTGATCCGATTTGCGGCTCGCAGAACGTGCAATTCGGGCAGCGGTTGCGGTCGAACGGCTGCATGGATTTTCCCGCCATGCGCCCCACGGCAATGATTCCCTCCATCGACGCCGCATGCGCCAGCTGCGGCAGCCCGGCCACAATGTCGCCGATGGCGTAAAGATGCGGCTCGGCCGTTTCCATGTACGCCGTCGTATGAACGAATCCGCGGTCGACTTTCGCCTTCGTTTTCTCGATGCCCGTATTTTCCGTGATCGGCCTGCGCCCAACGGCAATCAAAACCTTCTCCGCGGAAACCGTCTGCGACGCGCCCGATTTATTCTTGAACGTAACCGTCGCGCCGTTCGCATCCTTCCTCACCGACTGAACAGCAGCCTCAAGCTCGAAACGAATTCCTTTCTTCCGAAAAGCCTTGCCCAGCTCTGCGGAAATTTCTTCGTCCTCGAGCGGCACCATCCGCGGCAGCATTTCCAGAATTGTCACTTCCGCGCCAAACGTTTTGTAAATCGACGCGAACTCCACTCCCACCGCGCCCGCGCCCACAATCACCAGCGACTTCGGAATCGCCGGCATATCGAGCATCCCGCGATTATCCATGATCACTTTGTTGTCGATTTCCACGCCTGGCAGCGAACGCGCGTCTGATCCCGTCGCCAGCATGATGTTCGTCGCCTCGATTTCCGTTTTCTTCCCGCCGTTTTCCACGGAAACGCGCCCTGGCCCCGCGATTCGTCCCCAGCCTTGCACCCACTCCACTTTATTTTTCTTGAACAGAAATTCGATGCCCTTAGCGTGTTTGTTCACGATTTTCGTCTTCCGCGCAATCATCGCCGGCCAATTCACTTTCACGTCCTTCACTTCAAATCCAAATTCCGACGCGCGCTTAAAATCCTCGTACAGGTCCGCGTGATGCAGCAGCACCTTCGTCGGAATGCAGCCGACGTGCAGGCACGTGCCTCCGAGAAACGGGTCCTTTTCGATGACCACTGTCTTCAATCCCCATTCGCCGGCGCGAATCGCCGCTACGTACCCGCCCGGTCCGCTTCCAATGATGGCTAAATCGTATTTGGCCAAACTCGTCCTCCTGCGGACCTTACGCCCGCCCGCGCCATTCTGATAGCGCTATTCAAAACGCATCGAAACCTGCGCGACACAGCGTCACGCGATTAGACTCGCGCAAATTGTCGATTCTATCAGCCGCGCTCAAGCGCCGCAACCGCGCAAACTCGCGTCACCGGCGCAACGCCGCAAAAAAATAAAGATGCGCCGCCACAGTCAACTTCGTACCCGTTGTTGTATGATGCGGAGCCGCGCATCGTTCGGCGCCTACTTTTCGCGTCGCACACGAAACTCGCAAGATCGGAGTACAAAAAATGCCGGAGCCATCTCACGAAAAACAGTCCACGGGAGTCGAAACCCTCGAAGACCGCATTGCTTCGCTCTTCGTGGGCACGCACGGCATCCGCGCCGGTTGGCGCTGGCTGATCTTCCTCGGCATCTTTCTCGCTTGCGCTGGCATGTTGATTCTCGCCGCCATCGCTGTACATCTCCTTCATCCTCCGGGAACGCTGCCGGGCGCGCAATCATTCACCGCTTCGTTCGTTTTGATTCAGGAAGGGATTTTCGTCATTGTGTTGTTTGTCGCCGCGCTGGTCATGTCGAAAATCGAGCGGCGGCCAATGTCGCAATACGGCTTGCCCGCCAGTGAAGCGTTCCGCGGACGCTTCTGGGTCGGCGCCGTCTGGGGCATTCTCGCCATCACCGCAATGATGCTGCTGATCGCCGCGCTGCACGGATTCTCGTTCGGCTCCGTCGCACTCTCCGGGCACGCGCTCGTGGGTTACGCGCTCGCCTGGGCCATCGCGTTTCTTCTGACCGGCTTCTCTGAGGAATTTCTGTTTCGCGGCTACAGCCAATTCACTCTTGGCGGCGGCATGGGTTTCTGGCCCGCCGCGATTTTTCTGTCGCTGCTTTTCGGCGCCGGCCACCTGAGCAATCCCGGCGAAGCATGGCCCGGCGCGCTCGCGGCGGCATACATCGGCCTCTTTTTCTGTTTCACGCTGCGCCGCACGGGAAACATCTGGTTCGCCGTCGGCTTGCACGCGGCATGGGATTATGGCGAAACGTTCGTCTACGGCGTGCCCGACAGCGGCTTCGCCGCCCCCGGACATTTGCTCAACTCATCCTTCCACGGCCCGCGCTGGCTCACCGGAGGCAAAGTTGGCCCGGAAGCCAGCATCGCCTGCTTCGTCGTCATTTCGCTGCTGTTCCTCGTCTTCCATTTCGTGTATCCATCGAGAGCACGGACGTCCGTGGCTCCATAAAACAAGGCGCAACCGTTGCAAACGTGGCGTCATCTAAGAACCGCTCGCGTCTCCGGCCAATGGGGTCGAATTGACACAACGGACGTTCGCCAGTACAATCGGTTGTTTTATTCGAGGGCAAATAGCCCTCTGAGGGCCTGAACTGTGGATAAGAAGCGTTTGGATTATTACAAGAAAAAGCTGCAGACGCGCCGCGAAGAATTGCTCAATACGATCGCGCGCACCGGACAGGAAGGCCGTGAGGCTGACGAGGATCCCACAGTGGACCTCGCCGACAAGGCCGCGAACTCCTATACTAAGGAATTCCTCTTTGGCCAGACGCACAATGACCGTGCGCTGCTGCAACTGGTCGATGATGCCATGGCCCGCATTCGCGCAGGAACGTTCGGTATGTGCACGCAATGCCAGACAGAACTTCAGCAGAAGCGTCTGGAAGCCGTGCCGTGGACTCGCTACTGCATCGTCTGTCAGGAAAAACAGGAACAAGGGCTTTTGTAACTGCTACGTTTCGCTTAAATTCAAAACCAAAAATCCTTAAAGAAGGCCTGCCGTGCCTACACAAGCGGAAGTTGCGCAAGCAGCGCAATCATCCATCGTTATGCATTCTTCCTTTCCGCACCCACAAAATTAGTATAAGTTTTATCCGTTCACTATCGGTAACTTAACGCTGTGATGTTTCGCCAAACTCTCGCATCGCTTGCCTCTGTTCTATTTCCGGCACCCTGCCAGATTTGCGGCGACGTGTTGATGAATGCCAGCCTGCTGCCCATTTGCGACGTCTGTCTCGCATCTCTCGCGCCGGTTCGCGGGCCATGTTGCGTCACGTGCGGGCGTCCGTTTTTGTCGGAAATTGCGACGGACGCCGCCGTGCCTTTATGTTTTGCGTGCCGGCGCGGGATTTACGGCTTCGATAGCGCGCGGAGCTACGGAGAGTATAACGATCCAATGTCGCATGCGATCGGCTTACTCAAATATGAGAAGCTCACGCGTCTGGGTGGCTGGTTCGCAACCCGGCTGGAGGAGAAGATTCGCGCTGAGCCGGACCTATTCGCCGCGGACGTTGCTGTGCCCGTTCCGCTGCATCCGGCGCGCCAGCGCGAACGCGGCTATAACCAAGCAGAACTGATCGCGCGCCCACTGGCCCGAAAACTGAAATTGCCCCTCGGCGCGTACCTGCTGGTGAGGACGAAACCGCGCCCGCCGCGGCTGCTCCTTTCCCGTCGCGAGCGTTGGCAAACCGTGCGTGGCGCGTACGAAATCCGAAAAGGCACGCGAGTTGACAACCTCCGTGTCTTGCTGATAGATGATGTATTTACGACGGGCGCGACACTCGACGCTTGCGCACGAGCCTTGAAGCAGGCGGGCGCGAAGAGCGTGGCTGGAATCACCGTCGCCAGGGTGCTTTCGCGTGGGAGTGCGTTTTCCGGACGGGTGGGTGAATTAAACGCAAACCAACCGCCGGTCTAGAGCATCAAAAGTACCGGAAGCGAGAGACGGTTCAAACGGAAGAATGGACTACGGCTCCAAATCGAAGAACGTGCTTCGGCCTCGGCCGAAGATTTCGATCTCGGCGAGCCACGCAGCGTTAGCCAAACCCGACGCAGCCCCGCGGCGTCCGGCAGTTATGCAGGCGCCTGTACTGGTCCTGAACGCCACTTTCGAGCCCATCAATGTGACAGCTGTGCGGCGCGCGCTGGTGCTCATGCTCAAAGGTGTTGCCCAGGCCGAGGAAACGCAAACTACCGAAGTTCATTCGACCAGCAAGTCCGTTTCCGTGCCTTCTGTCATCCGACTGCTCAGCTATCGGCATATTCCGCAGCAGAGCCGCGCCCTTTCCCGAAAAAACATTCTCCTGCGCGACCGTAACACTTGCCAATTTTGCGGCCAAATGTTGTCCGCTTCCGATTTGACGCTGGATCACGTGATGCCCCGCTCACGGGGAGGACGCTCGTCCTGGGAAAACTTGGTCGCCTGCTGCTACCAGTGCAACAACCGCAAAGGAGATCGCACGCCCGAGGAAGCTGGCTTGACCCTGGCGCGCCGCCCACGTCCCTTCACGTTGCATACTTCCCGTCAGCTCATGCGCCTCATCGGACATAAAGATGAAAAGTGGCGGAAGTATCTCTTTTACTGAGAATTCTCCTAATCACCGCACTTTCGCCTACAGTCTTCTCCAGATGATGCGTGTGGGGTTTTCGCGTATTTCAAGCAACCTTTCGGGAACGTGAGCATCTATTTAGGTAATTCACTTCTAGGACACACCCCGGGAAGTGGCTTAGGGCAACCTAAGGCTGCTTCCCTTATTTTTTCCCCCACTCTTTGAAAAATATTACTGCCGGAAAACAACGCGTACACCTCGCCGCCAATTCTCACTCAGACCAATGCGGCTCACTTGCAAATCGGGCATCAAGTAACGCGCAAGGACTTCGTTGGCAGGGTGAAAGCGCAGACTCGGAGCAACCAGCCACACAAGCGGCGGATCGGGGAGGAACTCGACTCCCGGGAAATAGCCGTAACTGCGGAAATCGCCTTCGATCAGATGACGGTGGACGCGCAGCCAGTAATCGACAGCTTGCAACGGCAGATGCAGATCTTCAGACGCCTTCAGCTCGATGACGACCAGCCGCCCTTGGCGCGTCACGCCAAGCAAATCAATCACGCCGCGCTCACCGCTCGCGAGCGCCGGAACTTGCGAATAGAAATGTTGAGGATCGAGACGCGCATCGAGTCGCGTGGGGTCGGCGCGAATTATCGATTCCAGCCAACGCTCAGGCGCTCCGCGATAGAGCGGATCGTGGGCGTCAGAAGTGACTGGGCTGCGCTTGAGCGAGAGCCTACGCAGGAGACTCTGCAACGGTTTCGAGTCCCCGCTCGGAAGAGGCCGGCGATCGTCGCCTAGTCCAAAATAAATGCGGCCATCAGTCCAGCGGGCAAATTCAAGACCTCGAAAGCGAAAAGAAATCTCGCGCGTTGCCGGTGGGACGGATGTCTCAACGGCTTCAGGCTCGTCTGGGAGTAACGAACGAATGTGATCGATCGCGTTCCGCGCGGCGGCGAGCGTGAGTTCGATTTCTTTGCGCGGAGTGAGCCAACTTTCCACATTTCCGTGGCTTGAGGCTTCCTTCAACCGGACACGCCAATCGCGCTCGCTGAATTCGTAAACTTCAAGCCGCACACCGGGACTCAGCGCGTGCGAACGCTCGAGTGTCACGCGGCATTGCCCTTCGGGCAAAAATAATCGCAAGCCTTCGATTGCGCAGCGTTCGGCCCGCTGGCGCGTCCAATCCAGCCACAACAGCCCGAAACTCAAAATTCCTTCGAACGCCGCCGCGCTTTCGGCGGGTCCCGCGCCTATCACGGACCAGGAAGACCGGCCCTCCGTCATTACCCCTCGTGTGTATAGCGCGGAGAAAGAGTGCTTTAGATCAGCGGCTGTCGTCAGCGACTCGACGCGCGCATCAGGAAATTGCTCGGCAAGCATGCGGGCGAAGCGTTCACGGAATTGCTCGCGTCCAATGCGCGCCGCGGGACGCCGAACCGCCGTGCTCAGGAACTCCAGGCGGCCGGGCTTGGCGCGGCCGAAACGCTGGACTTCGAGTTGAATGCGGGCCGGTCCGCACGCGGAAATGCGCGTGATTGTGCGGACCAGGTTGCTTTCCGAAGACCAGAGATGGATCAGCGCCTGTTTGCCCTTACGGCGGACTTCACTGCGGAAACCGTCGAGACCCGCAAGCCATTCGCCATCTTCGTGAACTTCGACGGCGCCGGAAGCGGCGAGCTGCTCAATGGCCTGTTCGAGATTGCTCCACTCATCCATGGAAAAGGCGAAAAGGATTCACATCGCGCGAACGTAATGATTATTAACGTCTATTCGAGATCGAGGCCGCTCAGATGGATCGCCGGAAATTTGTGATTCCAGCCATCTGGCAGCGTCTCAAATCCGATCTGGAAATCGCGCGTTTCCCCGCTTTCCAGCGGCCGCGTGCCATTGCCGACGATCCGCCGTGTTTCGTGTAGCACGACTTTGTGCGCGGGATCGTAGAACTCAATCGTGACGTCAGCGGCGCGAATCGTCCGCGGGCCTTTATTCGAGATCTCGCCATTCAAATACGTCACTTTTTGGTGCAGCATGTTCTCGAAGGCCGACATTTCGAGACTCTCGAAATCAACGTTCGCGACATACGCCTTTTCGGCGGCGCCAAACGCGAGCGGCTGCTCCGCCACTGGTTTCGACTGGCTGGAGAAACGCATGGCAAAATAGAAGCCGCCGAAGATCAGAAGAACGATGACAAGTCCCACTGCGAAAGAAACGCCGAGCCGGCTTTTGTCTTCTTGTTCCAACGAGTCTTCTCCGTCAAACGACGCTCGTCTGCGGCAAAAAAATCGTTCTAGCGGCCGAACGAAAGCCTCAAAATTAGTTGCTCGGGCAGTCCGGCTTTCTCCATGCGCTGCTGCACGGATTCTACTTCGTAGGGCACGCGCCAGAATTCGACTTCGTGGCGCTCCATATCCGCAATCGCAAAACTCGCGCGCGGATCGCCATCGCGCGGCTGCCCTACCGAGCCTGGATTCAAAAGGTAGCTTGTTCCTTTTTGCAACTCCAGTTTCGCAAACGGCTCGCCATCCGCGGGCTTGAAGCGCAGCGCATGAATTGCGTTGTCTTCCGCAAGTGAAAATCCACCCTGCAAATGCGTGTGGCCAAAGAAAGTAAGCGGCAAGGGAGCTTCCAGCAAAGAATCGAGCGCCTGAGCCGGCGCGACCACGTATTCATCTTCGTCGCGCAACGCTCCGTGAACCAACGAAAATCCATCGATGGAAACGGGACCCACGGGCAGCTTTTCAATGTACTCGCGATTTTCCGGGCGGAGTTGCTCGCGCGTCCACAGGACGGCAGCGCGTGCGATGGGGTTGAAATCATCCGCGCTGGTCAAACCGCAGGCGACTTTGTCATGGTTGCCGCGAATGGTAACCGCGCCAAGGGCGCGGATGCGGTCAACCACTTCATTGGGATCTGGCCCATAACCAACAATGTCGCCGAGACACACGGCTTTGTCCCAGCGGCCCTTCGACGCGGCCAGCGAGGCATCAAGCGCCGTCAGGTTCGCATGAATATCGCTAAGGATCAGAAACCGCATCTGCTCGCGTACCCCTGAAACACGCAGGGATTATAGACGATGGCCCTTCCCCTTGCACCAACCGGATCAGCCGCGGCCCAACATGAACCCAGCGCCAAGCTCAGCGCAAGGGCTGTCAACAATCCCGTTGGCTAGCGGATCCACATGCAGTCGCCATAACTATAAAAGCGGTACTCTTTCTCGACCGCATGACGGTAGGCTCGCAGTATATTTTCGCGGCCTGCAAATCCTGCAACCAACCCGAGCAGGCTCGAACGCGGCAAATGAAAATTTGTAAGCAATTGGTCGACAACGCGAAATGGTTTG
>Ga0307374_10007402_pt1 | contig 16740 bp, 14 predicted proteins | sample OX3MG_FD_202532 | JGI IMG/M metagenome (GOLD analysis project Ga0307374, IMG submission 202532) | Soil microbial communities from Risofladan, Vaasa, Finland - OX-3 | ecosystem: Environmental > Terrestrial > Soil > Coastal area > Acid sulfate soil | place: Finland: Risofladan, Vaasa | collected... | reverse complement strand
GCGCTTCGACTTCGAGATCGTCATCGTGGACGACGGCAGCCGCGACGAGACCCTGGCGATCGCGGAGCGCTTCGCGCGCGAGCGCGAGGACACGGTCGTCCTGCGCCACGACCGCAACCGCGGTCTGGGGGCGGCGCTGCGCACCGCGTTCGCCGGCGCTTCGGGCACCTATCTGGTCACGGTCGACTCGGATCTCAGCTACGCGCCCGAGTACGTCGTGGCGATGCTGGAGAAAGCTGTCGAGCACGACGCCGACATCGTCTTGGCCTCGGCGTACATGCCGGGAGGCGGCGTGACCAACGTCCCGTGGCTTCGCCGGATGCTCAGCCGCGAGGCAAACCGATTCCTCTCTTTGGCGACCAACGTCAGGATCCATACCGCCACCTGCATGGTGCGGGCCTACCGCGCGTCGTTCGCGCGGGGGATCCCCGCGGCCGGGGATGGGATGGAGGCCAACGCGGAGCTGCTGTTCGCCGCGCTGCGGCAGGGTGCCAAGATCGTCGAGATTCCCGCCAAGCTCGCGTGGAGCGCCCAGCGCGCTCAGGCGGGCGGGCGCCTCAACCTGCGGCGTCTCGCCGGCCATATTTGGGCGGTGCTGCGCTGCGGAATCGCTTTTCGCCCCGCGTTGCTTCTGGGCATTCCCGGACTGGTGCCGGGGTTGCTGCCCCTCGTCGTGGTGGTGTTGCTCGTGATGCGCGTCTCGCCACAGACGCTCGCCGTCGGTACGCTGGTCACGATCGTCGTCCAGTACGTCAGCCTCGCCATCTTCGCCGGGCAGGCCGCGACGGCCATGGGAAAAGTCGCTAAGGCCCGCCGCCGCCACGCGTCCGGCGCGAAGGGCTCGTAACGCTTCGTCCCGAAGCCCCAAGAGGAACAGGCGTGCGCTAAGCGAACACCCTTACGGGTGTTTATGGGACGGCGTCGCCGCAAACCGAACGCGCGTGCCGGTCGTTATGCCGGCTCGCCGCGCGCGCTTTTCGGCGGAATCGAACGATGAGAGTGGGCACAGACGGCCACCTGCGGACCACGACGAGGCGCGACCGGCTCCCGCTGGCGGCGGCGATGCTGCTCATGCTCGCGCTCCTGGTGCTGGTCTACGGGTTCTTCGCCATCCGCGGCGTGCTCGTGGGGTCGTTCGGCTTGGCACTCGACGTGCGTCAGGCGCATGAGCTCGTCCGCGAGTGCATCCAGCTCCAGATCGACGAGGAGTCGGCGATCCGCGGGTACTCCGGGACGGGGAACGCGAAGTTCCTCCAGCCGTATTACGTCGCCGAGAAGCGCCTCCACGAAGTGCGCAGTCAGCTCGGCGGAGCGCTGGCCCGCTTGGGGATCACGACGGCCTTGCCCAGCATGAAAGCGGCGCAAGCGCTGAGCGCGCGATGGACCAAGGAGACGGCGATGCCGCTGATCGAGGATCCGCATTCGGGTCAGCGGCTCAAGCTGATGCTGGCCGGCAAGGACCTTCTCGATCGCTACCGCGCGGAAGTCGGCGCGACGGAGGCCATCCTCGACTCGATCGAGGCCTCATCGCTGCGCGATGCCTCCGCCGGCATCACGCGCATGCTCCTCTACGGCTCCGCCTCCATCTTGATCTTAGGCGGTCTGGGGATCTTCCTCGTCGCCCGGCAGGTCAGCACCCTCTCTCACTTGGAGCACGAGCGGGAGTCCCGGCGTGCCGCCGAGCGGGTCGGCGACATCCGCGGCGTTGCCGACGCCCTTCAGCAGATCGTTTGGGCCGCCACGCCGCGCGGCGAGATCGAGTATTTCAACCGCCGATGGCGCGAATACACCGGCAAGTCGACGGGCGAGGTGCACCTCGACTGGGCGGACGTCGTCCACCGCGACGACCTCGAAGGCTTCCTGCGCACGTGGCAGAGCGCCACGTCGAACGGTCGCGGCGGGACGGGCGAGTGCCGCCTGCGCCGCTGGGACGGCCACTTCCGCTGGCATCGCTTCTTCATCCAGCCGGTGACGGGACGCGAGGGAGCGGTGGTCGCCTGGTTTGCCACGGCCGAGGACATCGACGACGAGAAGAAGGCCCTCGAGGGGCTGCGGCACGACTACGAGCAGGAGAAGCTGGTCGCGGACACCCTTCAAGAGGCCTTCTCGAGCAAGTCGCTGGCGCAGACCCCCGAGGTTGCTTTCCAGGGCTCGTACGTCCCGGCCGCGCGCGACGCCAAGGTCGGGGGCGATTGGTTCGATGCCTTCGAGCTCCCGGACGGGCGACTGCTCTTCTCGATTGGCGACGTCGCGGGCCATGGCCTCGATGCGGCCGTGACCATGAACCGCGTCCGCCAGGCGATCCTCGCCGCGGCCGTCCACGACGACGACCCTGGATCGGTGCTCACCAACGTGAACACGGTGGCCCTGCTCCAGGAGTCGGGAATGGTGACGGCGCTGTGCGGCTACATCGATGTCGGGACGTTCACGGTGCGCTACGCGTCGGCCGGTCATCCCCCGCCCATCCTGCACGGACCCGAAGGGAGCGCGCGCGTCTTGCCGCTGGGCGGTCTGCCGCTGGGGATTCTGCACGACGCTTCGTACGCGACACACACGCTCGTGGCGGAGCCGCGCTCCATGATGGTCGTCTACACGGACGGCGTCGTCGAATGGAAGCAAGATCCCGTGGAAGGAGAGCAGGAGCTCCTGCGCGCGGTGACTTACGTGGCGAGCACGGCCCACGAGAACGACGCCCGGGCGATTCACAACGCCGTCTTCAAGGGGGCATTGCCGCTCGACGATGTCGCCATCATGGTCGCGCGGTTCGGCACGCCGTCCGCGAGCGGGCGCATCGAGGAGGCTGCCCGCAAGCGCCGCCCCATCCTGCCGTTCCGGCTGCGGCCGATGGCCTGAGGGCGCCGCCGGATCTCGCCTCAGATGACGCCGTCGCGCCGGAGCGCGGCGATCGCCGCGTCGTCGCGGCCCAACTCCCGGAGGATCGACTCGTCATGCTCTCCCACCGCCGGAACCGGGTCGAGGCGGGGCTCCACGCCTTCGATGGTGGCGGGCGGCAGTAAGGCGGCGATCTCGCCACGCGGCGTGCCCACCGTGCGCCATCTCCCCCGCGCGCGCAGCTGCGGGTGCTCGAGCACCTCGTCCAGCGTTCTGATGCGGCCGTAAGCGATCGCATGCCGGTCGAGGCGGCGTTCGAACTCGGCGGTCGTCAGCGCGGCGGCGACCTCGTCGATCGCGGCCTCGAGCGCCGGGCGGTTCGCCACGCGCTGCTCGTTGCTCACGAAGCGCGGGTCTCTCGCCAACTCCGCCGATCCGAGCACCCCCTCGCAAAGGCTGCGCCACTCGCGCTCGTTCTGGATCCCGATGAGCACGGTGCCGCCGTCGCCCATGCGCACCGGACCGTATGGCGCGATGGTGGGGTGGCGCGGCCCGCTCCGCCGGGGCGGCCGTCCGGCGTGCGCCTGCGTGTACAGCGGATGGCCCATCCACTCGGTGAGGGCCTCGAGCATGGAGACCTCCACGTGGCTGCCGCGTCCGGTGCGCGCGCGCATCAACAGAGCCGTCTGGATGCCGCCGAAGGCATACATGCCCGCCGCGATGTCGGCCGCCGAGATGCCCGCGCGCGCGGCCTCGTCCTCGCTCCCCGTCACGGAGATCAGGCCGCTCTCGGCCTGAATGAGCAGGTCGTAGGCTTTCTTTTCGCGGTACGGGCCGTCGTCGCCGTATCCGGAGATGCTGCAAGTGATGAGGCGCGGGTAGCGTTCGCGCAGGGCATGCGCGCCGAAGCCCAAGCGAGCGGCCGCACCGGGAGCGAGGTTCTGCACGAAGACGTCGGCTCGCGCGAGCAGAGCCTCGAGGATCTCTCGCGCCGCTGCCTGCTTGAGATCGAGCGTCAGCGACTCCTTGGAGCGGTTGAGCCAGACGAAGTACGCCGACTGTCCGCGCACCGTGGAGTCGTAGCCTCGCGCGAAGTCGCCTTCGCCGGGGCGCTCGACCTTGATGACGCGCGCTCCCAGGTCGGCAAGCTGGCGTGTGGCAAGAGGCGCTGCCACGGCTTGCTCGAGCGAGACGACGGTCACGTCGTCGAGCGGCCGCATCGTCGCGCTCATCCCTCCCATCCGGTCATAGGTGTCATGAAGGGGCCATTCCAGGCGCTCCTGCGCGGCCCTGTCGCGGCCGGCGATTCCTGGGTATGATGTTGCATCGTGACGAGAACGCGTTCGACGCTGCAGCTTCTTCCAGCCGGGGAGCTGGTGCAGACGGGGCCCGTGGATCATGCCGAATGGAACCACCGGCTGTTGCTGGGCTACATCTCGCGTCGCCGCTTTCGGATGGTGCTCGATTTGCTCGGCGGCTCGCCGGTCGAGCGCCTGTTGGAGATCGGATACGGCAGCGGCGTCTTCATGCCGGAGCTCGCCTCCCATTGCCGCGAGCTCTTCGGCGTCGACGTCCACGAGCGGAGCAGCGACGTCGCAGCGATTCTCTCGGCGCGCGGCATCCATGCGGACCTGCGCCGCGCTTCGGCGACCGCGTTGCCCTTCGAGAGCGGAACATTCGACGTCGTGGTGGCCGTCAGCGCGCTCGAGTTCATCGAAGACCTTCCCGCGGCGAGCCGCGAGATCGTGCGCGTGTTGCGCCCGACGGGGCGCCTCATCGCCGTGACGCCCGGCCAGGGCGCGCTGTTGGATGGCGCGCTGCGGCTCGTGGCGGGCGTGCATCCCGACGAGGATTACGGCGATCGCCGTGGGCGCACGATCCCGACGCTGCTGGAGACGTTCACGGTCGAGGCGGAGCGCGTCTTTCCTCCCAATCCCGCGGGGCGATTGCTGCCCGTCTACCGAGCGCTGCGGCTCGCGCCGCGCCCGTGGAGCGCCTTGCCTCGCCCGGTTCGTGGGTCCTAGGACCGCAGGGAGATAAGTCCGTTGCCGATGGCTGACGCTGTCCCTGGTGAGGGCCGCCGATTCTCCCCTAGAATGGACGTGTGACCGACCGCACAGTGCCTCCCCCACGGCGAGAGACTAAGCGGAGCCCCCTCGCGAGGCCGGCTTTGCAGCGACGGCCGAGCGCCGACGCGGGCGGCCCCCGGCCGATTCCTCCGCGGCCTGGCGACCTTCGACCAACCATCTATAAGGAGTGCCCCATTTCATGGACATGCTCGTTCAGAAGATCGCTCTCCCGTCAGATCAGGACGCGACGGGCCGAAACCTCGGAGACGAGGAGATCGCGGCCGTCAGCGAGGCCATCCGTAGCGGGACGCTAACCAGCACGAAGGGGCGCTTCGTCAAGGCGCTCGAGGAGCGGTTCGCCGCGAAGCTCGGCGTCAAGCACGCCTTCGCGTGCGCGTCGGGATCGGCGGCCGTGCATTGCGCCGTCGCCGCGATCGACCCGTCGCCGGGCGACGAGATCATCACCACGGGCATCACCGACATGGGCGCGCTCGCCCCGATCGTCTACCAAGGGGCCATCCCGGTCTTTGCCGACGTCGACCCGAAGACGTGCAACGTGACGGCGGAAGCGGTCGCCGCTCGGCTCAGCGAGCGGACGAAGGCCATCATCGTCACCCACCTCTTCGGCAACCCCTGCGAGATGGATGCGATCACCGCCCTGGCGCGCGAGCGCAACATCCCCGTGATCGAGGACTGCGCGCAGGCGTTCGGGTCGACCTACGACGGGCGCCCCGTCGGAACCCTTGGGGCCATCGGCACCTTCAGCCTCCAGCAGGGCAAGCACATCACCACGGGCGAGGGCGGCCTGGTCGTGACGAACGACGACGCGCTGGCGCGGCGGATCTTCTTGTTCATCAACAAGGCCTGGGGGTATGGCGACCCGCAGCCCGACCACTACTTCCTCGCGCTGAACTATCGCATGTCGGAGCTCTGCGGAGCCGTCGCCGTCGCCCAGCTCGAGAAGCTCGACGCGGTCGTGGAGCGCCGCATCGAGCTGGCTGCCGACCTGACGGAGCGCCTGAGCGGTCTCCCCGGGGTCTCGGCGCCCTTCGTGGGACCGAAGAGCCGGCACACCTACTGGAAGTATTGCATCCGCGTCGACGACCACATCGTGCCCGAGGGCGTCGGGGGCATCGCGCGACTGCTGCGGGCGTACGAGATCTTCACCGCGCCGCGTTACATCCAGAAGCCGGCGTTCATGTGCCAGGTCTTCCGCGACCAGCGCACCTTCGGCGACAGCCGCTTCCCGTTCACGTTGGCGCGCGAAGAGGCCGTCGACTATCGCCGCGAGCTGTTCCCGGGCACCTTCGAAGCCCTCGACGGCATCCTGGTCATTCCGTGGAACGACCGCTTCACGGAGCAGCACGTGCGGTACATCGCCGACGCGATTCGCGCGTCGGTCGCCAAGCTACAGGGGGATGCGTGATGGGGAGCGAGGGCCTGCGCTTCGGGATCGTCGGAACCGGAGCCATCGCCAAGTCGTACGAGGCGGCCTTCCGCGGCCTCGAAACGGCGCGGCTGGCCGGTGCCTGCGACGTCGATCCGACCGCCGTCTGGGAGTTTTCGCAGCGGGTCGGGTGCGAGCCGTATGCCTCGTACCAGGAGATGGCCGGGCGCGCCGATCTGGACGCCGTGATCGTCTGCACGCCGCCGCACACCCATGAAGAGATCACGACGTACTTCCTGAACCGTCGCGTGGCGGTGCTCTGCGAGAAGCCGCTCACCATCAGCGTGCCCAGCGCCCACCGCATCCTCGAGGCGGCCAAGCGCAGCGGAGCCGTCTTCACGATGGCCTCGAAGTTCCGGTACGTCGACGACGTGCAGCGGGCCTGGGAGCTGGTCCACGATCACACGATCGGCGACGTGGTGCTGATCGAGAACGCGTTCACCTCGCGCGTCGACATGTCCAAGCGCTGGAACGGCGACTCCAAGCGCAGCGGCGGCGGCGTGCTCATCGACAACGGCACCCACTCGGTCGACATCCTGCGCTATTTCTTGGGGACCCTGGTCGACGTTCAGATCTTCGAGGCCAAGCGTATCCAGGGGCTCGGGGTCGAGGACACCATCCACCTGTTCGTGCGCAGCGAGCAAGGCGTCACGGGAACGACGGACCTCTCGTGGAGCATCGACAAGGAGCTGGACACTTATCTGCGGATCTACGGCAGCCGGGGGACCATTCTGGTCGGGTGGAAGGAGTCGCGCTATCGCCTCTCCGGCGAGACCGAGTGGAACGTCTTCGGCAACGGCTACGACAAGGTCCGCGCCTTCCGCAACCAAATCGAGAATTTCTCCGACGCCATCCTCGGGCGCGGAGAGCTGAGGATCACGCCCTACGACGCCCTGGCCTCGGTCGAGGTGATCAACGCGGCCTACGCGGCGCTTCAGCGCAGCCACTGGGAGTCGATCCGCGGCTCGCTCGGCGAGATCGGGACGCGGAGCACGGCCGCGCTCAGGGTGTCATGAGCGCGCGCATCCACCCGACGGCGATCGTGGAGGATGGCGTGACGATCGGTGATGGGACCTCGGTCTGGGACAACGTCCACATCCGGCACTCGACCTCGATCGGCGAGGACTGCATCGTCGGCGAGAAGACGTACGTTGCTTACGGGGTGAAGATCGGCGATCGCGTCAAGATCAACGCGTTCGTCTACATCTGCACCGCCGTCACCATCGAACGCGGCGTGATGATCAGCGCCGGGACGGTTTTCACCAACGACCGCTTCCCGCGCGCGACCACGAATGATCTGCTGCGCCTGCGCCCCTCGGATCCCGACGAGACGACGCTGCCCACGCTGGTCCGCGAAGGAGCGACCATCGGAGCGAACTGCACGATCGGCTGCGGACTGGAGATCGGCCGCTTCGCGATGGTGGGGATGGGTTCCGTGGTGACGAGGACGGTGCCGGATTTCCACTTGGTGGTGGGCAGCCCGGCCCGAACCATCGGCTACGTCTGCAAGTGCGGCCAGGTGCTGGGGCGCGTCGCCGCGATCGATCGCACGCAGGCCACGCGCCTGACGTGTGGGGAGTGCGGCGAAGCGTTTGAGGTCCGCGAGGGCGGGGTCACAGCGCTAGCGGCCGTTTCATGACCCGCGAGCGCTGGTGCATCGTCGGCGGTGGGATGCTGGGGATGACCCTTGCCCACCGCCTGGCGCGCGCCGGCCAAGAGGTGACGATCTGGGAAGGCGCTCCCACGCTCGGGGGGCTGGCGTCGGCCTGGCGTCTGGGTGACGTGGTGTGGGATCGCCATTACCATGTGACGCTGTTCTCGGATCAGGCGCTGCGGGGGCTGCTGAGCGAGCTGGACCTCGAGCGCGAGATCGTCTGGGTGACCACGCGCACGGGCTTCTATGCCAACGGCCGGCTCCACCCGTTCTCCAGCGTCTTGGACTACGCGACCTTTCCGTTGCTCTCGCCGATCGAGAAGTTCCGGCTGGGGGCCACCATCCTCCACGCCTCGCGCCTGGAGGACTGGCGCTCCCTTGAAGGGATCACGGCCCTCGACTGGCTGACGCGCCATTCCGGCGCCGGAACCGTGGAGAAGGTCTGGAAGCCGCTCTTGCGCGCCAAGCTCGGCGCGAATGCCGAGCGTGTCTCCGCGGCCTTCATCTGGGCGATCATCGCCCGCATGTACGCGGCGCGCCGCACCGGCGCGAAGCGGGAGCTCTTTGGCTACGTCCCCGGCGGCTATGCGCGCGTGCTTGACCGGTTTGCCGACGTGCTCACCGGCGAGGGCGTGCGCTTCGAGGTCGACCGACGGGTCTCGGCCGTGACGCGCCATGCCGGCGCCGAGCTCGTGGTCTCGAGCGCGGGCGGCCGCGAGGACGCGTTCGACCGCGTTGTGGTGACCGCCGCCTCTCCTGTGGCCTCGCGGCTCTGTCCGCAATTGACGGCCAAGGAGCACGCCCTCTTGGAGGGCGTGGAGTACCAAGGCATCCTCTGCGCCTCGCTCCTGCTGGATCGCCCCATCAGCCCGTACTACATCACCAACATCGTCGACGGCTGGGTGCCGTTCACGGCGGTGATCGAGATGTCCGCGCTGGTGGACCGGGCGGCGTTCGGCGGGCGCTCTCTCGTCTACTTGCCGAAGTACGTCCCTTCGGGCGACGCCGCCTTCGAGCGCTCCGACGCCGACGTCGAGGAGGAGTTCCTCGGGGCGCTCGAGCGCATGTACCCGCACTTCGATCGCGCCGCGGTGCGTAGCTTTCGGCTCTCGCGGGTACGCTACGTCTTGCCGCTCTCGACGCTCGGATACTCGGACCGGCTTCCGCCGATGCGGACGTCGGTGCCGGGGCTCTACGTCGTCAACGGTGCCCACATCGTCAATGGAACGCTCAACGTGAACGAAACGATCCAACTCGCCGACCGCGCCTTCCACGAGCTGACGGGCGGTCTGGAGACGGCGCCCCGGGCGGGAGCGGCGGCGGTATGAGAGACGCGGCGCTCTCGCTGGACCTCGACAACAAGTGGTCCTACATGAAGACGCACGGCGATCCCGGTTGGGAGAGCTTTCCTTCGTACCTCGACATCGTGGTCCCGCGCTTTCTGCAGTTCCTCGGCGAGCGGGGTCTGCGCATCACCGTCTTCATCGTGGGGCAGGACGCCGCGCTCGAGCGAAACGTGCCGGTGCTGCGGAGCATCGCCGAGGCGGGGCACGAGATCGGGAACCACTCGTTCCATCACGAGCCGTGGCTTCACACGCGCTCGAAGGATGAGATCGAGGAGGAGATCGCGCATGCCGAGTCGTGCATCGAGGCGGCGACCGGGCAGCGGCCCGTCGGCTTTCGCGGGCCGGGCTTCACGCGGTCGACGACGATCCTCGAGGTGCTGGCCCGCAGAGGCTACGCCTACGACGCCTCGACGCTGCCGACGTGGATTGGTCCGCTGGCGCGTGCCTACTATTTCCGGTCGACGCACCTGGACGAGCACTCCCGGCAGGAGCGCGAAGGACTCTTCGGCGCGTTCACGGACGGCTTTGAGGCCAACCGCTTCCATCGCGTGCGGACGCCCGAGGGTGAGATCGCCGAGGTCCCGGTGACCACGATGCCGATCTTCCGGGTGCCGATCCACGTGAGCTACGTTCTTTATCTGAGCGCGGTCTCGCCCGCGCTGGCCCGGCGCTACGTCCGCTTCGCCGTGGGCCTGTGCCGCCTGACGGGCACCGCGCCTTCCATCCTGCTCCACCCGCTGGACTTCCTCGGCGGCGAGGATTGCCCTGAGCTGGCCTTCTTCCCGGCGATGCAGATGCGCGCCGCCGAGAAGCTGGCCGTGGTCGACGACGCCTGCCGGGTGCTGAGCGACGGCTTCACCGTCAAGCCGCTCTTGGACTTCGTGAACGCGCGGGTTACGCCGACTGCACGAGCCGCTGCGCCTGCGCCCGGGACGCGATCTCCCGCAGATCTGCGTCCGTGACCTCACGTTTCGCGTTCGCCACGTCGAGGAAGGCGCGGTAGAACGCGTCGAGTTCCTCCTTGTCGAAGGCGTACCCCAACTGCTCCAGACGCACGCGGATGGCGTGACGCCCCGATTGGCGGCCCAAGTGGAGACGTGCGGCACTGCGCCCGAGCATCTCGGCGGGGAGGATCTCGTACGTGGAGCGGTGCTTCAGCACGCCGTCCTGGTGGATGCCCGACTCGTGCGCGAACGCGTTGGCCCCGACCACGGCCTTGTGCTTCTGCACGGGCATGTGCGTGGCGCGCGCGACCATGCGCGAGAGCGCGGGGATGGCCTGCATGTCGAAGCGAACGTCGGCGCCGTAGATGTCGTTGCGAATCCACAGCGCGGCCAGGACCTCTTCCATCGCGCAGTTGCCCGCGCGCTCGCCGATGCCGTTCACGGTGCATTCGATCTGCCCGGCTCCCGCGCGCACCGCGGCGAGTGAGTTGGCCACGGCCGAGCCGAGGTCGTCGTGGCAGTGGACGGAGAAGACGGCGCGCTCGCTCCCGCGGATGCGCCCCCGCAGATCTTCGATGAGCGAGGCGTACTCGTCGGGTTGCGTATAGCCGACCGTGTCGGGAGCGTTCAACGTGGTGGCGCCGGCATCGAGTGCGGTCTGGAAGACCTCGACGAGGAAGTCGCGCTCGCTGCGCGTGGCATCCTCGGCGGAGAACTCCACGTCCGCGCAGAGGCTGCTCGCCAAGCGCACGGCCTCGTCCACGGCAGCGAGCACCTGCCGTGGGGTCATCCGCAGCTTGTGCTCCATGTGGATGGGGCTGGTGGCGATGAAGGTGTGGATCCGCGGACGCTGCCCGTGACGGATCGACTCCCATGCCTTCTCGATGTCGCCGCGACTCGCGCGGGCGAGCGCGGCCACGCCGGCTTGCCGCACCGCGGCGGCGATCTCGGCCACGGAGGCCGCGACGGTGGGCGAGGCGGCCGGGAAGCCGGCCTCGATGACGTCGACGCCGGCACGGTCGAGGGCGGTGGCGATCCGAAGGCGGTCGTCGGCCCGCATGGCGGCGCCTGGGGATTGCTCCCCATCGCGCAGCGTCGTATCGAAGATCCGGACCTCCATTTTTTCACCTCGCAAAAGAAGTAAAACGCGCCCCCGCCGAAGCGGGGGCGCGTTTCCTGTCATTTCTTCAGGGGATGCGCAGACCTCAACCGCTTCGTCGTGGAGCGTTGCTCGTAAGGAGAAGTCGGCCAAGAAGCTGAAAGCGCATCTTACCCTGGAGTGTAGCACGCGTCGTCAAGGTTCGCGGCGTCCGCCGGAGGCCCCGAAGGCTACTCCCTCGCGAGGGTCATTGACACGGCCTGACGCTTCGTAGTAGCATCGGCCACAACAATGTCGTCTCAGCTTCTTGTCGTCATTAGCCTTCTTGTCCGCCTCGGAAGGGGTCGGTGAGGTTCGGCGCTGTCTGACGACAGGTTACGAAAGTAAGAAGCCGCCTCGCCGACCAGCGAGGCGGCTTTCGTTTTAGGTGGAGGTAGCGTGGAGACCACCGGCTCGCGGTTACTGCTCTCGGCCCTGGAGGCTCATGGCATCGATGCCGTATTCGGCTATCCGGGCGGCACGATCATGCCCTTCTACGACGCCCTTCCCCAGGGCCGGCTCGCGCACTACCTGGTGCGCCACGAGCAGGGTGCCGCGTTCGCGGCCGGCGCCTACGCCCGCACGACGGGGCGGCTGGGCGTCTGCGTCGCCACCAGCGGACCGGGGGCGACGAACCTGGTGACGGGCCTCGTGGACGCCATGATGGACAGCGTTCCCGTGCTCGCGATCACGGGGCAGGTGCGCTCGGCCTTGCTGGGCACCGACGGCTTCCAGGAGGCCGACGTGGTGGGGATCACGAGCCCGTGCACCAAGCACAACGTGCTGGTCCGGCGGGCGAGCGAGATTCCGGCCGCCGTGGAGCGGGCGATCCGCATCGCCACGTCGGGGCGCCCGGGTCCCGTGCTGGTCGATATCACCACCGATGCGCTCAAGGAGCGCCTGGTGTGGGATGGGCCGCTGCGCAGCGAGGCGCAGCCGCCGCAAGCGCCGGAGCCCGTGGCGCTCCCGGAGACCAGGCGCCTGGCCGCCGAGGCGATTGCCGCCCTGGCGCGGGCCGAGCGCCCCGTCCTCATCGTCGGGGGCGGCACCCGCGTGGCAGACGTGAGCAAGCAGTTCCGCCGCTTCGCGGAGCTGATCGGCGCCCCGGTGGTGGCCACCATCAACGGGCTGGGGACGCCCGATCCCGCCGACGACCGCTACCTGGGCATGTTCGGCATGCACGGGCACAAGGCGGCGAACCTGGCCGTCACGCGTGCCGACTGCATGCTGGCGCTCGGCATGCGCTTCGACGACCGCGTCACGGGCGACGTGTCCAAGTTCGGGCGAGACGCCATCATCATTCACTGCGACATCGATCCCAGCGAGATCGGCAAGATCATCCCGGTGGACATCGGCATCGTCGACGATCTGCGCGCCACGATGCAGGCGCTCATCGAGGCGGCCGAGGCGGCGGCCCTGCCGACGTACGACGCCTGGCTCGAGGAGATCGCGGGGCTGCGCCGCCCCCTTCCGCGCGCCCGCACGGAAGGGGGGGAGCTCTCCGCCACGGACGTGCTCGATGCGCTGGCGGCGATGATGGAGCCCGGCACGGTGGTCGCAACGGACGTGGGACAGCACCAGATGTGGATGGCCCAGCGCGTCCGCCTGGAGAGCAGCCGGGACTTCCTGACCTCCGCGGGCCTGGGGGCGATGGGCTTTGGGATTCCCGCCGCCGTTGGCGCGCAGGTGGCCCGTCCGGACGACCTGGTGGTCGCCGTGGTCGGCGACGGCGGCTTCCAGATGACGATGCACGAGCTGGCGACGATCCGCCGCTACGAGCTGCCGGTGAAGATCGTCGTGGTCGACAACCGTCACCTCGGCATGGTCCGCCAGTGGCAGGAGCTCTTCTACGACCGGCGCATCGTCGCGACCGATCTCTACGACAACCCCGATTTTCGCATGCTCGCCGCGGCCTACGGCATGCGCTCCGGCTTCGTGGAGCGGCCCGAGGACCTGCACGGCGCGTTGCGCGAGATGCTCGAGTCGGATTCGGCCTACCTGCTGCACTGCGCGTGCTTCCCAACCGAGAACTGCTTTCCCATGGTTCCCGCCGGCCGGCACATCGACGAGATGCTCGAGAGAACCCCGGCATGAGCGAACGACTCGAATTACCCTTGCGCGACCAACGCGCGCTGGCCAAGGTGCTGACGGCGCTGACGCGCACGGGATGCACCGCGACCAGCGTGCGGGCGAACTTCGGCGAGCGATCCGCCGTCATCACCGTCGAGGGATCGGCACCCGATCTGCACCGTCTCTCAGCGATCGTATCCCGCCTGCTTTCCAATCACCAAGAGGAGTACCGATGAACGTCCAACATGCCCAGACCACCGATCCGGGGAGCCTGCGCGGCAAGCGCATCGGCATCATCGGCTACGGCAGCCAAGGCCGGGCGCATGCCCTCAACCTCCGCGACTCCGGCTGCGACGTGGTCGTCGGACTCCGGACCGGGGGCGGCTCGTACGTCAAGGCGATTGCCGACGGCTGGAGCCCCGTCACCCCCGCGGACGCCGCCCGCAGCGACGTCGTGATGATGTTGACTCCCGATGAGGAGACGCCGCGGATCTACGCCGAGCAGGTGGCCTCCAACCTGAAGCCCGGCGCCGCTCTGGGCTTCGCGCACGGGTTCGCCGTGCACTTCGGCTACGTGCAGGCGCCGCCGGCGGTCAGCGTCTTCATGGTCGCCCCCAAGGCGCCCGGCAGACTGGTGCGCAGCGAGTACGAGGGTGGGCGCGGGGTTCCGTGCCTGATCGCCGTGGCGCAAGACCCGCACGGCGACGCGCTGGAGATCGCGCGGAACTGGGCGATCGGCATCGGCGCGGGCCGTGCCGCGATCATCGAGACCAACTTCCGCGAGGAGACCGAGACGGATCTCTTCGGCGAGCAGGCCGTCCTCTGCGGAGGCCTCTCGGCGCTGGTCACCGCGGGCTTCGAGACGCTGGTCGACGCCGGATACGCGCCGGAGATGGCGTACTTCGAGTGCCTCCACGAGATGAAGCTCATCGTCGACCTGGTGTACGAGCGCGGCATCACCGGCATGCGCGACGGCATCTCGAACACGGCGAAGTACGGCGACTACACGCGCGGCAAGCGCATCGTCACCGACGAGACCCGTCAAGTGATGCGTGAGATACTCTCGGAGATCACCTCCGGGACGTTCGCCAAGGAATGGATGGCCGAGTGCGAGGCCGGCAAGCCGCGTTTCGAGCGGTTCCGCAACGAGGGCAAGCGCCACCAGATCGAGGCGGTCGGCGACGAGCTGCGCAGCTTCATGCCGTGGCTGGCGGCGGGTGCGGGCAAGAAGGAGCCCGGCGCACCGGGTCTGGACTCGAGCCACGCGATGCCCGAAGTCGGCGCCTTCATGCGGGATTGATCATGACCAAGACGCTCTTTGCGAAACTCTGGGACGCGCACGTGGTCGAGGAGCTTCCGGGCGGCAACGCCCTGGTGTTCGTCGACCGCGTGGTCGCCCACGAGATCACCACTCCCACCGGCGCGCTCGAGATCGAGGAGCGCTTCGGTGATCGTCTCTACGATCCCGACCGCATCGTGGCCATGAACGACCACGTTTCGCCCGCCAAGGACACGGAGACGGCCGTCCAAGCCCAGGTGCTGCGCACGTGGGCCAAACGCCAGGGCATCGAGCTCTACGACATCGGCGACAACGGCATCTGTCACGTCATGGTCCCCGAGCGCGGCTACGTCGAGCCGGGCATGACGCTCTGCTGCGGCGACAGCCACACCTGCACGCTCGGCGCGTTCGGCGCGTTCGCGCTCGGCGTCGGGAGCACGGCGCAAGGGGGCGCGATGCTGGCGGGTTGCCTCATCCTCCAGCGGCCGAAGGTCTACGGCGTCGAGCTGGTGGGACGTCTGGGTCACGGAGCCACGGCGAAGGATCTCGCGCTGACGGTAGTCTCTCGTCTCGGATTCCGCGGCGGCACCGGCTACGTCATCGAGTATCACGGGCCGGGGGTGGCGACGCTCTCGATGGAGGAACGGATGACGCTCTGTAACATGGCCATCGAGGCCGGCGCGACCTCGGGGATCTGCCCGGCGGACGAGGTCACCGTGGCGTATCTGCAAGGAACGCAGAAGCAGCGCGGCGCCGCGGACCTGGACCAACGCGCCGCCCGCTGGCGCGCAGCGCGCGCCGACGAGGGCGCCGCATACGATGCCCGGACGACCGTCGATCTCACCGAGCTCCGACCGATGGTCTCGTGGGGCACCAACCCCGGCGAATGCTCCCCCATCGACGGCACGGTGCCCGCCGATGCCCCGGGCGGTTCGCTCGACTACATGGGCCTGCGGGCCGGGCAGCCGCTGCGCGAGATCGCGATCGATCAGGCGTTCATCGGCTCCTGCACCAACTCGCGCCTCTCCGACCTCCGTGCCGCGGCCGAGGTGCTGCGCGGGCGGCGCGTCTCCGTTCCCACCATCGTGACGCCCGGCTCGCAGGCCGTGCGCCGGGCGGCGGAGCGCGAGGGCCTTCACGACGTCTTCCAGGACGCGGGCGCGCTCTGGACCCACTCCTCGTGCGGGCCGTGTCTGGGGATGTCGATGGGCGTTCTGGCACCGGCCATGCGGTGCGTCTCCTCGTCGAACCGCAACTTCCCGGGGCGCATGGGCGCCGGCGGCCGCGTGCATCTCGCCTCTCCCGCGGTCGTGGCCGCCAGCGCCGTCTTGGGAAGGTTGGCCTCCCCGCAAGAGGTGGGGGAGCGCCAGGTGGCCGTGGCCGGAGGTGTCGCATGATCGTCGACGGCGAGATCCTCTTCGTCGACCGTGCGAACGTCGACACCGATCAGATCATCCCGGCGAAGCATCTCACGGGCGTGACGAAGACGGGGTACGGTCAGTACCTCTTCACCGGGATGCCGGGAGGCACCGACCTGCTGGCGAGCAAGCCGAACGCCTCCGTCATCGTCTCCCGCGAGAACTTCGGGTGCGGGAGCTCGCGCGAGCACGCGGCGTGGGCGATTGCCGACCACGGCTTTCGCGCCGTGATCGCCGAGGGCTTCGCGCGCATCTTCTTGGAGAACGCTTACACCAACGGCGTGGTTCCTGTCGTGCTGCCGAAGGAGCAGGTGGAAGCGTTGCGTCACGTCGATCGCGCGCGCATCGACGTGGCCGCGCAAGTGGTCGAGGCCGGAGAACATCGTTTCCCCTTCGAACTCGATCCGCTGCGCAAGGCCTTCGTGCTCGAGGGCGGGTTCCTCGACTACCTCGCCAAGAAGATCGATGCGGTGCGCGCTTGGGAGCGTCGCCGCGCGGAGATGGCCTCCACATAGCGCGTGCAGATGGTTCGCCGGCGCGCGG
>Ga0307374_10007400_pt1 | contig 16741 bp, 11 predicted proteins | sample OX3MG_FD_202532 | JGI IMG/M metagenome (GOLD analysis project Ga0307374, IMG submission 202532) | Soil microbial communities from Risofladan, Vaasa, Finland - OX-3 | ecosystem: Environmental > Terrestrial > Soil > Coastal area > Acid sulfate soil | place: Finland: Risofladan, Vaasa | collected... | reverse complement strand
TCGCGAACGGGTACAGCTCGGCGAGCGCGTCGTTGAAGGCTTGGCCGCGATTGGTAAAAGCGATTCCATCGTCCTGCATCCAAGTCTGGAAGGCCCTGCGCGTCTGCGGATCGAAGGTGTCGAGGATCTGGTCGAGCTGGACGGTGGGCGCGACGTGAGCTTGGGGCAGCTGCGCGCCGTCGCGCAGCATGCGCCCGCGCGTGCTGCCGAACGACAGCGCGACGTAGGTCTCCCCCAGCAGCGTCTTCTCGCGCAGGGTCGCCCGCGTGTTCACCGGCCGGGGCACGTACTTCGGATCGATCTGCAGCACCGCGCGCGTCAGCCCGGTCCGGTGGTCGAGCCCGACGCTGACCACCTTGCCGACCGTGACACCGGCGATATCCACGTCCGCCTGCGTGCCGAGCTGCACCGCCTGATCGAACTCGACGCTGATCCGATAGCCCTGGGGCACGAACGGCACCGAGCCGCCGAACGACAGCCACAGGAACAGCAACAGCGCCACGCACGACGCCGCGAACGCCACCATCGCGGCGATCCTGGCTTTGCTGGGGGCCGTCGTGTTCATCGCGCGTAGCAGTTCGTGATCTTCGACCAGTCGGGCGCGTTCAACATGTCGAGGATCGGAGTCAGCGATGGCGTGCCGGGCTGCAGCGCGACCTCGAGCAGGTTCAGTGACGGGCAGGTGGCCATGAACTGGCCCTGGATCAGCGGGCCAGTGGCGTCCTGAAGCGAGGTCAGACTGTCCAGGTTGTGCGCCAGCCAGCTGCCCCAGTACAGGTAGCTCGGCTCGCCGCCCTTCTGCCGGTAGGCGAGGGTGTTGACGAGCGTGTTCAGCACCCCGAACGAGCTCGCCAACGCCGGTGCCGCCTTGGCCAATGAGCCGGCCGCCGGCGCGAGCGTCGCCACGAGTCGGCGGATACCCGGATTGGTCGCGAACGGCTCGAGCTGGTGCTCGATCACCGGTGTCGTGTCCTTCGCCAGCGGCCGCAACGCGTCGAGCGCTGGACCCAGGTTCTTCGCGAACGGCTCGAGCTTCTTGAGCGCCGGGCCGGTCACGGAGGCGAATCGATTGACCTTCTCAAGCGTCGAGCTCGTCTGCTCGAGTGTGCTGGGCAGCAGCGCGATTCCCTGCTCGAGCGCCTGGTCCTGAGACGCGATCGCCTGGAAGTTCGTGTTCGACTGCTTAACGAGCGACGCGAGCTGCGTGTCGACGCCTCCGAGCGAGGTCGCCACCAGATCGAGGTTGTGGATCGCGTGACGCAGGTTCCCACTCCGCTTCGCGAGCAGCTTCGTGAAGTCGAGCGCGGAGCGGTCGAGCGGCGCGAAGCGCTTAAAGTCGGCAGCCAACGTGGCCGCCGTCTTCGCGCTCGGGCTGTTGGCGGTTGCGCCCTTGCCGTTGAACGCCTGCGCCCCGCCCGCCAGCAGCAGCAGCAGGTAGGTGCGCGTGTCGGCGTCGAGCGAGTCGAGGATCTGTTCGACGTTGATGTCGGGCTGCGTGCTGCGGATCCCGAGCGTGCCGCCGGCGGGCAGGCGACCCGCGCTCGGGGTTCCCGGGTCGAGCGACAGGTACATGTCCTTGAGCGGTGTGCGCGGCCGCAGCAGCACGGTGGCGTTGCGGTAGATCGGGGCGTAACGCTTGAAGATGTCCATCGTCACGACGGCCTGACCGTGCTCGAGCTGCACACCGCCGACGAGCCCGACCTCGACCCCGGCGATCGTCACCGACTGACCCTGCCCCGGGGTCACCGCCGCCGCTGTCGCGAATACGGCGTTCACCTGGTAGTAGCTGCGGCCGAATGTGAACGACGGCTGGTGCTCGAGGATGTAACCGACGGTCGCGATCGCGAGCACGACCAGCACGGCGACCGCGAGGAAGTCGCTGCGATGGGTTTTGATCGCGTGCCTCACGGCCCCTGCCCCTGGGTCGCGCTGTTCAGGTCAGGCGCTGTCTGCGTCAAGCACGGCACGCTCGACTTGAGCGCAGGCGCCCTGCCGGAGGACGGGAACGACGGGAACGTGCCCAACGCCGGCAGCACCGCGTTGCCGTACAGCGAGCCGGTCGCGGCCGTTGCCCGCGTCTTGATCCCGGTGGCGCCGCCGCCGACGGCGGCGCGCACATAACGGCCGTTGCCGTCGAAATTCTGAGTCGCACCGGCGAGGCCGACCGCGCTCTGGAAGAGCTGCTGGTCGACGTCGAGCCCTTGCGGCGGCGAGTTGTCGACCGTGATCTTCTCGTTGCCGGTCGGCACCAGCACCTTGCTGATGCACTCAGATAACCTTGCGGCTTGGCTGATCAGCGACGTCGTCGCCCGAACCGCCGCCGACGTGTTGCTGACTGCTGGCGTCAGCTCCTTCAGTAGGCCTTCGAGCTCGCTCGGTGAGTTGAGCTTGGTCAGCTGCTGCAGCCAGGGCAGCGCGACCTTGATCGTCGTGCCGAGTTGCTTGATGCTCGGTGTCAGGGCCTTCGCAAAGGCGTCGGTGGGCGCGAATGAGGCGTCGAGCGCCTTGTCGGCCCCAATCGTCGCACGCAGCACCGCCGGGAGCGCTGCGACCGCGGCGCTCAGGTCCTGCTGATGCGCCGCCAGTGCGCCCATCGTCTGATCGAAGCTGTCGACCAGCTCCGGCAGCTGTGCGCCACTCGCCGCCAGCCCCTTGAAGATCTCCGATTCGCCCTTGACGACGCCGGTCAGGTCGCCAGGATTGGTGCCGAGCAATGCCTGGTTGACGATCGCCGACGCCTCGAAGGAGTCGGCCGAGTAACTCAGGGCCTTGTTGAGACCCTGGGCGCCCGTGGTCCCGTCGGCGCCCGGCTTGTTGAGCGCCGCGCCGAAGCCCTGGACGAGCTTCTGCAGGTTCGCCCGCGCGCTCGTGTCGAGCGACGACAGGATCCGGTCCAGCTGTACGGGCCCAGAGGTGTTGGCGGCCGGTAGCGTCGCGCCCGAGTGGAGGATCGGCGACTCGGGCGTGCCCGGATGCAGGTCCACATAGAAGTTGCCCTCAAGGAAGATGCGCGAGCGGATGTCGGCGGTCGCGTCGGCGTGGATCGGCAGACCGCTGTTGTCTATCTGCATCACGACGATGCCGGCGTTGGGGCTGCCCTTGATCCGCTCAACGCCGGTGACTTCACCGACCTGCACTCCGGCGATTCGCACCGGAGAGGGGATGTGCAGGTCGGTGTTCGAGGTGAAGACCGCCTTCAATTGGAATCCGGAGCCCGTGAAGGGCAGCCCTCCGCCGAACACCAGGTAGGAGGCGAACGCGATCACGACGATCCCGGCGATCGCCGCCTGGAGGTTCGAGACCCGTGCCTTTTGGCGCCTGATCTCGAGCTTCGGCGCGACGTCGCTCATCCGCCGCTCCTCGTCGTCTTCTCGGTCGCCGTACCGACGTTCGTCGTCGGGTTGCCGATCACGGCCGCGGCCGGTGAGTAGGGCTCCTTGCCCGCCGAGCATTCGGCGGGCTCGCCGGGCGACGCCGTGTTCGGGAAGGGGTCGAAGTGCAGCGGACCGTGCTGGGTGCCGCCCGCCGTCGAGGTCGACGTGTACGGCGTGCTGGAGGGCGCGCCCTCACCGCCGACGATGGCGTTGTCGATCGCGACCAGCACGAATCGCAGCACCGTGCCGGTGCCGACGTTGTCCGACAGCGAGCTCGCGAGGTTGCGCAGGAACAGCGTCGCGTAGTTGCAGGTGCTCTGGACCGGAGCGAGGAACTGCAACGGCTTCTTGAGGCTGCCGGTCGCCTGCGTCAGCCGCGCAAGCCCCGTCTTCACGATGCTGTCGGAACCGAACTGGTCCAGCGCCTTCGAAAGGTCGACCGTCTGGCGGTAAAGAACCGCCGTGCCGGGCAGGTTCTTGACGCCGGCCGACAGGGCCGCCGCGAGCCTTGGAGAGCTCTCCGGCAGCGTCGCGAAGCCCGGCTTCAGATCGGCGAACAGCTGTGCAGTGTTGGTCGCGAAGCTGCCGATCGCGGGAGCATCCGAGATCACCGACTGGAAGGTCGGCGGCGTCTGAGCGATCCAATCCTGCAGGTATGGCTTGGCCACTCCGGCAAGCGCCTTGAAGGTGACGTCCAGGTTCCGGTACAGCGACGCTTGCTGGTCACTGACTGGCGCGAGCGCCGATGCGAGCGACCCCAGGCCGCTGATGAACCCCTTCAGATTGGTTCGCGGAGCGGCGAGGTTGCGCATCACCGGCGCGAGCCTGTCGACCAGCGGCACGAACGCGCCGATCGCCCGGTTGAGGCCACCGCCGCGGCCAGCCAGTGCCTGGCCGAAGCCGAGCGTGGTGGCGGCTTCGCCCTGCTGGGTCCGCGGCGTGTACATATCGAGCACCTGGTCGAGATCGACGGTCGCGCTGGTGTGCCCGAGCGGCACGGTCGCGCCGTTGCGCCAGGTCCGGCGCGAGTGGCCGAGCGTCACAGCGAGGTACTTCTCGCCGATCGTGCTCTTCGCCCGGATCGCGAAGTGGGTGTCGACCGGCAGCGGTTCGATGCTCTTGTCGAGCTGAGCGTCGATCACTGCGATCGGCCGGCCGCGGTGGTCGCGCATGGCTGTGACCTTGGCGACCGAACCGACGAGCGCGCCGCCCATGTGCACCTCGGCGCCGTGGACGAGCTCCTCGGCGTTGGGCGCCTCGATGTAGAGCGTGTAGCGCGGCACGAACGGGAGGCCGTTGTTGGCCTGGAACGCGAGCACCACGCCGACGACGAGCACAAGCACGGCAAGCGCACCGATCAGCACCGGGTTGGAGAACGGCGAGGTGCCGCGTCGACGGAGCATCAGCGCTCGGCTCCAGTCCGCTGACGTGAAGGCATCAGCTCTGGCCCCCGGTGAGGTAACGAAGCAGGCCGCCCAGCGGGGCGGCCTGCCCCCGCTTTGACGAGGACGACTTCGTGCCCATGACCTCGCTGACCGCCGCGCTGGCGATCGCGGCCGATGCCGCGCTGGCGCCGCTGAAGTTGGCGCTGCAGCCGGCGATCGTGCGCCGCGCGTATGCGGTGCAGGGACCGACGATCGGCGCCAGGCGCACGTAGTGGCCGTCGGCGTTGTAGCCGTTGGTGGCAGTCGCGCCGTAGAACAGCAGGCTCATCAGCTGCTGGACGCCGCCGCTCGAATTGAGGCTCGAGAGCAGCTTGTCGAGCGCCTCGGCCGACGGCTCGGAGGTGGTGCCGAGGCTGCGGAGCTGCTCGGCGAGCGGCTGCGAGGCCACCAGCGAGCTCTCCGACTGCTGCGCGGCGTAGCCGAGGTTGGTGAGCGCCGTCTTGGCCTCCTTGGCGAACGGGACCAGCGTCTTGAATTCCGAGTTGAGCGCGCCGGCGCTCGAGCCCGCGTCCTGAATCACAGGCGTGCCCTGGCTGGCCAGCTGACCGAGATCGGCCATCAGCGGCTTGAGTTTCTTGAGGAAGGGCGGCAGCAGCCTGATCGACTGTGAGATCTGCGAGCTCTCGGCGGCGCTGGCCGTCGCGGTCGTGTTGGCCTGCACGACGAAGTCCGACAGCGACTTACGGCTCCTTGCGAGCGGCGCGAGCACCTTGTTGGAGTCGGTCGCGAGCTTGGCCAGCACCCGGTTCTGGGAATCGAGCAGGTTGAAGACGCGCTCGGTCTGGGCCAGTGCCGGATCCGCCCGCAGGATCACGGCGTTCAGGTCCGAGCCGCGCGCCGCCAGGCCGGTGCCGAGCTCGTTGAGGATCACCGACAGGCTCTCGCGCACGGAGTCCTGGGAGATGCCCTGGACGATGTCCGGATCGATCGGAGAGCTCGTCCTGGAGACCGGAAGCAGGTAGCTGCCCTTGCCGTAGCCGCTCGTGATCCGGCGCAGTGCGTGGTGGTTCGAGCTGCCCGGGTCGCAGGCGACGTAGCGCTCGGCGATCAGCGACTGCGGCCGGATCGTGCAGGTCGCGTTCGAATACCAGGGCGTGAAGTCGCGGCTTCCGATCGAGAGCGTGACCGCCGCCAGGTTCTGCTTGGTCACCGACAGCGCTGAGATCGTGCCTACCGGGGCGCCCGCGATCCGCACCTCCTCGCCGGGCACGGCGAAGCCGGCGTTGTCGAACAGCGCCTGGACGCGGTACCCGCTCGAGCCGCCGGTCACCGACGAGACCACCACCCAGACGAGCGCCGCGGTGACCGCAGCCGCTGCGATTACTGCCGCCGCCCGTCTCACGGTCCAGCCGGCGTGTTCGACTTATCACATCCGGATACCGACACCGGCATCGAGCCGTCAGCGGGCTGCGTGGCGCCGCCGGGGCAGCGGCCCGTTTTGACTACCGTCAGGCCCTTGTAGCGGTCGGCCGGAGACTGGTCGGTCAGCGTCCCGGCGCTGGTCCCGTAGGCACCGTAGAACGGCTCGGCGCGCGCATAGTGGCCGTTGGCGTCGTAGTACCCGTTGAGCTGTCCCGTGTTCGCCAGCGCCGCGACGATGTCGGGCGTGTACTCGCGCAACGCCTGGATCTGGCCCGAGGACGTCTGCGCTGCGATCGAGGCGATGATCTCCGGGAAGCCCGAGCGTGCTACGCGTTCGAGCGTCGGCGCCTCCTGCAGGAGCTTTATGAGGCTCCCGCCCTTGGGGTTTGAGATCAGCGATGCGAGGTAGCCAAGCGTCGGCGTCGCCGCATTCGCGAAGCGGTCCAGCGCCACCGCGAACGGCTCGAGCTGCTTGACCTGCGGCTTGGTGGCCGCGATCAGCGGTTCCAGCGCGGCGATCGTGCCGCGCAACCCGGCGAAGGTCTTGGTCGATTTGCTCAGTGCCGACGGCAACAGCGCCAGGGCCACCTCGAGCGCGTGCGACTGCCGCGCGACGGCGCCCGTCACCGCGTCGGCCTTGCCCACGAGATCCGTCAGCTGCTGGCTGCTCGACGCCAACCGCTGCATCGTCTGCGCCCCCTGCACGAGCAGCTGGTCGAAGGCGGGCTCGTCCTTGGTCAACGCACCTGTGACCTGGCTCGTGCTCTGCAGCAGCGGGTCTAGGTACTCAAGCGTCCGGTTGGCCTGCAAGGCCTTCCCGCTGATGCTCGTCGCCTCACCGCGGATGATGTTGCGCAGGCCTTCGCGGGTCTTGGCGTTGAGCGTGTCGAAGATCTGGTCGAGCGCGACCTCGGCGTAGGTGTCGCTCTGCGAGATCGTGCCGCCGGAGGGAATCTGCAAAATGCCTTTGGTGGCAGGCTGCAGCGTGACGTAGTGGCTCGCGATGCCGGCGAGTCCATTCTCCTCGATGCGCGCGACCGTACCCTCGTAGAGCGGCGCGACGTCGCCGTTGAGGCCGACCACGACCGCAGCCTGCCCACTCCGCGTGAGGCTCACCGACTGCACCGAGCCGACGCTGGAGGGGCCGATCATCACCTGGTCTCCGGTGACCAGTCCGCTGGCGTCGCTGAACAGCAGCCGGACCGTATAGGAGGACCCGCTGCTCAGCAGGATGTATGCGACCACGACGATCGCGAGCAGCAGCGCCCCGAGCGCCAGAGCGCGCGTCGGCGCGCTCGGCTGCAGACGCTGCCGGTCATACATGGCGGCATCTTGTCAAGTAGGCCTGACGCGTATCGGGACTCTCCCCGCTGAGGTGCTTGCTCAAGCGTCCGGCATGTTGACCGCGACTCAGCGGTTCGCCACCAGCAGAGCGGCTCCGAGCGCCCCGCCAAGGTCGCCGAGCCCGACCAGGTGCACCTGCGGCGGCTCGTGGCCGGGGAACAGATGCGGCTTCATCGCCTCACGAATGCGGTCCACGTACGGCTCACCGAAGCGCACTCCGAGGCCACCCCCGATTAGCACCGCCTCGATGTCGAGCAGGTTCACCGCGGACGCGATGCCGGCGCCGAGCGCTTTCAAGGCTTCCTCGATCAGCTTGGTTGCGAGTTTGTCCCCGTGTTCAATGGCGTCTCCCCAGACGGCACTCGTGAAGCGCTCGTGCTGCTTCTCGCGCATGATCTTCGGCAGGTCCGACTTCTTGCCCTTCTTCATCAGCCTGCGTGCGCGCGCTTCCATCGCCGCACGCCCGGCGTAGGCCTCCACGCAGCCCTTGTTGCCGCAGGGGCAGCGGCGTCCGCCCTGCCGCACCACCATGTGGCCGATCTCACCGGCGCCGCCGCGGCCGCGCCACGGCTTGCCGCTGAACACCAGCCCGCCGCCCACGCCGGTGCCCCAGAAGACCCCGATCAGAGACTTGTACGGACGCCCGGCGCCGAGCTCGAACTCGCTACGCGTCGCCACCTGCACGTCGTTGCCGACGACGACCCGGGTGCCCATCTGCTTGGCGAGCTCGGGGCCCACTGGGTAGGTTCCGTCCCAGCCGGGCAGGTTGCGTGCGCTGGTGACGGTGCCGGCCTTCGTGTCGATCGTGCCGGGCGAGCCGACGCCGATCCCGATCAGAGCTTGCGTGCTGGTCTTGGCCGCGGCCGCCGCCTCGGTCATCGCCGCCGCCATGTGCTTGGCGACATCGGCGGGCGTGCCGATGGTCGGGGTTGGGTGTCGCGCGGAACCGAGCACCTTGTTTGCTTTGTCGACGACGATCGCCTCGATCTTGGTGCCGCCGAGGTCAATCCCTCCCCGGAGGGAATCCGTTGCGGAGGGTGCAGAATCCTTTGGTGAGGCCGCCGCATCGTTTGCTGACGCTGCATCTCCTGCTGACATTGACATCGCTACGCCCCTCTCAGCTCCCGTTCAGGGCCGACTTGATTGATTCGGTGGCCTCCACCGGCGCCGGATCGACGCCCCGCAGGGCCGCCAGATACAAAGACACGAGATCCCCGAGCAGCACCACCGAGACGAGCCGCTCGAGGCGCGTCTGGCCGATCGTCTCGACCCGGAAGGTGACACCGCCGCGGCTTGCGATCAGCCCGCGTGTCAGCTCGATGCGCTGACGCACACGCGGGTGCAGATCCGAGTCGTCGAGGAACACCGCGCTGAACGGACCCAGGTCTTTGGCGCCGTCCCAGCCGACGAGCTCGTTGTGATCGAGCTCCGGCAATTCGGCGGCGAACGCGGGCGCCTTGGCGTTCTCGTTTATCTGCGTCTTCCAGCGATAGGCGACCGGTGTCGTCAGGGCGGCGCCTGCGATCTGGGGGATCGTGCCGTGCAGGCCGCGCGCCAGCGTCTTGGCCAGCGAGCCCTCGTCAGAGTCCGGTCCCCACGCCACCGCCAGGGTCGCCGCATGCTCGGCCGCGACGTCCACCTCGGCATGCAGGCTCTCACCCGCCCCGCACAGACGCGCTACCTCGAGCGCGACGACCAGCGAGTAGCCGACCGCAGCACGCGATTGAAAGCCACCCGGCAGAGGGATCACGGGCACGCCATCGGAGCGAGCCTCCTCGGCGAGTTTGCCGCCCGTGGTGACGACGATCGTGTGGGCGCCGAGCGCCTGCGCCGCGTCGTACGCGGCGAGCGTCTCCTCGGTGTTGCCCGAGTAGCTTGCGCACAGCACGGTCGTGTCGGGTGTCGTCCATCCCGGCAGTCCGTAGTCGCGCGCGAGCACGATCGGGCGTGAGGCGCCGTCGCCGAGCGCCGCTCGGGCGAGCGCACCGCCGACGGATGACGCGCCCATGCCGGCGATCACGAGCCCGCCCGGTGAATCGTGTGCCTTCAGGTTCGCCGACTCGACGCGCCAGAGCGCGTCTCGCAGATGGTCGGGCAGCCCGAGCACCTCATCGAACTGGCCAGTCACGTCGACCTCGGCGACTGCCTCACGCGAGAGTGTCGGGCCCGTGCTCAAAACCTGATCGCCCCGTCGGGTAGGGCGACGCCCGGGAACACTCGCGCGCCGGCCGACAGGACGTTGTCGTCGCCGACGGTCACCCCTTCCCCGAGCACAGCACCGCCGTCGATGTGGCAGCGCGCGCCGACCGTGGTGTGGGCGCTCAAGATCGCTCCGCTGATCTGCGTGCGCGGGCCGACGCTGACGCCGTCGAGCAGGACCGAGCCCTCGATCCTCGCACCGGCGCCCACCTTGACGCCGCGACCGAGCACGACGCGGCCACCGATGCTGGCGTCATCCGCGATCTCGCAGCCGTCGCCAATCAGGACCGGCGCCGCAATCCGCCCGCCGACGCCAGCTTCGGGCAACAGCCGCATATTGGAAGCTTGAAGCCTTGAGCCGATTCGCGTCGTCACCCTGCCCTCGAGGATGTCGTAGGTGGCCTGCAGGTAGCGGCTCGGCGTGCCGATGTCGAGCCAGTAGCCGCTGGCCTCGTACCCGTAGAGCCCGCGGTCCACGAGCTCCGGAAAGACGCCGCGCTCGATCGAGATGTTCGTGCCCGACGGCGCCATTTCCGCGAGCAGCTCGCGCTCCAGGATGTAGGCGCCGGCATTGACGAGGTTCGTGTCGATCGCCTGCTCGGGTCCGGGCTTCTCCACGAACTCGGTCACGCTGCAGTCGGCGCGGCAACGCACCAGGCCGTACGCGGACGGGTCCTCGACACCGATCAGCGCGAGCGTCGCCCGCGCACCGGTGCATTCGTGCTGCTCGAGCTGAGCTGTGAGGTCGATGTCGGTGAGCACGTCACCGTTGAGCATGAAGAAGCGCTCGTCGAGCAGATCCTCGGCGAACTTGAGCGCGCCACCGGTACCGAGCGGCCGCGGCTCCTCCACGTAGCGCAGACGGATCCCGAAGCTCGAGCCGTCGCCCAGCACGCCGCGGACTCCGTCCGCCAGGAAGCCGCACGACATGATCACGTCGTCCACCCCATGGCAGGCCAGCCACTCGAACATGTAGCCGATGAACGGCTGGTCGACGAGCGGCACCACCGGCTTGGGCATCTTCGAGGTCAGCGGCTGCAGCCGCGTTCCCTCGCCTCCGGCCAAGATCAGTGCCTGCATCGCCTCTCCTCCTAAATCCTGAACTGCAGGCGGCCGAGAGGGCTCAGCGGCCGATGCCTTCGTACGTAAAGCCGACCGCCCGCGCTGCGGCGCCGTCCATGAAGTTACGCCCATCCACGATCAGCCGCCCGCTGGTCGCCTCAGCGACCTGACTCCAGTCGAGCGACGCGAACTCTGGCCATTCGGTCACCAGCACGATCGCATCCGAGCCGGCCACCGCCTCCAGCACCGAATCGGCCATCTCGACCCCCGGCATCAGCCGGCGTGCCTGTTCAGCGGCGATCGGGTCGTACGCCCGCACGGCCGCACCCTCGCCCTGCAGGCGCGCGGCCAGCACGAGCGACGACGCCTCGCGCATATCGTCGGTGTCGGCTTTGAATGCGAGCCCGAGCAGCGCGATCTTCTTGCCGACCAGCGTGCTCAGATGCTTCTGCAGCTTCGCGATCACCCGCCGCTTCTGCAGGTCGTTGACCTCGATCACCGCCGTCAGCAGCTGGAAGTGGTAGCCGGAGTTTCCCGCAAGTTGTTTGAGTGCTGAGACATCTTTAGGGAAACAGTTATGGACCCCGAGCCCGCCTGTGCTCACGAACGTGTGGGCGTACGGAACCTCGAGCGAGTACACGGGCCCGCGGAAGGCGCGCCGGGCGACGTCCGTGACACGCAACCAGGCCGTCCCGTCACCTAACCGTCGGTAGCCGGTGGGCGCGATCCGCCTTTGCTGGCGCGCGATTGAGGCCAACACGCCTGGACGGTCGCGCTCCGGCACGAGCCGGATCGCGCGCTCCACCTGATCGGCGCCGGAGATTCTGATCCAGTGCGTGTCCTTGGTCGATTTGGCGCTGCGACCCAACCGGCGGGAGGCGACGATGCCGACACTCGCCAGCAACCGCAGCACGCCGTCGGCCAGCTCGTCACTCACCGTCCCCATCTCGATGATCACGCTCGGGCCGCCGCCGATCAGCGACCACGAGCCGTCGCCCTCAAACAGGCCGGACAGCACCGCCCAGCGGTCAGCCTCCGGACGTTCCCAGATCAGATCCGGAAGCCGCTGCGAGTAACTGCCGCGACCGAGGCCGAGGACGTCCGTCCACCAGGCCGCCAGCAGGCGCGAGCTGACCTTGACGACGCGCGCGGTTGCCGTTTGGTTGACATTCGCGCGCACGTTATGGCGGGCCCAGAACTCGGCGACCTCATCGACGAGGTGCTGCTCCCGGGTCGGGTGAAACGACCATTGGATGCGGCGACGGTCGCCATCCGCGGTCCCGCACCCCTCGGCCAGGTACAGCCCAACCACGCGCCAGAAGTCCGCATCCAGCGTGATCCGGCTGGAGGCGTGGGTGCCGTTTTTGGTGGTCCCCAAAGTCGCGCCGGCCAGCGCGACGCCGGCGCGGTTCGCCTCGTCGAGTCGCAGGGTCCCCGTCCGCTTGACCTCGCCTGTACGCGCTGCTACCGACGTCGCGCGAGCGAACACCTCGTGTCGCTCAGCCATCGCCAGGGATGTCACACGCTCGATCTCCGCACGCGCCGGACGTACGATCAGCCGCTCGGCGTCGATCTCTGCCGCCTCGACGGCGGTGAGTAGCGACGCGGTGCTGGTGGCATCCCAGTCGGCGGCGCCACCCATGGCGACCGGCACCCAATCGGCGTCCGTCAGCTCCGATGCAAGCTTGCGCTCAGGGAACGCCCCGCGTCCGTCGCTGACCAGCCAGGGATGATCCATGGTCGTTGTCAGGCGACGCCCCATCTTGGTGCGCACGTCCACGACCTCGCCGTCGTACTCCCGCCGGGTCACGCATAGGGCTGACAGGAACATCGGCTCGGGCTCGCCCGGCACCCAGCTCAGGACCTTCAGGTCCTCCGGCTCGATCACGCCGTCGACCACGGTGTGGTTGCGCTCGAGGAGCGACCAGAGCTGCTCGAAGCTCATCAGCGTCGTGCGGCCGCTGTGACGCGCGAGCACGGTCTCGGTGCCGGCCAGGCAGGAGCCGCCGAATCCAATCCCGGGACGCAGGAAGTGCTGGCCGATGCGGCGATCGAGGCCCATGCCGCGCGCGACCTCAAGCACATCGGCGCCCGTCTCCTCGCAGACGTTGGCGATCTCGTTGATGAACGAGATCTTGGTCGCCAGGAAGGCGTTGGCGGCGAGCTTGATCATCTCGGCGCTGGCAACGTCGGTGCGTACCAGCGGTGCGCGCAGCGGCGCGTACAGCTCGACGACGGCGTCGCCGGCCCAGCCGCCCTCGTCGCCGACAACGACACGGTCGGCGTCGCGGAAGTCCGCGAGCGCGGTGCCCTCCTTGAGAAACTCGGGGCACGACACGTACGCGAAGCCGTGCTTGCCGGTGCGGTCCAGCTCACGGCGGATCGCGGCGCCCGTGCCCACCGGCACTGTCGACTTCATCACGATCGCGCGCTCTGCCCCAGCCGGGATCGCGTCGACCACGGCGTTCACGGCCGAGAGGTCCGCATCGCCGGAGTACGTCGGCGGCGTACCCACCGCAATGAACAGCAGACGCGCACGCTCGAGCGCGGGCGCCAGATCAGTCGTGAAATGGAGCCTCTCACGGCTGGCCGCGACCGACTCGGCAAGTCCGGGCTCATAGATCGGGATCTCGCCACGCTGGAGCGCCTCGATCTTCGCCGCGTCGATGTCGACGCACCAGACCTCGTTGCCGAGCTCGGCAAAGCCCGCAGCGGTCACCAGGCCGACATAACCCGTGCCGATCACCGCGATCGGCTCACGCGCATTGGTCATAGGCTCAGTGAGGCTAGCGGCTCAGGCACTCGCACGAGCCCTGCAACGCTCAGCCAAGGGCGCGCGTGAACGAGGCCGCCATCGCGACCATCTGGTCGTTGGGAATGTCGTTCTGGATGGTGTTGGAGATCCAGTAGACGGCCCTGCTCGTCTTCCAGGCGACGGTCGCCAGGTTGCCGCCCTGGGAGTAGAGGTCCAGCAACTTGCCGTTGACCTTCTTCGTCGACGTGGGGGCGCGCAGAAGCGGTGGTCCCGCGGCATGCCCCGCGCCCGGCCAGGTTGTGCCCTCCACCGTGGCGTACGCACCTGTGGCCGTCTCCGTGACCCCGCCGTACGACTTGAGAAGCGTCATCACGTAGGCCTGATAGCGCTTCCCATTGGTCCCGTCGATCGAGTAGCGCCGCGGATAGGAGTGCAAGTACGCCGAGCTGGGCTCGTAGCCGATATTGCAGTTGCCCGTGAGCGCGAAGCAGTACGAGTAGTCCTCAGGGATGTCCTTCGGGTAGTAGATCGGCAGGCCCACGTTCCCGAGGTGCGCCGCCTGCGAGTTGCCGTCGGCAGGATCAGGCGTCATATACGCCGGGAGCCGGAAGCGCGCCTTGGGCTTCTTGCCGTGGTGGTGCTTCCCCTTGGCCGGAGGAGGCGTGGGAGTTGTGGTGGTGCGGGCGGGCGGCGCGACCGTCGGCTTTATGAAACGCCTGTAGGTCGCCTCCGACGCACTCTCGCTAAAGCTGACGTTGCTGGTCCCGGCGATCGTCGGGCCGTACGGGAACACGAACGACTTCGTCGCGCTCCCATCGGCGTGGATCGCGAGGTCGAAGAGGCCGATGAGACCAGTGGTCGAGTGCAGCGTCTTATCGCTCTGAACGTCTTTGGCGAAGTCGCGCAAGAGCGTGGTCTGGTTCGAGAGCAGCCTGTCGACGCTGAAGTTCTGCTTTGCCCAGCGCAGGAAGTCCTGCTGACGCGACTCGCGCACGAAGTCCGAGTCGTTGTGGCGGAAGCGCACGAACGCCAGCGCCGTGTTGGCCCCGCCGAGGTCGCCGCCGGAGCCGCCGCAAAGCTTCTGGTAGCCGGGCTGGATGTCGATGCTGGAGTAGTCGGTCGCCGGATCGGCCAGCCCGATGCTGTGGTTGTAATAGCGGTGGTCGACCTGCGCGTAGACGCAGCCGATCGCGTTGATCAGGTTGGCGAAGCTCGAGAAGTCGACCAGCAGCAGCTGGTTGAGCTGAAGGTGAGGAAACACGTCCGCCTTGATCGTCTTGATCAGCAGGTCCGGACCGCCCTCGGAATACGCCGCGTTGAGCTTCTCGGCGCCGTAGCCGGGGACGTCGACCTGAATATCACGCGGGATCGAGAGCATGTTGATCGTCGAGGATTTGTCGTTGACGCGCACAAGCATCATCGTGTCGGTGTTGCCCGGTGTGTTGCCCTCGTGATAGCGATGGTCAACGCCTACCAGGAGCATTGTCTGCGGGGCACCCGGAGGCGGCACCGTGAGCTCCTTGCTCGCGAGCGGCTTCTGGAGGTTGATGACGTCCACGATCGACTTGAACTTCAGCAGCCCGGCGGTTGCGGTCGCCCCCGCGGCGCAGCCGACGACCACCACGAACGCCACGAGCCCGCGCCAGACCACGCCGAAGCGGGTCGTCGGCATCAACTTCATCGGTCCGACTCCTGCTCGCCGAGCATCGCCAGCAGGATAGGGGTGTCATCGGCCACAAGCCTTCAGCGCAGGTAAAAGGCCGGCAGAAGTGGATCCCACCCACCCGCCTGTCGGCCGACAAACGCCACTAGCCTTCCGCGACCTTCAGGAATGCCTGCCAGCGCTTCTGGTCGCGCAGCGCAACTCGTCGGCGCTCGGTGTCCTCGCCCGCGGACTCGATCTCGCGCTCGGTCTCGGACAGCCGCTCGCGCAACACGCCCACGTCCAGCTGCTCCGGCGTCTGGATGTCCTGGACCAGCAGCATCGCGTGGTTGCCGCCGATCTGGATGTAGCCCTCGGACTGGGCGAAGCGCAGGATCTCGCCCTCGGAGCGGTAGACCCGCAACTCGGTCGGCTCGAGCATGCCGAGCACCGGCGCGTGGTTGGCCAGCACGCCGATCGACCCGAGCGTCGTACGGGTGGAGATCATCTCGACCTCGTCGTTGAAAACCTCGCCCTCCGGGGTGAGGATTTCAACCTTGAACTTGCTGTGCGCCATGAGTCCGGCTCAGCCGCTACTCGTCGGCCTTGGCGGCCTCGACGACGTCGTCGATCCCGCCCTTGAGGAAGAAGTGGCGCTCTGCGATCTCGTCGTGCTTGCCCTCGAGGATCTCCTTGAATCCCCGGATCGACTCGGCGATCGGCACATACACGCCCGGCGTGCCGGTGAACTGCTCGGCTACGTGGAAGGGCTGCGAGAGGAAGCGCTCGATCTTGCGGGCGCGGTTGACGGTCAGGCGGTCATCGTCTGAGAGCTCGTCGATCCCGAGGATCGCGATGATGTCCTGTAGCTCCTTATAGCGCTGCAGCACCTGCTTGACCTCGTTGGCGATGTCGAAGTGCTCCTCGCCGAGGATCTCCCGCTTGAGGATCGTCGAGGTCGAGTCCAGCGGGTCGACGGCCGGGTAGATGCCCTTCGAGGCGATCGACCGCGACAGCGTCGTGGTCGCATTGAGGTGAGCGAAGGCCGAGGCCGGCGCCGGATCGGTGAGGTCGTCGGCAGGCACGTAGATCGCCTGGATCGAGGTCACCGAGCCCTTGTGGGTCGAGGTGATGCGCTCCTGCAGGGCGCCCATCTCCGACGCCAGCGTGGGCTGGTAGCCCACCTGCGAGGGCATCCGGCCCAGCAGCGCCGACACCTCGGAGCCCGCCTGCACGAAGCGGAAGATGTTGTCGATGAACAGCAGTACGTCCTGGCCCTCCTCATCGCGGAAGTATTCCGCCATCGTCAGGCCGGACAGCGCCACGCGCATGCGCGCTCCGGGGGGCTCGTTCATCTGGCCGAAGACGAGCATCGTCTTGTCGATGACGCCCGACTCCTTCATCTCGAGCCAGAGGTCATTGCCTTCACGCGAGCGCTCGCCAACGCCGCAGAAGGCCGAAAGACCGCCGTGCTCCTGCGCCAGGTTGTGGATCAGCTCCTGGATGATGACCGTCTTGCCGACGCCGGCACCGCCGAATAGGCCGACCTTGCCGCCCT
>Ga0307374_10007399_pt1 | contig 16742 bp, 14 predicted proteins | sample OX3MG_FD_202532 | JGI IMG/M metagenome (GOLD analysis project Ga0307374, IMG submission 202532) | Soil microbial communities from Risofladan, Vaasa, Finland - OX-3 | ecosystem: Environmental > Terrestrial > Soil > Coastal area > Acid sulfate soil | place: Finland: Risofladan, Vaasa | collected... | reverse complement strand
CCCGAGTTGTAGATGATGATGAGATCGGCTCCACCGGCTTCGGCGGCCTTCGCGGAGATGCCCGTCCCCGCTCCGGCGCCGACGATCGCCTCGCCGCGTGCGATCGTCTCACGCAGGCGGGCGAGCGCTCGCTGCCGCTCCACCTCAGTCCACCTCCCGGATCATCGAGTCCAGCGCCTCGGCGGCGCGCACTGCGAGATCCTCGTCGTTGATGTTCCCGGGGTGATCGATCACCGAGACCGCCGACCCGGCCACCGCGCCGAGGACCGCCTCGAAGAGCCGACGGTCCGCCTCGGGGTCGTAGAACTCCTCGCCCTCGGCGTCGATCGCCGACACTCCCCCACGGGGGACGACGAGCACGGTGGGAGCTCGAGAGGCGGCGAGCTTCGCACCCAGCCGGCGACCGAGCTCCTCGCACTCCTCCGGCGTCGTGCGCATCAAGGTGACGGTGGGGTTGTGCACGTGGAGGTGGCGATCCCTGAACTGCTCGGGCACGCTCTCGACCGGACCGAAGTTCACCATGTCGAGCGCGCCGAGACCGACGACCTGCGGCAAGCCCGCGGCCCCGGCCGCCGTCACACGTTCCGGTCCTGCGCTCAACGTGCCGCCGACGAGGTCGTCCGCGAGCTCGGTGGTGGTCAAATCGAGGACGCCGGCGAGGAATCCCGAACGCGCCAGGTTCTCGAGCGCACGTCCTCCCGAGCCTGTCGCGTGGAACGTGAGCACCTCGTAGCCGAGCTCCTCGAGTCGGCGCCTCGCCGCGCTCACCGCAGCCGTCGTGACCCCGAACATCGACGCGCCGACGAGCGGCCGGCCGCTCGCCGCGGGTGTCGCCGCGCGGCTCGCGTGCGCGCGCGCCATCGCCGCGATCGCCGCCGCGGCGTTGGCGAGGACGGCGCTCGACACCTGGTTGATCCCGGCCACGTCTACGACGCTGTACATCAAGGTGACGTCGCTGGCGCCGACGTAAGCGGAGACGTCGCCGGACACCATGGTCGACACCAACAGCTTCGGCAGACCGAGCGGGAGGTCGCGGACTGCCCGCGCGGCGATCGACGACCCACCGCTGCCGCCGAGCGCGAGCACGCCGTCGAGGTCGCCTCTTTCGTGGAGCTCTGCGAGCACGCGCGCCGCGCCCTCGCCCATCTCCGTGACCGCGCGCCCGCGGTCGCGGGCGCTGCGAAGACTCCCGTGTCGACGACGATCGCGCGAGCGCCTGTTTCCGCGAGTCGCTCAGCAACCCACGCGATCTCGGTGCCCTTGGTATCGAGCGTCCCGAGCAGCGCGACACCTGGTGTCGTCAAGCTCCCCCCTCCCCGAGGCCGAACCCGAACAGTCGGTTCAGGCTACCAGGGTGTGGCCGACTGGTGTACTGGTCGACCACTACTCCCTGGGGACGAGGGGGAAGTACGGACGGGATCCGGCGAGCACCCGTAGGACCTCGTCCACCATGAGGTCGAAGAACCGCGGCTCGCACGCGGCGGTCACGCCGGCGATGTGCGGACTGAGGAAGACGTTCGGCATGGTCCGGAGCGCGCAGTCCACCGGAATCGGCTCGGGCTCGACCACGTCGAGGCACGCGACCACATCACCGCGCGCGAGGCGCGCGACGAGAGCCTCGGTGTCGACGACGGCACCGCGCGACACGTTCACGAAGACCGCACCCGGTCGCAGGCGCTCGAGCTCGGCGGCGCCGATGAGCCCGCGCGTGCCCGCCGTGAGCGGGACGAGGCACACGACGACGTCCGACCGCTCGAGAACGGCGTCGAGCGAAGTCAGCTCGAGCCCGTAGATCGGCCCGAGCTCGCTCGGCGCTCCGGGGTCGTGGGCCAGCAGCGACACGGCGAACGGCTCGAGGAGCGCGATGAGCCTCCGGCCGACATTTCCGACGGCGAGCAGCCCGACGGTCTTCCCGGTGAGCTCGCCTCCCAGGTATCCGGGATCCTGCCTGAAGACCTCTCGGTCCGGCCAGAGGACCTCTCCCGCGACGAGGCGGCGAAAGTGCGCTCCGGCGTTGCGCAGGCCGATGAGGACGAGCGCGAGCGCCCATTCGGCGACGGGGTCGGAGGAGCCGTTCGTCGTGTCCACGACCGCGATGCCGCGACGTGCGGCGGCGGCGACGTCGACTCGTGCCGCGAACCGGTCGCCGTGCGTGTCGCCGACCACCTTCAGCGACGGGGCGGCCGCGAGAACCTCGTCGGTCACCCGCGGCGCGCCGTAGCTCACGACGAGCGCGTCGAGATCGCGTGCGAACTCGCACAGCCGCCTGGTGAGCGGCGGATCGACGGGTGGGGGCCCCGAGGTGCGCGACGGCCCGGGTAGCTCGAGCACGGTCACGTCGGCCGCTGCGCGCAGCCGCTCGAGGGACGCCGGGCCGACGTAGCGCGCCCGCGCCGCGGCGGTGCACACGATCCCGACCCGCGCGCGGCGATCAGGCACCGCGCACCGCCTCGCCGACCGAGAGCCAGCGTGCGACGTTGCCTCCGAGCACGGCCTCGAGGTCGCCGACGGAGAGGAAGGGCGCGTGCCCCCGCAGCAGCTCGAGGGATTGCCGATACGTGACGTGCGGGAGGTTCGACGGGAAGTCCGACCCCCACACGAGCCGCTCGGGGCCCCAGGCGTCACAGAAGCGCCGCACGAGCGCCATCCGGTCGCCGTACGGGTACTCCCACGGCCTCGGGTGCCCGTAGTAGAGACCGGACACCTTGGCGAGGAGGTTCGGGACGTCGTCGTAGCCGAGGAGCCGGCGCTCCACGTCCTCGCCTCCACCCGGGCCGAGCGCGATGCCGCCGAGATGGTTCACGAGCAGGCAGAGCGGCGGGAACCTCCTCGCGACCTCTCGCAGATCCGCGTGCCAGGGTGCCGACGCCGCCAGGCTCACGATGAGGCCGTGATCGGCGGCGGTCGCGAAGAACGCGAGCCCTTCGGAGGAGACGAGCCACCCGTCGTTCACGGGCCCGAGGTAGTGGGAGACGCCGACGGGGTGGTACTGCTCGACGAGCAGTCGGAGCCGCTCGGCCGCGCCCGCGCGGTGGTAGTTGCCGCTCCAGCGGCTGTCCGCGTCGACAAGCTGGCTCAGCCGACCCGCGTGCGCCGTCGCCGTGCGCGCCCCGTAGTCGTTGTCGTCACGGGCGTTCTCGATCTCGGCGCTCACCAACAGGGCTCGCCCGACCCCGCAGGCATCCATCTCGAACAGCAGGTGTGCAGCGCTGCCGCGGGTGAGCGGGTCGGGGACACCCGCGCCGTGTGGCCAGCGCGACCACGCGTGCGCGTGGCAGTCGACGATCACCACTGCGTGCGGTCGCGCGCACCGCAAGGCGTCACCCCTTGACCGCTCCCGACGTGAGACCCCGCATGATCTGCTTGTTGATGAACAGGTAGAGGATCAGCAACGCGAAGATCACGATGCTGATCGCGGCGAACAGCGGACCGTACGCGACGCTGCCGTACTGGCCGTTGAAGTTCAGCAGCCCGACCTGGATCGTCGAGAGCGACGGCTTCGAGTTGAAGGTCAGCGCCACGAGCAGGTCGTTGAACACCGAGAAGAAGATGAGCATGCCGACCGTGAAGATCCCGTTCCGCACGAGCGGAAGGGCGACGGAGAAGAAGCAGCGGTAGGTGCCGCCGCCGTCGATCGCGCACGCCTCGAAGAGCTCACGGGGAACGGAGCGGAAGTACGTGGCCATGAGGAACACCGTGAGCGGCAGACCCTGGCCCACGTAGGTGATGATCATGGGCAGCAGCGTGTTGTTGAGCCCGAGCTTGAAGTAGATCTCGAACAGCGGCAAGAGCACGAGCTGCGCGGGAACCATCAGGCCGCCGACCAGGAAGAACAGGATTCCGCCGCGGCCCTTGAACACGAGCACCTCGAGGGCGAACGCTGCCCCAGCGCCGAGCAGCAGGATGATGACCACCGAGCTCACGGTGACGATCAGGCTGTTGATGACGTCGCTCGGGATGTGCGCGGTCGTCCACGCCGACGCGTAGTTCCCGAAATCGAGCTTGCTCGGGATCGTCCACAGCGGCTGCGACACGAACGCGTTCTGCGTCTTGAGCGAACTCGTGAGCAGCCAGAAGAGCGGGTAGATCTCGACCACCAGGATGATCCCGATGATCGCCCGCGTGAGTGTCTTGCGCGAGAGCTGCACGGTGCGCGCCCGACCTGGACGAGCCTGGGTGACCCGTGCCCGACGGGTCGAGACCGCCGACTCCACCCGGCCGCTGCTGATCGCCATGGCTTCTCAGTCCTTCGTGATGTCGCGTCGCAGGGAACGGAAGACGACCACGGTGACGACGAGGCTCAGGCCGGTGATGAGAAGTGCGATCGTGCTGCCGTAGCCCCAGTTGTCGTAGTTGAAGGACTCCTGGAACATGTACAGGTTGAGCGGCGTCGTGGCCGTCCCGGGGCCGCCGTTGTTCAGGGCCAGGATCGAGTCGAAGACCTTGAGGTCGGCGTTCAGCGCGAAGATCGTGGCCGCAGCCACGATGGGGCGGGACATCGGGAGGATGATCCGCCGCAGCAGGCTGAACCCGCTGGCCCCGTCGATCCTTGCGGACTCGATCACCTCCTCGGGAATGTCGAGCAACCCGACGTAGAGGATCACGGCGAACAGGCCCACCGATCGCCACATGTCCATCGCGATGATCACGACGAACGCGTGGCTGCCCGAGACGAACCAGTCGACTGGATGTCCGCCGAACAGCTGGATGATCGAGTCGACCGGGCCCGCCTGCGGGGTCACGGCGAAGAGCTGTGCGAAGAGGAGCGCGATCGCGACCGTCGGCAGGACGACCGGGAAGAACACGAGCGTGCGGATGAAGGTCGACGACCGGCGCAGCACGAACTTGAAGAGCAGCGCGAGCGAGTAGCCGATCACGATCTGGCCGACCGTGAGGACGGTGGCGTACTTGACCGTGAACCAGAGCGTCTGCGGGATCGTCGGGTCCGCGAACAGCGCCCGGAAGTTCTTGAGCCCGGCGAACGCGAACCCGGACGCCGGGCTTCCCGTGAAGACGGAGTAGACGAGCGACCAGCCGACGGGAACGACGATCACGCCGATGTACACGAGCAGGGCGGGGGCGAGGAAGAACGCGATTGCTCGCCTGTTGCCGAACACCTGGCGCATTACCGGAGCCTATCTAGACGAGATTCGGTCGCCTGGAACGGACGAGGCGGCACCGCCGTCACGGCGGTGCCGCCCTGTCCGTCCGTCCCAACCAGGTCGTGCTACGGCTGCGACTGGTCCGCCTGCAAGATGCCCATGTACTGCTGCGGGCTCATGGCCCCGGTCACGAGCGCAGCTGCGTTCCCGGATGCGTCGTCGTTTGCCTTGAGACCGAAGAGCGCCTCGAACCAGAGCACGCTCTGCTTCGCGGAGTTGATGGTCTTCTGGATCGTCTGGGTGATCGGAGCCAGGCCGGCGACCGGCTGGTTCGTCCGGAATCCTGTGAACACACCCTGGTCCTTGAGCGACGCGCTCCCGTAGTTCTCAGCGATGCACTTCAGCCACGCCTGCGCGTGGGGACCGTAGAGGTGCGGGTTGATCACGTTCGGCGAACCGGTGTTCGCCGGGTACTGCCCGATCGATCCCTTGCCGCCCTTCACCCCCGGGAACGGCATGAAGCCGATGTTGTCCCGGCCGACCTTGTCCTGCGAGGAGAGGATCTGGGCGAGAAGCCACGTACCCATGTACATCATGGCCGACTTCCCGTCCAGGAACTGGGCGACCGCGGCGTTGTAGCTGAGGTTCGTGATGCCGGGCGAGAAGTACCCGTCCTTGCCCATCTGGGCGACCTGCTTGGCCGCGGTCATGTACCTCGCCGAGGTCAGCGACGCCTTCTTCTGAGCGATGAGGTTCATGGCGTTCGGGCCGAGCTCGCGGAAGAGCAGGACGCCGACCCAGCGGCTGATCGTCCAGCCGGAGGAGCCCGAGGCGCTGATCGGGATGATGTGGGCCTTCTTCAGCACTGCCGCGTCGGCCAGCAGCTGGTCGAACGTCTTCGGCTGCGTGAGGTGGTGGTTCGCGAAGATCTTCTTGTTGTAGAAGAGGCCCTCGATGTTCATCTGGAACGGCACCGACGGGACGCCACCCTGGAACTGCGCCTTCGTGGTCGACAGGGCGAGCGGAGTCATGTCGTTTGCGACGCCGAGCTGGTTGAGCGCGCTCTCGATGTTGAGCACGTCGCCCTTCTTCACGAGCGACCCGCCGGGGATGATGTCCGGGTTTGACGCCGCGTACATCAGCGGGAGGTTGTTCTGCGACGCCAGCAGCTGGATCTTGGACTCGATGTTCTGGCTCGGCGTCTGCTGGAGGGCGATCGGCTGGGCCTGCGCCTCGGTCTTGCACGAGGTCGTGGCCAGCTTCTGCAGCTCCGCCGGCGTCTGCGTGTCCTCGGTCGTGAGCAGGATGGAGAAGCTCGACTGGTCCGTTCCGTGCGCGGTCGCGCCGCTCGCGTGTGAGAGACGCGCCGGCACCGAGCTGCTCGCGCTCGCGCTCGTCGTGGACGCGACAAGTGCGAGCGTGCTCATGCCAGCGGCCGCCGCGACGAGCGCGCGACGCGTCCTGCCTGCGGATGGTGATTTCAAGGCACTTCCCCCCGATCTGTCTTCACTGAATTGTTGAAACGTCATAATAGCGGTGCGCGTCAGGTTGTCAACTGGTCGTGTGGTCAACCACTTTTCCCCTGCGCCTCACGGGATCTCGGTCACGCGACGCTGTCACAGCTCGCTATCCGGATCACGCCGGGGCACGCCGCCCGGCCGCCGGCACGTTCTGAGCGCAGCGTGCGCCGGCGACGCGCCGGATCACTCCTGCGGCGAGCGCGCGCGGAGCACGCGGCCCACCGCTTCGAGGTTCTCGTGCGTCATCTCCGAGTACTTGCGCGACAGGACCACGCCGTCGGCGCCGGCGTCCAACGCCGCACCGAGCGCTGCGCCGAGTCGGGCGGGGGTCGTCTGCCGGACGTGTGACGGGGTGGAGACGTTCACGTCGAGCCCCGGGTAGACCTTCGCGGACCCCGCGAGCGAGTCGACCGCGCGCGCGGTCTCGCGCCGCACGTAGTCGGCCGACAGGCCGCGCTCGGGCAGCTCGTCGAAGCGCACGTCCTCGTCGTACCCGAGGACCGCCTGGCAGAGGTCGAGCAGCACCTGCTCGCCGACACCTCGGAAGATCCCCGCCGCGAGGGCTTGGACGTGATGGTGGAGGCGATAACCCGCGCAGTCGCCGTAGAGGACGGGCTTTACGAAGTCGACACATCCCGCGAGGTCGGAGAAGTCGCTCTGCGCCCGGTGGAGCGGCGAGAAGGAGTTGTGGTGCCAGAGATGCCATCCGACCTGGACCTGTGGATCCAAGAACTTCACCGCGCCGTAGATGCGCCTCTGCAGCTCGCGGTACCCGTCGTGCCACAGCTGGTCCCACCCCAGGATCTCCGGATACCGGCCGAGCAGCCGGAGGAACCGGACGAACGCGCTGTCGCCGGCCGCGGCCCCGTCGTCGACATCGCGCACCAGCTCGTCCAGCTTCACGTATGCCTCGCGGGCGCGGCGGCTGTCCATGCCGCGCCGTTCGCCGGCCGCCTCGCAGTGCGCGCAGAAGCAGTACGGGTTGCCGTTCCGGGCGAATCCACCGCCGCCGAGCACGTTGCCGAGGGGTCCTCCGCGTTCCGACCCGAACATCAACCCGTCAAGCGAATACGACGTGACCTGGTCCTCGACCAACGCGAGCCACCACGTCACGTAGCCGGGGTTTCGCAGGCACGCATCGGTGTCGAGCCGCCCCAGCGCGTCGACCTGGAGGACCCCCGGCCAGCCGGCGACCCCCCGCGTGAGGCCCGAGTGGGTGTTCTCGAGCACGAACGAGTAGACGGCCTGCCCGCGCTCGCGCGCCGCAGGGATCACCCGTTCGAGGACGTCGAAGCCCGCGACTTGCGCGTCGCGCGCGCGGTGGGTGCCGATCACGGCGGCGCGGTAGAACTCGTCGTGCTGGGTCACGTAGGAGCCGCCCGAATGGTCGTCGGGCTCCGTCGGACCGTGACCGGGCCACGGACGCCCCGGCACCTGCCGACCCTGGACGCCGCGGTCGAACGACTGGGTCGCGAGGAACAGCGCGTTCACGCAGGCCTTCTCCGCGACAAGGTCGAGGACCTCGTCGACTCCCTCGTCGACGAAGGAGACGGCGCCAATCTGGATCCCGACGAGCGGGGCGGCCGCCACCCGATCGGGCCTAGTCGCCGGCGGTGCTTCCCGCCGCGGTCACCTCGGGATCACGTCGCACCGCGTCGATCCGCAGCATCTTCGCGATGACACCGTCCAGCTCCTTGTCGTCGAAGATCTTCTTCCAGTCGTCTCGGACGACCGTGCGACGGCCGTAGTCCATCGCGATGAGGCAACCCTCGGAGAACGGGTTGGAGCCGCGCAGCGAATTCGTGAGCGCGACCTGCGTGTGACCGAACAACATCGCCCTGGCCGCCGCCTCCGGCACGCCAGCGGTGTGGACCGCTTCGTGGAGCGCGTCCTTCAAGAGACCGCTGATCATGCAGGTGATCGTCTCGACGAGCGTCGGCTCGAGCACTGCGAGCTGCTTGACCGTCACCCAGTGGACGTCGATGACGGGACCGTAGATCGTGCGGATGACCGCGGTGGCCCGCTCTCGCACCGTGTCGTCGCCGGACTCGAGCGCTGCGATGACGTCCTGAGGTGCGGCGACGCCGCCGAAGGTGTCGGCCCACTCCTCCTTCGACGTCCGCTCGAGGAAGATCGACGGATGGCACGGGTGCGCGACCGCGACGTGGACGTCGGGGCGACGGGCGAGCACACCCGCGTACGCCGCTGCAGGGTCGAGCGTGAGCAGGATCGCCCCGGGGCGAAGACGTGGCACGATGGTTTCCGACACCTCGCCGAGCACGACATCGGGCACGGCGAGGATGACGACGTCGCTCCGGGATGCCGTGTCGAGAGCCTCGCTGAGCTCGCGGCCCGCGGCCCGCACGCGATCCTGGGCAGCAGGGTGGGTCTCGGAGTAGAAGGCGGTGTATGGGCTGCGAGCGAGATTGTCCGACACCCGCATGCCCATCTTGCCTCCGGCACCGACGACGGTCACGGTCAGGTCTGCAGTCATCCTCGCGCTCTCTCCATGCATCCGGCGGTGCCTTGCCACACGCGCTGCTCCCACGATACCGCCCAACCGTTCGACTGGTCAACCAGTTGGCCGGATGCTACCGTGGGGAGATGCGGCGGCCCGGGCGCTCGACGTCCCCGCGCGCCGGCCGGTGACCCGGGACCACGACGGTGACCGTGCGGACCGCTCCATGACCTCCGACGCGGCGCGCGACGCGGCCGCCGCGTGGGGCGAGTCGCCCGGGGAGGGCACGGTGCACCCGTTCGCGTCGGGTGACTGGACGATGCTGCTCACCGGGCACGGGCTCGAGGACGTCGCGTTCCGAGGAGTCGTCGTCGCGCCCCGCGTCTTCTTCTCCGTGCGCGACGAGTCGTGGAGGAGCCCCGAGATCCCGATCTCCTACGACCTGCCAGGCAGCCCGCCGAAGACTCCCGGCGACCCGGTCACCTTCGCCGGCCGGGTCGCGGGACATCCCCTCACCGTGAACGGCTCCGCGAAGGTCACCGGACGTGCGCTGAGGATCGCCTTCGAGCTCGACGTGGAGTCCGCGGTCGACGTCGCCCGTGCCGGACCGTGCGTCCTCCACACCCCGCCGGCCCCGGGCGAGCCCATCGCGACCGGACCTCCTGGCGCCGAGACTTCGGTCGCCGCCCCCTCGCGCGTCTCCGCGCGCCCGGTCGTCTCGGGTTTTCGCCGGTTGCGCCTGCCCGCGGACGGTGTGGCTGTGACGGTCGAGCTCGACGGTGCGCTCTTCGAGATGGAGGATCAGCGCAACTGGGGTGACGCCACGTTCAAGTCCTACTGCCCGCCGCTCAGCGCCGAGCGCCCGCTGCGGCTCGCGCCGGGGCCCCCCGCCGGCTTCACCGTCACGCTCTCCACCGAGGGCCACGCGACCGCGCCGAGCCGGAATCCTCCTGCCGACGCGGGCGCACCGCTCGGCGACGTCGCCGACCTGTGCGCCGGAGCCCCGGTCGCGACGCTCCCCTCTATCGGCCTGACCCACCCCGGCGGCGAGCTTGACGACGCGACGCTGGCCCGGATCGCGGAGATCGGACCGGCGCACGTCCACCTCCTCGTCGACCTCGGCGACGAGGAGTGGATCGACCGCCTGCGAAGCGACCTCGAGGTCGCTCGGCGCCTCGCCGGAAACGCGGTGCTCACGGTCGACTGCCCGCCCGGCCGCGAGGCGCGGCTTCACGCGCTCGCGTCGACCAGCTCGGGCGTCGTGGACACCGCGTTCCTCTTCGCGAGCGACGAGCCGGTCACCTCGGACCGGCTCGCGGACACGGCACGCCACGCGTTCGAAGGGAGCGGCGTCCGCGTGGGGGCGGGCACGCGCGGGCACTTCGCGAGCTTGAACATCGCCGGTCGGGTCCCGGACGCAGCCGAGGTCGTCGGCGTCGCGCTCGCTGGCGCGGCGCACGACGACGACCGGCGCGCGATCACGACCGGGCCCGCGAGCTACGCGGCGATCGTCGCCGAGGTGCGCAGGATCGCAGCCGGGCGCGACCTGTACCTCGGGCCGGTCGGGCTCGCGCCCACCTTCGACTCGTGGCCCCCACGCGGCGCGGCTCTCCCCGTGCGCGCCGCCTGGGACAGCTCGCACCGCCGGCACTCCAGCCGTTTCGGCGCGACGTGGGCAGTCGCCGCCTACGCCGCGCTCGCCGCGCTCGGACCGGCCCGCGTGTGCCTCGCCGGGACGGTCGGCGGGCGCGGTGTCGGCGCGATGGTCGACGGCCGCTTCCACCCCCATCCGCTGCACGCGGCGCTCGCCCGTCTCGCGGCGCTCGGACCGGGGCCGTACGCGACCCTGCCCCCGGGCGGGCACGTCGCCGGGCTGATCGGCGCCCACGACGGGCTCGTCGCAGTGATGGGCGAGGACGGGTGGCGGGTGCCGAACACCTCCGCCGGCCGACCGGTCGGCGCGCGCGCCGTGCTCCGCCCAGCGGTGCTTCCAGGGAGCGACGCGGTCGTGGCCGGTCCCGACCTGGTCGCGCTGTCGTGGGGCGACGACCGATCCGTTTAGGGAGGTACCAGATGGACTATGCGGTGCTCGGGACGTCGGGAATGCGCGTATCGCGTCTCGTGCTCGGTACGGCGACCTTCGGTGTCGCGCCGCGCGAGGAGGAGGCGGACCGGGTCCTCGGGGCAGCCCTCGACGCGGGGATCAACATGGTCGACACCGCCAACGCGTACGGCAACCTGGCGCACTTCGACCGCGAGGGTGTGGCCCCGGCAGCGCAGCGCAAGTCGGCGGAGGAGATGATCGGCGCGGTGCTCGGCAGCCGACGCGACTCGCTGCTGCTCTCGACCAAGGCGAGCGAGCAGGTCGGACCTGGCGTGAACGACTCGGGGCTGTCCCGACGCCACCTCGTCGAGCAGCTCGACCGGAGCCTGCGACGACTGCGCACCGACCATGTCGACCTGTTCTACGCACACCATCCCGACCCCGACACGCCGCTCGGTGAGACGCTGTACGTGCTCGACGAGCTTGTGCGGTCGGGCAAGACCCGCAGCTACGGACTCTCGACCTACCCGGCCTGGCAGACGATGCACGCGCTCTGGATCTGCGACCGGCGCAATCTCCGGACGCCGGCCTGCCTCCAAGTCCGCTACAACCTCGTCGCGCGCCAGGTCGAATCCGAGATCGTCCCGCTCGCAGGCGAGTTCGGGCTCTCGCTCCTCGCCTTCAGCCCGATCGCCGGCGGCCTGCTGACCACGGCGGCGGCACGCGAGCGCCCCTACACCGGTGAAACGCGCTGGGGCGGGGGCGCGTTCACCGACTCCCAGATCGACGCAGCGACACGCCTCGAGGAGCTCGCTCGGTGTTGGGGGCAGGCGCCTGCTCGGCTCGCCCTGGCGTGGCTGCTGCGTCGGCCGTCGGTCGCCGCGGCGATCATCGGGCCGGAGTCGGCCGACCAGGTCGCGGCGAGCGCGGCGGCGGTGCCGCTCGCGACCGAACTCGACGACGAGCACCTCGCCGAGCTCGACGCGATCGGCTCGGCTGGGGTCGTCGATCCCCGTCCGCGCTCGAGCCGGGCCCGGTGCTGAGCTAGAGCGTCTGCTTCAGGCGCCGGTCGGCGCGCTGCATCAGCTGGCGCATCCGCTTCTCGGCGTCGGCCGGCGCGCGCCGTTCGATCGCGTCGAAGACCGCCTCGTGCTCCTTGATCGTCGCCTTCATCGTGCCCTCGACTCGAAGCGTCCGGTCGAACCACGCGCGCAAGAGCGAGCGGATGCTCTCCAGCAACGCCTCGAGCACGGTGTTCTTGGCGATGATCGCCGTCTCGAGGTGGAAGGCGATGTCGGCCTCGACGAACTCCTCGACCGAGGCATCCGGTGCCCGCATCTGCTCGAGATGGCATCTCAGCCGCTCGACGTCCTCGTCCGACGCGCGAGCAGCGGCCAGGTGCGCGGCGAGCAGCTCGAGGTGCTCGCGCATCTCGACCAAATCCTGGACTTCCGGCTGGGCGAGCATCAAGCCCCACTTCAAGGCCTGCGGAAGGAGCTGTGAGCTATCGGCCTTGAGGTACGAGCCGGAGCCCGGCCGCACCTCGATGATGCCGAGGAGGTCGAGCGCCGCCATCGCCTCGCGGAGCGTGGACCGGCCCACCCCGAGCGTGTCGGCCATGTCACGCTCCGACGGCAGTCGCGTACCGGAGACGAAGTCGTCCTTCGCGAGCTCGTCGAGCAGCTGTCGGGCCACGACGCTCGCGGTGGACGTCCGCTCGATCGGCCTCAGCCGGGAGTTCGGGAACTCGATCTTCGCCGTTGGATCGGCCATGTGCCGCGCGCCTCACTTCTGTACGGAGGGGCAACTCCGGCGCGGCGCGTCCGCCTGCCAGTGAACGTGCACCGAAGCTCGGTCCAACGATACCCGCGCCGTGCGGAGCACCATCGCCCGACGCGTCCGGCGTACGGGGCTCGGGCGGCCGCGCCCCGCACGCCCTCAGCCTCCCGAGACGTCCTCGACGCGCTGGCGGCCCGCCGAGATGAACGGCATCATCTCGCGCAGCTGGGCGCCGATCTTCTCGATCTGGTGCGCCTGGCCCTTCTTGCGCAGCTCCTCGAAGCGCGGGAGGCCGGCGGCGTTCTCGTCGATCCACTCGCGCGCGAAGCGACCGTCCTGGATCTCGTCGAGCACCTTTCGCATCTCCGCGCGCACCGAGTCCGAGATGATCCGCGGCCCTCGCGTGAGGTCGCCGTACTCGGCCGTCGTCGAGATCGAGTAGCGCATCCCCGAGATCCCCTGCTCGTACATGAGGTCGACGATGAGCTTGAGCTCGTGGAGGCACTCGAAGTACGCGGACTCCGGCTGGTAGCCGGCGGCGACGAGCGTCTCGAACCCCGCGGTCACGAGCGCGGTGAGGCCGCCGCAGAGCACGACCTGCTCGCCGAAGAGGTCCGTCTCGGTCTCCTCGGTGAAGGTCGTCTCGAGCACGCCCGCCCGCGTCGCGCCGATCGCGTCCGCGTATGCGAGCGCGAGCGCCATCGCCTTGCCCGACGCGTCCGCGGCGACCGCGATGAGCGCCGGCACGCCGCCGCCCTCGACGTAGGTCCGGCGCACGAGGTGACCCGGGCCCTTCGGCGCGACCATCGCGACGTCGATGCCGGGAGCCGGCGAGATCGTCCCGTAGCGGATGTTGAAGCCGTGCGCGAAGAACACCGCGTCGCCCTCGTGCAGGTGCGGCGCGATCTCCGCCTCGTAGACCGCGGCCTGGTCGGTGTCCGGGAGCAGGATCATGACGAGGTCCGCCTCGGTGGCCGCGTCGGCGATCGGGAGCACCCGGAGGCCCGCGGCCTCGGCCTTCGCGACCGACGACGATCCGGCGCGCAGGCCGACGCGCACGTCGACGCCCGAGTCGAGCAGGTTCAGCGCGTGCGCGTGCCCCTGGGAGCCGTAGCCGACGACGGCGACCTTGCGGCCGTCGAGCAAGCCGCGGTCGGCGTCCTGTGCGTAGTAGAGCTTCGGCATCGTGCGTCGTCCTTCGTTGTCTCGTCGTGGACCGCCGGGCCGGTGCGGCGTCGGCGGCGGGATCGCGGCGGTCAGGCCCGGGCGCCGCGCGCCGGGACGTCGCCTCGGGTGCTCACGCCTCGCGGCTCAGCTTAGGTAACGCGATCCGCCCGGTGCGCTGGAGCTCGCGGATCCCGTACGGGCGCATGACCTCCTCGAAGTCGTCGAGCGCCTCGGGCGCGGACGCGAAGCGCAGCGTGAGCGCGTCCGCGCCGACGTCGACGACCTTCGCGCCGAACACCTCGGCGAGCTGGATGACCTGCGATCGGCTGACCGCGTCGGCCGAGACCGTGACGAGCAGGAGCTCGGCCTCGCGTGCGGCGAGCGGGTGGAGCTCGCCGATCTCGACGACGTTCACGAGCTTGTCGAGCTGGTCGACGACCTGCTGGAGCGGCGCGGACTCGACGTCGACGACGATCGAGATCCGCGAGAACCGCGGGTCGTGCGTCGGGGCGACGGCGAGCGAGAAGATGTTGAAGCCGCGCCGCGCGAACAGCCCCGCGACGCGCACGAGCACGCCAGCCTTGTTCTCGACCAGCAGCGTGACCACGTGGTGGCGGAGCCGCCGTCCGCCGCGCGCGTCGGACCCCGGCATCGGCACGACGCGGCCCGGCCCGGCCGACGCGCCCTGGGCGCTCATCGGGGCAGGCCCTGCTGGCTCGGGTGGACGACGATGTCGTCGTTCGACGCACCGGACGGCACCATCGGGTACACCTGCTCCATCGAGTCCGTCCTGAAGTCGATGACCACCGGCCGATCGTCGATCTCGTTGGCCTTGTCGATCGCGGGACGCACCTCGTCGGGTGACGTCACCCGCAGCCCGACGCAGCCCATCGCCTCGGCCCACATCACGTAGTCGGGCAGGTCGGGCGAGAGGTAGACCTCCGAGTACCGCTCCTCGTAGAACATGTGCTGCCACTGGCGCACCATCCCGAGGTACGCGTTGTTCAGGATCGCGATCTTCACCGGAATGCGCTCCGCCGAGGCGGTCACGAGCTCCTGGGCGGTCATCTGGAAGCACCCGTCGCCGTCGACGGCCCAGACCATGCGGTCCGGACGCCCGACCTTCGCGCCGATCGCCGCGGGGACCGCGAAGCCCATCGTGCCGAGGCCGCCCGAGTTCACCCAGGTGCGCGGATGGTCGAACGCCCAGAACTGCGTCGCCCACATCTGGTGCTGGCCGACGCCCGAGACGAGGACCGTGTCGTCGGGCGTCGCGTCACGAAGCTGCTCGAGGACGAACTGGGGCTTGAGCGCGGGCCCGCCGTCCAGCGAGGAGCCGCCGGCCGGCACCTCGAGCGCGGCGTCGTAGACGAGCGGGAAGCGGTGCCGCCACTCGTTGAGCAGCGCGATCCACGGCGCGATCCGCCGCGGATCCGCGGCGTCTGCTCCCGAGCGTCCGCGGATCACGGCGACGAGCGCCTCGATCGCGGCCCGGCAGTCCGCGACGACCGCGACGTCCGGCCGGCGGACCTTGCCGATCTCGGCGCGGTCCACGTCCACGTGGACGACCTTCGCGCCCGGCGCGAACGCGTCGACCTTGCCGGTCACCCGGTCGTCGAAGCGGCTGCCGAGCGCGACGAGCACGTCCGAGCGCTGCATCGCGGTCACCGCCGTGTAGTTGCCGTGCATCCCGGGCATCCCGAGACAGCGCGGGTCGCTGTCGGGGAACGCGCCGCGCGCCATCAGGGTCGTCACGACCGGTGCACCGGTGAGCTCGACGAGCTCCGCGAGCGCGGCCGATGCCCCGGCCTTCAGGACGCCGCCGCCGACGTAGAGCACCGGCCGCTCGGCCGCGAGCAGCAGGTCGGCGGCCGCGGCGATCGCGGCCGGATCGGGCGTCGAGGGGGGCGAGTAGCCGGGGAGGTCGATGGGACCGGGCTCGTGCCACGTCGTCGTCGCGTTCGCGACGTCCTTCGGGAAGTCGATGAGCACCGGACCCGGCCGGCCCGTCGTCGCGACGTGGAAGGCCTCGGCGACCACGCGCGGGATGTCGGCGGCGTCGGTCACGAGCCAGTTGTGCTTCGTGACGCCGGCGGTGATCCCCGTGATGTCGACCTCCTGGAACGCGTCGGAGCCGATCGCGCTCCTCGCGACCTGGCCGGTGACCACGACGAGCGGCGTCGAGTCCATGTACGCGTTCGCGAGCGGCGTGACCACGTTGGTCGCGCCCGGGCCGCTCGTCACGATCGCGACGCCCGGGCGGCCGGTGGCCTGTGCGTAGCCCTCGGCGGCGTGCCCCGCACCCTGCTCGTGGCGGACGAGTATGTGCCGGATCGAGGAGTCGATGATCGGGTCGTAGACCGGGAGGATCGCCCCCCCGGGGAGGCCGAACACGACCTCGACGCCCTGCTGCTCAAGGCTCTTGATGAGCGACTGCGCCCCGGTGAGCTCCATCGTGTCCCCTTCGTCCCTCGCGTCCCGGCCGGCCCGCGGCCCCAGCTGGCGGCTCCACCCACCGGGAGCCAGCGCCGCCACGACTCGCGCCCGGAAACGAAACGACCTCCCTTTCGGGAGGCCGTGAGCGCACGATCGACGACGACGTCGTCGTGCGCTACGTGAGAAGTACGACGATGGTGGCGGTCGTCACGGTGCAATCGTGCCAGAACGCGCCG
>Ga0307374_10007397_pt1 | contig 16749 bp, 16 predicted proteins | sample OX3MG_FD_202532 | JGI IMG/M metagenome (GOLD analysis project Ga0307374, IMG submission 202532) | Soil microbial communities from Risofladan, Vaasa, Finland - OX-3 | ecosystem: Environmental > Terrestrial > Soil > Coastal area > Acid sulfate soil | place: Finland: Risofladan, Vaasa | collected... | reverse complement strand
GAGGCCCCGGCGTTCGTGAACGGGGTGCTGGCCGCAGTTTTGCGCCAACTGCGGGAGAATGCTCCGCAGATCCCATGATCACTACATTGAGCAGAGCATCATGAGCGGTGCCGGGCACTTGGACAATCTGATCGCGCAGCTGGAGCGCGCCGCGGAGCAGTTGCGCTCGGGTGAGCTCTCCTCCGATGCTGCGGCGACGATGGTCGAGGATTGCGCCGCGCTGGCGACACAGGCCGCGGCGGAGCTCGAGCAGCTGGCACTGGCCGGTCTGCGGTCGGCGGAAGGCTTTACGCCGGCGCCCGGCCAGGACTCCCTGCTGTAGCCCGGCCGGCGAGGTTGTGAGCACCGGCGCCTATCCTGAGCACCTGCGCGAGGAGATCGAGCGCTATCTGGAGGCGATGCGTTTTTCCGGGGAGGCGCTGACGGCGGGACTGGAGGAGGCGATGCGCTACTCGCTGCTGGCCGGCGGCAAGCGCATCCGTCCAGTGCTTGCGCTGGCGAGCGCTCGTGCGATCGGACTGGAGCAGCGCGAGGTGCTGCCACTCGCGGGCGCGATCGAGCTGATCCATACCTACTCGCTGATCCATGACGATTTGCCGGCTATGGACGACGATGCGCTGCGCCGCGGGGCGCCCACCTGCCATGTGAAGTTCGGCGAGGATGTGGCGATTCTCGCCGGTGATGGGCTGTATGCGGAGGCCTTCCACCACCTGCTGAGCAACCAGCGCTCGCCGCCGGAGCGGGTGCTGGCGGCGGCGGCTGAGCTGGCGGCGGCGACCGGTGTGAGCGGCATGGTCGGCGGCCAGTATGCGGACGTGAACCCGCATACGCCGGGCGGGGGAGAGGCGCTGCGGCGCTTGCACGAGCTGAAGACGGGCCGTTTGATCGGGGCTTCGGTGCTGTGCGTACTACTGTTGGGAGGGATTGGGGATGGACCTGCGACAATCCAGTTTCGCCGTTTTGCCGCTGAGCTGGGTGTGTTGTTCCAGATCGTTGATGACATTCTCGACGTGACAGGCACCGACGATGCACTCGGTAAGCCTCAGGGCAGCGATGAGCGTCACGGCAAGCGCACATATGTGAGTGAGTTCGGAATCGATCGGGCCAGGGAGCTGGCGGCGGAATCCCACCGGATGGCGCGGGAAGCGCTCGCCGGGGCTGGCATCGGCACCGGTCCACCTAACGCGACCAGCGAGCTCGAGCAGGTCACAGACTTCATCTACACCCGCACTTCATGAGTACAGACAAGCAAGCGCCACAAAAACGTCTCCTGGAGGGGATCGACGGTCCCAAGGACCTACACGGGCTGTCTGAGGCGCAGTTGGCTGAATTGGCTCAGGAGGTGCGCGAGCACATCATCGAGACCGTCGGAGAGATTGGCGGACACTTCGGCGCGAACCTCGGCACCTGCGAGCTGGCGGTCGCGCTGCACTCGGTGCTCGATTCGCCTAAGGACAAGATCCTCTGGGATGTCGGACACCAGGCCTATCCACACAAGATCCTCACGGGCCGGCGCGAGCAGCTGAGCACGATTCGCCAGTACGAGGGACTGGCCCCGTTCTGTTCGATCGAGGAGTCCCCCCACGACATCATGGGCGCCGGGCACGCCTCGACCTCGATCGGGTATGCGGTTGGCATCAAGGAGGGCATGCGCCAGGGCAGTGCGGGGCGCTACGAGGGTGGCGCAGCCGGCCAAGGGCCGGCGAGCCGGGGTGGGCGGGGATCCGATCCTTCCCAATCAGACAACGGCAATGTCGTCGCCGTGATCGGCGATGGCGCGATGACCGGGGGGGTGGCCTTCGAGGCGATCGGTCAGGCAGGCGGCCTCGGCACCCCGATCGTGGTGGTTTTGAACGACAACGGCATGTCGATCGCGCCAAACGTGGGAGCGCTATCCAGATACTTCAACCGCGTACGGCTAAACCCCAAGCTGTGGCATGCGCGTGAGGGCGTCGAGGGTGGCTTGACGCGCCTTCCAGGTGGGATCGGCGCTGCATTCGAGCGGATCGGCCCGCAACTGAAGGAGTCGATCAAGGCGTTCTGGGCGCCGGGTTTGTGGTGGGAGGAGCTCAACTGGGCCTATATGGGCGTAGTGGACGGCCACGATGTGCGCGCGTTGCGCGAGGCGTTGCGCGAGGCGCTGGCCGCGGAACGGCCCGTGGTGGTGCACATCGCGACAGTCAAGGGCAAGGGCTTCGCACCGGCCGAGGACGGCGGCCTCGAGGGCATGGAGAAGTGGCACGCGGCCAAGCCGAAGTCGATCCTCAACGGCATGGAGACCAACCCTCGGCCGGCGCCGGCCGCCTCACGTAATGCCCGGACGAAGACCGCGGCGCCGGCGGGGGTGGGTGGTGGGCTCCAATACACCCAGGTGTTCGGGGAGGCGCTCGTGCGCGAATGCGAACGCGACGAGCGGGTGGTCGGGATCACGGCCGCGATGAACTCCGGCACCGGGCTGAGCATCCTCCAGAAGGCGCTGCCGGATCGCTACTTCGACGTCGGGATCGCTGAGCAGCAGGCGATCCTGTTCGCGGCTGGGCTGGCGCTGCAGGGGTGTAAGCCGGTGGCGGCGATCTACTCGACGTTCCTGCAGCGCGCCTATGACCAGATCGTGCACGACGTGTGCCTGCAGCGGCTAAACGTCGTGTTCGCGATGGATCGCGCTGGGCTCGTCGGAGACGACGGGCCAACCCATCACGGGGCTTTCGACATCGCCTACCTGCGCTGCCTGCCAAACATCGTGCTGATGGCGCCGCGCGACGAGGCGATGCTCGTGCACATGCTGCGCACGGCCCTGGAGTACGACGATGGCCCGATCGCGCTGCGCTACCCGCGCGGAGAGGGTACGGGCGTGCAGCTACCGAGCCAACCGCGCGCGCTCCAGATCGGCACGGGCGAGATCCTGCGCGAAGGCGGCGCGAGCGCGGCGGCTGGCCGCCGGGTGGCGCTGATCGGGTATGGCAGCGGCGTGGGCAAGGCGCTGGAGGCCGCCGAGGAGCTGAGCACGAGCGCAATCGACGTGACGGTCGCCGACGCGCGCTTTGCCAAGCCGATCGATGCGGGGTTGCTGGCGCAGCTGGCGGCCGAGCACGACCTGCTCGTGACGGTCGAGGAGGGCGTGCTCGCGGGCGGGTTCGGCAGTGCCGTGTGGGAGACCCTCAACGACGCTGGAGCGACGCCGCGCATTCTCCGCGTGGGGCTGCCTGACAGGTATGTGACGCATGGCAAGCCGGCGCTGCTGCACGAGGAGGTCGGCTACACGGGCAAGCGCATCGCCGAGCGGATCGAGGCGGCGATCCTCGATCGTCACTCTGCGACCGTGGGCGCATAGGAAATAGGTCCCGGAGGCGCCGGTTAAATGAAACGGCCCGCTGGGGAAGCGGGCCGTTTCGGGGAGGAGGGTGCTGCTGTGTTTCGGGTCGTTCACTATGTTGCCCAGGGTGCCCGAACTTATGTGTGATGTTGATCACAGAGACCCGCCAGCGTATGTTTCGCGCGGCGGGATCAAGCTGGAGAACGCGCTCGCTGCGTCGGGTCTGCACGTGAGCGACAGGCGGGCGCTGGACGTCGGCGCTTCGACCGGAGGGTTCACGGACTGCCTGCTGCGCCACGGCGCGAGGAGCGTGGTGGCGGTGGATGTCGGCTACGGGCAGCTCGACTGGGGTCTGCGCAACGATCCGCGCGTGAGTGTCATGGAGCGCACCAACGCGCGCTCCATGACCGTCGCGATGCTGCCGTACACACCGGATCTGGCGAGTGTCGACGTGTCGTTCATTTCTCTCGCCAAGGTCCTGCCCGCTGTGCTCGGGTGCATGGCCGGCACCTATGACGTGATGGCGCTCATCAAGCCCCAGTTCGAGGTGGGTCGCGTGCTCGCAAGCAAGGGACGCGGCGTTGTGCGCGACCCGGACGATCGTCGCGCCGCGCTGGTGAGCGTAGGGCAGGCCGCACACGGGCTGGGCGCGGCCGTGCTCTCCTATTACTCCTCGGGGCTGACGGGACCGAAGGGCAACAAAGAGACGTTCGTATGGCTGGCCGAGCCCGGCCGAGCCGGTGGGGCAGAGACCATGGAGGAGATCGAGCAGATGGCGCGGAAGGTGGAGCCATGAGAGAGATCACGGTCTTCACGCACCGCCGTCCCGACGACACGATGACGGCCCTGCGCGCGCTGATCGAGGCGGCGGCGAAGGCTGGGGTGACGCTGCGGATGGACGAGGAGGAGACGCGCAAGCACGGCCTGACAGCCGAACCCGGCATCGCGGTGAACGTGCCGGTGAAAGACGAGGTCGAGCTGTGCGTGGTGTTGGGCGGGGACGGCACGATCCTGAGGGCGCTGCAGCGCTATGCGGGCACGGATGTGCCGGTGTTCGCGGTCAATTTCGGCGAGATCGGCTTTTTGGCAACCGTTGAGCCTGAGGACATCGAGGACGGCATCCGTCGCGCGCTGGACGGAGACTTCGAGTTGCTGCGATTGCCCGGGATCGTGTTCGATACGCCGGGAGGCGGTGACCTGATGGCGGTCAACGACGTGGCGATACACCGCAAGGTCGGCGGCCGGGTGGCGCAGATCGCATACGCACTGAACGGTGAGGAGGTTGGAAGCGTGCGCTGCGATGGCCTGGTGGTGGCGACCCCGGCGGGGTCGACCGGCTACAACCTCGCCAACGGGGGGCCCGTGATGGCGTGGGGGGTGGAGGGTTTCGTGGTGTCGTTCATCGCGCCTCACTCGCTCGCGGCGCGCACATTGGTGGTCGCGCCACGCGACCATCTGACGATCCACAACCGCTCTAGAGAGCCGCTCGACGTGGCCATGGATGGGCGTCCGGCATGCGAGATCCCTGCTGGCGAGGCGATCGATGCGCGGTTCGTGGACGCCGCGGGGACGATCGCGCAGTTGCCGGGCTCCTCGTTCTACCGCAGGCTGCGCGAGAAGTTCGGCCGGCTGGCTAGCTGACGGGCCGGGCGGGGCAAGGCCGCTCGCCAGAGTGGGGCGTGACAGTCTTTTTTAGGCGACCTTCGCGGCTGCCGGGCTGGCGATCTCGCCGGCGTTCTGCATCGAGGTGACGAAGTCGTCGAGCTGGTCACGTGAGAAGCGTCGCTGGCCGCCTGGCGTCCTGTAGCAGTGGATGTGGCCAGCGTCGGTCCAGCGCCGGATCGTGGCGAGGGAGACCCCGACGTAGCGGGCCGCCTGAGAGCTCGTAAAGACGAGCTGCCGGTCTGAGAGGGGCTGGAGGGGGCTGATGGTCATGGGTTCGCCTTCTCGCTCGGGATGGGCTTGGGTGCTGCTCCCTCCATGTCTCGGCCAGATGGGCGCGAAAGCTGAGCACCGCGAAGCTTTGTGGACGTTTGGTCGAGAAAGCGGGCTAAACCCCCTTCAAACCTCGGCGCCAAGGGCCGCCAAATCCCTGCTTTTGCAAGCAAACATGCAGAGCTCAAGGCAATACTGGACATTCCGTCCAATCTCGCTACTATTCTCCTCGAACCTACTCAAAGGCGGCCGTTGTTCCGTGGATGGAGACAAACGAGTGACGCCTCCGCAACTGGTCCGGATCCAGGCGAAGGAGCTACTATGACCAAAGGTCGATAGAAGAAGTCTTAGAAGCAGTGAGGGCGCCCAATTAGGCGCCCTCACTCGTTGTTGAGCGCGCCGTCTGAGGCTCCGCACATCTGGACTAGGTTACGGGGACGGGGCACTAGCAGAGCGTGGCGCGTGCGCCACGTAATCCGCCGAGCGCGGTTCTGCCATCTCTCTGACTCGTCGCTCAAATTGAAGCTCGGTCTCGAAGTCGGCGTCCTGGGCGAAGGCTGGACCCTCGCGTTCGAGCAGCGCGATGAAGCTCTCTACGAGTTCTGAGTCGAACTGGCCGTTCTTAGCGCCATGGCGCAGCTCGTCCATCGCTTCAGTGGGCGCCATCGGCGAGCGATAGCCATCGGGGGCGGTAATCGTGTCGTATGTTGAGCAGATCGCGAGGATGCGCGATCCAAGCGGTATCTCCTTGCCGATCAGCCCGGCGGGATAGCCGCGGCCATCCACGCGCTCGCGGTGGTAGAGGATGGCATCGGCGACCGGACCATAGCCATCGAGTGCTCCTACGAGGATCGACCCCTCTTGGGGATGATTCTTGACGAGCGCTAGGTCGTCGTCCTGGATGACCTCGGCATGCAGCACACGGTCGGGCCACGTGAACTTCCCGATCTCATGGAGCAGCCCTGCGGCGTGGATCATGTCCTGTTCCTCCTCGCTGCAGCCGAGCTCGATCGCCAGTGCCTTTGCGTAGAGCGCAGCTGCAGCGGCATGCCGACCAGCCGTCTTGTCACGCATACCCAGTGCCCTCACAAGCGTTCTGAGCACGCCCAGCTGTAGCCCAACCAGCTGCCTGGAGCGCGCTTGGAGCTGCTCGGCCCGATCCTCAGAACGGAGCAGCGCGACCATCAGGTGGCGGAAGATCAGGAGCAGCACGACCGCAGCGAACAGGGCCGGTATACCGACGCTCACGTAAGCAACTACAAGGCTTGTCGCCAGTGCACCGGCCGCAAGCTCTGCTGGTAGCAGCGGGAGGAAGTCGCGCATTTGGCGCAGAAATGGGTTGCCGTCCTCGAGGCGCAGATCTAGCCCGTTTATGAAGAGGTTAAGCACAATAAGCACGATGTAAGCGCCGAACACGATCAGGCCGAAGATCACACTCTGCCCAGGGTGATGGCCGTTGACGCCCGGGACCTGACTGGTGAAGACACGCACCAATAACCCTCCCGCAAAGGCGGGCACAGCATGCGCTGCGAGGTTGCTTAGCCATTGGGCAGGCGGTAGGCGTCTCGACGCAGATGTCACGATCTGTCCTGCGACGGCGCATACTGCGGCAGGTACCGGCCCGAGTAGTCCCATGGCCAATACGATCACGACGGTTGAGGCACTTAGCTGACCGTTGCTGACCTGGACACTGAACCTCTCACCGATGAGGGCGAAGACCAGTAAGAGCACGACAAGCAGCAGCGGCTGCCATTCCTCGGGGCGTGAGAGCCAGACGGCCATTCCGGCCGTGGCTGCCAGCAGCAGGATCTCGGCCACCCAGAATAGATATCTTGTGAGCTTCGATGCGGGCATAATCGGCTCTGTCGTACTTAACGGCCGATTTGCTGTCGTCCTAAAGGGCGCGACTCAATGGTCGGCCCTGGGGGCACCACCCTTCTGAGGTTCGTGAATTCCGGCTCGGTGCTGGTGGTTGGCCAGCCCGCTACTCGGTCGACGACTGGGACACGTATGTCTTGGCTGGAGTGCTCATCGGTGCGAACGTCTCGCTGTTCAGCATCGAATTTTCCGCTTGGTCCGCGCCTATCGACTCGAGTTTCTTCGGCGACACGTACAGCAAACCAACCGAGGCGGCCGCCGTAACCAATCCGAGCACAAGGAACGCCCCTCTTGGCGAGCTCAGCACGACCAAGGCGCCGCCCAGCGGTAGGCCAATTGCTATACACACGGCGACGAGCGATTCCACTGCTCCCATCAAGCGGCCGTGAAGGTGTTGTGGGGTTACACGTTGGACGATGCTGTTCAGCGATGGCACCTCCATCCCGTTGCCAATTCCGCCGACAAGCGCAGCCAGACAGGCTATTGCCAGGGATGGCGCGGCAGCAAAGCCGACATAAGCAAGTCCGGCCGCTAGCGTGCCGGCGCTCAGCATTGCCCCCAGCGGTCGTCGGAGCGAGCGCGCAAAGATGAGACTCCCGAGTACGGCGCCCGCTCCCCAAGTGGCAAGAAGCAACCCGAAGCCGCGGTCGCCTGCGTGCAGGGTGGCCTTCGCGTAGGCAACCTCGACCGGCCCGGCGGACTCGGAGAAGACGAGCGCGACCGCCTCGACCAGCAGCAGAGCGCGCAGCGAGGGCGTCTCGTTGATGTGCCTCCAGGCGGCGCGCAGGCGGGCGCGCACGGAGCCATCGCCGGCCTCCTCGACGTGCGGGTGCAGATCGATCAGCATTGCTCCGCAGATCAGGAAGGAGGCGGTGTCGATGAACAGCGCCGCGGGTGCCCCCGCGGCGGCTACCACCGCGCCCCCGAGCACCGGCCCCGCCACGAATGAGACGGAGAAGGCAACATTCAAGGCGGCGTTCGCCTTGCGCTCGGCCTCCTGGGCGCGATCCTCGTTGTTGTCCCCCGGTCGAGCTTCCTCGGCTGGCTGCGCTTCGACCTGATCGCGCGCAGCTTTCGCCACCTCCGTGCGAAGCAGCGCGCTGGCGGAGAGCGCCGCCGTCCCATCGAGCGCTGCGAGCACCAGCACGGCCGGTAGCCAGAAGTGCCACAGAAGGGCCGCGAGCGCGGCGGTGGCTACCGCCTCGAAAACGTACAGCGCGCTCAGCTCGCTGCGGCGAGCGGACGCCTCGACGCGGGCGACGACGACAGGCACGAGGAACGCCGGCACTGCCTGCCAAGCGAACAGCAGCGCCGCGACCGCCAAGGCGCTGTGGGTGTGGTCGAATACGGCCAGCGAGAGGGCGACCAGGCCGACCCAGGTTCCCAGCCGGTTGACCGTGTAGGCGGCGATGATCCTCCGCAGCCGGGGCGAGGAGAGCGGCGATAGCACGCCGCCACGCTACCGTCTGCTTGAGACGGTAGCGAGCGCTGCACGCTCTTGCGCGAGTGCTATGCGTGTCGGATGCGGAGCTCGTCCTGGTGAGCGGCTATGGGTCCGTCTGTGTTTCGAACCGGGCTCTCCACGATCATCACCGGCAGCTCAGGATGACGGTGGGCAAGCACGTGCATCAGCGACTCGGCGGGAGTGTCGTCGAGATCGCCGGTGATGAATGCCATGCGGCTGTTGGGTGCGTGCTCGAGGACGTCACAAACAGCGTCGGCCTCCGCGAACACGGTGCCCGCCGACAGGGTCTGGGCCAGCTCGTCGAGTAGTGCAGCGCGCCGGCCAGCGTCGGATCCAGCGAGCAAGACGCGGGCAGGGCCATCGATGACCTGTAGCGCAGGTGGGGGGGCGTGGTGCCTGCGGAGGGGCTCGGGGTGGGCGGGTCGTTGGCCCTGCAGCAGGCGCAGCGCGGGCGCCCGGGTCCTCGACGGCGAGCGAAGGGAGCTCATCGCGGCGACCATCCTGGCATTGCTGGCCACGTGTCTGTGAGGGCGATCCGCTCGGATCCGGGGCAGGCCGGGCCGGTCTCCTCGTCGTCGCGCAGCTCCATGCGGCCGAGCGCGGACAACGCGGCAAAGCCCGCGGCCGTCAGGGTCAGCCAGGTCATCGCGATACTTAGAGCGGTCATGAGGGCTCCTTTGTGCTCGCGGATGGGATCTCGTGCGGCATAGACGACATGATGAGTTCTCACAGGACGTTTGTCTGTAGAGCAGGTGGTGCTGATTGTGTCGTCCCAAAGGTGCCGGCCGGTGTAGTCCTTTGGGCCGCAGCATGTCGTCCCAAGGGGCTGTCGTCACGGAGCGGCCGCCCCAGGCGCTACGGTGTGGGCTCGATGGAGGCTGGTGCGCCAGGGGTGAATCGACCGATCGACGTGATCATCGCGGACGATCATGGGGTCGTTCGTGATGGCATCCGCATGGTGCTCGAGCGGGAGGAGGGCGAGTTCCGGGTGGTCGCCGAAGCCGCGGATGTCCCCGCCACGGTCCGCGCGGTCCGTGAGCACAAGCCGGACCTGCTCACCCTGGACCTCTCGATGCCGGGCGGCTCGAGCTTGGCCGCGCTCCCTTCCTGCTTTGTCGCCCATCCAACACTGGCGGTCGCGATCCTGACGATGCGCGAGGATCCCGAGTATGCCCGCCAAGCGCTGCGGGCGGGCGCGCGCAGCTACGTGTTGAAGGAGGCCGAGCCGGCCGAGTTGCTGAAGGCCTTCAGGCTGGCAGTCAGCGGGGAGAATTATCTGCACCCGCGGCTGGGCGCGCTGATGGCCACCGGCGACGAGGCTCCCAGCGACGGCGTGGCGCTGTCAGAGCGTGAGCGCGAGGTGGTGCGCCTGATCGCGAACGGCTTCACCAACCCTCAGATCGCCGAGCAGCTGCACGTGGCCGAGCGCACGGTCAAGACCTACCGCGCCCGCGCGATCGAGAAGCTCGGCTTCTCCTCGCGAGCGGAGATCACGGCTTACGCGCGTCGCCTCGGCCTGGTTGATTAGGATCCCTGCCCAGCGTCTGAGGCGCTTAGCGTGCTGGGGCGTCCCACAAGGGGCACTGTGAGGTTCACGATCGTGCCGCGATCAGGCGCCGGAGCGAACTCGAGCTCGCCTCCCACGAGCTCGGCCCGCTCGCGCATGCCTCCCATGCCGAAGCCGCCCTCTAGGCCATCGCCCCGCGGGCCGAGGCGCTCGGCTCCGGGCATCCCCTTGCCGTCGTCCGTCACCGAGGCCCGCACGAGGCTGTTCTCGCGAGTGACACGCAGGATTGCCTGGGTGGCCTCGGCGTGGCGGCTGACGTTCGTGAGAGCCTCCTGCACAATCCGGTAGACGGTGCTCTCGAGCTCCGGGTCGAGGCGGACCGCTTCGGACCCGTCGTCCCCGCCGAGGTCGAGCTCGGTTTTGACATCCAGGCCATCGATCGCCTGTGCGCGACGGGCGAGCGCCTCCAGCGCGGCTGTAAGCCCGAGGTCGTCGAGCGCCGCGGGCCGAAGCTCGGTGATCAGGTGGCGCAGGCCGTCGATCTCGTGGTCGAGTCCCTCGAGGACCGTGTCGACTGCCGCGCTCAGCGCTTCCTTGTCATCGATGTCGCGGGCGTGAGCAAGCTGCAGGCGCAGCGCGCCGATGCCCTGGATGCTTTCGTCGTGGATCTCCCGCGCCCAGCGCGTGCGCTCGCGCTCACGCGCCTCCATGCCGTAGCGCAAACGTTCGATCTCGACCGAGCGCTCGGCGACGAGTCGCTGGGCCACGTTTTCGGCGAACGCGGCGAGCGCCTGGCGGTCCGGACCGCGAAAGGCACCATCGCGACGGGTGGCGATTACCATGCCGCTGCCATGCGCCTCCATGTTGAACGGCTCGACTAGGACCGAGCGCGCCTCGAGCCCCAGTTCGTGCAGGAAGGCGGCTTCCTCGCCGCGGGGACGGTCCAGCGCGATGGCCTGCCCGCGCTGGAACAGCGCGCCAAGCGCGCTGCCCTGGACGGGCATCACTCGCGCACCTCGCACGGCTTCGCCGCCAGCGGCCGCCACGCGCAGCTCGCCCTTCTCCTCGATGACCATCAACAGCGCGCTCGCGTCGACCAGCGCAAGGCCGCGGTCGGCCATGAGGCGGAGCAGCCACAACTCTGATCCCGAGAGCATCGGGTGGGATTATGTCTCGATCGCCTGCAGGTCGTGCTGTTGGTGTGCGGCGGCCCGTGTCTGGGCCAATAGCTCCTCGCCGCCGGTGTCCTCTTGCCAGGCCGCGAGCCCAACTGACACGCGCAGTGGCTGGCGCTCGCCGCCGGCTTCGATCTTGATCGCCCGCAGCCGTGCAAGCGCGCGCTTGGCGACGATCTCTCCACGCGGGCCGTCGGCGCCAGGCAGCACGACAGCGAGCTCACCACCGCTTGGCCTGCCCACCCGGTCGAAGCGGCGCAGCTCGCGGCGCAGCGTCTCTCCCACGTAGGCAAGCGCCTGCTCGGACAGCTCGCTGCCGTGTGCCTTCGCCAGGTCGTCCAGGTTCTCGATCACCACGAGCAGGCAGCTCAGCGGGGTGCCATGGCGGCCCGCGCGATTGATCTCCTCCTCCAGCCGCTCCGCCAGCGCCGCTGCCGACAGGCACACGATTGGACCCGGCGGGAGCGGGTGGGACCGCGGATTGTGGTCGCTGGCAGCCATGCCGTGTAGCGGACGAGTGTACGCACGGTTCGGTGTCCGTCCCTGGACCGTTCACACAGATTACGCGCTCTCTGTGTCATCTGAGCAAGATTCCGCCCGCCAGCAAGTCCTCCCAGCGTGCTCCTGCGCCTTCTTGAGAATGCTCAGAGGGTGGCGCAGCCGGCCGGAGGTCGCCTAGAGGGTGGCGAAACCGCAAAAAGCCGGTGAGCCGGGACCCTCTTCTTCAGTCGGCCGGGCCCCTCTATTTTCCAGTCAGCTTTTGCAATCCGTCCCCATGCGCTGCTACACCTGCCTGCGTGCTGCAAGAGCTAAACGTCGAGAACCTCCTGTTGATCGAGCGTGCGCAGCTGCGACTGGCACCAGGATTGAATGTGCTCACGGGCGAGACGGGTGCCGGCAAGACAGTGCTCGCTCACGCGCTCGACCTGCTTCTCGGGGGGCGCGTTGGGAAAATGGGATCCGGGGCGGGCATTATTCGCCCCGGCGCTCCTGAGGCTTATGTCGAGGGTGTCTTCGACCTGCCAGACTCACTCCCCCCTGAGCTGATCGAGCGGTTGCCCGAGGGTGCCGATGAGATCATCCTCGCCCGGCGTCTCGGCGCAGACGGGCGCACGCGCGCCTATCTAAATGGCCGTTCTGCGACCGTCTCTGAGCTGCGTGACATCGGCTCGCGGCTCGTCTCCTTCTACGGCCAGCACGAGCACCGCAAGCTGACTCTCGCGGGCGCCCAGCTGGAGATCCTCGATGCCCTCTGCGGTCCCGAGCACGCGTTGCGTCTGCGCGCCGCTGCCAAGACATTTGCAGAGACCCGTCGCCTCTCTGCAGAGCTCGACTCCCTGCGTGAGCTCTCCTCGGCGCGTGAGCACGAGCTTGGCCTGCTCGAGCACGAGCTTTCAGAGATCGATGACGCCGCGCTCGACCAGAAGGAATACGACGAGTTGCTCGCCGCGCGTGCTCACCTGGGCCGCCTCGATGCACTGCGTCTCGCCGCTGGCGCCAGTGCGAACGCGCTTGCTCCCGAGGACAGCCTCGGAAGCTCGCAGCTGATGGCGGTCGCCGCCGCGAGCCTGGATGCGCTCGCCGGTGTCGATCCTCGCCTGGACACGCTCGCTGAGCGCCTGCGCGCGCTCGTGATCGAGTCCCAAGACCTGTCCACCGAACTGCGCGGCTATCGCGAACAGATCGCGGCCGGGGATGGCTCGCTCGATGAGGTCGAGGAGCGTCTGGAGATGATCGAGCGGCTGACGCGTAAGCACGGCGGCACGGTCGCCAGCGTGCTCGAGTACGCCGCCCATGCGCGCGAGCGGCGCGATCAGCTGGCGAGCGCCGAAGTGGCGCTCGCTCGAGCCACTGCCCGCCTCGCAGAGGCGCAGGCCGCGCTTGACGATCATGTCCTGCACTTGCGCCGTGCGCGCGAGCGTCTCGCCCCGCTTCTCGAGGTCGCAGTGCGTGAGGAGCTCGCGGCGCTGGCAATGCCTGAGGCCACCTTCGAGGTCTCCCTCATCTCGCGCGAGGCTGGCCCCACGGGCGGTGACGCCGTCGAGTTCGTGATCGCCGCCAATCCCGGTGTTCCGCCTGGCCCGCTCCGTGAGATCGGCTCCGGCGGAGAGCTCTCGCGGGTGATGCTCGCTCTTGCCACAGTGCCCAATCGTCTCGCTCCCGCCCGCGGCGGCGCTCACCTAGCTGGCGCAGATGCCTCTCGCAGTGCGCATGCCACGCTTGTTTTCGATGAGGTCGATGCTGGTATCGGTGGCCACACGGCGCGAGCGGTGGGCGAGCGGCTGCGCGCGGTCGGTCAGACCAGGCAGGTGCTGTGCATCACGCACATCCCCCAGATCGCTTCGCTTGGCGACCGTCACTTCTCGGTCCTCAAGGACACGGCCGCCGACCCCACCCGCACCACCGTCGTCCAGCTCGCCGAGGCCGACGTGGTCTCCGAGCTGGTCCGCATGCTCGGCGCCGATGACGCTGATGACGCCGCACGCCGCCACGCGCACGACCTGCGCAAGGCTGCCTGAGACGGCCCGATCACCTGATCCCCGGTCGTCTCAGATGGTGGCTTGAACCGTCGAGCCGGGTGCGCTTTGTGCTCGCGGCCGTTACTCTCGCTCGATGGCCGCGAAACCGCGCAGCGGCGGAGGTAGCCTCAAGGAGCTTGCACAGGCAGGCCGAGGCGTGCCGGTGCCCACGCTGGCAGCGGCGTCTCTGCCTGGAGGTGAGGTGGCACCCTGGCGTACGGTCAGCGGGCCGGTGCGGCTTCACCGGCGGACGAAGCTGCTCGTCAAACATCTCTCAAGGGGCGAGGTCGCGGTCATTGACCACCTCGACATCGACCGGGTCTCAGCTGAGGAGCTGATCGCCGCGGACGTCGGCGCGGTGCTGAACTGCCGTCCGTCCTCCAGCGGCTCCTATCCGAACCTCGGCCCCCAGCTGCTCGTCGAAGCGGGCGTCCACTTGGTCGACCTGCCAGACGATTCCTTGTTCGAGGCGCTCTCCGACGGCGAGGCGATCACCGTGCGTGATGGTGAGGTGACGCGCGGCGGGGAGGCGGTGGCCCATGGGAAGGTGCTCGACCTCGCGCGCGTGCTCGCTGAGACCGAGGCTCGCCGCCACGAGGTCGGTGAGGCACTGGAGCGTTTCGCCCACAACACGATCGAGCACATGCGCGAGGAGCGTGAGCTGCTCGCCGGGAAGATCGAGATGCCGCGCTTTGCCACCGACTTCCGCGACCGCTCCGCGCTCGTTGTTGTTCGCGGCGTTGGTCACCAGCGCGATTTGCGTGCCCTGCGGCCGTTCATCCGCGACATGCGCCCCGTGCTCATCGCTGTGGACGGTGGCGCTGAGGCACTCCTGCACGAGGGCTTGCGCCCGGACATGATCGTCGGGGACATGGATTCGGCGGGGGAGGCCGCCCTGGCCACCGCTCGCCCAGGGGGCGGGCGGGGTTCTTATAGGACAGGCCATGGCACCGAGCTCGTCGTGCACGCCTACCCCGACGGGCGCGCACCGGGCCGTGAGCGCCTGGAAGCGCTCGGCCTGCCCTTCAAGCTCGTCCCAGCTCCGGGCACGAGCCAGGATGTGGCGATGCTGATCGCCGCTGAGAAGGGCGCCCGGCTGATCGTCTCGGTGGGCTCCCAGTTCAACCTCGTCGAGTTCCTCGACCGCAACCGCAAGGGCATGTCCTCGACCTTCCTCACGCGCCTTCGCATCGGCGAGATCCTCGTCGATGCCAAGGGGGTGAGCCGCCTTTACCAACCCCGACCCGGACTCACACCACTGCTGGTCGTGATCGCCGCGGGCCTGATCGCGATGATCGCGGTCATCTGGCTTACGCCGGCGCTTCGTGACGTCGCCGAATTGCTCTGGTTGCGGCTGCAGATGCTTTTCGGCTCAAGCGGCTGAGAAGCCGGCGGGCCACCTGCTCCGATGTTCGACTTTCGCTACCACGCGCTGTCCCTCGCAGCCGTCCTGTTCGCGCTTGCTCTGGGGGTTCTCCTCGGTGTGGCGATTGGCGACTCCAATCTCGTGTCCTCGGCCAAGAACGGAATCGTCCACAACCTCAACTCGGAAGTCAGCTCCGCTCACAGACAGGTGGCCAAGCTGCAGGAACGGCTCGGCAATGAAGAAGCATTCGCCAAGGGGCTGTATCCGCTGGCGGTACACGAACTGCTGACTGGGCGCAGCATCGGCCTCGTGTTCCTGGGTGCCTCGTCTGATCAGGTCAATGCGCTCGTGCGCTCAGCGGTAACACAGGCCGGTGGCAATCTCGCGACGGTGGTGGCGGTAGGAGAGCCACTCGACCTGGCCGGGGTCGGGCACGATGCGGCGGGCACCCATTACGCCACGATCGCGCAATCCATGCCGCTGCTCAAGCGCTTCGGCGAGCTCATGGGCCGTCAGCTGGTCAGCGGCGGGGCGCTGGTGGGCAAGGAGCTGCTCAGCCGCGCACGCGGACACCTGCTGAGCGCCTTCGACGGGCAACTCACGCGCCTGGAAGGGCTGGTCGTGATGCGCGCGCAACCGAGCGGCATGACCCCTGAGGAGAGCGAAGCGAGCGATGTTTTCGAGTCGGGCCTGCTTGCTGGCGTGGCGGCCGTAGGTGTGCCGGCGGTGGGCGTGGAGCTGACCGGCACCGAAGTCTCACAGGTGCCCTGGTACAAGGGCAAGAACATGTCCAGCGTCGATGACCTGGACGCGCTCGCTGGAGAAGCCGCTCTCGTCTACGCGCTCGCTGGCGATCACGGCACATTCGGCGTGAAGTCCACAGCGGACACGTTGCTGCCAACCGTGACGGGCACTTCCACCCAGCCCTGAGCGCGTCCGCCCACGGCGCTAGTTTCCCGGCATGCACGGCATGCCTTTCCTGATCGCCCTGGTGAGCGCCATGGTCCTTGCTCCAGCGCTCCTGCGCACTCTCAGCGAGGGCGGCCACACACGGCCCAACTACCGCGCCCGGTCGCTGGCGTTTCCCTTCGGAGTGCTTATCCTGGCCGCCGCGCTGCTCGCCCTGATCCCGCTTATGCTCGTACAACGGCTCACCTCGACAGGACTGTTTCATGCAGAGACGCTGCCGGTCGCCGTATATGCGCTCGGCGTGCTGGCGCTTGGGCTGATCGACGACACGCTCGCCCCGGACGCTTCCGGTGCGAGCGGGCGCGCTTCAGAGCGTGGCTGGCGCGGCCACGGCGCGGCGTTGCTTCGCGGTGAGCTCTCCACGGGAGTGCTGAAGGCTGCCGGCTCGCTCGGCTTGGCGCTGTTCGCGATGAGCTTCGAGGGCCTGTCTGAGGCGCGTTGGCTGCTGGCGGCCGGAGTGCTCGTACTGGCGACGAACGTCTTCAACCTGCTCGACCTGCGCCCTGGGCGCGCGATCAAGGCGTTCGTGCTGCTCGGCGCGGGCTTGACGCTCGGAACACTTGAGGTTAGGCCGCTGTGGTCGCTTGGCCTGTTTGCCGCTCCTGCTCTCGTGGCCGGACTG
>Ga0307374_10007395_pt1 | contig 16753 bp, 19 predicted proteins | sample OX3MG_FD_202532 | JGI IMG/M metagenome (GOLD analysis project Ga0307374, IMG submission 202532) | Soil microbial communities from Risofladan, Vaasa, Finland - OX-3 | ecosystem: Environmental > Terrestrial > Soil > Coastal area > Acid sulfate soil | place: Finland: Risofladan, Vaasa | collected... | reverse complement strand
TGACATTGGCGGGACTCGCACCTTCGAAAATTCGGGGCTGGCACGCTGGCATCGCTCAGAATCATCCCGCCACTGCGGCGAAGGCGTACCGTCTCCTTTCTTCAATCATGCGGACGGCGGTCATCGACGGTTTGATTCTCTCCTCGCCATGCAAAGTGGATGGTGCGGGCACTGAACGCGCTGCAGAAAGGCCGATCGCAACGATCGCGGAGGTTGGGGCCCTCGAAAATGCCATGCCCGAACACTTACGTCTTATTGTTCCCCTCGCGACATGGTGCCAGCTTCGCAGGGGAGAGATTCTTGGTTTGAGACGCAAGGACATCGATGTAATGCACGCGATAATCAACATCGAACAGAGTCGAACCTTCGCCATGGATGGCAAGTCCATCATCAAACAGCCAAAGAGTGCCGCGGGTCGTCGGAGCCTCGCGGCACCCAAGCATCTCATGACGGCTGTGGCAGAACACATGGGCAAGTTCACAGGCCCCAATCCTGATGATTTGATATTTACGGGAAGGGATGGAAATGAGTTGACGAGGGATGCTCTCCAAGGGTCATGGGAGCGGTCACGCTCAGCGGTAGGTCGGCCCGATTTGCGACTTCACGACTTACGTCATACTGGCTTGACGCTGGCCGCCGCAACCGGTGCTACTACGGCCGAACTGATGCACCGTGCAGGACACTCGTCAGCGCCCGCGGCGTTGCGTTATCAGCACGCGACCCGCGACCGGGACAGAATTCTCGCTGACGCACTGGAATTACTTGTCAAGCCGGCTGAGATTATTCCATTGCTTCGTGAACCGCAAGCACCAACCGCAGAATGAATCGACACGGGTGTTGCAAGTCTTGGCTTTCACAGCACTCGTAGTAGCGCCAAATGATGACTAGCGAGGTGTGCGAAAACGATCGGAATCACTGTGGCGAATTGGAGCAGAATGGGATTACCGGACAGCGTCGCGCAATCGATTTCCGGGCAACTCACCAATAAGCTTAAGAACAAGTGTTCTGTCCTGAGCCAAGCCCCTTGCCACTTTGAGTTCGTCGCTGTCAAGATTCGCGAGCCATCCGTAGAGTCCTGAGAGTTCTTGACCGAGATCGTCTAAGTCAGGGCGCGGAGTAGTAAGCAGACCGATATTCTCATCGTCAAAGTCACTAGCTTTCAAGGGATTGAGCCAGCGGTTGACATCGAATAAGCGCGCTTCGGGCTGGACGGCCCAATGGTGATGATTACTTGTTAGCCCATTCAGATCCACCCAAATCTTCAATACAGCCAAACGGCGAACAAGAGCACGATCAACGTCTAAGCCGGGAGTACTAGCAACCCAAACTAAGTCGAATGCATCTCGTGCTGGCGATCGTCGGTTGAGACGAGCAATCTTCTCCGCAATGTTTTCGTTGAGTGAAACTACGATCAAATCAGGCAGCGGGCCGCCATAGAGATTGTGAATCGGTACGGTTACCCAAGGACGACGTACCGGCTCGAGCCAGGGAGGTGGTCCCACGTCAAGTTTCGACTCGAGTGTTGGCCTGAGTGTTCCTTCAAGATTGCTTGAATAGGTGATGGTTGGCCTATTTCGCCGGTAGGTAACTCCGTATGTAAACGGACCCAACACGGCACCGTCTATCTCGGCGTTGATAAGACCAATCACATCAGACTGGGCCGTGTCGAGATCGGTGAAAGCGAAATCTAGATCTGTTGAGAACCTCCCAGCGGCACCGGCATAGATTTTTCTTAGTGCAGTACCACCCTTAAAGCTGACATACTCGAGTACGCCTCGATCGGAAAGATGCCGAAGCAGCAAGTCCTGAGCAATGTCGATGAGTGCCGCATCGTGCCCTTGCGTGGACTGCGCCGGTGCATGACGAAGAATGTGACCCGTCGTCAGTTGCACCTCATAGGCGCGGTTCATTGGTCCGCGTGAAGTCTAGAAGGATTGAAAGGAAGGACCGTATCGGCTACCGAGAAACGCATGTTCTGCCGTTTTAGCTGCCCGCGTGGCCCGAACCAGATCCGCGGTGCCTCCCGCCCGCCATCGCTGGGAGGGACAAGATGGTCAGCGAGAATTGGATCAATTCCATGAATCAAGTAGGCGAGGCGCACGCGAGTCGCTCGTGACCTGTCCTGAAGCTCGTATTCAACGTCGGCTCGCGTCACTTGATCCATTAGTTCTGGGAGTACTTCCGCAATCGCTCCCCATCCTCGAACATGAGCAGGGTGATCAGCCATGTGAACCAATATTGAGGTGAGTTGATGGACGGGAACGCCATCTACCTCAGTCGATTCCAATCGTGCCTGAAAGCGAACGACGCGGGCACTTTGACGTAGGCCGCTCGGTATCAGCTGCTTCGGAGGTATCGCAATTTCTAGCCGATCGGGCATACGGGTAGTCAATCTCTGGGCAGCCAGAGCCGACGACAGACATACCACCATCGTCAAATCGGGTCGCACTGCTTGTGCCGCGCGAAGCTCCAAGTATGGATCGCCATGTCGAAATGCACCGGCGTGTGATCCTGGTGCAAATTCCCACACTGCTCTCGTTGACGTTGGAATCAGCCATCCCAGATTACGGAGTCGCCCGGCTACGATCGCGGGTGCAGTCCTCACTCCTGCTTGGATTGCGATTTCTCTAAGTCTTGAGAGCGTGACGATTTCTGGCGATTCCAATTCCAGCTGGGACAAAATTGGTGCCAAAGAGGGTGGGATCGAACGTGTGGCGCTGGGGCTAGTGATCTTGGGGTGAGATTCTCGTTGTTTACCCATAACTCACATTGTGCTGGCTGAATGTCTGTGTGTCAAGAAATAGGCAAGAATATCTGATTCAGATATTGGCTGGCTGTTTGTGACACCCAGAAGCGAAGATCCACACGTTTGAATGTCGCGTAGTCCATGTTTGAAGGCCGCCCGACGTGGGGCGATTAAGAATGCCGAGAATCAATCAGTTCCAATTTCAACGACTCATTTTGAGCTGACCCTGAAGTGTCAATTTACGCGGGCACTCCACGGGCACTCCACGGGCACTAAACACGGGTCAATCGCGGTTGCTGAGGGTCACTCGCGGTCGCCTGGAGTAGAGTGAAACCCCTTGTAATTACTGGGGTTTGAGCGAAATCCCTTGGCACCCCCAACGGGATTCGAACCCGTGCCGCCACCTTGAAAGGGTGGTGTCCTAGGCCGCTAGACGATGGGGGCCTGCACTGCATTTCACCTGGTACTTCATTGGTGGTCGGGCTGCCGGGATTTGAACCCGGGACCTCTGCGTCCCGAACGCAGCGCGCTACCAAGCTGCGCTACAGCCCGCAGCGAGTTGCCTCGCAGCCCGCTAATCCTAGCCGGTGGCCGACGAATCGAACAAAGCTCAGATGACTGATGGCATCTCTGGTGTGACGGGCTTGTGGTACTCGACGACCACCTCACTGATCCGTCGACGTTCCACCGATTGCACTCGAAACGTCCAGTCCTCATATGAGTAGGTCGTCCCGGCTTGAGGGATCTCGCCGGCCAAATCGAGGATGAAACCCGCGAACGTGACGTATTCGCCTTCAGGTATCGAAATACCAAGTGCATTTTCAACCTCATCCACGTGGGTCTGGCCGTCAACGAGCCAACGGTCCTGGCGGATACGCACGATCGTCGGTTCTTCGTCTTCGTCAAACTCGTCGTTCAAATCGCCCACCAACTGTTCGAGGATGTCGCGGATCGACACGACACCCGCGACACCGCCGTGTTCGTCGAGCACGAGGGCGAACGTTCGTCGCTTCGTTCGCATCTCACTGAGACTCTCCAGCAAGTCCATCGTTTCGGGCATCATGAAGGGCCGTCGAATCTTGCGCGCGATCTCGCTCGCCGAGGGCAGCGAAACGCCGATGGCTCGCTTGGCGGTGGTACTGCGAAACAGATCGTTGACGAAGAGGACGCCTTCGACTTCGTCGAGATCGCCGTTGACGACCGGGAAGCAGGAATGTCCGGTGTCGCGGATCGCCTCGGCGATCTGTTCGGGCGTCACCGGCGTCGTAAGGAAGTCGACGTCTGTGCGCGGCGTCATGACATCGCGCAGTTCCAGCTCGCTGAGAAGATCCACGCGCGCGTGGATAGCGACGGCTTCGGGCGACAAGGGTCGCGACTCTTCTCGTCCCACGATGCGCTTACGGAGCCGAGACAGTCCCGACGAGTGGGCCTGTTGGTCGCTCATTGAACGTCGGGACTCCCGACGCGAACCGTCGCCGGGCGCAATGATTCGTCTTCGTACTCTTCGCCACGAAGCAGTGCGCGCACGGCACTTCGCAGTCGCTGCGGGTCGAGCGGCTTGACAAGGAATCCTTCGGCGCCGCTTCGGCGAGCGAGGAATACGTCGGGACGCCGGTCGAGGAGCATCAACACCGCGACCGGATCGGCCGCCCCGTAAGACTCCTCGTGGCGCAGTTCCATGCAGATGGCCATGCCGCCCATCGTGCCGATTTGCAGGTCGACCACGACGAGGTCGACCCCGCCATGCTCCACTCGGGCAATGACTTCGGGGCCGCTCGCGACCTCTTCTATGAAGAGGTCCGGCCCTTCGAGTGTGGCGCGAAGCTCTTTACGTAGGGAGGCGAGGTCACTCGCCAGCAGGACAATGGCCATCGATTAAGCGTAGCGGAGCGAGAAAATGCCTCAAAGTAGACGCGCGAAGCATGACAAAATTTTCCCTTGCCCGTTCGTCGGCGAGTGGTTATCCTGCGGTTCTGGGTCAAACCGGGGGGGAGTGACGTATGGCGATTACGCCTTTGGCATGGACTGACGCCGCGGCGTGTCGAAATAGTGAGGGCGCACTTTTTTATCCCGCCGACAGTGCCGAGCGCAAAGAGGATCGTTTAGAGCGCGAGTTGGTGGCCAAACGGATCTGTGCGAGTTGCGGCGTGCGTGAGGAATGCTTGGAAGCCGCACTCGCTCGTCACGAGTCCTACGGAATCTGGGGTGGCCTGAATGAATTCGAACGACGGGGATTACTCCGTACGTGACCTCGCCCATCCGAGTTGGGCCGGGCTGACGCGGGTAAGAACGATGAGCAACGCGAAGGTGACGATGTGCACGCCGGTGCAGTAGAGACAAAGGTTGTCGATGATTACGAGTTCAGCGGTGAGTAACCACAGCACGAAGCACATGGAAATGATGGCGAGCACGAAACGCGCGACGTGAATCCAGTAGTTCTTCGCTCGCCACATCCACGGTGAATTCAGCACCGTCATCACCACGTACGTGCCCAGACCGAGGAACGCCACGGGAATACCGAGGAAACGAGATTCCGCTGACGTCGTGACGACTCCGCAGTTGATGAAACCATTGTCGGAACAAAAGAGGTCCTGCGGTTGAAAGTGCGTGATCGTGAGATAGGTCGAAAGCCCCAGGCCGATCAGGCTCAAGATGAACGTCGTGGCCACGGCCCAACTGGGTACGCGCCCTAGCGTTCGATTCACTTAAGCTTCATGACCGTCTTCGCGGCCATCACCCCGGAACTCGTGCACACGTTGGACGGCTTGTTGTTGGTCAACGAACAGATCGTCGCAGTCTGGTAGTTCGCCGACGCGATGATCGCGTCAGTCACCGGACTCGACGAGTCATTCAAACCCGACGCGATGTCCGAACGCGTCAGACTCGTCAGTATGTCGGGGGGGTAACTCGCACCGGCGACGAGGAACTTGTTGTCGAAGGTCATGAAGGGGATCGGATTACCCTGCGACGGCACGAGTCCCGTAATGTACTTCGGCGTGTCGTATTTCTCAACCAGTTTGATTTCGGCTTTCGTCGGCGTCTGCAGAGTCTGGTAGTTGTTCTTCGCCGCGTTCAAGTAGTTGGTGTACTCCTCGACGCTCGTGAAGACGAGGTACGGCGACTTGTACTTCGCTCGAACGAAGGTGAACGTTGGCGTATTGGGATAGACGTCGTGGGCATAACTCGTCATGTTGCCGAGATTCGACCAGGTACCAAATCGACTGAGGGCGATAATGGTGGACCAACGTTGCGCGGCGCAGTAGGGACAGGACTCGGCGCCAATGTACAGAATCTCCGGTACGGTCTTGCCGGCGCTATTCGTCGCCGTCAACGGAGGCTGACCCTTCAGAGTCAACGGCGGCGTGACCTGCACGACGGAAGATGTGACGCCCACCGCGTTGAACACCGTCGCCGGCACCTTGGTCAGTTGGTTGAACGTCGTGGAGTCGACCGGCGAGAAGGCGTGGCTAACATCCGTCGCTCCGGGGCCGCCGCTCGCGACCTTGATAATGACCAGGGTGGTCACAATGACGACCACCAGTCCAATCGCGAGCCAGGTGAAGAGACCGGCCGGTCGCCCACTCGAGGTTTTCACGGGTGGTCGCGAGGGCGGTCGCTTGGCCGCTTGCGTCGCGGGGCGACGCGACGCGACGTTTTTCTTCGATGCGGGGGACTTGGCCACGATGCTCCTTGGTGCGCTTAAGACAACAAACTTAGTGGACGGGGCATTGATGGCGATTTCAGGGTCGGTGCTGAGTAGGTTTCACTATGGCCCAAAATATGAGTCCGCGACCGGCCGCAACCGTGATCACACTGCGCGACGGGCCCAATGGTTACGAAATTCTTATGCTCCGACGCAACCTCAACAGCGATTTCGTCGGCGGCGCGTACGTCTTTCCGGGCGGCCGCGTCGACGAGTCGGACGCCGGTCCGAGTGCCGAGCGTCTCTGCTACGGACTCAGCGACACTGAGGCGTCGCGACGTCTCGCGCTCGGTAGCGGCGGTCTTGCCTACTACATCGCGTGTCTGCGCGAACTCTTCGAAGAGGCCGGTCTTCTGATTGCGTGTGACGACCGTGGCGAGCCGGTTCACTTGAGCGATGAGTCGATTGGACGATTAGCCGCGAGCCGACGCGAGGTGAATGCCGGCACGCTCGACTTCGTGGCGATGATGGCGCGTGAAGAGTATTTGTTGGACCTGCGAGGCCTGGAGTACGTCGCCCACTGGGTGACGCCGGTCGGACCACCTCGCCGATTCGACACGCGCTTCTTCGTGGCACTCGCACCTCATGATCAGGTGGCGACGCACGACGCTGGCGAAACCGTGGCCGACCAGTGGATTCGTCCGATCGACGCACTTGACGCGCACGCCCGCGGCGAGCTCGAGATGATCTTTCCCACGATTCGAAACCTCGAGGCCATTGCGCACTTCACCACAGCTGACGAGGTGCTCGAGTACGCAAGAACCGTCGACGTTATTCGAGTGGAGCCGCGCGTCATCAGTCGTGATGGCGAGGTGCGCATACTTCTCCCTAGTGACGACGGCTACGACGACTGAGCGGCGCTCGCGACTGCTTTCTCCATCGAGTCGAGCATGCGCGCCGTACAGCCAATAGACCCGAAGGGCGGAGCGACGTCATTGAGTACTCGTTGAGCGAGCCGATGAAAGACGCCGTCGGTGGGTCCAGCGAGGACGGCCGGCTCACCGTGGTCCCCACCTTCGGCGATGGCCGCGTTGAGCTCAATTTCGCACAGCAGTGGCACGTTCAACTCTTCGCTGAGTGATCGACCACCACCTTCACCGAAGACGTTGTGTCGTTGCCCACATGAGCAGACCAGGCCGCTCATGTTCTCAATGACGCCGAGCACTCGGATGTTGGACTTGCGCGCGAAGTCCGCGGCGCGCGCCGCGACGCGTTGGGCGGCGATGGTCGGCGTCGTCACGACCAACTGACCCATTTGGGGCAGTAGTCGGGCGAGCGTCATCGCGATGTCGCCGGTCCCCGGCGGCGTGTCGATCAAGAGATAGTCAATGCCCGACCAATCGGCATCTTCGATGAATTGGGCGACGGCTTTTTGCACCATGAGCCCGCGCCACATCAGCGCTTGGTCTTCGTCGGCGAGGAGTCCCATGGAGAGCAATTTGATCGAACCGTCGCCCACTCGACGTTCGAGCGGTTGCATTTTTCCGCCGATCGCTTCGACGTCGCCTTGAATGCCCAACAAGCGACTCAAGGAGAATCCCCAGATGTCGGCGTCGAGCACGCCGATGCACCGGCCCGTCGCAGCCAGCGCAACAGCGAGATTGGCCGTTATCGATGACTTACCGACGCCACCTTTGCCCGAGGCGATCATGAGGACCGGCGTCTGGGTAGGAATCGACGTCGAGGGCGCACTTTCCTGGGCAATGCTGCGCGCGCGCTTCATCAAGGCGGCCTTGGCCGGAGCGTCCAAGACGCCCATGATGAGATCGACCTTATCTATGTCGTCGAGTGAGAGGGCCGCTTCTTTTACGTCACGTTCGATCTGAGCGCGAAGGGGACAGCCCACCGTCGTGAGCGATACTTGGACCACGGCGTGGCCATCGGTCACCGTGATATTGCCAACCATGCCGAGTTCGACGATCGACGCCCCGAGTTCGGGGTCGAGCACCTGACTCAGGCGTTCTCGGAGTTGATCGGCTGATTGCACATAGAAACGCTACCGGTGAATGAAGTGAGGTGTTCAACGGGGATTTCGCTCACTATCATGGAGGGAGAAACCTCAAAGGAGCGCCATGTCCAACATGACCACCACCAGCGTGAACTTGACGAAGAAGGACCCCGACCCGATCAATTTGACCGACGGCGCAGCCGAAAAGGTGGCCGAACTCATCGCCGCCGAGGGCGTCGACGAGGAGTTGGCGCTTCGCGTATCGGTGAAGCCCGGTGGCTGCTCGGGCTTCAACTACGACATGTTCTTCGATTCCGAGTTCGCCGATGATGACATCGTTAGGGCCTTCGGCACCGTCAAGGTCGTCGTGGACGCTTCTAGCGCGGAACTGCTCAATGGATCGACACTGGAGTACTCCGACTCGCTGCAAGGCGCTGGCTTTCACATCACGAATCCCAACGCGACGCGTACGTGCGGTTGCGGCAACTCCTTCAGCTAGTTTTTCGTGCCTGAAGCGTTCGGTCCTTACTCCCTTTGGCGTCGCTCCGGCGACCTCGTCGTGATATCCGGTCAACTCGGCGTCCTTCCGGGACACGACAAGCCGACGATGGTTGAAGGGGGGGCACCCGAACAACTTCGCCAGGCACTCGTCAACGCGCGCGCAGTACTCGCCGAAGCTGGCGCTACGTTCGATCAAGTCATAAAGGCGACGTTGTTCCTCACCACGATGGACGTATTCGCCGCATGCAACGAAGTGTGGCTCGAAGCGTTCGAACCGCCTCGACCCACCAGGTCAGCCGTCGCTGTGGCGCAACTACCTCTCGGCGCGCTCGCCGAAATCGAGCTTTGGGCGCACGCGCCCCTCGACTAGACGGAGTATTCGTTCAGCGACGTGCCGAATTTGTAGCCCACCGAACGCACCGTCTGAATCAGGTGGGCGTGCTCCTCACCCAACTTGGCGCGCAGTCGTCGCACGTGTACGTCCACGGTTCGCGCGCCGCCGTAGTACTCGTAGCCCCAGACTCTTGAGAGCAAGGTCTCGCGGGTGAAGACGCGATTCGGGTTGGTGGCGAGAAAGCGCAGTAACTCGTACTCCATGTAGGTGAGGTCCATCACCCGACCGGCGATCGACGCTTGATAGGTCTCTAAGTTCATTGAGAGCCCGCCGTGTTCGATACGCGGCGCGACGCTCTCGTTGCCGGCCCGGCGAAGGCGATGACGCAACCTTGTCGCCAATTCGCTCACATCGAAGGGCCCGACGACGAAATCATCGAAGAGGTCCTCGCGAAAGGTGAGTTCGTCCAGTTGATAGTGATCGAGCAACAAGATGATCGGCCCCACGCCGCGAGAGCGCGCCCGAAGCTGGCGACAGAGGTTCATGGCGTCCGTGAATGGAAAGGCCGTCGCGTTTATGACCGCGCCGGCGAATCCGTCGGTCGGCTCCAGTGCGGAGACCTCGTTTAACCGTCCGGTGACGGCGATCGCCGGGGTGACTCCCGTGACGTCGAACGCTTTTCGCACCGGTCCGTCACACGAGGGCACGCAGAGCACGACGTCGATGTTCACAGCAACGGGAGGTAACGCTCGAGTTCGAACGGCGTGACTTGCCCCCGGTAGGCGTCCCATTCCGAGCGCTTATTGCGCAAGAACCACTCCACTTGATGCTCGCCCAGCGTCTCGTGCAACAACGCCGAGCACTCCATGAGATCGAGCGCCTCGGCGAGCGACTGAGGAAGCGGCGCCGTGCGTTCGCCTTCGGTCGGCAATTCATAGTCGCCCGCCACCCCGCGCAGTCCGGCGGCGAGGATGACCGCGAAGGCCAGGTACGGATTGGCCGCCGGGTCGGGTGAACGGTATTCGATGCGGGTGGAGTCGACTCGTCCGGGCTTCACCGACGGGATGCGCACCAATGCCGCCGGGTCATAGCGCGCCCACTTGGCCTCGACCGGGGCTTCGGCACCGGGCACCAATCGCTTGTAGGAGTTGACCCATTGGTTGGTGACCGCGGTGATCTCGGGCGCGTGACGAACCAGTCCCGCGATGAACTTGGTGGCGACGTCACTGAGACCGTAGAGACCGTCACCGATGAACGCGTTCTGGTCGTCGCGCCACAGCGAAAGGTGCGTGTGCATCCCCGAACCCTGCACGCGCGCGAGCGGCTTGGGCATAAAACTGGCCGAGACGCCGGCCTGGCGCGCCAACTCTTTGACGACGTGTCGCACCGACATCACGGTGTCACCCATGGTCAGCGCGTCGGTGTAGCGCAGGTCGATCTCGTGTTGCCCGGGCGCGTCTTCGTGTTGCGCGTGCTCGACACCGATGCCCATCTCTTCGAGCGTCAAGACCGTGCGTCGTCGCAGTTGACTGGCAGTGTCGTCCGGCAACAGGTCGAAGTAACTGCCCCGGTCGATCGGCACCGGGGGCATCGTCGAGTCAAGACTCTCGAAATAGAAGTACTCGATCTCGGGGGCGACGAAGAAGGTGTAACCCTGCGAGCGGGCTTCGGCCAGCACTCGTCGGAGTTGTTGGCGTGGACATCCGTCGAACGGCGTGCCGTCGATGTTGACGATGTCGCAAAAGACGCGCGCCACCCCGGCACCCTCTTCGTACCAGGGGAGAAGTTGGAAGGTGGTGAGATCCGGCCGGGCCAGTACGTCGGACTCCTGGATCCGAGAGAAGCCGTCGATGGAGCTGCCGTCAAAGGTCATGCCCTGATCCAGGGCGTCTTCGAGTTCGGCGGGGGTCACGTGGAAGGCCTTGTGTCGTCCGAGCACGTCAGTGAACCACAGTTGGACGAAGCGAATGCCGCGCTCCTCAACTGTCCGAAGTACGTACTGGGCCTCGCCTTGCATGGGGACCATTCTCGCACCTTCCCGCCTGATCGATTATTCCGTCGTCAGACAACGAAACCCGCCGCCGAAGCGGCGGGTTTCCATCGCGAATCAGCGTTGAGAGGCCGCTTTCTTCACGGGCGCTCGCTTGGCGACCAACCTCGTCGCCGCAGTCTTCTTGGCCGCCACTTTCTTGGTCACCGACTTGGCCGCGCTCGCCGCACCGCACACCGTCTCGGTGATCAATCGAGCCGCGACGTACGGGTCGACGTTGGCGTTGGGCCGGCGATCTTCGATGTAACCCCTTTGGTCGCGAGCGACGTGCGCGGGAATGCGTACTGAGGCGCCACGGTCCGATACGCCATACGTGAACTTCGACCAGTGGGCCGTTTCGTGTGCTCCGGTGAGTCGATCTTCGATGCCGTCGCCGTAGTTGGTGATGTGTTCTTTCACGCGCGTGCCCAAAGCTTCGGCTGCGGCGACGACGGCCGCGTAACCGCCGGCGGCGCGCATCTGCCTGGTCGAGAAGTTGGTGTGTGCTCCCGCGCCGTTCCAGTCGCCCTTGACCGGCTTGGCGTCAAAGCTGACGTCGACGCCGAACTCCTCGGCGATGCGCTCCAGGATCCACCGCGCCAACCAGAGTTGGTCGCCGATTTCGACCGGGTCGAGGACACCGACCTGGAACTCCCATTGGCCCATCATCACTTCGGCGTTCGTACCTTCGATGCCGATACCGGCACGCATGCACGCCAGCGTGTGGGCTTCGACGATGTCTCGCCCGGGCATCTTCGCGCCTCCGACGCCGCAGTAGTACGGACCTTGAGGTGCGGGGAAACCGTCTTCCGGCCAACCGTAGGGTCGACCGTCCTGAAAAAAGGTGTACTCCTGTTCGATACCGAACATCGGTTCGAAGCTCGCGAACTTCTTCGCGACCTCGGCGGTGGCCGCTCGCTCGTTGGTGACGTGCGCGGTCATGTCGGCGTTCAGCACTTCGCACATCACGAGCACGTCGTTCTCTCCTCGAAGCGGGTCGGGAACGGTGAAGACCGGCTTCAAGACGCAGTCCGAGAAGCGACCAGTCGCCTGGTTCGTGCTCGATCCGTCGAAGCCCCACATGGGTGGCTTTTGACCTTCTTCGACGATCTTGGTCTTGCTGCGCAACTTGCGCGTTGGCTCGCTTCCGTCAATCCAGATGTATTCGGCCTGATACTTCACAATCGCTCCTCGGTCGCCTCGTGCTTGCATCCAGTTTGGTGCAGTGGGGTCGCGCAATACCCCCAGTTTTGTTAACCGCGTGTGAACGTTGGCCAGAGTTTCCCGAGTCTTCCCCCGGTAGGCTCACCTTCGTGCCAGTGATCAGACTCGCCATGGCCCAAATGAATGCGGTCGTGGGCGGATTCGCACAAAACGTTGAAACGCTGGGGCGTTTCCGCACCCAGGCGGCCGGAGCCGGGGCCGACCTCGTCTTGACGCCCGAACTGTCGCTGATGGGCTATCCGCCGGAGGACCTGCTCCTCAAAGAGGGCTTCATCGAAGCCTCGCGGGTGGCGTTGATCGAGATGGCGCTCTTGGACAACGTGCCTCCGGTCCTGGTGGGAACTGTGGTGAGCGAAGGCCTGGAAGATATCGCCTTGGCACCTTCGAGCGACGGACGCGACGTCGCGCGACCGGCCTTCGGGGAACTGGGCTCGCCTCACATCGCCAACGCCCTCGTGGCGCTCAGCGATGACGGGGTCGTCGCGATCGCCACCAAGCGTCTTTTGCCGAACTACGACGTCTTTGACGAACAGCGTTACTTCCATCCCGGGGTCGGTCCCCACACGATCATTAACGTGCGCGGCGTCGCCGTAGGCCTCTTGATCTGTGAGGACGTGTGGACGAGCGACGGACCGGCCGCCGAGTTGGCCCGCCAAGGCGCCACGATGCTCGTCGTGGCCAATGCCTCGCCGTACGCGCGCGGCCGGCGCGAAGAAAGAGAGGCAGTGCTGCGCGAACGCGCCCTCGAGACGAACTGTCCCATCGCCTACGTCAACCTCGTGGGTGGCCAAGACGAACTCGTCTACGACGGACAGAGCATGGTCGTAAACGCCCAAGGTGACGTCATCGCGCGCGCCGCGGCCTTCAGCGAGGAGTTGTTGGTCTGTGACATCGACGCGCGCGAATCAACCGTGGGCGTGCCGCTCAACATCGGTTACGCCCGTGACGACGAGCGGCTCACGGCGCTGCACGTGAACCGGATCGCCGAACCACTGAGCGAGGTCGAAGAGGTCTACCAAGCCTTGGTGATGGGAACCCGTGACTACCTGCGAAAGAACGGCTTTCGCACGGCGGTCATCGCGCTCTCGGGCGGTGTGGACTCCTCCCTGGTCGCCGCGATCGCCGTTGACGCTGTCGGGGCACGCGCCGTTCGAGGTTTCTACATGCCCTCGCGCTACTCGTCGGAGCAATCCGACGTCGACGCGGTCGAACTGGCCTCCCGTCTCGATATCGAGATCACCACGATCCCGATCGAGGGCGCCCACGTGGCATTTGGTACCGCACTCGACGACGTGCTCGACGGCGAGCCGAAAGGCATCACTGACGAGAACCTGCAGTCGCGCATTCGCGGCGTCTTGTTGATGGCTATTTCGAATGACACCGGCGCGATCGTGCTCACGACCGGGAATAAGTCCGAGATCGCGACCGGTTATTCCACGCTCTACGGCGACTCGGTCGGCGGTTTCGCGGTCATAAAGGACGTGCCCAAGGCGCTGGTCTACGAACTCTGTCGTTACCGCAACGAGATCGCCGCTAAGGACGGCGACCCCCAACCCATTCCCGCCAGGGTGTTGACGAAACCACCGTCGGCCGAACTTCGACCGGACCAACGCGACGACCAATCACTGCCGCCCTACGAGATACTCGATCCGCTGCTCGAGCTCTACGTGGAAGATGACGCCACAGCCGAAACAATGATCGCCAGTGGCCACGATCCCGACCTGGTCTTGCAGATCACTCGACTGGTCGATCAAAGCGAATACAAACGACGCCAAATGGCACCGGGGGTGCGGATCTCCAAAAAGGCCTTCGGCCGCGACCGTCGAATGCCGATCACCAACGCGTTTCGCCAAGAGAACCTGTGACGCCTACGAATCGAGAGATTGGCGAACACGTCCTCGCGTGCTACGACACTATTTATATTGTCCTCGGCGAAAGCGCCTCGATCCTGACCAACGACTCATACGTGGTGCGCACCTACGAGATGGGCCGCGCCTTCGGTGAGTTGGCACTCGAGTTGCGCGAGTACTTGGGCGAACCGGTCGTCGAACCGATTCCCATCGTTGACGAGGTCCTTCGTCGCGCCGTGGAGAGTGACGTCACTGGCGCGATGGTGCTCTATGCCATGGCGATGGTCGTGGGGCCACGACTCCTAGTGTCCTTGTTGGACGCTCGAACGGCACTCTCGAACGACGAGAAACTGGCCGAACTCTTCAGTGACGCCTCGATGGTGTGCGTGAAAGAGATCCGAGCGGCCGGCGAGGTCGCCAAGGCTCAGGCGCCGATCGAGGACCAGGAATGGCAACGGGTAGCTCGAGAACTCTCAAGAATTCTCGACGAGAGCGGAAGCGCTGAAAGCCTCGGAATATCTCGTTAGGGGTTTCGTCCACTCGCCCAACTCCATGCGAATTCATGCTGGTCAATGCCCGACACGTGAAGAACTTGCCCGGACGAAAGACCGACGTCTCGGACGCGGCGTGGCTGGCCCAACTCGGCGCGCACGGACTGGTACGCAGTTCCTTCGTAGCGCCCGAGCCGATTCGCCAGTTGCGCGATCTCACTCGAATCGGCACGACGATTGTTCGTGAACGTACTCGTGAGATTCAACGCCTGGAGAAGTTGATGGAGGACACCCGGGGTGAAGCTCTCCTCGGTCGCCACGCACATGCACGGCGTCTCGGCTCGCAACATGCTCGACGCCCTCGTGGCCGGTGAGCGCGACCCAGAGGTTCTCGCCGACATGGCCAAGGGGCGGCTGCGAAACAAGTTTCCCGAATTGACCGAAGCCCTCACTGGACATTTCAGCGAACACCACGCATTCTTGGTGCCGATCCAATTGGACAGCATGGACCAACGGGCCAAGGCGATTGACGAGATCACCGAACGCATCGAGGTGGTGATGGCACCTTTTCGCGCAGCCCGGGATCTGATCTCGACGATCCCGGGGATCTCGTCGAAAGTGGCTGACCTGATCATTGCCGAGACCGGCGCCGACATGAGCCAGCCAGCGAAAGTGTTGCGCGTCTTGGCTAAGTAGTGGAAGAGGGAGTGGTGACGCCCCCTAAGATTGGTCGGAGATTTCATATTCTGAGCGATCTTGTGCAGGTTGCCTAGGTCCGTATAACTAGAAGTGCCGGATTCACCGGTGTCGGGTATCAGGGGAGCGCTATGGCAAAAGATCGTGTTGATAGGGATGACGAGGACCTCGTACGTCTCTACCTCTCCGATATTGGTCAATACACCCTCTTGACCAAGGACGATGAAGTACGCCTGGCCCAGACGATCGAAGAAGGTCGTGAAGCCAAGGCCGAACTCGAATCCGCCGAAACCGACAAGAAGATCAAGCTCACGCCCAGCAAGAAGCTGGCCCTGAAGCGCGCTCAGCACCGCGGCGATCAGGCAGAACGTGACTTCGTACAGTCCAACCTTCGCCTCGTGGTCTCCATTGCCAAGAAGTACCAGGCTTCGGGACTGCCGTTGCTCGACCTCATTCAAGAGGGCAATCTCGGTCTGATGCACGCCGTCGAGAAGTTCGACTGGCGCAAGGGCTTCAAGTTCTCGACCTACGCCACGTGGTGGATTCGCCAGGCGATCACCCGCGGCATCGCCAATACCGGGCGCACGATCCGGCTCCCGGTGCACGCCGGTGACACGCTGGCCCGCGTCCAAAAGGCTCAGTCGCGCTTGGAGCTCAAGTTCGGTCGTCCCCCGACCATCAAGGAACTGTGTGACGAGTGCGAGATGCCCGAGGACAAGTTGATCGAAGCGCTGCGCTTTCGCTCCGAGCCGATCTCACTGTCCGAGCCCCTGCGCGAAGATGGCGACGCGGAGTTGGGCGACGTCGTCGAAGACCGCTCGGCCGAGTCGCCCTTCGATGTGGCCGCGGTCAAGATGATGCCCGCAGCGATCGAGAAGCTCCTCCAGCCGCTCGACGAGCGTGAGCAGAAGATCCTGCGGATGCGCTTCGGCCTCGACGGGGCCGGGGAGATCCGGACGCTCGAAGACGTCGGCGCCGAGATGAACCTCACGCGCGAACGGATTCGCCAGATCGAGGCTCGCGCGATGAGCAAACTTCGTCACCCGTCGTCGGATACCGGCGCGCGCGACCTTTTGACGCTTTAGCGGCGCTGGTACGTCCGACCGAGGACGGCCGCCACCCCGATCACCAGAGCACTAAGGAAATACGGCGTGTGCGACTTCGTGCGGTCGCGGGCGCGAACGGCGTGCGTGAAACTCAGCAGTGGCCACTGGCTGTCGTGGGCGGCGCG
>Ga0307374_10007394_pt1 | contig 16755 bp, 12 predicted proteins | sample OX3MG_FD_202532 | JGI IMG/M metagenome (GOLD analysis project Ga0307374, IMG submission 202532) | Soil microbial communities from Risofladan, Vaasa, Finland - OX-3 | ecosystem: Environmental > Terrestrial > Soil > Coastal area > Acid sulfate soil | place: Finland: Risofladan, Vaasa | collected... | reverse complement strand
CTTCGTCGCCTGCTTCGGTGCGATGCGTGCGGCCATTCGCTGACCGGCGAAGTCCAGAAGGGCAGCGCCTACTATCGCTGCCACTCGGCGGCCTGTCGCAAGGTGTCCCTCCGAGAGAGCGATATCATCGACGAACTGCGCACGTTCTTCTCGCTCATCGCCTTCACCGACCAGGACTTGAGGGACAGATTGGCCGTTCACATGGACTTGATGCAAGCCGGCGGCGCTTTTAGGCTCGAATTGCCGCCAAACTTACGCACTCAGCTACGCACTCCTCGCCCTGGAGGCATTTTCTATTGTTATTTCAAGTGGATATGGGTGCAAACACCCCCTGCAAATCCGCGCACCCGAGTTCGATTCTCGGCCAGGCCTCCAGCGGCCGCCGGCCCCTCGTCCGGCCGGCGCCGATGTCCTCACGTCGATGCGGGTCGCGGGCGGATCAGCGCGCGCCGGGCCTCAGGTCCGGGCCCCAGGTCTCCACCGGCGGGTTGTCGCCGCTGACGATCACGTCGCGCTGGCGGGCGATCATCTCGCGCCAGTGCGGCGTGTTGAAGACCAGGAACCGGTTCGCCTTCACCGCCTCCAGCGTCACCCGGGCGATCGCCTCGGGCGCGACGCCGCGCGCCTGGAAGGCGTCGGAACGGGCTCGCGCCTGCGCATCGGCGCTCTCGCGATCGCTCCAGGGCCGGTCGCTGGCGGGACGGTTGCGCCAGGAACGGTGGATCTGGGTGTCGACCATGCCCGGGCAGACGACGGAAACCCCGATGCCCGAGCAGGCGGCTTTGAGTTCGCAGTAGAGCGCCAGCCCGATCGAGAGGGCGGCGGCCTTGGACGAGCAGTAGGGCGCATGATGGCCGATGCCGAGGAACGCGGCCTCCGACGCGGTGATCACCACGTGGCCGCCCTCGCCCTGGGCGAGCAGGATCGGCGTGAACGCCCTGACGCCGTGGATCACGCCCTAGAGGTTGACGTCGTAGACCCAGCGCCAGTCGTCGAGCGACATCTCCCAGATCGGACCGGTGATCGAGACTCCCGCGTTGTTGACCACGAGGTGGATCTTGCCGAACGCGGCCAGCGCCGCCGCCGCCAGGGCCTCGACGTCGCCGAACTTCGCCACGTCGGCGCGCACCCCGATCGCCTCGCAGCCGCGCGCCGCCAGCACCGGCAGCGCCCTGTCGATCGCCGGCTGCTCGATGTCGCCGATCACCAGCTTCATGCCCGCCGCGCCGAACGCCTCGGCCATGGCGAGGCCGATGCCGCTGGCGCCGCCGGTGATCACGCAGACCCTGCCTTGCAGATCCTTCAACGCTCCGCCCCCGCCAGGCGCCGGTCGAACCAGTCGAGGGCGAGCTGCAGCGCGCGCTGGTAGTATTCGTCGTAGACCGCATAATGGGTGCACGGGAAGGTGACGCGCTCGCAGGGCGCGTGGCGCTTCACCACCTCGGCGATGTAGCCGTGGGTGGCCGGATCGGCGTATTCCTCCAGCTCCGCATCGATGAAGAGCGTGGGAGCGCGGATCCGCTCGGCCGCCCTGATCGGCTCGTGGAAGAGCTGGCGGGCCACGTCGGGCGCGCCGCGCAACGATGGGGCGGCGTCGATGGCCTGGGGGACCGGCGGATCGATCGCAGCGCGCGCCTTGTCGGCGGCGCGCCTGCGCTGGAACGCCACCCAGTCAGGATCGGGGGTCGGCGAGCCGAACCCGCCGATCTGGGCCACCACCGCCCTCGGCCGCTCGTCGGTTGCGGCCACCACGACGACGTGGCCGCCGCCGTAGCTCGAGCCCCAGAGGCCGACCCGGTCCGGATCGACCCCCGCTTCGCTCGTCAGCCACGCCAGGCAGGCGCGCACGTCGGCCACCTGGTCGATCGGATCGACGAGTTCGCGAATCACCCTCGCCTGCACCGATCGCTCGCCTGCCTCGGTGAGCATCGGCGCGCCGGCGACGGAGATCAGCCGCCCGTCGCTGCCGCCCCAGCCGCGGTAATCGAAGACGAGGCACACATAGCCGGCCCTCGCGAACGGAACGGCGTAGCGCTCGGCCAGGTGCTCCTTCAGCCCGGCCCAGCCGTGGCAGAGCAGGATCGCGGGACGCGGCCCCGCGCTCGCCGCCGGGCGGATCACCTCGCCCGCCAGTCGCGAGCCTTCGCTCCAGATCGTCACCGCGGTGCGCGTGATGTCGTCGTCCATGGCGCCGGTCGAGCCTCCCGCGCGGCCGGCCGCAGCGGCGGCAGGCGTCGCAGATGGCCATACCTTGGATTCGTAAAATTCCGCAACACCCCTTGGATCGTTCACACGCTCGGGCCGCATATGCGTACCGGTAACTCATATTATTTGGCCGAGACGACGGCGGCGATGAGCGTCTCGTCGACTCGGGCGCTCGCCCTGGCCTGGGGCGGAGCGCCGCTTGGCGCGGCGGCCACGGGCCGATTATGTTCGGCGACGAAGGGGATTTGCGCATGTCCGAGATCATGTCCGGGAGGGCGCCGCCGGGCCCGGCGGCGCAGGACCGCGATCCGCAGGGCCGCCGCACCCAGAAGTACCGCCTGCGCCAGGCTCAGATCGTCCGTTCGGCCGTCGCCCACATCAACGGCAAGGGCGTCAGGGGCATGACCCTCGCCGACGTCGCCGCCGGGCTCGGCATGGTGCCCACGGGGGTGATCTACTACTTCGCCAGCAAGGAGGAACTGGCCGCCGCCTGTTTCCTGAAGACGCTCGAGGCCTATGACGGGCTGATCGCCGAGGCTGAACGCGGACGCGACCGCGCCGAGCGCGTGGGGCGCCTCGTGCGCGGCTACGTGGCCCGGGCGCGGGACGTGGCCCTGGGCGCGGCCGAACCTCTGGCCGTCTTCAACGACGTGCGCGCGCTCGACGACCCCGGCGTCAATGCCGCCTATACGGCGATGTTCCGCCGCGCCCGCGATCTGCTGGGGCCCATGGGCGAGGACGACGCCGCGCGGCAGGGCTGCAACGCCGCGGCCCACCTCATCCTGTCGCAGCTGTTCTGGTCGGTGGTCTGGCTGCCCAGGTACGATCCGCAGGACTACGAGCGGGCGGGCGAGCGCATGCTCGACATCCTGGAGCGCGGCCTCGGCACCCCTGGCGTGGCGTGGGCGCCGCGCCCGACGCCGGGATTCGCCGGCGACGCCCCGCGCGAGGACGTCTCGCGCGAGACCTTCCTGCGCGCCGCCACCCAGATCATCAACGAGGAAGGCTACCGCGGCGCTTCGGTCGAGAAGATCTCGGCCCGGCTCAACGTCACCAAGGGATCCTTCTATCACCACATCGAGGCCAAGGACGATCTGGTGGTGGCCTGCTTCAGGCGCACGGCCGAGGTGATGCGCCGCGCCCAGCGCACCGCCGGCCAGGGGGCGAAGGACGGCTGGAGCCGCCTCGGCGCCGCCGCGGCGTGGCTGGTGGAGCAGCAGGTCGCCGGCGACACGCCCTTGTTGCGCACCTCCGCCCTCACCTCGGCGCCGCCCGCCATCCGGGCCGACCTGCTGGCCGAGTTCGACCGCATCTCGCTTGCCTTCGCCTCGATGATCAGCGACGGCGTCGCCGACGGCTCGCTGCGGGCCGTGGACCCCAACATCGCCGCACAGCTCGTCACCGCCATGATCAACGCCGGCGCCGAACTGCAATACTGGGCGCCGCGCCTCTCGCCCGACGCGGCGATCCACAGCTACGTCCGCGCCCTCTTCCAGGGCGTCGGCGCGACGCTGCCCGGGCGCTGATCCAGCCGCGCCCACTGATGCCGGCGGGCAACAGACTCTGACGGCTGTACCGCACGCTCAAAAAGACGATTGACGCGTCGCCGTCCATACCGAATGTTCAAAACGTTGGCATGCGGACGGGGCCGCGGCCGGAGGGCGCTTCGGCCATGGCTGCCTGCGCCGGAAACGCCGGAGCCGCGGGCGGGCGCGCCTGCAAACACGAGGGGCGCGACGTGAAGGGACTCCCGTTCTTGATGGCCTCCTGCGCCGCGACGGCGCTTCTGGTCGCGTCCCCCGCGGCGCTCGCCCAGACCAGAAAGTCAAATCCGCGCCACGAAGGCGCCGGCGCGGCCGGTTCGACGGCGGCCGATCAGGCGGCGCGTCGGGCGGAGGAGACGTCCCAGAACACCCAGGCGGCCTCGGCGGCCACCGTGGGCGCGGTGGTGGTCACGGCCACGTCGCGCGAGACGCCGCTGCAGCGCCTGCCGGTCTCGGTCTCGGCCTATACCGATCAGCGGCGCAATCTGGTCGGCATCGAGAACGAGAGCGACATCGTCAACTTCACCCCGAGCATGAGCCTCAACGGGCAGTTCCTCAGCCTGCGCGGCGTCGGCCGCTACACCGACGAACTGGGAACCGATCCGGGCGTCGCCGTCTTCGTCGACGGCATCTACACGCCCTCGCCCGACTATCTGAACCAGCCGGATTTCTTCTCGGACCGGATCGAGATTCTGCGCGGACCCCAGGGGACGCTGGGCGGGCAGAACGACATCGGCGGTTCGGTGAACGTCTACGAGAAGCGCCCGACGCCGCAGCTGCACGAGGAAGCCCGCGCGGGCATCGACAACTACGACGACTGGCACGTCGATGGCGCCGTTTCCGGGCCGATCACCGACACCCTCGGCTTCCGGCTCGCCGACGCCTACGCCGATCAGCCGCACGGCGACGGCTTCGTCAGAAACCTCGACAGCCCGGTCCATCCTGGCTCCGGCTTCTCCAACCTCTTCGAAGGCCAGCTGGAATGGAAGCCGACCAGCGATTTCGACGCCTGGGGCAAGGTGCAGATCTTCAACAGCGACAATGCGGCCACCTATGGCGTCAACCCGGACCAGTACCCGCCATTCCCGGCGAACACGCCGTTCGGGATCGCCAACTGCCCGACCGTGAATGGCGCCGACTACCAGTGTCTGGTCCCCGACCCGGCCGATCTGCTGCCGCCGACGAGCAATCCCGAGATCGCCAATCGCAACGTGGTCGATGTGAATACGGTCGGATACACCAAGCTCCAGGACGACTACACCTTCACCACCCACCTGACCTATTCACTTCCGTCGGCCACGCTGGAGTATATCGGCGGCTACAGCCAATATGATTACCTCTATCTCTCCGACGCCGACGGCACGCCGTCCGGCCCCGCCGGGCCGCTTCCCGCGGGATTTCTCAGCCAGACCACCACCGGCCACCAGAGGGAGAAGTGGTACCAGAACGAGGTCCAGCTCAAGTCCAGCAGCGAGGGCAGGCTGAAGTGGCTCGTCGGCGCGTTTCAATACTGGAACAACTACTACGCGCCCTATTACAATGAGGAGCCGAACAACCCGACTCTGGCCAATCCCACCGGCGGGCCGCCCAATCCCAACCGCTCCTACTATGGCCAGACCGGCACCCTCACCAGCCAGGCCCAGGCGCTCTACGCAAATATCGACTACGATCTCACCGACACGCTACGGCTCACCGGCGGCGCACGCTACAACTGGGACGAGAAGAGCGGCAGCGTGGCGTTCCACGAGGTCTTCGACACGGCCGGCGTCTTCTTCAGTCCAGCGCTGCCCTCGTCCTACGTCATCGACACGGCCGAAGCGCGGCATATCTCGTCGCAGGATTGGACCGGCAAGATCGGCGCCGAGTGGCGCCCCGACCCCGGCACGCTCGTCTATGCGAGCATCACCAAGGGCTACAAGTCCAGCGGCATGGCGCTCGCCAACTTCACCCCGATACCGGTGGTGAGGCCGGAGACGCTCTACGACTACGAGGGCGGCGTCAAGGAAACGCTCGGCACGCAGCTGCTGATCGACGCCGACGCCTACTACTACGACTATCACGATCTCCAGCAGTTCCTCTCGGTGCTCAATCCCAGCACCGGCCTCGTCTCGAGCGAACTCTTCAGCGCCCAGCGGGCGCGCACCTATGGGTTCGAGCTGGAATCGGTGTGGTCGCCGACCCGGGCCTTCCAGCTGACGTTCAACTATTCCTACCTCAACGCCCGGTTCACCAGATTCAGCGTGCCTGGCGGCTTCGTCGACACCTCGCAGCTCGCCCCGGGCTGCGTCGGCACGGGGGGACCTGGCGGCCTTTGCACCGGCGTCGCCTACGCCAACCTCGACGGCAACATCATCCCGCAGTCGCCGGCGAACAAGGTGACCGTCAATCCGGTCTATACGCTGCATTCGCCGTTCGGGAAGCTCACCTTCTCCGCCACCTACGCCTTCAACGACAAGCAATACTACTCTGTGTTCAACAACGCCAACTTCCTCGCGCCTTCGTACTACGATCTCGATCTGCGCCTGCTCTATCAGCCGCCGCGGGGCCACTACACGGTGATCCTCTACGCGCGCAACGTCACCGACCAGCTGCAGATCGTGAACTACTCCACCGGCTATTTCGTCTATGGACCGGCGAACCTGGTGAAGGCGCCGGCGGAGTTTCCGAGCCGGGGCCAGATCACCTATTTCGACCTTGCGCCGCGCACCTTCGGCGTCGAGGTGCAGGCGAGGTTCTGAGAGCCGCCGCCAACTGGCCGAGCCGGCGCCGCCTGCGCGCGCCCCTCCTCAGCCTCCCGCGGTCCATCTTCCGATCCGGGGCGCGCCGGCGACCGCGTCCTGCGGGGCGGCCTCGGCCATCGCGTCGGCGGCCCTGGCGATGGCGTCGAGGTCGCGCGCGTGGCTCGCCGCATCGATGCGATAGAAGCGCCAGCAGTAGATCGAGAGGCTGCTGAGGCCGGTGGTGATGGGCACGACGATGACCGCCAGACGCGTCATGATGGCGGGATCCAGGCTCGCCAGATGGGCGCGCGCCGGAAAGCCGACGAACGCCAGCAGCAGGCCCGGCAGGATGGCGCCGAAGCCGGAGACGATCTTGTTGAGCAGCCCGTCGGCGGCGAAGAGCAAGCCTTCGGAACGGCGCCCGGTCCTCACCTGCTGCTCCTCGACGATGTCGGCGATCATCGAGGTCACCAGGATGAAGCCGCCGGTTCCCAGCACGCCGGTCAGCACCGAATTGAGGGTGAGCAGCGGCAGCAGCCAGGGCGAGCCGTTCGCCGGGAAGAAGCCGATCAGGCGCAGCACGATGGGGGCGTTGGCGGTCACGACGCCGACGAAGAAAAGCGTCATGCAGGCGTTGCGCTTGCCCCACAGGCGCGACAGGAACGGTCCGAGGGCGACGGCGATGGGCGTCGAGACGAGGCCGGTGAGCACCAGCACCAGGATGTTGCTGGCGGGCAGGCGCCAGAAATAGGTGCCGAAATAGACGGCGAGCCCCCCCGAGAGGCTGCCGGAGACCGCCGCGATGACGCCGGCGACCACGGCGACGACGAAGTTGCGGTTGCCCAAGGTGGCGATCATTTCACGCAGGCTCGACGCCAGCCCCACCCGGCGTGCGGCGGGCCGGTGCAGCTGGGCGATGCGCCCGTGGGTGCCCAGCGAGGAGACGACGATCGAGGCCGCCATCAGCGCCGCCACGCTGAGCGCCAGCGGCGGATAGCCGGCCGGATTGAGCTGGCCGAGCGGATAGGCGGCGGTGCGGTGCAGGAAGACGCCATAGGCCAGCACCGCGGCGATGGCGCCGCCGACGGTCCCGAGAAGCCAGCGATAGCCCAGCAGCGCGGTGCGGTCATGGTAATCGGGCGCGAGCTCCGGCGCCAAGGCCCCGCTCGGCACGTCGTAGAGGCTCATGGAGAGCCGCACCGCGGGCGCCGTCGCCAGCAGATAGCCGAACAGCTGGCCCTGGGAGAGCCCGTGCGGCGGCGAGAACAGCAGGACATAGGAGGCGCCCACCGGGGCGGCGGAGAGGTACATCAGCGGGTGGCGCCGTCCCCAGCGCGAGCGCAGATTGTCCGAGACCTGGCCGACGAGGGGATCCCAGAACGCATCGACCAGCACGCAGATGGCGAGGGCGAGGCTGGCCAGCTGCGCCGAGAGGCCCACCACCTGATTGTAGTAGAGCAGCAGCAGGCCGCCGACCGTCAGGCTGGCGCCATTGGCCATCGAGCCGGCGCCGTAGAGCACCCGGGTGACGAACGGCAGCCGCCCCCCGGCGCCGAGCGCCGGCGCCTGCTGGTGCATGGGTCCGTTTCCTCTGGCTTCGCGACAAGCGACAGCCGAGCCTATGCGGCCAGATGCATACTTCCAACTCAAATATCGGTACGCAGCGGGAAGATTGCGGCCATGCCCCGCGTTCCCGACCTTCAAATATGCCCGAGCCGCTCCGCGGCCCAGGCCGGGCGCCCGTCAGGCGCGCGCCAAGTCGGCCGCGACCTTCTGCGCCTGCGCGGCGGGCGCGAGGCGACCGTCGACCGCGATCACCGGCTCGTCGGCGCCGGGCGGCTGGAGGTCGGCGTACTGGCTCGCCAGCAGGCTCGGCGGGAAGAAGTGGCCCTTGCGCCGCGCCAGGCGCTCGGCGACGGTCGCCTGGTCGACGTCGATGTAGACGAACCGCAGCTGCGGCCGGCCCTCGGCGAGCCGGTCGCGATAGGCGCGCTTCAGGGCCGAGCAGCTGATCACGGCGCGGTCGCCCTCGGCGAGGCGCGCGTCGATCCAGGCGCCGATCGCCTCCAGCCAGGGCGCGCGGTCGGCGTCGGTGAGCGGATGGCCGGCCGCCATCTTGGCGACATTGGCGGCCGGATGCAGTTCGTCGCCCTCCTTGAACGTCCAGCCGAGCCGTCGGGCCAGCAGCGCACCGACGGTGGTCTTGCCCGACCCGGAGACGCCCATCACCACCAGCACGCCGGGCGTCTGCGTCACCGGCGCGCCGCCTCGGCGGCCGAGCGGATCGCCGCGATCGCCGCGCCATAGTCGGGCGAGCCGAAGATCGCCGAGCCGGCCACGATGGCGTCGGCGCCGGCGCGCGCGACCTGCGCGACCGTCTCGGCGCCCTGGCCGCCGTCCACGGCCACGAACGGAGCGAGGCCCCGCGCCGCGGCGAGGGCGCGCACCGCGGCGATCTTCGGGGTCATCTCCGGCAGGAAGGTCTGGCCGCCGAAACCGGGATTGACGGTCATGACGAGGACGACCTCGCAGAGATGGATGACATAGTCGATGGCCCCCGGCGGCGTCGCCGGATCGAGCACCACGCCGGCCTTCTTGCCCAGTTCGCGGATGCGGCTCAAGGTCCGGTGCAGGTGGATGGTGGAGGCGGGCTCGGCCTGCACCAGCAGGTGGTCGGCGCCGGCCGCGGCGAACGCCTCCAGATAGCGCTCCGGTTCGACGATCATCAGATGCACGTTGAGCGGACGGGTGGTCGAGCGGCGGATCGCGGCGAGGACGTCGGGGCCGAAGCTGATGTTGGGCACGAAGCGGCCGTCCATGACGTCGACGTGGATCCAGTCGGCGCCGGCGGCCTCGACCGCCCTCGCCTCCTCGCCGAGGCGGGCGAAATCCGCCGCGAGGATCGAGGGCGCGACGACGATCGGGCGGACCACCTCAGCCGACCCTGGCGCCGGCGAGGCGCGGCAGCACCAGGGCGCGGACCGCGACGGCGAACCCGTCCTCGGTATTGGACCTGGTGACCGCCTGGGCGGCGGCCTTCACCGCATCGGGCGCCTGGCCCATGGCGATGGCGAAGCCGGCGACCCGGAACATGGCGATGTCGTTGGTCATGTCGCCGAGCACGATGGTGCGGCCAAGGTCGACGCCGAGCCGCGCCGCCAGCCGGCGCACCGCCGCGCCCTTGTTGGCCAGGGGATGGGTGACATCGACGTAATAGGGCTGCGAGCGCTCGATGTTGACCAGAGCCCCGAGCCTGGCGCGCAGCTCGGCTTCGATGCGGTCGAGCGCGCTAACGTCGTCGGAAACGGCGACGATCTTGTCGATGCGGTCGATCACCGCCGCGAAGCCGGAGACCACGGTGGGCTCGAAGCCGACGGTGCGCCGCTCGCGCTCGACCTTGGTCCCTTGCGGATCGCGCACCAGCCAGGCGTCGCCCGCGAACACGAACGCCTCCACGCGCGGCTCGATGAGCGCGAGGGCGGCCGCCGCCGCGTCGGGGGCGAGGCGCAGCGCCTCGATCAGTTCCAGGTCCGGCCCGACCAGGCTGGCGCCGTTGAAGGCGGCGAACGGCAGGACGAGGCGCAGGGCCGCGGCGATCGGCGCCATGCCGCGCGGCGGGCGGCTGGAGACGATGGTGAAGGGCGCCGCCGCGGCGCGCAGCTCGCCAGCCGCCTCCAGCGTCGCGGGCGTCAGGCGCTTGTCGGGCGTCACCAGGGTGCCGTCGACGTCGGAGATGAAGAGGCCGGACGGTGCGGGCTGGTTCACCGGCCCCTCGCGGCTTCCTCGAGATGGCCGCCGAAGCCGAAGCGCATCGCCGACAGCAGCCGTTCGCCGAAGGTATGGTCCTGGCGCGAGCGGAAGCGCGCGAACAGGGCGGCGGCCAGCACGTCGACCGACACCGCCTCCTCGATCGCCGCCTCGATGGTCCAGCGGCCCTCGCCGCTGTCCTCGACCCGGCCGCTGTACTTCTCCAGTCGCGCGTCGCCGGCCAGCGCCTGAGCGGTCAGGTCGAGCAGCCACGACGAGATCACGCTGCCGCGCCGCCAGACCTCGGCGACGTCGGTGAGGTTGAGGTCGTAACGCTCGTCTTGCGGCAGGCTGGCCGCGCTCTTGCCGCTGAGGATGTCGAACCCCTCCGCATAGGCCTGCATCAGGCCGTACTCGATGCCGTTGTGCACCATCTTGACGAAGTGGCCGGCGCCGACCGGACCGGCGTGGATATAGCCCAGCTCGGCCCGGGGGTCGGCGCCCGCAGCGCGGCGGGTGCGGGGGATCTGGCCGACGCCCGGCGCCAGCGTCTTCAGGATCGGATCGATGCGCTCGACCGCCGCCGCCGCCCCTCCGACCATCATGCAATAGCCGCGCTCCAGCCCCCAGACGCCGCCGGAGGTGCCGACGTCCAGATAGTCGATGGCCCTGGCGCCGAGCGCCTCGGCCCGGCGGATGTCGTCGCGATAGAAGCTGTTGCCGCCGTCGATGACGCAGTCGCCGGCGGCGAGGCGCTCGCCCAGCGCCGCGACGGTCTCGTCGGTGGGACCGCCCGCCGGCAGCATCACCCAGACGGTCCGGGGCGAGACGAGGCGCGAAACCAGTTCGTCGAGGTCGGCGGCGGGCGTCGCGCCCTCACCGCCAAGATCGGCGAGCGCCCGGGCGTCGCGGTCGTGGACGACGCACTCGTGGCCGCCGCGCATCAGCCGCCGGGCGATGTTGCCGCCCATCCGCCCCAGGCCCACTATGCCAAGCTGCATCTCGCCTCCTCTGGCGGCATGGTCAGGCGCCCTGGAGGATGCGCTCGCGCTTCTGCGCCACGGCCTTCAGCAGGGCGCCGAAGGCGTCGGAGAACTGGCGCACGCCGTCGACCACCAGATCGCGGGTGACCTGGCCCAGATCCAGCCCCAGCCGCTCGGCCTCGGCCAGGTCGCGGCGCGCCGCTTCGACGTCGCTGGTCAGGCTCTGCCGGACCTCGCCGTGCGCGCGGAAGGCGTCCATGGTCTTGGGCGGCATGGTGTCGATGGTGTCGGCGCCGATCAGCGCCTCGACGTAGAGGGTGTCGGGATAGGTCGGATCCTTCACGCCGGTGGAGGCCCAGAGCAGCCGCTGCGGCGAGGCGCCGGCGCCCGCCAGAGCGCGCCAGCGATCGGCGGCGACCTGTTCGAGGTAGTGCTGATAGGCGACCTTGGCGTTGGCGATCGCCACCTTGCCGCGCAGCCGCTTCAGCGCCGCCGCCGCCTCGCCCTGCGCCTCCTTCAGCCGCGCATCGATCGCCCGGTCGATCCGGGTGTCGATGCGGCTGACGAAGAAGCTGGCGACGCCGTGGACGCGGGCGACGTCGCCGCCGGCCACCTTCAGCGCCTCCAGGCCGGCGGTATGCGCCTCGGCCACGGCCAGATAGGCGTCGATGCCGAAGAGCAGGGTGACGTTGACGTTGACGCCCTCGGAGATGAGCTGGCGGATCGCCGGCGCCCCCGCCGTGGTGCCGGGCACCTTGATCATCAGGTTGGGCCTGGCGACCTCGCGCCAGAGCCGCTGCGCCTCGCCGACCGTGGCCGCGGTCTCGAAGGCGAGCGCCGGCGAGACCTCCAGGCTGACGTAGCCGTCGCGTCCGCCCAGCCGATCGTAGGTCGGCCGCAGGATGTCGGCGGCGCGCTGGATGTCGGCGATCGCGAGCCCCTCGTAGAGCGCCTCGGGGGCGCTGCTGCCGTCCTTCACCAGCGCCTTCAACCGCGCGTCGTAGGCGTCGCCCTCGCCGATCGCCTTCTCGAAGATCGAGGGATTGGAGGTGAGGCCCGTCAGCCCGTCCTCGTCGACGAGGCGCTGAAGCTCGCCCCCATCCAGGATCTTGCGATCCAGATGATCGAGCCAGACCGCCTGGCCGGCGCTCTCCAGCTGGCGCAACGGATTGGTCATGGCCTCGCCTCCGTGGCGGCGCCGAGCTGGGCCAGCGCGGCCTGGCGCACGTGATCGGCGGTGAAGCCGAAGTGCGTCATCACGTCCTTGATCGGGGCCGAGGCGCCGAAGCTGCGCATGGCGATGATCTCGCCGCCCGCCCCGGCATAGCGGTCCCACCCCAGCGGCGCGGCGGCCTCGACGGCCACCCGCGCGGTGATCTGCGACGGCAGCACCGATTCGCGATAGCTGCGCGGCTGGGCTTCGAAGAGTTCGAACGAGGCCATGGACACGACGCGGGCGCGCACGCCCGCCGCGGCGAGCTGGTCCTGCGCCGCGAGGCACAGAGAAACCTCGCTGCCGCTGGCGATCAGGATCACCTGCGGCGCGCCGCCGCCTTGCGGATCGGCCAGCACATAGGCGCCGCGCGCCAGGCCGTCGGCGGGCGCATAGCGGGTCCGGTCCAGCGTCGGCAAGGCCTGGCGCGACAGCACCAGGCAGGTGGGCCGGCGCCGCTCGAGCGCGATGCGCCAGGCGGCGACGGTCTCGTTGGCGTCGCAGGGCCGGATCACCGTCAGGCCGGGGATGGCGCGCAGCGAGGCCAGATGCTCGATGGGCTGGTGGGTCGGCCCGTCCTGGCCCAGGCCGATGGAATCGTGGGTGAAGACGAACACCGCCGGCAGCTCCATCAGCGCCGCCAGCCGGATCGGCGGGCGCATGTAGTCGCTGAACACCAGGAAGGTGCCGACGTAGGGCCGCAGGCCCGAGAGCGCGAGGCCGTTGGCGCAGGCCCCCATGACGTGCTCGCGCACTCCGAAACGCAGGTTGCGGCCGCGGTAGGCGCCGGCGGCGAAGTCGCCGGCGTCGGCGAAGTCGAGGTGGGTCTTGGTCGAGGGCGCAAGGTCGGCCGAGCCGCCCACGAGCCAGGGTATCGCCGGGCCGACGGCGCCCAGCACCTTGCCGGAGGCCTCGCGCGTCGCCAGCCCCTTGGCGTCCGCGGGAAAGCTCGGCAGGGCCTCGTCCCAGCCGTCGGGCAGTTCGCCGGACCAGATCCGGCGCAGTTCGGCCGCCTGGCCGGGGAAGGCCTCGCCATAGCGCTGCAGAGCCGCCTCCCAGGCGCCGCGCAAGCTGCGGCCGCGCGCGCCGATCCCCTCGTCCATGCGCGCACGCACGCCGTCCGGAACCAGGAACTGCGCGTCTTCGGGCCAGCCGTAGGCGCGCTTGGTGAGCCGCACCTCCTCCTCGCCGAGCGGGTCGGAGTGGATCTTCGAGGTCCCCTGCCGGTGTGGCGAGCCGAAGCCGATGATGCTCTTCACCCGGATCAGCATCGGCCGGTCGCTCTGGCTGCGGAACGCCTCGAGCGCGGCGGCGAAACCCTCGCAGTCGTTGGCGTCCTCGAGCGTCCGCGTCGCCCAGCCGTAGCCCTCGAAGCGCCGCGTCACGTCCTCGGTGAAGGCAAGCTCGGTCGAGCCCTCGATCGAGACCTGGTTGTCGTCGTAGATCCAGCACAGGTTGGCGAGCTTCAGATGGCCGGCCAGCGAAGCCGCCTCGCCCGAGACGCCCTCCATCAGGTCGCCGTCGCTGCAGAGCGCATAGACGTCGTAGTCGAACAGCTGGTGGCCGGGACGGTTGTAGCGCGCCTCCAGCCAGCGCTCGGCGATGGCCATGCCGACGCTGTCGCCCACGCCCTGGCCCAGGGGTCCGGTGGTGGTCTCGACGCCGGTGGTGACGCCGAACTCCGGATGGCCGGGGCAGCGGCTGCCGAGTTCGCGGAACTGCTTGATGTCGTCGAGTCCGACCGCGGGGCGGTTCTGCGCCCGACCTTCGGCGTCGCCGGCCTTGACCCCGCTCAGGAACAGCAGCGCATAGAGCAGCATGGAGCCATGGCCGGCCGAGAGCACGAAGCGGTCGCGGTTCGGCCACAGCGGCGCGTCGGGATCGTAGCGCAGAAAGCGCCGCCACAGCGTATACCCCACCGCCGCCATGCCCATGGGCGCGCCCGCGTGGCCGGAATCGGCCTTCTGCACCGCATCGACGGCCAGGGTGCGGATGGTGTTGATCGCGACGGCGTCGATGTCGCCGCGCGGCGCCGGCTTGGGTTCGGTCTCGCCCGGGCTCGCGGCGTCGGAGCGCTGCAGCGACATGGCCTTCTCCCTCCCCCGACGCGCTCCCCTTCGGGCCATTGGGCAACGGCATGATCGCGCTCGGGTTCCGCGAGCCTCGTCGCCCGAAACGGCCGGCGCCGCAAGGCGCAATCGGCCGGCGGTCCCGCCCGGGGTTGCGGGATTACATCGTGGCACGATACATGAGGCCCGCTTCGATTCTCCCCTCCCCCCGAGATTCTCCCCATTGCGACACCAACGTCCTGACGCTCGGTCCCAGCCAGCGCAGCCGGCAACGGCTTCGCACGACGAGCGCGCCCTCGGCGACTTCACCACCGGCCCGCGCGTGCTCTGGATCGCCCTCATCGCGGTGGCCGTGGCCACCGCCGGCGTGATTGCCGGCGTCATCATCCTGGATCTCATCCGGCTGGTGACCAACATCGCCTATTTCGGCCGGTTCAGCCTCGCCGATCTCGATCTTGCGCATTCGCCGCTCGGCCTCTGGGCGGTGCTGATCCCGGTGGCCGGCTCGCTGATCGTGGGACTGATGGCGCGCTACGGCAGCGAGAAGATCCGCGGCCACGGCATTCCCGAGGCCATCGAGGCCATCCTGCTGGGCCGCTCGCGCCTGGATGCCAAGGTCGCGGTCCTGAAGCCGCTCTCCTCGGCGGTGGCGATCGGCACCGGCGGCCCGTTCGGGGCGGAAGGCCCGGTGATCATGACCGGCGGCGCGGTCGGCTCGCTGATCGCCCAGCTGCTCCCGGTCAGCGACAGCGAGCGCAAGACCCTGCTGGTCGCCGGCGCGGCGGCGGGCATGACGACGGTGTTCGGAACCCCGGTGGCCGCGGTGCTGCTCGCGGTCGAACTGCTGCTGTTCGAATGGACGCCGCGCAGCTTCATACCCGTGGTGGTGGCCGCGGTGGTGGCGGCGGTCGAGCGCAACGCCCTGCACATGGCGATCCCGCTGTTTCCGTTCGCGGGGACGCCGGTGATCTCCTTTGTCGCTCTGGGATCCTGGATCGTGGTCGGGATTCTCGCCGGACTGCTCTCCGGCGTGCTGACCAGGCTCGTCTATGCGGCCGAGGATCTCTTCCTGAAGCTGCCGATCCATTGGATGTGGTGGCCCCTGCTCGGCGGTCTGGTGGTCGGCATCGGCGGGCTGGTCGATCCGCACGCCCTGGGCGTCGGCTACGACAACATCGCCGCCATGCTGCAGGGCCACATGAGCACGCCGGACGCGCTGCGGCTGCTGCTCGTCAAGGCGACCATCTGGGCCGTCGCCCTGGGCTCGGGCACCTCCGGCGGGGTGCTCGCGCCCCTGCTGATCATGGGCGGAGCCATGGGGACGGCGCTGGCGCACCTGTTTCCCTGGGGCAGCCCGGGGTTCTGGGCGCTGCTGGCGATGGCGGCGACCATGGGCGGCACCATGCGCTCGCCGCTCACCGCGACCTTCTTCGCCGTCGAAGTCACCGGCAACACCCACGTGCTGCTGCCGCTGATCGCCGCCTGCGGCGCCGCGCACGCCCTCACCGTGCTGCTGCTGCGCCGCTCCATTCTCACCGAGAAGGTGGCGCGGCGCGGCCACCATCTGGTGCGCGAGTACCGCGTCGATCCCTTCGCCCTCACCCACGTGCGCGACGTCATGACCACCAACGTGGAGACCGCGCCCGTGGACATGACGCTGCACCAGGCGACGGTGCTGCTGACCAGCCCCGCCACCACCCACCCCAGCTTCCCCGTCGTCGACGCGGAGGGTCGGGTCCTGGGCGTCATCGACCCGCCGACGGTGCTGCGCTGGCGCCGGGCCGGCAAGCACCGCAAGGCGACGCTCGGCGAACTGCTCGCCGGCTCGACCGTCGCCACGACCGAGCCGGACGAATATCTCGAGAGCCTGGCCGAACGGCTCTCCAAGGCCAATATCGCCCATCTGCCGGTGGTCTCGGGCGACGACAGGCGCCTGGTGGGCTACGTCGGCTGGAAGGATCTGATGCGCGTCCGCGACAAGCTGCGCGACGAGGATCGGCACAGGACCTCGTTCGTGCGAAGGAGGCCGGGCGTGGGCGCGGAGGCCGACGCCGACGAGACCGACTGAGCGGAGCGTCATGGCCCGCCGACCCCGAGGCAATCTCTCGGCCAGGGACTACGAGGTGCTGGCCTCGTTTCGAGGGTCCCTGCGCAAGTTCCTGCGCGCCACCGACGAGAACGCCAGGAAGCTCGGCCTGACGCCGCAGCAGCACCAGGCCCTGCTCGCCCTCAAGGGCGGCTTCCCCGGCCAGGCCTGCGTCACGGTCGGGCAGC
>Ga0307374_10007392_pt1 | contig 16763 bp, 15 predicted proteins | sample OX3MG_FD_202532 | JGI IMG/M metagenome (GOLD analysis project Ga0307374, IMG submission 202532) | Soil microbial communities from Risofladan, Vaasa, Finland - OX-3 | ecosystem: Environmental > Terrestrial > Soil > Coastal area > Acid sulfate soil | place: Finland: Risofladan, Vaasa | collected... | reverse complement strand
CGAAGTGGGCCGGCGCTCGAAATCCCGTGAACACCGTGCAGGACTTCGTCATCAATCCCTTGAAGGCGCTCCCCGACGAGCCCACGCTGACCCAGGGGCTCCAGCAATGGAACGCCGCGACGAGTTCGACTCGAAGTGGATGGGTCACCAACTACACCAACGCCGCAGCGAAGATGACCTACGCCAACGATCAAGTCGTGGTCCCGGCGTCCAACGCCGGCCCCGTGCCGGTGTTCATTAACGACCTCACCCAAATGGCGCAGACCGGCGCGCTCGACCAGGCGCTCGTGACCCAGCACGGTTTCTACACGACCGACTTCACCAAGCCCTTGCTCTTCCTGTCGGACGGCTCCTACCTCGCAAACAAGGCTTCGAAGGACCATCTGCTGGGTGTCCAGTGGGGCATGATGAACGAGACCGGCAGTTTCCCGGGCCAGGCCTGGCTCTGGCTCTACTCGGGCTGGTACCAGATCGCGCCCTTTAACACGAGCGCAAACGCCGACGTGCAGATCTGGGGCCTCATGATGCTGCTCTCGGTGATCTTGCTCTTCTTGCCCCTCATCCCGGGGCTTCGCTCGATCCCGCGCAAGGTCAAGGTGTATCGAATCATCTGGCGAGAGCACTACCACAACCTCTAGCCCCTTCGCCCCCCTTCACCTCACGATCTATTTCATAAGGGAAGATCGTGAAGCGAAGGGGGGCGTTGTATCAGACGTAAGAACTTCGACTCTCTGCTCGTCAAACGATTCGCCTGCCTGGCTCGAGCTCCATCCACCTCGAAACATCACGCTGAAACGCACGGCGCTCACTTCGCGCGACGACCTCGTTTCCGCGGTGGAGACGATGGGGCTCGAACCCACGACCTCAGGCTTGCAAAGCCCGCGCTCTACCAACTGAGCTACGTCCCCGTAAGGGTCTCCAATCTACCAACAACGTCTCAGCCCACCTTGCGCATGCGCTCGTCGCGAGCGCTTCGGCGCTCGGCGCGAAGCAACTCACGTTCCACGTCAGCCCAATGCAGCGGTGACGCTTCGAGGGCGTCGCCACGCTGGTCGGCGCGCGAAAAGATCACGAAGGCCACGATCCACATGGGCAGATAAGCGCCCAGTTTGGCGACGAAGCCAGCGACCTGTTGATCAGCGAGCGCAGAGAGGTGCACGAAATGGTGTTGGTAGTGCAACGACGAGTAGAGCGGATGACGAGCGAAGATCCATACGAGCGACAGGCTCGTCACCACCAACGCGGACACAAACACGTAGGCCGCTCGTCCGAGATCGCTCAGTCGACGAGCGCCCGGAACCAAGCCCAAGGCGGGCAACCACAGCACGACGCCGTTGAGCACGACGACGAGCACGATGAAGTCTCGAGCCCAGAGCGATCCCGCCCCCCAATTCACGATCGGCACCGAAAGGGTCGCGGTGCCAACGACGGTGACGACCACCATTGCCGGAGCGGGACGAACGAGGCGCCGCGCCACGAAATCAATCCACGCGGGGCGAGTCACCGCCACCCAGGTCGTCGTGGGGGCCGCAAGCAAGATGAACGGCGCGACGAGCAGCATTAAGGCAAGCCGCTGCAGCGTCGCGACGCTCAAGGAGACTGACGCGGCCAGGTCGCCGACCGGCCACAGGGCCACCATCGCAAAAACGACCACGGCGACCGATCCCTGGAGGCGTTGACGCCGTGTCGTCGAAACGCGCACCACGCTCACCACGCCCCCCGCGAGGGCGATCAACGCGAGAACGTGCCAATGAAAGGGAAGGGTCGCCACGAGGTCACCGTACCGGTGGCCGCGTCCTTACGCCAACGACGCCCTTCGACGTTCGCGCAGGCGCGGACCCACTCGAGTGGCGATAAGCGTCGCCAGGCAAAAGTCCATCACCATGATGCAACCCGGAAACAAAACGCCCGCGGTCGTGAAGGCTTTGAGCGTCAAGACGGTGATGAGCGTGTTGGCCGCGCCGAGAAAGAACACGCCCGACGACTCGGTTTCGGGCGCGACCCACGACTTACGCAAAGTCGGTAGCGCGGCGATCTGATCGGCCGCGACGAAGGAGACGAGCGCCAGGGTCGCTTCGTGGACGAAGAGCCACGCGCCGAGTCCGAGCACCGAGACCGCGCCGCACACGACGTCAAAAGGGCCCAGTGACCACACCCCGTGCGGATTGCGAAACGATGCTGCCACCACGACGATCGGAACCAGTCCGAGCATCAGGGTCATAAGGGCCACGAGACCAACGTGTTGTTGAACCTCGTTGATGGCCGCGAGCACGCCCTCAATTCCCCACAACGACCACGTCACACGATTGGGCGCCGTCGCTCCTCGAAGGGTGTCGCGCACGTAGCCGTAGGCGCCCACGACTGAAAGGCCCGCGGCGAGATAGACAAAACGCGGATCGAGCACGCTCCAGTCTGGCCGCTCGCAGGGTCCTTGGGTTAACCTCACACGTCGTGCAGGTCCGTGATTTCCTTGGTATGACGCGCGAGGACGACACCACGTGGACCTTTCAGGTCACCGAGCGCATTATCACTCCCGGCCAGTTCCTCTTTGGCGGTTGCGGTCTGGCCTCTGGCCTCGTGGCCCTCGAAGAGGCGAGCGAGCGGCCCACGATTTGGGCGACGGCCCAGTACCTCTCCTACGCGCCGCTGGGCGCCCAGGTGCGCGTCGTCACCGACCTGGCCGTCGTTGGTCGAAACGTCACCCAGGCACGCGCCACGACCTTCGTCGACGATCGCGAGATCTTGACGGTGAACGGCTCCTTTGGCACTGGGGACTTGAACTCCCCCACCCCCTGGGTCACCATGCCCGTGGTCAAGGCTCCCCTCGAATGCCCCGAGCGAGTGATGCCCCAGCGATTTGCCAACTCCATCTTCAACCACGTCGAGACGCGTATCGCCTCGGGGCGATCCTTTGATGAGCTCGACGGCTCCCCCGGATCGCCCAATTCGGCGCTCTGGGCCCGAGTCCCCGGACACCTGACGCCGTCCGCCGCGACGCTCGCGATCTTCGGCGACTACGTCTCCGGTGGTGCGACCCAGCCGCTTGGGCGAAGCACCATGGGTCGCAGCCTCGACAATTCGATTCGCGTCGCGGCACTCGAACCAACCGAATGGGTACTGTGCGAAATTAGAATGCACGCGCTGCACGGCGGTTTCGCGCAAGGCACGGCTTTCCTCTGGAGTGAGCGTGGCCAACTGCTCGCCACGGCCTCTCAGTCCATCGCGGCGAAGTTCTGGGACGACGCCGCGGCTCAGTGACACTTTTGGGGCTGGTGTAGATTGGTACCCCTGCGGGGCTATAGCTCAGTCGGTTAGAGCGCGTCACTGATAATGACGAGGTCGTAAGTTCGATTCTTACTAGCCCCACCAACAGCCCCACCAAGAGGCTGTATTGCAACACCTGCAGGTTCAGATGGTCGACGCAACCAGTTCATTCAACGCCTCCGATGGTGACACCCAATTGAGGTCTTGCGCGGACCACTGCCAGAAGATACTTGGGAGCCACGCCGACTGGCCAGGTTGTCAAGAACGCCGGCAGCAGCCCCGGTAATGATTCAGCGCGGGCGAAAGCGCTTAATGTCGGCCGCGACGGTGGCCGTAGTCGTCGCGTCCACCCCGGCGTCACTGGCGAAGTCGGGCCAGTGATCGATGGCCTCGTTGACCTGGGTGATGGTCGCAGCAATAGCGGGGACTTCGTGACGATCGCCCATGGCCCGAAAGTCGTCGAGAGTGATCCCGGCGAACTTAGCGTTCACGCTCATCTGATGTGCCTGGGGCCACTCGGCGTCCCAGTACGAGTGCGTGACGTCGTAGGCGGGTGCCAGCTGCCACTTGCCGTCCTCGGTAAGCAGAAACGAGGCGTTCTTCGTATGGTCGTCGCGGTTGACGCCGGCCACGTTGAACAACGCGCGCCGGAATATCTCGCGTGCAACGTCGAGTCCGAGCTCTCTGGCGGTGAGGAAGTAACTCGAATATGAGTGCGTGCGCGTAATGTTGTAGTCGAGGTGCGCTAGCGCGCAGAGGGTCTGGCTGTGGATGCGCTCATTGTCGGCCGCACGATCAAAGCGGCGCGTCAGAAAGTGCGCGCGCGGTCCTTCGAGCAGGAGTCGAGACTCACTGATGTCGATGCCGGCGGCGCGCGCCATGAGGTAGTAGGCGTACTCGACGCGACCGTAGGGCTGAGAGTCGGCCAGCGGGTCCTTGCCCAGGACGGCGGGGTCGCCGACGCCGTCGAGTTTGATCAACCATTGCTCGAATCCTTCGGGCGCGCTGAACTGACCCGAGAGCATCTCGTAGGTCTCGGGGTTGAAAGCGATGACGGCCTTGGCCCGAGCCCCGCCGGCCGTTGAGCCCACGGTGATCAAGTCAGCCAGGGCTTCGTGCACGGCGTCCTCTCGTAACGTTCCGCGTAAGGCCGAGCGTGCGGCGGTGACGAGACGAGCGACCTGAACCAGGCTCGGCACGCCAGTTTCGGGTCCGGCGGGCGGGGCGAAGGTGAGAGCGCCCATGGCGCGTGAGCCGGCGTAGGCGAGCCGGTCCAGGGACGTGATCTGCGAGGCACGGATACCCTGATCACTCATCCACGCGGTCACGAGGGCGCTACCGAACCGGTCGGGCAGGGCGTCGGCGAGCATGGCCGGCAGGCCGTAGAAGGTCGAGCGAGCCAGGTCAGGGAACTCGTAGGTCCCGAGTCGCCGCGGCATGTGCAGTGGGGCGAGCTCCACGCCATCGCGCAACCAGCTCTCGTCGTACTCGAAGGCGTAGAAGCCGGTGGCGGGATTCAGGGCAACGGCGCCGACGCGCCGACCCCACGCGGAAACCTCGAGGACGGCGGCGGGGGCGTACGTCACCGCTGGGCCACCGGGTGACGTACCCGGCGTGGACGCGACGCCGCGACGTTCTCGCGCAGCATCCCCATCGGGCTGAAGGCGGACTCAGTGGGAGCGAAAGAATCAAGCCACTCAGCGCGACCCAGAGCACGCGCGACGCGCACCACGCTCGACAGACTCGAGCCGCCTCCCCGTTCGAGGTTCTTCAGGGCACTTAACGAGACGTTCGCTCTCTGCGCCAATTCGACCTGGGTGAAGCGGCGCGCTTGGCGAAGTCGGCGAACCGCGTTACCGAACTGCTCTTCGCACTCTGCAACGGTACTTGTTGGCTGATTTTCCACCCTTTATACTCCTATTGTGACTTAACAGTTTGAATAGTATCTCTTTTATTCACTCATTCACACAATACGTAGCAGCATAGTTGTAATTGTGGCTGGTTGCGAAGGTGCCGCCCCCGACGATCAGGGCCCATCCTTGGTGCGCCACGCCAAATCAGCCGATAAAACTCGCGATATGACCATTGCGACCAAGTGATCTTTAGTGAGTCCACTCGTGGTGCACTCCTCGCGGAGTTGTTAGACCCGACTAACGCCGGGCTTCCCTTCCGCGTGTCATCGCCAGCCGCTGAGGAGACTCAGTTTGATGCTCGGCTCGACATCAAATCGGCCTTCAGGTCAGTCTCTAGATCCAACTACGTATCCGTGACTGCGTCTAGCTGGATGCGCGTCACGATCAACGAGTGGAGTTTGCGATGATGGACACGGTCTCGCTCTGCGTGTCCAACAATTGACCGCCGTTACTCGGGGCGATGTCCAGCGACGGGCCTCGGCGACCGTTCACTACCGGTGCGCTCTCGATGCTTGCACCCCGGCCAACAGCACGGCCGACGTTGACCCTCTTCGAGTTCTTCTTGAGTTCGGCGAATGCGTCGCTCTCTGGTCTTCTCCTGTTTGGCGTCCTCCACCCAACAGATGAATTCGTTGCGCGCCAAGGGCGTGATGTCCTTCCAGGCGTCAAGCGCTCGAACGTTGGCCGCCAGAGCCCGGCGCAGGTCAAGAGGAAGTTGGTGAACTACTCCGCCGGGCATCCGTTGGCTCCCCATGAGGCGACGCTAGCGCGAAGAAGCGATTCGGCACCCGGCGAGATAAATGCTCAAAGCCAACCGAAAGATGAGCTAGAGGCGAGTGCGATGACGCAATCGAAGAGCGAGTTTCGTCGCCGTCGACTTAACGTCGAGAAGACTTAGGACGACTGCAAAATGCGTCGGCCATTCATCCGCGATTAGCGTTGTAGTGAAGAGGGGAGTTCGCCATGGCCACCGATCGTTCGCAGTTATCTAGCGTGGACCGAGAGCGCGCTTCGGTCTTTCACTCGTGGTCGGCCCAGGCCACCCTCAATCCTTTGATGATCAAGGACGCCCAAGGCGTCTACGTCACGGCCGAAGACGGTACGCGTCTGCTCGACTTCTCCTCCCAGCTCGTCAACACCAATATTGGTCACCAGCACCCCAGCGTGGTGCGCGCCATTCAACAACAGGCGGGCATTCTGGCAACGATCGCGCCCCAGCACGGCTACCACTCGCGCTACGAAGCGGCCGAGCGGATACTGGACCGCTCCTTTGACGGCGCAGCGAAAGTCTTCTTCACCAATGGTGGGACCGAGGCCGTCGAGCACGCGGTGCGCATGGCGCGCCTGCACACCGGACGACCCAAGGTCATGGCGGCCTATCGCAGCTACCACGGCGCCACGGCCACGTCGATCAACTTGACGGGCGATCCGCGGCGCTGGGCCAACGACCAGGGCGCGGCGGGTGTCGTGCACTTCTTCGGTCCGTTCCTCTACCGATCGAACTTCTACGCGGCGAACGAGGCAGAGGAGTGCGAACGCGCACTGGCGCATCTCGACGAGACGATTCGATTCGAAGGACCCTCGACGATCGCGGCCATCATCCTCGAGACCGTCCCGGGTACCGCGGGCATCATGGTGCCTCCGCCGGGCTACCTGCGAGGCGTACGCGAACTTTGTGACCGCTACGGCATTGTGTACATTGCCGACGAGGTCATGTGCGGCTTTGGACGCACGGGTTCGTGGTTCGCTTACCACCAACACGGGGTCAAGCCCGACCTCGTCACCTTTGCCAAGGGCGTCAACTCGGGTTACGTGCCCTTGGGTGGCGTCGTGCTCAACGAAGCGATCAGTGCCACCTTCAATGACCGCGTCTACCCCGGCGGCCTCACTTACTCGGGCCACCCCTTGGCCTGCGCCTCGGCCGTCGCCACGATCGACGCCATGGAGTCCGAAGGCATCATCGAGAACGCTCGTCGAATCGGCGACGAAGTGCTGCGCCCGGGGCTCGCCGACCTCGAGCGCCGCCACCGCGTGATTGGCGAAGTGCGCGGGCTGGGCGTTTTCTTCGCGCTCGACTTGGTGAGCGATCGCTCGACGCGCGAACCACTCGCGCCCTACGGACAAAGTTCACCGGCCATGAACGCCGTCCTCGCCGCCTGCCGCGCCGAACAGCTCTTGATCTTCGCCAACTTCAATCGACTCCACGTCGTGCCGCCGTGCACGATCACTGACGAGGAAGCCCGCGACGGTCTCGCTCGTCTCGACCGCGCGCTGATGGCGGCCGACGAGTTCTACACCGCCATCTAGTGAACGTCGATCTGCGCGCCGAGGTCGCGGCGGCGATGCGCGACTTGGGCCACGAGTTTGTCGCTCACGAAATGAGCGACGCTGACCTCGAGCGCTTCCTTTTTCACCTGGTGGCACTGCGCGAGATAGTGGACTGCGCCCCCGTTCGTTCCCGGGTCATGCCTTCGTCGTTCGCGGAGTTCAAGATGTCCGTTCCCGAAGAGGGTCGACACGTGCGCCACCAACTCTTCGCCGACTCGATCGTTTCGGGCTCGGCCAACCCCATGGGCCTGGGCGCGACACTGTGGCGCGAGGGAGAGACGTCCTTTATGGAGGTCTCGCTCGGCAAGGCCTTCGAGGGAGCTCCGGGGCGCTCGCACGGTGGCGTCGTGGCCGCGCTGATCGACGAGACCATGGGGCTCGTCCTCGCGATTCACGATCTGCTCGCCTTCACCGGACGCCTCGACATCACGTATCACGCGCCGACGCCCATTGACACTCCCCTCATCGCCCGGGCGACGCTCGAACGTCGAAACGGGCGCAAGCTGCACCTCGAGGCCAGCGTGAAGGCCCACGACGTCAAGGTCGCCTCGGCGACCGCGCTCTTCATTGCCGTGGACCCCACCCTCTTCCTCGACCGCCCCGCTTCGGAGTCGTGAGCGCTCAACACGCCACGCGCTACTTCGCGTGGCGCTTCGAAGGCTCCAAGGTTCCCGAGGTCACGGCGCAGTTTTGGTTCATCAAACTGCTCACCACCGGAATGGGCGAAGCAACGTCGGACTACTTCGTCCATCGCGTCAATCCGGTGGGGGCGGTGCTCGTCGCCGGTACCATCTTCGCCGTCTCGTTGTTCGCGCAACTCAACACTCCTCGCTACCGGACCTGGACCTACTGGTTCTGCGTGGTGATGGTGAGCGTCTTTGGCACGATGTGCGCCGACGTCGTGCACGTGGGCTTCGGCGTGCCCTACGTCGTTTCCTCGGTCGTCTTTGGGGTGGTCCTGCTCGGCGTCTTTGCGACGTGGCAGCGCGTCGAGCGCACACTTTCAATCCACTCCATCACGACCTCTCGGCGAGAACTGTTCTACTGGGCGAGCGTGACCGCGACCTTCGCGCTCGGCACCGCGGTCGGTGACTGGAGCGCCGCGACGCTCGGACTCGGGTACCTCGACTCCGCGGTGCTCTTTCTCGCGCTGATCACGCTCGTCGCCGCGCAGTTCGCACTTCGTCGTCGCCACCCGGTCGCGAGCTTTTGGTGCGCGTACGTGCTCACCCGGCCGCTCGGAGCCTCCGTGGCCGACTGGCTCGGACGTCCGCCCTCCTTGGGTGGCGAGGATTGGGGCCCCGGAACAGTGTCGCTGCTTTCGAGCGCTCTCATCGTGCTCGCGGTCGCGGTCCTCGCGCGCCAAGAGCGAAGCGGAAGTCCCCTACGTCATTAGGCTGAACGCCATGCCTGCCGTCTCCGTCGAAAATCCACTCGAACTTCCCAAGGTCGCCGCGCCCCACGACGGCGCGCGCGCGCGACGCGTGAAGTCCATCACCACCGCTCCACGCGGGCTCGAAGGCGAGGGTTTCCCCGTGCGGCGCGCCTTCGCCGGCATCGACCTCGCGGACCTCGACCCCTTCGTGCACATGGACCAGATGGGCGAAATCGACTACGGCCCGGGCGAACCAAAGGGCACTCCTTGGCATCCCCACCGCGGCTTTGAGACCGTCACCTACATGATGGAAGGCACCTTTCTCCACCAGGACTCCATCGGTGGTGGTGGCATGATCGAAAACGGCGCCACGCAGTGGATGACCGCGGGCGCGGGAATCTTGCACATCGAGCGCCCGCCGGACGCGCTGATCGACTCGGGCGGACTCTTTCACGGCGTCCAACTCTGGGTCAATCTGCCCGCCAAGTTGAAGATGACAGCGCCTCGTTACCAAGACATTGGCGCGCGCGCCGTGTCACTCCTCACCAACGACCAGGGTGACGCCATCGTGCGCATCATCGCGGGATCGCTCGGCGAGTTCGACGGCCCCGGGGTCACGCACACGCCCATCACGCTCGTGCACGCCTCGATCATGCCCGGGGGACATTTGGTCCTGCCGTGGGATCCGTCGTATAACGCGCTGACCTACGTGCTCCAGGGCGCGGGCACGACGGGCCTGGATCGAGCGGCCCTCAGCGAGGGCCAGATGGCGCTGCACGTCGACGGCGACTTCGTCGTGCTCTCGGCGAACGACTCCCAAGACTCGCGTACCAGCGCTTACGAAGTCCTGATTCTCGGCGGCGAGCCCATCCGCGAGCCCGTCGCGGCCTATGGACCCTTCGTGATGAACACGCGCGACGAACTACAACAGGCCTTCGAGGACTATCAGGCCGGACGTCTCGGCCAGATTCCCGCCGACCACCTCTAGTCAGCGCGCTGCACGAGGAACGTGCCCGTCGCGCGCGACACCAACTTGTGCGCAACGTCATAGACGCTCGCCTCGGCGTAGGCGATCTGACGCGTCAGACGCACGACCTCGCCGCGCAGACGATAGACGCTCTGGCGTTCGGCCGGGCGCAGCAGCTCGGTCGTCAATTCGATCGTCGCCTGCGTGCGATCGGACTTCGAAAGGGCTGCGTTAATCGCGAAGTTCATCGCCGCGTCGAGCAGCACCGCGTGCACGCCCGCTTGGACGGCGCCGTGCGGGTTACAGGCGAGGTCTGAGGGGGTGAACTCGCCTTCGACCCAGCCAAGTTCTTCACCGTCAACCCCGTACGAGGTGAAGGCCGCGCCGAGCTCGCCGATGAGGGCCATTCCGCCGTTGCCGAGCCAGCGATCCATGTTCTTGGCGAGCGAGCCCACGGTGGTGACCATACCTCCCAAAACCTCCCCTAGGCTTCGCGCGGTGGGGTTCGCCCCCCGACAGAAAGGAACACCCATGACGACTGCGGTCATCGTCGACGCGGTGCGCACCCCGGGGGGCAAGCGCAACGGAAAACTACGCAACTGGCACGCGGTGGACCTCGCCTCCGAGGCGCTGCGCGCCCTGGCCGAGCGCAATCAACTCGACCCGGTACTGATCGATGACGTCCTGATGGGTTGCGTCAGCCAAGTGGGCGAACAGGCCTTTAACGTCGGGCGCTCCGCCGTGCTCGCGGCGGGGTGGCCCGAGTCCGTGCCGGCCACCACGATCGACCGCCAGTGCGGTTCGAGCCAGCAGGCCCTTCACTTCGCCGCCCAGGGCGTGATGGCGGGTGCTTACGACGTCGTCGTCGCGGCGGGCGTGGAGGTCATGACCCGCGTCGCCATGGGTTCGTCCACGGGTCAGGGCGCGGGATTTCCCTTCGGCCCACGGGTGCAAGCCCGCTACGAACCGGTGGGCGGTCTGAAGAATCAAGGAATCGGCGCCGAGATGATCGCCGACCAGTGGGGAATCACTCGTGACGACCTCGACGCCTTTTCAGTCCAGAGCCATCAGCGCGCCGCTCGAGCCACGGCCGAGGGCCGCTTCGAACGCGAGATCGTGCCGGTCTACGTGCGCGACGACGAGGGCCAAGCAACCGATGAACTCATGCGGGCCGACGAAGGCATTCGACCCGACTCGAGCCTCGAATCGCTCGCGAACTTAAAACCTGCTTTCAAGGAGGGCGGCAAGGTCACGGCCGGCAACTCCTCGCAGATCACCGACGGAGCTTCGGCGGTACTCATCATGAGCGAGGAGCGCGCCCGCGAACTGGGCTTCACACCGCGCGCGCGATTTCACTCCTTCGCCCTGGCCGGCGTGGATCCGGTCACCATGCTCACCGGTCCGATACCGGCGACCACGAAGATCCTCGAGCGTTCGGGCATGACCCTCGACGACATTGATTTGGTCGAGATCAACGAAGCCTTCGCCTCGGTGGTGTTGGCCTGGCAGAAAGAGCACCACGTCGACCTCGCGAAGGTGAACGTGAACGGCGGGGCGATTGCCCTGGGTCACCCCCTTGGTGCCTCAGGCGCGAAGCTCTGCGCGACGTTGCTCAACGAGCTCGAGCGCACGTCGGGCCGGTACGGGCTGCTCACCATGTGCGAAGGCGGTGGTCTCGCCAACGCGACGATTATCGAGCGTCTCGGCTAACTCAGCGATAGCGCGTGGCGAGATAGAAGCCACTGAACATCGACACGAGTCCAAGCACCAGATACCACGGCGACGCCGCACCCGGCAAGACCAAGAGATAGTTAAAGAGGATCACGAGCATCCCAAAGGCCAGCAGGTCAAGGAGCAGCCAGCCATACCACTGCGGGCTGTGGTCGCTGCCGACGGGACGGCGCTTCGTGACACGCCCGCGCGCTTCGGCGTCAACGTATCGACCGATCGACTTACGGGTTTGCTTTTTCGCGGGGGACTTCGCCATGGGGCTTAATGCTACGGCGTCAGCCGCTGCCGCCGCTGCTGCTAAATCCCTGACACACCATCAGGTCAATGGTCGTGTTGTAAGGAACCGAGGATCCGGGCTGAGCACTTTGGGCCGCGACGGTGCCGTTTTGGCCGGCTGAGCACAGTGACGAGTCGGCGGTCGTGAAAGCGGGCACCAGACCCTGATTGTTGAGCGCGGTGGTCGCCTGGGACTGCGTGTCGCCGATAACGCTCGGCACGACGACTTGACAGACGCCCGAGGACTCGATGAGCTGCACCTCGCTACCGCTGGCGACCGGTGTTCCGGCCGCCGGGAGGGTCGAGGTCACTAGGCCCGACGCCACGGTGTTGGAACACCGGTGCAGCGACCTTGGGTTGACCGTGAGGCCGGCATTGCCGAGCGTCGCCCCCGCCTGCGCGCTGCTCGAGCCCGCGACGTCGGGCACGGGATACTTCGCGCTCGGGGAGAGGACAAAGAGAATCACCGTGTCGCCGGTCTTGCCCGGCGTGCCTCCGTTGGGGCTCTGGGAGAGTACGGTGTCAGGAATCGAGTTCGGTGGCGCGTTCGAAGTGACGTTGGGCTTGAAGGAAAGACCCTTTTGTTGCAGCGTGGTCTCGGCGTCGCCGATGCTCATCCCGGTCACGTCGGGAATCGTCACCGGCGAAGTGGTCGGTCCCAAACTGACCCAGAGTTGCACGGCTTGACCTTGTTGCACGTTGGCCCCGGCCTTCGGAGTGGTCTTGATGACGGTGCTACTGGGTTGATTGGACGCGATCAAGTGCGTCGTGCCGATGAGGAGGTGGTCGTTGCCGAGAGTCTGGGTCGCGTTGGCAATCGTTTGACCCGTCAGGTCCGGCATCGTCGTCGTCGTCGCGCTCTTGTGCGACGCGAGGTAGCCCACCGCGGCCGCGGCCGCGATCAGCACGATGGCGATGGCGATCGGCACGATCAAACCGAATCGCCGGCGACGTCGAACGTCCGTGCGCGGCCCGGTCATCAACGGCACCGCCTGCGTGCGCTCGCCGCCGGTGACCGCGGTGACCGCGCGAGTCGCGTCGGCTCCAAAGAAGGCCACGTCGCGAAGCGCGGCGTGCACGGGCTGCCCTTCGGTGAAGCGCAGTAGGTCCGCGCGGAACTCGTCGCAGGTCTGGTAACGCTGCGCGGGCGACTTGGCGAGCGCTTCCATGACAATGGCCTCAAGATCGTGAGGCACGGCGTCGGAGAACTCCGAGATTAGCGGCACGTTGCCGTGCACGTGTTGGCTCGAGACTTCGAGCGGCGTGGCACCGATGAACGGTGGCCGGCCCACGAGCATCTCGTAGAGCACGACGCCCAGTGAGTAGACGTCGCTTCGTCCATCTACCGACGCGCCTTCGGCCTGCTCGGGCGAGAAGTACGTCGCGGTACCCATGACCGAACCCGCCTCGGCGAGGTGATCCTCGCTGGCGACCGCTTGGGCGATCCCAAAGTCAGTGACCTTTACTTGACCCTCGCGGGTGATGAGGATGTTGCCCGGCTTCACGTCGCGGTGCACGACTCCCATGCGGTGCGCGTAACCCAGGGCCGCCGCCACCTGGGCGATGATCTGGGCGCTGCGCGCGGGCGTCACGGTCGAGGAGTTGCGCAGGACCTCGGCCAGCGAGGTACCCTCGACGAGCTCCATCACGATGAAGTAGGTTCCGTCGTCCTCGCCCCAGTCAAAGACGGGAACGATATTCGGGTGCGAGAGATTGGCCGCGGCCTGGGCCTCGCGACGAAAGCGCTCGACGAAGGAGGGATCCTCGCTCAACTCGGGGTAGAGAATCTTGAGCGCCACGGCGCGACTGAGCAGCTCGTCCTCGGCCCGGTAGACCATCGCCATGCCACCACGCGCTATCAGGTGCGTGACACGGTAACGATTGGAGTAGAGACGAGGGTCGTTCACGGGCTCCATATCGATTCCAGCCTACGCCGTGGCTTCATTACAAATAAGGGTCAACCGGCGCACGTGGTGGGTGTCCCCGACACCGGTAGTCCCGCCTGGAGAGCCAGCGCGCCCTCGACCATGCACTTAATAACTGGACCGGCCGCCGTGGCGCCCTCTTTCGAAATCGACTGGAAGGGCAAAACCACCGCGACCGCGATGGTGGGGGCGTTCGCCGGGGCAAACGCGATCATCCAGTCGTCGGTGTTCTTCGCCGCGTTGCCCACCTGGGCCGTACCAGTCTTAGCGGCCACGTTGTCGGCCGCCGGAAAGATGCCATAGGCCGTGCCCCGCTGAGCGACGGCCTGCATCAGCGGCACGATCCGAGCCGCCTGGGCGGGAGTGAGCGGCGTCTTCCAGACACTGTCCTTGTAACGCTTGATGATCGAACCATCGGGTCCGGTCACTTCGCTCAAGAGATGCGGTGTCATCATCACGCCGTTATTGGCGACGGCCGCGGCGACCATGGCGTTTTGCAGGGCGGTCAAGCGCACGTTGCCCTGGCCGATCGCCGAGTACGCCACGAAAGGCTGGTTGTTGGCGAGGTCGCTCGCCGAGGGGAAGAAGCTCGACACGACCCCGGGCAGGTCAAGCGGCGGCGCCTGGTTCAATCCGAAACTGTTGGCCGTCGAAGCCAGGACGTTGCCGCCCAGGTCGAGACCGAGCAGCGCGTAGCCCGTGTCACACGACGGCGGCAGCATCGCCGGTATATCTCCGCCGCACGAGCCGAAACCGAAGTTCGAAAGCGTCTTGTTGGAGTTGGGAAGACTAATCGTGACCTTCACTGGATACTGCTTGTAGAAGAGATCGGGACGCTGGGTCACGACGGCCGAGGTCGTGACAATTTTGAAGGTGGATCCGGGCGGGAAGCTCTGCTGGGTCGCGACCGAACCAAGGGGCGGGAAGCCGTGCGCGTTATTCGTCGTGTCCTTCTTCCACGCGTCCGAAGCAACGGTGTAGTTCGAGGACGTAAGCGGCATTGGGTTGTACGACGGATTCGAGTACATCGCCAGTACATCGCCGTTACGAGGATTGAGCACCACCACCGCGCCGTCTTGACCCGCGAGGGCTCGCGCCGCGACTCGGTTGAGTGAAGGTTGAATCGTCAAGGTCACGCTGTCGGCCGCGGAGGTCGGGGCCAAAACTTGCTCGAAAGATTGCGGTGGTTGAGCGTGGGGGGAGAGGAAGGCGTTGTACTGTGCTTCGAGCGCCCAGACGCCGTAGGTGGGCGACGAAAAGCCCACCACCCCGGCGGTCAACGCGCCGTAGGGGTAGACGCGTCGATAGCTTGACGAACTTGAGCCGGTCGGTACCGATTGGGCGAGGACCGAACCGTCGGCGGCGAAAATTGTTCCGCGAGGCTGATTGGTCGCGACCGAGGCGTTACGAGGATTGATCGGCGAAGCGTCAAGCGCCCTCGCGCGCAGGAACTGGACGTTGAAGGCTTGAATCACCACGACCGCCATCAAAAGAAAAATCACGATCGCGAGGGTGCCCAGTCGACGAGACACGTCTACCCGTTCGCCGTCGACGTCGTCGTGGTCGAAGTCGTCACGGGCGTGACGGGTTGACTGAGGTGCCAGCGGTTATGCATGGTGCTGGCGTACTGCAGGGCGGACTGCAGCGACGGCTCCGAAATCGTCGCCGCCAGAGCGCGCGCGTCGGGAGCGGTTAATTGGCTGGTGAGAAAGTTCGTGTCGAGCACGCGCGTCGGGTGATACCAGAGCACGCCGCCTGGTTGACCCTGGTAAACCGCGATCGAACCAGCGTCGTCGGCGAGGTAGAACGTCGAATAGGCGTACCAGTGCATGATCGCGACAAAACCCGCCGCGACGCCCACGAACACTGCGGCCACCACCAGCACCCGCCAGGTGAAACGCTTACGCGAACGCGACGTTGCGCGTTGGGCCGAGGCGGCCACCGGCGCGGGTGCCGAAGTCAGCGTTCGCTTGATGGGCGTGCTCGCGGCGTCCACCTCATCGAATTCCAGGAGTACCGCCGAAATATTGTCATGACCTCCCGCGGCCCGAGCGGCGGCGACGAGACCCTCCACCGCTTCGTCGAGAGGCGCCGGCGCGCTAGCCAGGCGCGCCAGCGTGTCGTCGTCGAGCTCATTCGAAAGTCCGTCGCTGCAGAGCAGAATTCGATCGCCCGGCATCGCCTCGAGAGAAATGACGTCGACAGCAATCGTGGACTCGACGCCAACGCCGCGGGTCAGCTGGTGACGGCGCGGATGCACCAAGGCCTCTTCGGGAGTCAGTCGCCCCATGCGCACCCACTCCTCGGCGACGCTGTGGTCTTCACTCAATTGGCGCAGAGCGCCGTCGCGCAGTTGGTAAGCCCTCGAGTCTCCGACGTGCACCAGGGTCGGCGACGCGACGCCGGCGGTGTCTTCGGTCAACCCCACCGCGATCACGGTGGTTCCCATGCCGAAGTGATTGGGATTTAAGGACGCGTCTTGCAGGACCTCACGATTCGCGTCCTCAATCGCGTTGAAGAGCCCCTCGACAGTGGGGCGCATGGCAAATCCCATACGGACCGACTCAATGGTCATCGTCGCCGCGACGTCGCCCGCCGCGTGACCACCCATACCGTCGGCCACGATGGCCAACTGGTCGTCGATGTATATCGCGTCCTGGTTGTTCTGGCGCACGAGTCCGGTGTCCGTCGCCGCGGCGAAGCGCCAACGCGTCAACGAACAACCTCAAAAAGTACGCCACCGACTTGGACGATGTCGCCTCGCTCGAGGTGGACTCGTCCCTCGACGAGTTCTTGGTTGACGTACGTGCCATTCGTCGATCCCAAGTCCTCAATGGTGAGGTCGCCCCCATCATTGGCGACGCGCGCGTGGCGCGTTGACAGGTACGTGTCATTCAGGGCCAGGTCGCAGTCCCCGCTTCGACCAATGGTGACCGCGACGTCAACGTCGACGCGCTCGCCAGATCGATCCAGCGGCTCTACAA
>Ga0307374_10007391_pt1 | contig 16766 bp, 18 predicted proteins | sample OX3MG_FD_202532 | JGI IMG/M metagenome (GOLD analysis project Ga0307374, IMG submission 202532) | Soil microbial communities from Risofladan, Vaasa, Finland - OX-3 | ecosystem: Environmental > Terrestrial > Soil > Coastal area > Acid sulfate soil | place: Finland: Risofladan, Vaasa | collected... | reverse complement strand
AGGGCGGGAGCCTTGTGGCGCAAGGCTCCGATGGGACGCTGCAGCCCCTGGGCGACCGCGTCACCGCCCAGGTCGAGGTCGGATTCTAAGGGCAACGCAACGACATAGACATGATGGACCTGGGAGGTTTTACTTCATGAAACTAAAGATGCTTCTAAATCTGCTGATGGCGGCGACTCTGGCCTTCGCCGTGGGCGCCGTCATCGCGTATTGCGGACGCGCCCAAAGCGCCTCGGCCGCCAGCCTCTTCCCCGCGGACAACGGCCCCGCGAGCATCGACGTGTCCAAGTATCCCGAAGCGCAGCAGAAAAATTACCGGCTTTTCCTGAAAAAATGCTCCATGTGCCACACCACCGCGCGGGCCGTCAACGCTCCTTATGTTCTGCCCAAGGAGTGGAATGACTGCGTCGCGCGCATGGTCCGCATGCCCGGCGCCGGCATCAACGCGTCCATGGCCAAGCGCATCGCGTCTTTCCTGGCGTATGACTCTTCGGTGCGCAAGGCGGATCTCCTCAAGAAGAAAGAAAGTTCCGCCGCAAGCGCTTCGAAAGCGTCTCGGTAGCTATGGAGGAGGACACGGGCGGTATTTCACGGCGCACCTTCCTGGGACGCTCCATCGCGGCCATCGGGGCCCTCATCGCGGCCGTCGTCGGCGGAGCGGGCTTCGGCTATTTTATTTCGCCGGTGCTGCGCGGAGAAGGGCAGGACGAGTGGATAGACGTCGGCGCCGCCTCGAGCTTTCCGCCGGGCGTTCCCACTCAAGTGGAGTTCACTCACCGACAGAGAGAAGCCTGGGTCACCACGGAAAGAAAAAATTCCGCCTGGATTCTGACCATGGATGGAAAAAATTTCACGGTCTATGACCCGCATTGCACCCACTTGGGCTGCCCTTACCGCTGGAACTCCCAGACGCATGAGTTCGAATGCCCCTGCCACGGCGGGGTCTTCAGCGTCACGGGCAAGGTGCTGGCCGGGCCGCCGCCCAGGCCCTTGGATCACTATCCCGTGAAGGTTGCAGACGGACGGATATTGGTCCAGGTCAGCGCGTTGAGGGCCGCGGCATTGAAAGCCAAGGACTCAAAGGCGCAGGCATGAGCATCCCCGAGTGGCTGCGCGAGCGCACCGGCTGGGACAAGATTTGGGACGCCTTGTTCGCCAGGCGCATTCCAGAGGCCAAGGGCTGGAAATCCTGGCTTTTTACTTTAGGAAGCCTCTGCATTTTTCTTTTAATCCTGCAGATCGTGACCGGGATTCTTCTAGCCATGAACTACGTTCCTTCGCCGGATCATGCTTGGGACTCGGTGCGCTACATCGAGTCCCACGTGGTCCTGGGAGGATTTATCCGCGGCCTGCACCATTGGGGAGCGTATTTTCTGGTGGTTGCGGTTTTCCTGCACCTCTTGCGCGTCTATTTCATGGGCTCCTACAAATATCCGCGCGAGGCGACCTGGGTGGCGGGAGTATTTCTCTTCGTCATCGTCGTCGGCTTCGCGTTCACCGGCTATCTCCTGCCCTGGGATCAGAAGGCCTATTGGGCGACGGTGGTGGGGACCAATATCGCCGGCCAGACGCCCTTGGCGGGGAAATATCTGCTTGAAATTCTGCGTGGCGGGCCCAACATGGGCCCGACCACGCTGACCCGCTTCTACGCCTTCCACGTGCTGCTTCTGCCCGCGCTCTTGATCGCCGCTTTGGCCGTCCATCTCTTTCTGGTGGTCTGGCACGGCATCTCGGAGCCGCCGCGGCCGCGCCGCGAATTGGAAGCGGCGGATTCCGAGAAGGAGCCAAGGCCATGAGCGGCTGGCACAAGAAATACAAGGAGGACTATGCCCGCCTTAAAAAGGAGGGAAAATCCTTCTTCCCTTACGCCGTGGTCAAGGACGCCCTCGTCGCCCTCGTCGTCCTGGGCGTCTTGTGCTTTTTGGCCTACCATTACGGCGCCGGCCTGCAGGATTTGGCCAACCCCACCGACACCTCCTATAACCCTCGGCCGGAATGGTACTTCCTGTTCCTGTTCCAGGGCTTGAAACTCTTTCCCGGCAGCCTGGAGCCGGTGGCGGCGGTGTTCATTCCCGGTCTGGCCGTCCTGGCCCTCATCCTCCTGCCCTTCATTGATCGGGGGCCCGCGCGTCTAATATCGGAGCGGCCGTTTTGGACCGGCCTGGGCATCGCGGTGCTAGCCGTCGTCGCCTATCTGACCTGGGCCGGCGCCGCGAGCCCGATGCTCAGCCCCGTGGTCAAGATCAATCCCGAGGTCGAACAGGGCCAACGGCTCTTTGCGCAGCTCAACTGCGCCTACTGCCACCGTATCGACGGCAAGGGCGGCACCGTGGGGCCTGCTTTGGATAAGGTGGCCTACAAGAAGTCCGTCACGTGGCTTACCGAGCATTTCAAGGACCCGCAGGTGGTTTCGCCCGGATCCAAGATGCCGAGGCTGGGGCTTTTGCCCGGGGAGATAACGGCTTTAGTGGCCTACATGAAGTCTTTGGGGCCGGAGCCCTACACGCCCCAGGCGCCCAAGATTTTCGCGGCCCATTGCGCCATGTGTCACACCATCGACGGCAAGGGCGGCAGCATCGGCCCGAATTTGTCGCGCATCGGAACGGTCTTGTCCAAGGACGTCATCAAGCAGTACATCATGGACTCCTCGCGGCTTGATCCTAATTCCATCATGCCCAGCTTCAAGGCCCAGCTGACCGACACGCAAATTGAAGATGTGGCCCGCTACGTGGCCAGCCAGGGGAGATAAAGCAAGCCCGAGGCCTTTATGTTGCGTGCTGGGATTACGCGGGTTAAGGAGGGAACCATGAAATCCAGTCTTGCAGCGCTAAGCATGTTGTTTCTCGCGACGATTGCGTTTTCCGCCGGGAATAAGAGTTCTTCGGAGCGGAGAAATACCCGGTATTATTTCGATTTGGGGCCCGCCCAAATAGACGTGTCCGGCTACCCTGAAATCCAGCAAAAAAATTACGCGCTTTTCGCCCAAACCTGTTCCCAGTGCCATACCCTGGCCCGGCCCATCAACGCGCCTATCGTCACGGAAAAAGGGTGGCGACGCTATCTCCGGAGAATGCATGTTTACAGCAGGAACTCGCCGGTTAAGCTAACGCAATCTGAAATAAATTCCATCTTGAGCTTCTTGGTCTATGACGCCAAAATCCGCAAGGTTAAGGACCGCAGGCAATTTTTGGCGCAGAGCGCGACGCTGAAGGTAAAGTTCGCAAAATTCGAGAAAAAGCGCCTGCTTCTTGAAAATAAAAAGAACGAGAAGGAAGAAGGCCGCAGCTATTTCTATTCCGGTCCCTCGCCGCAGCCATAGCCCGCGCAATCGTCGCCGCCCGGCTCTTAATCTCTAGGAAAACTGAAATGGGTTTACCCGCAGCATGGCCGCGCAAAAAACAATCGCCGCGATGACGCAGAGGTTGACCTTGCCCCAAAAAGACATTCGCGCGGCGATGAGGTCATAGCGCGGGTCTTCGGGCGGCGTTAAGACCAGTTGCGGGCCCCACACTTGGGAGTGGAGTTCGCTTAAGCCCACCATGAGAACTACAAGCGAAAGCTTGACCGCCAAAACTGCGCCCCAGGGGCTGATAAAAATACCCCTTGAGCCGCGCAAGCTCCATAGTTTGTAAGCTCCGGTCGCGGCCAAAGTAATCCAAGCTCCCCACTTGAGATAGGAGAATCGGCGACCCATCGCGCGGTAGAGCGTCATGCGCTCTTCGATTCTCATTTCCCGCCGCATTGCCGGCTGAACCACCAAGGACATTGCCAGCATGCCGCCCACCCAGGCCATGGCGGCCATGAGGTGCAACCACTGGACGACGACGTCCGTCATGTCTGTATCGTCGCGTTGCCCTTAGAATCCGACCTCGACCTGGGCGGTGACGCGGTCGCCCAGGGGCTGCAGCGTCCCATCGGAGCCTTGCGCCACAAGGCTCCCGCCCTGGTGGTCGCGCTTGGTGTCCACCGAATACTCGATGAAGGCCTTTAAGTTGGCGGCGAAGTAATGCGCCAACTGAAAGGTCAGGTAATTGAACTGCTGCGCTCCGTTGAAGGTGGTGTACCAGTTCTCCCGCACCAGCGGCATCAGGAAGGGATAATTGTCGTTGTTCCTTGTGTAGGAATAGGCCAGCTCCGCGTAAGCCGCCCGGTCGGTCGCGGCCGCTCCGGCGACGGCGGGGTCCTCGTCATGGGAGTAGAGGAAGGCCGCGCGCGCCGCGAACCCGGCGTCCTCCCATAGGGCGTCGAAGCCTCCGCGCACGAATTGAGTCAATTCAGTGCCCGGCCCGCCTACGCTGAGGCCCGCCGTTGAGGCACCCTTGGAATCCATCATCGGCCCTTCGTGGCCGTAAGTTCCGAACGTTCCCAGCATGAGCCCTGAATTCGCCGTGTCGTCCCAGGCGAGCCGGAGTTCGCCGTTGGTGGGGGCGTTGGCTTGGGCTCCCGAATCGGCATCCTTGGAAACGCCGCCGGAATAATAAAGGAAGGACGGGCTGGAGAATGAGCTTTGGCTGTGGGGCAGGAAGTACTGGCCGTAGACCTCGAGGGTCTGCGGGGTCGAGATCATCTGATTGCCAGAGATGGAGCCCTGATCGTTGAAAAGCAGGTCCGTGGCCCGGTTCGCGATGGTGGGGCTTTCGTTGGAGACGATGGTCTGGTAGGGATCGTCGGCGAAGAACCCGCGGCGCATGGCCACGGCGTTGAAATACAGGCTGGGGTGATAGCCGAGCCGGATGTCGCCCAAGCCCGGAGAGAAGCCGCCGGGAGCGTTGGCGTCCATTTCCCCGAAGAAGGAGACTTGCTTGGCGGCGTCGCCGCCGGCCACGAACATGTCCACGTCGTTGATCGCCTGCATTTTAAATCCATTGGTGTTGGGGCTGGCCGTGCCTCCCATTTGTCCGCCTTGGTTGGCGACCCCGCCCTTGCCGTCGTCAAATGGACGGGAGCGGATGATGGCGGCCCAGGGAAAGAGCTTCTCGGTCCAGAGTTCGCCGTCCTGGCTTTTCAACACGCCCTCGTCGCTTCCCGGGGTTCTCACGAAGCCGTTCATCTTGAACTGCCGGCCGTAGGCGTTTAAGACAGGGAAGGCGTAATGGCATTGCTCGCAGGACATGTGGTATTTCCGAGCGAACGCCGGCAAGGCGTCCGCGCCCTGGATGCCGTCGCCTCTCATCGGACACAGATGCAGAGCGGAGTTAATCATGGGCTGGGCCACCCAGAGAAACGCCAAATAGGCGGCCAGAAATCCGAGGTTTTGACCCCAACGTCTCATGGCTGACTTGTTCATTGTGTTTATTGTCCTTGTTCCGGATTGCTAGTTTTTCTCATCAAATAATTCTTTATATCTCGCCGAGTGCTGGGCCTTAAAATCCTGCAGCAATTTCTCCCGACTCTTTTGCCATGCCGCGAAATTCTTTCCGGTCTTGCGCGCGATGGAATCGTAGACCAAGAACTGCCAGATGCGTTTGCCGTCTTTACCGACCGGGCAGCCAGGCTTGTCCATCATGCGGTGGACGTAGCGGGACCATATATGGGGATCGATTTGGAGGATTTTCGGATCTGTGAAAAGTTCCGGCTGGGTTTTCTTCATTTCCGCCTGCTGCGTTTCGGAGATTTCCAAGAATTGCGAGTTGATGGGCCGTGCGATGGTATGGCAGACCGAGCATTTTGTTAGAAAGACCTTATAAGTTTCCTGATATTCCTTGGGGTATGAGGAAACATCAATGCTGGCCGGCCCGAAATCGTTGGGGAACAGCCCGCCTGCGGCGCTGCTTTGCTGCGCCTGCACCCGATTGCGCTGGGCGGCCTGAGCGATGGCCAGGACTACGACGGCAACGGCGAGGGTAAGCACAGCTTTCTTCATGAATGATTCTCCTTTACATTAATGAAGCCAGCACAGTTTATTAAGTTGCTGGCCATGTTTTAAAGATTGGGCGGATACAACGATTAACTCTAAAATCCATCAAACCTGCTGTCAAGCAACAAAGATGCCACGAAGGGAGCCTAATAATCACATTAGCGAAATCCACCAGCGGGCTCGAAATTCTCATCCATAAAAACAGAGGCCGGTTTTTTTCTGAGATTGCGGTTCGACACCTGGCCGCAGGCGGCTTGCGTCCTTATCTCCTCGGGCGAATGAGCGGCTTGAATCACATCAAAGCCGCGGCGTCGAAGAGCGAGCGCGCTCGCCATCGGGTCCGGAGGAGACAGCGCTTCAAAAGAATCCGCATGCGCCACCGCGGCCGCTGTTGGAACAACGGATGCAATCTTAACGGCGAATTTCTCCGGATCGAAGGTCCGGGCCAAAAACGCGGCATCCAGAACACCGCCCTTGACCGTTACGAAGCTCAGGACAATTTTCCTGTCTGCCGGCCCGACGAACCGCGCCCCATAATCAGCGATATCCTGCAGGCTCCATTTTTTTATGGGGACAATCCGCCGTCTCGCGGCCTCGTCCGTCGCATGCAGGGAAAATTGAAGCTGAAAGCGGCCGCCGGAGAAACAATTCTCTTTTAGCTCCAGCAATTCTTCAAAAAACGGCTTGATTGCCGGACTTTTGGGGGCCACGGTCGAAATGAGGGGGGTAATTCCCGGATACGGCATCTCCCAAGCCAATCTCTTAAGAGCGCCTAAAACGGCACGGTTAAGGGAAGGCTCTCCCATCCTGGTAAAATGAATTTCGATTTCCGGATGGCTCTCAAGATTGATGCCCGGATTTTGTCTTACGACATGGCGGATCTGTTCAAGCATTTCATCGGCGTCCAGATTGCCCCCGTAGTTCAAGGTTCCTACGTCGCACATTACACAGCCGACGGGACAACCCACCTGCGTGGAGATCGCTATGGCCCATTTCCTGGATTTGGGAACGCCGCGATCCGCGGCGTCGACGAATTCGGCCCAACGGGCCCCATTGCCGAAATGGCCGATGTAGAGGGTCGCCGAATCAGAGACGGCATGTTTTATCGCGGCCAGCATTAACGGTGGTCCCTCGATGCCTGAAATTTCACCACAATTTAAAACTCACTTTTTTTAGTGTAAAAAAACTGCCATGCTGGCGCCCATTCTTATTTCCGGCGCAATTGAGAAAAGATAAAACATCCCAAAAAACCAACCCGGGCCCTTGGACCTACCATGTTTCGGGGCCAACGGCCCTCGCGGAAAAGCAAAACCGGCGCTATTCTTCCTTTATGATAATCCTCGCGCTATTCTTGAGCTTGGCTCCCGGGACCCGCGCCGCCGAAATGCCTTCGGTTTTTGAGGCCCACTACTCAGATTCCATCGAGCGCTCCTTGAGCGCCGATTCTTTTTTTGCCTCCAAGCTGGCGCTGAGCTTCGACGGCCACTTCGCGGCCATCGCCCAGCTTCCCGACCCCAATGCCGCGGCCGGCTATCTCAAATGGCAGGTGGTAGGACCGGAGCGCGTCCAGGACTCAAAGACGATCGCGACCAAGCTCGAGACAAGCTCATTGGGAGAACACCAGGCCGGCGCTCTGCTGGCGGCGGGCGCCTTGGCGGCACCCGCGCAGTTCAACCGCGTGGCCTCCCGCCTTGAGGAGTTGAAGCCCGGACTCGGCCGCCGCCTGATCCGCTCCGTCCATGGCGCGGCCCAGGAAGCGCGATTTCCACCGATGATGCGGGCGCTCCAGCGCGTCGCCGGAAGCCTTAAGCTCGAATCCTCCGCTGCGTCCTACAATAGCCGCGGCAAAGCCGTCGCATTCTTCGACGGCGGCGCTCCTCGCTAAAAAGCGGTTCCGCTCAGAATCAGGCGGTTTTTTTACCGCCCCATTTTGGCGGCAATGTTGCTAGCTGACATTATTGCGCTCGTCTGTCAGGCATTGATACAATAATTATACAGATGTATAAATAAGTATGGCCCGACCCCCGGAACGCTCGGATCAAAAGCTTCTCAAAGCCGCTCGCGCCATAATCGGCCGCACTGGCTTTTCCGGCCTGAGACTGCGCGCGGTAGCCAAGAAAGCCGGAGTCAACCTGGGACTTTTCCATTATCATTTCGGCACGAAAAAAGCCTTCGTGCGCCGGCTGCTTCAGGATATCTATGAGGATTTCTTCGGGCGCCTGCGCCTGGAGTCATCGGGGGATGGTCGCCCCGTCAAGCGCCTGCGCCGCGCTCTGTTGATTTTCGGCGTTTTTTCGCGCGACAACCGTGATATCTTCGTCATCCTGCTGACCGAAGCCTTGCATGGGAACGCCGAGGCCATCTCCTATTTGCAGGCGAATGTCCCGCGCCACGTCCGGGTTATCACCGACATTATTTCTCAAGGGCAAAAGGCGCGCGAAATCAAGCCCCTGCCCTTGCCCGTCGCCGCATCTTTCGCGTTGGGCGCCATGGGGGCTCCCAGCCTTATGTTCACCGCCATAGAGCGCAGCGGAGACCCGACCATCCGGCGCGAATTGGAATTCTACCGCGGAGAATTTCTTTCGGATTCCGCCATAAGAAGGAGGGCCGATCTCGTGCTCGCGGCGCTTCGGCGATGAAGGCATTGACAGCCGCCGCGATGCTTCTGACCTGCGCCCCCGCTTTCGGAGCCGCGCCGCCAAGCCTTTCCATAACTCTCGCCCAGGCCGAAAATGCGGCCCTCGGTCATTCCCCCCTGTTAAAAGCGGCTCAAAGCAACCTGGCCGCGGCTGAAGCTCAAGTCGGCGCACAATTGGCTTTGTTGACGCCACGCGTCACGCTCGACGCCGCCTACCAATACCAAACCATCGTGCCCAGGCTCTCCCTCGCTCCAGGACTGCCGTCCTTCCAATTCGGCTCGCACGACAGCTACTCCATCGGTCCGACCGTCTCCTACACTCTTTGGGATCAAGGCTCGCTCTTGAACGCTTGGCGCAGCCAAAAAGCGCTGGCCTCGTCGCAAGAGGCACAGCGTGACCTAATCCGCCGGCAAGTTCTGCTGATGACTCGCCTCGATTACTTCCAAGTCCAGCTCGCGCTTGAGCAGGAGCGTTCGCTGGCCGACTCGCTCAAGCTCGCCCAAGCTCAAGATCGCGACATCGAAAGCCGGTTCCGCGCCGGCGCGGCCAGCCGCATCGATTCGCTCTCGGCCCAAGAGCAGGTCATCGGCCGCCGCCGTGATTTTCGCGCCGCCCAAGCCCAAACCGCCGCGGCTCTGCGCACGCTCTTTGCCCAGATCGGGCAAAATCAAAACATGGATGTCTCTTCTCCCCTGGACGCGCGCATCCAGGACTCCGCTCCAGCCGAGCTCGGCGCTCCCTCAATTGTCGTGAATCTCGAACCTCTCGAATCCGTTGAAACCGCGTTTAAAGTCGCGGTCGAAGCGCCCATGGACGAATCTTACCCGGGTCTCGCGGCTTATGCCCGGCAGGCCCAAGCTCAACGGCTCGCGGCTCGCAGCCTTTCGGAAGAGCTCTGGCCGCGCTTTCAGTTAATCTACAAGTCCGACTACATGTACCCGAATTTGCCGCTGCTGGAAAACGTCTGGCAGAATGCCGCCGGAGTCAGCGCGAGCGTCCCTCTTTTTGAATTCGGCCGCACCAAACGTCTGGCTTTGGCGCAAAGAGACCTGGCGGGCGCGAGTGTGGCCCAGGAAAGCGAAGCTTACGATGATCTGGTCCGCGATTGGCGTAAAGCGAGGGATGAGTACGCCGCGCTCAACGACATCGAGAGCCTGGATCGCGAATCAGTCAAGGACACTGCTGAAATCGCGAAGCTGCGCTACGCTTCCTACGAAAACGGCGGCTCGACCATCCTCGACGTTGAAACGGCGGACCTAAACGCTCTCCAAGCCCAGATCGGCGCCGCACAAACCAAAACCCAGGAACTTATCCAACTCGCGACGCTGGAAAGCCTCTCGTCTCTCAAGGAGAACCCATGAATAAGAAGCTTTTGGCAGGCGCCGTCATTATCGCCGCCGCGGCGGGCATCGCCGTGAAATTAATCTTTTTCCGCGCGCCGTTTCTCTACGCGGGAACGCTTGAGGCGACAAAGGTCGACCTCTCGGCGCGCCTGCCCTCGCCCATTGAGGAGGTCGTGCCGCAGGAAGGCGACCGGGTGACCAAGGGCGAGGAGGTGGTGCGCCTGCTCTGCGACGACGTCAAGGTCGCCGCTGATTTGGCGGACATCAACTATCGCCGGGGGCTGCGGCTCTTCAAGAACGGCACCATCTCGCCGGACACCATGGACCAAATCCGCAACCGCAAGGAAGATTCAGACGTGAAGCTGGGTTGGTGCTCCATTCGCTCGCCGCTGGACGGAACGGTCTTGAGCCGCTACCACGAGCCCGGCGAACTGGTCGGACCCGGGACCAAGCTCCTCACTTTGGCGAACATCAAGGACATCTGGGCCTACATCTACGTGCCGCAACCTCTGGTGGCCAGCCTCCATCCCGGGGAAAAGCTCACCGGATACCTCCCGGAAATGAACATGCGACCATTTCAGGGAACCATCTTGAAAATCAACGACGAAGCGGAGTTCACGCCAAAAAACGTCCAAACCCAAGCGGAACGCGAGCGGCTGGTCTTCGGCGTCAAAGTAAGCTTTTTGGGTTCCAACAATGATGAAATTCTCAAACCCGGCATGACCATCGAGGTCGCGCTGCCGAAATGAACGATCCGATTTCCATATCGGTCGCGGACGTCAAAAAGTCGTTCCTAAAATTCCAGGCTCTGCACGGCGTTTCCATGGAATTCGAAGCCGGGCGGATGCACGGCATCATCGGGCCCGAGGGTTCCGGCAAGACGACTCTGCTGCGCATCCTGCTGGGGCTGCTGCGTCCAGATGAGGGATCACTGCGCTACCGGGAGGGGGAGCGGGAAATTCCTTTCGAAGCTCTGCGCCCCAAAATCTCCTACATGCCGCAAACCCAAAGCCTTTATCCGGATCTTTCGGTGGATGAGCACCTGGAATTCTTCCGGGATCTCTACGGCATCGCGCCCATGGAGTACAAACGCAAACGCGAAGAGCTTCTTGAGGTGGCCAGGCTTTCAGAGTTCATCCATCGTCCCGCCGGACAGCTTTCCGGAGGCATGTACAAGAAACTGGGGCTCATTTGCGCGCTTTTACGCTCGCCTCGGGTGATGATCCTCGATGAGCCGACCACGGGCGTCGATCCGATCAGCCGACGGGAACTCTGGACGCTTCTCTACCGTCTCCTTGATGAGAAAATCCTCATCCTCGCCACGACCGCCTACATGGACGAGGCCGAGCGCTGCTCGAAGGTGCATCTCATAGAAGCCGGACTTCTGGTGGCCTCCGGAGAACCCAGAAGCCTGCTCAAGGAAGAGAAAGCGCGCAGCTTTGACGATCTTTTCCTGCGCCGCGCCGCTTTAGAGGCTCCGTGACGGGCGAAGCGGCCGTCGAGGCCCGCGAACTCGTTGTGCGCTACGGCGATTTTACCGCGGTAAATAAAGTCTCCTTCGCGGTCCGGCGCGGCGAAATCTTCGGATTTTTAGGCGCCAACGGAGCGGGCAAAACCACGACCATCCGGGTCCTCTGCGGAGTTCTGCCGCCGACCGAAGGCTCCGTGCGCGTCGCGGGCACGGGCTATGAAGACGGAGAAAACGCCATCAAGGCCAAGGTCGGCTACATGTCCCAGAAATTCACGCTCTACAACGATTTGACCGTCGGCGAAAATCTTGATTTCATCGCGAGCCTGCGCAAGCTCGAGCCCGGCTACTACGCCAAGCGCCGGCAGGAGCTTTTGAATCTTATCTCGTTTCAAAAGGGGCTTGACGCCTTCGTTCAAGATCTCTCGGGAGGAACCAAACAGCAGGTTTCCTTGGCCGCGGCCATGCTGCACGATCCCGAGATCGTTTTTCTGGACGAGCCCACCGCCGGGGTTACTCCAGCCGGGCGCGTGCGTTTCTGGAAGCTCATCCATCGGGTGGCCGAAAGCGGAAAGACCGTGTTCGTCACGACGCATTACATGGACGAGGCGGAACAATGCGGCCGCATCGCCCTCATGAGGGAGGGCAGGCTCGTCGCGATGGACAGTCCCGCCGGACTCAAGGCCTCGGCTTTTCCCGAGCAGGTCTTTGAATTCGAGCCGCTCGAGGAGCTGAGTTTTTCCAGGATGGGAGAATTCCAGGGTCATGAAGCCTTCTCTTTTTTTGAACCCTACGGTCATCGCTTTCATGCCGCGGCGGCCAACTCCGAATCTTGGCGGCGCTGGAAACCCGAGTTGGAGAAAATATTCCGCATCCGGCCTATCGCGCCGAGCCTGGAGGATGTTTTCATCCGCATGGTGGAGGACCGGCCATGACTTTCGCTTGGCCTCGGGCGGCAGCCGTGGCGCGCAAGGAATGGTTCCATATCCGCCGCGATCCATTCACCATGACGCTGGCTCTTGCAATGCCCCTGGTCATGGTCATCATCTACGGAGTCGCCATCGATTTCAACGTCAAGAACGTCCGCATCGCGGTCAGCGATTCGGATCAGACCCAAGCCTCCCGGCGCCTCATCGACACGTTCTCCAGTTCCGGCTACTTCCGCGTCCGCCGGGATTTTTCTCCCAATCAGACGGTCGCGGACGTCGTGGCCGAGCGTGCCCGCGCCGCGCTCATCATTCCGCCTCAGTTTGAGAAAGATCTATGGAGCGGACGGACCGCTCATGCACAGATACTGCTTGACGGCGCGGACAACTCGACGGTCGTTCCGGTCTCCCAGTACGTCGGGGCCATTCAGACGCTGGCCTCCGAGCGCATCGCCGGCGCGGACCTCAAGCCGCCCTACGATTTGCGCACGCGATTTTTGTTCAACCCCGAGCTCAATAGCCGATGGTTCATCATTCCCGGAGTCGTGGTCGTCATCATGGCCATTCTCTCCATTTTCCTCACCTCCATGACCGTCGCGCGGGAATGGGAAAACGGATCGATGGAGCTTTTGCTCTCAACCCCCGTCGAGCCTCTTGAAATCATCGTGGGCAAGGCTACGCCTTACGCCTTTCTGGGCGCCCTGGCCGTCGTCTTCGTTTACATCATCGCGCGTGCGGCCTTTGGCGTCCCCTTCCGGGGGCATCTCTGGGTCTTCGGCCTCGGTTGCCTTATTTTCTTGCTGACCTACTTGGCGCAGGGGCTTCTCATTTCCATCGCCACGAAGCAGCAGACTCTGGCCATGCAGTTCTCCATGCTCACGGGCATGATGCCCTCGGTCATCCTTTCCGGCTTCGTCTTTCCCATCGCCAGCATGCCAAAATTTTTCTGGTACTTTACGATGCTGCTCCCGGCCCGCTGGTTCATGGTCATCTCTCGCCACTGCTTTTTGGAGGGCTCCTCCTTTTTCGAACTGGCCGTGCCCTTTGCCGCGCTGAGCCTTTCCTGTTTGGGCATGACGGCTCTGGCCGCGCGGCGCTTCAAGAGGACGCTGGAATGATGAACCGGACGCTGGTCGGATTCATCAAGAAAGAGCTTATTCAAGCGCTGCGCGATCCGCGCATGAAATTCATTATTTTTATGGCGCCCATCGTGGAGATGACCATCTTCGGGGTCGCGATTTCAAACGAGGTCAAGAATATCCGCCTGGCGGCGTTCTTTAGCGCGAACGATTACATCGCACGGGATATCTACGAGCGCGCCATCGATGGAGGATGGTTCATCCCGGCCCGCGCCTCGGCAAAGGCGGCGCAAGATCCCTTCGAACTCGTGCGCTCCGGCGACGCGGACGCGGTGCTGGTGCCGCCCGAAGGCGGCTTTACCCGCGCTCTCGGGCGCGGCGACGCCCAGCTCCAGCTTCTCGTGGACGCCACGAACGTGACCCAGGCCCAGTCCGTGGAAAGCTACATGAAGGCCATCATCGCGGACACGCTGCAGGCCGACTTGGGCGTCTCGCCTCGGCCGCCGCCCATCAAGTTCGACGTGCGCGTTCTATTCAACCCTTCCCTGGACACCGCCATCTTTATGGTCCCCGGCGTCATGACCATGCTCATGGTGCTCACCACGCTTATTCTCGCCAACATCGGCATCGTGCGTGAAAAGGAAATGGGCACCTTCGAAATGCTGATTTCCGCGCCTATCTCGAAGTCCGAGGTCATCTTCGGCAAAACTCTGCCTTATGTCCTCATCGGCATGACCAACCTGCCCCTGCTTTTGGCCATCGCCATGCTCGTTTTTCACGTGCCGCTGCGCGGCTCGCTCATCGCGCTCGTGGTCGCCACTCTGGCCTTCGTGTGCACGACGGTGTCAATGGGAACGCTGATTTCCACTTTTTGCCAAAATCAGCAGCAGGCCAGCATGGCGAGTTTTCTTTTCATGTTCCCGGCAATCATGTTCTCGGGACTTATCTTTCCCATCGAGAATATGCCGGTCTCGGTGCAATGGCTGGCCTTCATCGATCCGCTGGCCCACTATCTGAGCCTGCTGCGCAACATCATGCTCAGAGGTGGCGATTTAAAGACATCGGCCTGGCACATCGGCATGCTCCTGATTTTGGCGGTGGTCAGCGCCGCGGCCAGTTTCAGGCGCTTCCGCACGACTCTGGGTTAAAGAGCCCGGCGCCGCTTGGCTAAGGGGCCGATGGTGGTTCCCTGCACCAGAATGGAAAAGGCGACCACCACGTAAGTCGCCGTCACCCACAAGTCTTTTTGAGGGCCGGCGGGCAGGGACAGCGCCAACGCCACGGCCACGCCCCCGCGCAGGCCGCCCCAGATCAGAATATCGCGAACGCCGTCTTTAAGGCGTTGCCTGGAAAACGAAAAAAGAGCAGACGCTTCGACGCTGGCCCAGCGCGCCAAAAGCGCCACGGGAATGGTCAACGCTCCCACCACCAGCGGCAGCGCCCGCAAAGAGACCGCTGCCACCTCGAGCCCGATCATGACGAACAGCACGGCGTTCAAGACGGAGTCGAGCAAATCCCAGAAGACGGGCAGCACGTGATGCGCCTCGCTGGTTTCCTGCCAGCGCCCGGAAACGAAAAGCCCGGCTACTACGATGGCGATGGGACCCGAGGTTCCCAAGGCCGCCGCCAGAGCGTAGCCGCCGCTGGCCAAGGCGATGGTGATCAAGGACTGTGTGAGCACGTCCTCGATGGAATCGATCATCAAGGAAGCCAGCCACCCCAACGCCGCTCCCAGAGCCGCGCCGCCGGCGGCGTGAGTCAGAAACAGCTTGAAGATGCCCGCCAGCCCCAGCCCGGTCCCGCCCAAAGCCAAAGGATAGAACACGAAGAAGGCGACGATGCCCACGCCGTCGTTGAACAGCGATTCCGCGGAGACGACCGTCCGCAGCTTCTGCGGAACGCCGACGTCCTTCAAAATGCCCAGGACCGCAACGGGGTCCGTTGGAGAAATCACAATCCCGAAAATCAGGCAGGCGGCGTAGGGGCATGGGGCTCCCAAAGCGGCGAGCGCCCAATAGACGGCCGTGCCGATGAAAAACGCGGAGATAACGACCCCGAAAGTCGCCAGCACGGCGATAAGCGGGCCGTTCGATTTCAATTCGCCCACGTCCGTATGCATGGCGCCGGCGAAAAGCAAGAAACTTAGCATCCCTTGGGTGAAGGTCTGCTCGAAATTGATGTGTCCGAGAAGCGCGTGGATGGGAACCCGGGAAACAAGGCCCAAGCGCTCCAAAAAAATGGCGGCCAGGCAGGCGATCAGGGAAATGAGCATCATCCCGATGGTGGGGGGAAGCCTCAGGTAGCGCGAGTTGAGATAGCTGAGCAGAGCGGTCAGGGTGATGAGCCCGGCCGCGATGCGCAAAATGGCCATGATTAAAGGAGACGCCTATTGTTCGATAACCGGCACGGCCTTGTGAGCCCGCGTGGTGAGGTAGGCGACGACGCAGGCCAGCATCACCGGCATCAGGATGTTGTAGTCGCGGGACATCTCGAGCGAGAGCACGATGGCGGTGACCGGCGCCTGATAGGACGAGGTGACGACAGCCGCCATGCCGACGATGGCGAAGCCCCCGGCCAGCGTCGTCGAGGCGCCCAGCCAGGAGTGCAAAAGCGCGGCCCAGGCGCTGCCGGCGGTGGCTCCGATAAAGAGCGCCGGGGTAAAGGCTCCGCCCGAGCCGCCCGAGCCTAGGGTCGCCGAGGTCGCGGCGATTTTTCCAAGCGTGAGCGCTCCGGATTTCCAGCTCAAAAGCTGGCCCTGCAGCGCCGCGTTGATGGTATCCCGTCCGGTGCCCATGATTTTGGGAAGAAAAAGCGCGATGAGGCCGACCACGATGCCGCCCAGCGCGGGCTTGAACCATTCGGGCAGCCGCTCGTCATGCTCCATCCAATGCTCCACGCTGTTCAAGCAGCGCATGTAAAGGACTCCGAAAGGCGCGCAGACAAGGCCCAAAAGAGCGTAAAGAATCAGGTCCAGAGGGCCGTGCCAGGAATAAAAGAGCGCGGGCCGGACCGGCGCGTTGGTCATGAAAACGCTCGCCGTCACCACGCCGGAAACCGAGGCGATGACCACGGCCGGGAAGGATTCGTTCGCGAAATCCTTCAGAAGAACCTCCATTGTGAAGAACACCGCGGCTAGGGGCACGCCGAAGGACACGGCCAAGCCGGCCGCGGCGCCGGAGGCCGCCAGCATTTTCAAGTTATGCGTGGAGACATCTAGTTTCTGCCCAATCCAGGAGCCGACCGAAGCGCCGATCTGGATGACCGGGCCCTCGGGGCCCGCGCTGCCGCCAAAGCCGATGGTCAAGGCCGAGGCCAGGAGCTTGACCACCGCCACGCGTCCCCGAATGCGCCCATCCTCTTCCTTGATCGCCTTGTAAACCTCATTAACGCCGTGGCCGTGAGCCTCCTGACAGAGGTGGTGGATGAGCCGGGCGGCCAAAAACGCGCCCAAGGC